>Ga0247825_10002234_pt1 | contig 12831 bp, 16 predicted proteins | sample 13C_Vanillin_Day_FD_194413 | JGI IMG/M metagenome (GOLD analysis project Ga0247825, IMG submission 194413) | Soil microbial communities from agricultural site in Penn Yan, New York, United States - 13C_Vanillin_Day48 | ecosystem: Environmental > Terrestrial > Soil > Agricultural land | place...
GCCCACATAGGTGGCGAGCTTTTGCGCCTCCGGCCCGGGCAGCAGCATGCAGAAGTTGAGCGCGTGCAGGTAGCGCTGCTCCTCGACCCACTTCTTCTCGTCGACCAGGATGCGGTGCATGAGCGCGATCTGCCCCGCCGGCCCGCCGAAGCCCAGGCAGCCGATCTTGAGCCAGGTGCGGAGCGCCTCGGCGAAACTGACGCGGTTTTCTATCGGCGGCACCATGCGTACAGCGCGTCGTACATCACCATGCCGTGCTCGAGCATCTGGTGATCGTCCGGAAAGTTGATCGAGAGACCCTGGGATATCGCGAGCAGCCCCGGCGCCTGCGGTGCAAGGTCCAGGCGGCTGGTATCGGCGCCGCGCACGATGGTCGCGAGCCGGTCGAGCGCCGGGTCGCGCAGGTGGAATTTCTCGAGGAAGGCGTCGAAGCTGCAGCGCTCGCCCACGTGCGTGAACTCGACGCCGGCGACGTCGTAGGGCGTGGCGGTTTTTTCCTCGGCTGTCCGTTTCACGTCCGAGACGGGCACATACAGAAACTCGGCGGCCGAATCGACGAAGCGCCGCACCAGCCAGGGGCAGGCGATGCGGTCGATCTTCGGGCGCTCGCGCGTGACCCAGCGGGTGGCGGCGCCGGCGGGTTTGGCGAACAGTTCACCGCCTTCCTGGCGCCAGTGTTCGATGCCACCGTCGAGGTACTTCGCACCGAGCGCCTTCGCGGCGTTCTGGCTCACTTCGTGACCGTGCACGCAATACACCACGACCTCCGATGTACGCGGTAGCGCTGCCTTCCACTGCTCGACGGACGCAGGGTCACGGCGCAGCGCGCCCTTGATGAGGTAGGTCGATTCCTGGAAGCGCTCGTTGCGCCGCACGTCGATGACGAGCGGCGGCGTGCTGCTGCGGAGGGATTTGCCGAGTTCGGCGGCAGTGATGCTCGCGTCCATGCGCTCTCCTCGTAGAGTGTGCCGCAGAGCTTGGACGCGAGGCGTCTTGGGATTGCCGGGAGTCTGCGAACCCGACGTATTGACGAAAGCAGTCTAGATCAACGACTCACCGCGGGCAAGCAGGTGTGCGCGCCGCCGCCGAGGTCGATCACCTTGACCGAGACGCCGTACAAGCGTTCGAGCGTGTCGGGGCGGATCACCGCGCGCGGCGTGCCGATCTCCAGAACGCGGCCCTCGGCGAGGAGCAGCGCGCGGCGCGCGCACAGGAAGGCGTGGTCCGGGTCGTGGCTCGAGAACAGGATCGAGATGCCGGAGGCGGCGAGCGCCGAAATGCGTTGCAGCACCCGTACCTGGTTGCCGAAGTCGAGGCTCGCGGTCGGCTCGTCGAGCACCAGCAGCTTCGGCTCCTGCGCGAGCGCGCGCGCCACCAGCGCGAGCTGGCGCTCGCCGCCGGAGATCTCGGTGACCGGCTTGTCGGCGAGGTGCGCAATCCCCAGCGACTCGAGGGCGCGCTCGGCGACCTGCCGATCCTGTTTTCCGGGAACCGAGAAAACGCCCAGGTGCGCGGTGCGCCCCATCAGCACGAACTCGCGCACGGTAAAAGCGAAGTAGCCGGCATGACCCTGCGGCACGTAGCCGACGCGGCGCGCGATTTCGGCGCGAGATAGAGTGGTCAATGAAGAAGAATCAAGCCGAATCGAGCCGGCGTGCGGCTCGAGAAGCCCGAGCAAGGTGCGGAACAGCGTGGTCTTGCCGCCGCCGTTCGGCCCGAGCACGCACATCACCTCGCCGGCCTGGAGCGTGAAGCTCACGTCGCGGCCGATGGTGCGGCCGGGGAAGCCGAAGTCGAGCCCCTCGACGCTGAGCATTACCAGGACCTCCGCGCCACGGAGAAAAGCCAGAGGAAGAATGGCGTGCCGATCAATGCGGTGAGCACGCCCGGCGGCACCTCGATGGTGGCGATGGTGCGGCAAAGCGTGTCCACCGCCAGCAGGAACGCGGCGCCGAGCAGCATGGCGAGCGGCAGCAGCCGGCCGAAGTCCGGGCCGACCAGCAGGCGCGCGGCGTGCGGGATGAGCAGGCCGACCCAGCCGATGATGCCGCTCACCGCGACCGCCGCCGCGGTCATCAGCGTCGCCGCCGCCACCACGAGCGTGCGCAGCCTGCGCGTATCGACGCCGAGCGCGCGCGCTTCGTCGTCGGGCAGCGCGAGCAGGTTCATGCGCCAGCGCAGCAGCAGCATCGGCGCGAGACCGAGCAGCGCGAGCGGCGCGGCGCTGCCGAGGTCGCGCGGCGTGATCGCGGCCAGGCTGCCCAGCAGCCAGTAGGTGATCGCCGGAAGCTGGTTATACGGATCGGCGAGGTACTTGAGCAGCGCGATCGCCGAGCCGAGCAGGGTGCCGATCACCACCCCGGTGAGCACCAGCGCGAGCAGCGGGTCATGCCCGCGCAGGCGCGAGCCGATGAAGTACACCAGGCCGACCGCCACCAGGCCGCCGGCGAAGGCGAACAGCTGAATGAAAAATACGCCCAGGGACAGGAAGATTCCCAGCACCGCACCCAACGCCGCGCCGGTCGAAACCCCGAGGATGTCGGGCGAGACCAGCGGGTTGCGGAACATCCCCTGGTATGCGGTGCCCGCGGCGGCGAGCGCGGCGCCGACGATGAGCGCGGCCAGCACGCGCGGACCGCGCACTTGCAGCACCACGGTTTCGACGTTGGGGCTGACGTCTTTTCCCACCAGCACTGAGAACAGCTCGCTCAGGGAAACGGGGTAGCGGCCCACCGCAAAAGCGAGCGCGGTCAGGCCGACGAGCGCGCCGGCGGCCAGCACGTAGCTGAGCGCGCGCGAATTCACTTCGGGAGCACGCCCGGCTCGCCGAGCAGCGCGTCGAGCTGCGCATCGCTTGGGCCGCGGTGATAGAACAGGCGGTGGAACTCGCTCACCCTGGCGCGCAGGTCGAGGTCCGCGAACTCGCGCGGATAGAGCAGCTTGCCGGCCCACCAGGCGCCGAGCAGGCGATTCGCGCCCGGCGGGAAGTCGAACCAGCCGAACGGCAGGTTGGGCGAGAGGTAGACGCGCCTGGCCGCCACCGCCTTCACCGTGCGCCAGCGCGCGTCGGTCCACACCGAGGCCCAGTAGCCCGGATCGGTGGTCAGGATCACCTCCGGATCCCACAGGAGGACTTGCTCGAAGGCGACCGTGGCGAGGCCCGAGCGCGCCTCCGCGGCGGCGTTACGCGCGCCCAAGAAGTCGAGGATCTCGACGGTGATCGAGCCTTGGCCGCCGGTCTGCAGGCCGGAAGCGCCGCGACCGTAGTACACCAGGGGATGGGTCGATGCGCGCGCGACTCGTTGCCGGGCCTGTTTCAATTCATTCTCATACCAGGCGGCGAGCTTGTCGGCCGCGGCCTCGTCGCCCATCAGCCTCCCCAGGGCGCGCAAGGTCGCCGGCGTCGACTCGATGCGGCCGTCGAACAGCGCGTAGGGGATCTTCGTCTGCTCCTGAACTTGGCTGGCGAGCGAGGCGAGGCTCGCGCTGGTCGTGCCCACGTCGACGATCAGGTCGGTCCTGGCCTGGAGCACGACTTCGACGTTCGCGGTGTTGCCGCGGCCGGTAAGACGGCCGAGCTCGGGAAGCTGCGCGTAGCGTTCCGGAAAGAACGGCGCCTCGTTCGGCCGCAGGGCGCGCGTCCAGCCGGCCAGCTTGTGCGGCGCGATGGCGAACACGAGCAAGCTCGCCGGCGGTCCCGCGGCGTAGACGCGCTCGACCTTCGCCGGCGGGCGGATCTCGCGGCCGGAAGAATCGACCACCGGGACCTGCGCAACGCAAGGTCCCGCCAGCAAGCCCAGCCCGAGGAAGGCCAGGCGCCGCGCGCTCAGGCCTTCAGTTCGCGCGCCGTGATGGTGTATTTGAAGTTGTCCGGGTCGAGCTCGTCGAACCGGCCCTTGGCGGTTTCCGCCTGCGGATACATGAGGAAGCCGACCGCAGGACCGCTCGAGCCCGGCAGCTTCACGTCGTGCGCGTCGTTGTACGCCAGCCAGTTCATCTCCCAGGCGCCGAACAACTTGGCGCGCACCGCCGGCACCAGCGGATCGGCCAGCGTCGTGGGCTGCGGTTTTTCTTCCAGCACCACCTTGCGCACGTCGGCCGGATCGACCGGCACCCAGCCGTAGCCGACCAGATAGACCTCGGCGCGGCAGTGCTGGGCGCGCGTAACGTTGGGGCTGCCGGTACCCAGGCTGCGGTAGCCGAACTCGCTGCGCGCCACGCGCAGGCCGTACACGTCGCGCGCCGGCAGTCCGGCAGCGCGCGCCAGGCCGACGTACAGCGCGTTGAGATCGGCGCACTTGCCCGTCAGGTTGCCGGTCTCGAGCATGCTCTTCACGTCGCCGATGCCGCAGCCGCGCGTCTTCGGGTTGCGCTCGGTCTTGTCGACCACCCACTCGTAGATGGCGCGCGCCTTGTCCATGTCCGAGAACTTGCCTCGCGTGATCTCGCGCGCCGTCTGGCGCACGATGCCGTCGGTCTGGATCAGCTCGGTGGGAGCGGTATAGAACGCATGGCTCGGCGCGTCGAGTGCCTTGATCGACGGATCGCGCTTGCTGAGATCCACCGCGCGGTTGCGCGTCGAGAACGTGCTCACCACCTCGAGCACCGGGTTCTTCTCCGCCGGGCTCCATTCGGCCATCACCATGTTGGCGCCGTACTTGCCGTCGCTGACGATGCGCGCCGAGCCGTTGGCCGACCAGCTGTTGCCCAGCACCTTCTGGTAGTCGCTCTCCACCGAAGGAACCGGCACCCAGACGCGCGAGGTGCCTTCGGCAAATTGCAGCTCAATGCGTGTGACGGTCTCGAAGGTGCGCCACCCTGCCGGCTGCGGGTCGTAAGGCAGCTGCTGCGCGAGGGTGAGGCGGGGGAAAGTGCCGAGCAGCGAAGCCGCCGCGCCGGCCTGCAGAAATGAGCGCCGTTGCATCATGTCTCCTTTGCGCCAATCCTACCGCGAGCGCGTGATCCAGGACAGCGCGGCAGCGATCGATTCGTGCTCGCCCGCGCGCGCCGCGTCATAGCCGGGAAGCCGCGCCACGGCGGCCGCGAACTGCTCGCTGCGCAGCGTCCGTAACAATGCCTGGGCCGGCGCCGCGCGCAGCGTGCGCCGCGCGGCCGCGAGGAAATAGCGCTCGGTGGCGAGCGGCACGAAATCCAGCCGCAAACGCGCGGCCGCGGCGCGCAGGCCGAAGCCGGCGTCGGCCCGGCCGGCGGCGACCTCCTCCGCGACCAGCAGGTCGGCGTTGCCGGCGCTGTTGCCGGCCTGCGGCGGCTTGCCTGCAAAGCGCACGCCCGGCCGGGCGAGATCGTTGACGCCGCGGATGCGCGTACCGGGCCGCACGATCAATCCCTGCTCGCGCGTCACGAAATGCACCAGCTGGTGCTTGCGCGGATCGAGCCATTGGCCGAGCGCCGCGGCGGCGGCAGCGGCGCGCGGCAGAGCGTCGGCGACATGGAATCCGGCGAGCTCGCATTCGCCGCGCGCCAGGCCGGCGAGGCAGTCTTCCGCGCCCTGGATGTCGATCTCGAGCTCGAGCTGCGGGGTGCAGGCGCGCGCCAGCTCGCTCAGCGCGAGATCGTGGCTCGCGCGCACGCGCAGCCGGGCGCGGCTCGCCGGCAGCGCGCCGGCCAGGATGCCGCGCAGCTCCGCGCGCAGCCGCTCGAACACCGGGTCGAGCGCCTGGCGCACGTGCTGATCCGCATCGAGCACGCGGCGCCCGAGCAAGGTGAGGCGCGCGCCGCGGCCGCGCCCCATGTCCACGAGCGGCCCGCCGAGCGCGCGCGCGCCTTCGCCGATCACGCCCCACGCGTAGCGATAGGACAGGCCGCAGGCGCGCGCCGCGTCGCGCAACGAATTCGAGCGCGCGAGCGCGCCGAGCAGCCGCAGCAGGTCGCGCCCGTGCTCGCGCGGCAGCCCGTCGCTCACCAGCCACGCGGCGTCGAAGACGGTATGAACGGACATGCCTATTCGGTCCCGAAGTTCCTGCGGATATAGTCTGCCACTGGACGAGATTATATGTACGGTCAAGCATAATGGGGGAGGCGCTGCGCGCCGCGGCGGCGCTGGTGGCGTCGGGCGACGCGACGCTGCTGGGCATCGTCGGCCTGAGCCTGTTCGTCAGCCTGTCGGCGGTGACGCTCGCCACGGCGCTCGGCCTGCCGCTCGGCGCCGCGCTCGCGGTGACGCACTTTCCGGGCCGCCGCGCGATCGTCGTGCTGCTGAACGCGCTGATGGGCCTGCCGCCGGTGGTGGTCGGTCTCCTGGTGTATCTGCTGCTGTCGCGCGCCGGACCGCTCGGCAGCCTCGGGCTGCTGTTCACGCCCGGCGCGATGGTGATCGCGCAGACCGTGCTGATCCTGCCGATCATCGCCGCGCTCTGCCGCCAGGCGGTCGAGGATGCGTGGGTCGAGTACCAGGAGCAGCTGCGCTCGCTCGGCGTGCAGGGCGCGCGCGCGGCGCTCACCGTGCTGTGGGACATCCGCTTCTCGCTGCTCACGGCGCTGCTCGCCGGGCTGGGACGCGCCAGCGCCGAAGTGGGCGCGGTGATGATCGTCGGCGGCAACATCGACGGCGTGACCCGCGTCATGACCACCGCGATCGCGCTCGAGACCTCGAAAGGCGACCTGCCGCTCGCGCTCGGCCTGGGCATGGTGCTGATCGCGGTGGTACTCGCGCTCAACGCCGCCGCGTTCCTGGTGAAGGAAGCGGCGCAACGGCGCTACGGATGATCCTGCCGCTGCGACTCGAGGAGGTGTCCTTCCTGCACGTGCTGCAGCCGCTTTCGCTGCAGATCGAGGCCGGGCCGAGCACCATCATTCTCGGCGCCAACGGCGCGGGCAAGAGCGTGCTGATGCGCGTGATGCACGGGCTGCTCGCGCCGTCGGGCGGCAAGGTTTCGTGGAGCGGCCCCGACCCGCGCCGCCGGCAGGCGATGGTGTTCCAGCGGCCGGTGATGCTGCGGCGCTCGGCGTTCCAGAACGTGCTCTACGCGCTCGACGTCGCCGGCGTGGCGGGCGCCGAGCGGATCGCCGCCGACGCCCTGGCCGAGGTCGGGCTCGGCCACGTCGCGCACCAGCCGGCGCGCGTGCTCTCGGGCGGCGAGCAGCAGCGCCTGGCGCTGGCGCGCGCGTGGGCGCTGCATCCCGAGGTGCTGTTCCTCGACGAGCCGACCGCGAGCCTCGACCCGACGGCGACGCGCGAGATCGAGGCCGTGATCCGCGCCTTCGACGCCTCGGGAACCAAGATCGTGATGGCGACCCACAACCTCGGCCAGGCGCGCCGCCTGGGCGACGAGGTGATCTATCTGCACCAGGGGCGCATGGTGGAGCGCGCCCCGGCCGAGACCTTTTTCGTCCAGCCGTCCACGCCAGAGGCGGCTGCATTCATCAAAGGAGAGCTGCCATGGGTCTGATTCGAGTCCTTCTCTTTCTTCTCATCGCCTTTCCGGCGCAAGCTCAGCAGCGCTTCATCACCGTGGCCTCGACCACATCCACCGAGCAATCCGGCCTGTTCAAGCACCTGCTGCCGATGTTCGAGAAAAAGACCGGGATCCAGGTGCGCGTGGTGGCCCTCGGCACCGGCCAGGCGCTCGACATGGGCCGGCGCGGCGACGCCGACGTAGTGTTCGTACACGCGAAGCCGCTCGAGGAGAAGTTCGTCGCCGAGGGCTACGGCGTGCGCCGCCACGAGGTGATGTACAACGACTTCGTGCTGATCGGGCCGAGGTCAGATCCGGCGAAGATTGCCGGCGGCAAGGACGCCGTGGTTGCCCTCAGAAATATTTTCCAGGCGAAGGCCGCATTCGTGTCGCGCGGCGACCGCAGCGGCACGCATTTCGCAGAGCTCGAGCTGTGGAAAGCGGCTGGCATCGACATCGGTCGCGACAAGGGGAGCTGGTACCGCGAGATCGGCCAGGGCATGGGGCCGGCGCTGAACACCGCCTCGGGCATGGGCGCCTACGTGCTTTCGGACCGCGGCACCTGGCTCTCCTTCAAGAACCGCGGCGACCTGGCGATCGCGGTGGAAGGCGACCGGCGCCTGTTCAACCAGTACGGCATCATCCTGGTGAAAGCGAGCGCCAAGCAGCAAATGGGACAGGCCTTCATCGACTGGGTGATCTCCGCCGAGGGGCAGGACGCGATTGCCGCGTACAGGATCGGCGGCGAGCAGCTGTTCTTCCCCAACGCCGGCGGCTGAATGGCGCGCTACCGCGGCCTGACGTTGCGCGTGCTGGGCAAGCGCACGCCCGCGATGGGGCCGGGCAAGGCCGAGCTGATCGAGCGCATCGCGAGCACCGGCTCGATCTCGGCCGCGGCGCGCGCCATGCGCATGTCCTACCGGCGCGCCTGGCAGCTCGTCGAAGCGCTCAACCAGGACTACCGCGAGCGCATCGTGACCACCGCGGCCGGCGGCGCGCGCGGCGGCGGAGCGCGCGTCACGCCTTTCGGCCTGCGCCTGGTGGCCGAGTACCGCGCGATGGAGGACAAGGCCTCGGCCGCCATCGCCGGCGATCTGCGCCGCTTCCGGCGCTATATTCCGTGATATATAACGGTGGGTGGAACCATGGATCGTCGCGCTGCTCGCCGCCGGCATGCTGGTCGCGGCCTTCGGCTACGCCGCGGTCGGGCACGGCGGGGCTTCGGCCTACATCGCGGCCATGGCGCTCGCCGGCGTCGCGCCGGCGGAAATGCGTCCGATCGCCCTGCTGCTCAACATCCTGGTGTCGTCGATGGGCAGCTGGAAGTTCTATCGCGCCGGCTTTTTCCGCTGGCGCCTGTTCTGGCCGTTCGCCGCGGTGTCGATTCCGATGGCCTACCTGGGCGGCGCCATCACGCTGCCCGGCAATGCGTACAAGATCCTGGTCGGCGTGGTGCTGCTCTACGCCGCGTGGCAGCTCTGGCGCAGCGGCAGGAGCGGCGAGGAGATGCGCGCAGTGCGCGAGCCGCCGCTCGGCTGGGCGATGGTGATCGGAGCGTCGATGGGACTGCTCGCCGGCCTGACCGGCGTGGGCGGCGGCATCTTCCTCAGCCCGCTGCTGCTGATGCTCGGCTGGGCCGGCACCAAGCAGACTTCCGCGGTGGCTGCGCCATTCATCCTGGTGAATTCCCTTGCCGGCCTCGCCGCCGTGTTCGTCGCGAAGAGCGCGGTCCTGCCGACCTACGTCTGGATCCTGGTGCCGGCCGTCCTGCTCGGCGGCTGGCTGGGCGCGGAATACGGCAGCCGGCGCTTCGCGAACCCGGTGGTACGCCGCGTCCTTGCCGTCGTGCTGGCGCTCGCAGGCGCCAAAATGGTGGCGGTATGAAAGCCTTACTCGACCTTCAGCAGCTCCTCGATGCGCGCGATGAGCTGGGCGAGCGGCGCGTCCTTCGACACCGCGCGCCGCCCGGCGAGCTGCTTGCGCATGCGATTGAGGTCGCCCGAGGTGGCGAGGCCGGTGAGGAAGAGCAGCGGGATGTACTTCAGCTCCTCGTCGGCGAGCAGGGCTGCCGACACTTCGCCGCCGTCCATCTCCGGCATGTCGAAGTCGCAGATGATCAGGTCGGGCTCGGTCTCGCGCGCCAGCCTGAGCACGTTGCCGGGATCCTGGGTCGAGACGATGTCGTAGCGATCGGAAAGCTTGGTGGTGGTGATCTCCAGCGCCAGCTCGTCGTCGTCGACGATCAGGATTTTCGCCCGTGCCATGGTTCCCCCCTTGGCCGTATCCCCGCATCTTAGATGAAGACCTTCGGCTTTGCCGGATGGTCCGGCAGCGGCAAGACGACCCTGATCGAGCAGCTGATCCCCCGCTTCGTGAAGCGCGGGCTGCGGGTCTCGCTCATCAAGCACGCGCACCATACCTTCGACGTCGACCAGCCGGGCAAGGATTCCTATCGCCACCGCCACGCCGGCGCCGCCGAGATCCTGGTGACCTCGTCGCGGCGCTGGGTCCTGATGCACGAGCTGCGCGGCGCGCACGAGCCGTCGTTCGACGAGCAGGTGAAGCGCATCTCGCCCTGCGACCTGCTGCTGGTGGAGGGCTTCAAGTTCGCGCCGATCCCGAAGCTCGAGGTGTGGCGCGCGGAACCCGGCGAGGCGCTGCTGCATCCGAACGACCCGCACATCGTCGCGGTGGCGAGCGACACGAAGGTGGAGACGAAATTGCCGCTGCTCGACCTGAACGACGTCGACGGCATCGCCGAGTTCATTCTCGAGAAGCTGGAGCTGCGTTGAACCAGGGACTGCTCTCGGTGGACGAAGCGCTGGCGCGCCTGCTCGCGGAAGCGAAGCCGGTGGCGGAAGTCGAGGAAGTGCCGTCCCTCGAAGCCACCAACCGCATCCTCGCGCGCGCGCAGCGCTCGGCCATGGACGTGCCGCCCATGGACAACAGCGCGATGGACGGCTACGCGGTTTCCACAAAAGATTCTTCCCGGTTGAAAGTCGCGCAGAAGATCATGGCCGGCTCGGTCGGCAAGCCGCTCGAAAAGGGAACCGCGGCGCGGATTTTCACCGGCGCGCCGATCCCGCCAGGAGCCGATGCGGTGGTCATGCAGGAGCACTGCACGCTGGAAAACGATTTCGTGACTCTTAAAAAGACTCCGAAAGCCGGCGACTGGATTCGCCTCGTGGGCAGCGACGTGAAGAAGGGCGGCGAGATCCTGCCGGCGGGCAAGCGCCTGCTGCCGCAGGACACCGGGCTCGCGGCTTCGGTGGGCATCAAGACACTGCCCGTCTACCGAAAGGTGAAGCTTGGCCTGTTCTTCACCGGGGACGAGCTGGTGATGCCCGGCGAGGCGCTGGCGCCGGGGCGCATCTACAACTCCAACCGCTTCACGCTGCGCGGGCTGGGCGAGCTGTTCGGCTGCGAGCTGCGCGACTACGGCATCGTGCCCGACAGCCTCGAGGCGACGCGCGAGGTGCTGCGGCGCGCCGCAGCCGAGTGCGACCTGATCGTGACTTCGGGCGGGGTTTCGGTGGGCGATGCCGACTACGTGAAGCCGGCGGTCGAGGCCGAGGGCAAGCTGCTGATGTGGCGCATCGCCATGAAGCCGGGGCGGCCGCTCGCTTTTGGCAAGGTCGGCGGGGCGGCATTCGTGGGTCTTCCGGGAAACCCCGTATCCAGTTTCGTCACCTTCCTCATCTTCGTGCGGCCGTTCCTGCTGCGCACCCAGGGGCTGAGCGCGGTGCAGCCGAAAAGCATCGCCGCGCGCGCGGATTTCGACTGGGTCGAGCCCGACGCGCGGCGCGAGTTCCTGCGCGTAAAATGGAACGAGCAGGGCGGGCTGGATCTCTACCCGACGCAGGACTCGGCGGTGCTCACCTCGACGTCCTGGGCGCACGGCCTGGTAGACAACCCCGCCGGACAAGCGATACAAAAGGGCGACATGGTGCGCTTCCTGCCTTATTCGGAGTTGTACTGGTGAAAGTCAAAGTTCTTTGGTTCGCGAATCTGCGCGAGCAGATCGGCACCAACGTCGAGGTGATCGACCTGCCCGATTCGGCGAGCACCGTCGCCGGGCTGCGCCTGCATCTCATGAAGCGCGGCGGCGCCTGGCAGAGCGCGCTCGCCGACATGAAGGTAGTGCGGGTGGCAGTGAATCAGGACATGGCGGCGGCCGGAGCGCCGCTCAATCCCGGCGACGAGGTCGCTTTCTTTCCACCAGTGACCGGCGGATGAAAATCTCGGTTCAGCAGGAAGACTTCGACCTCGGGCTGGAAGTGCTCGACATCCAGCAGGACAACCGCATCGGCGCGGTGGCGAGCTTCGTCGGCCAGGTGCGCGACGTGCCGATGACGCTCGAGCACTACCCGGGCATGACCGAGAACGCGATCAAGAAGATCGTCGAGCAGGCGCGCGCGCAGTGGGAAATCATGGACTACACCGTGATCCACCGCTACGGCGAGCTGCAGCCGAACGACCAGATCGTGCTGGTGGCGATCGCGAGCAGCCATCGCGCCGACGCGTTCGCGGCCTGCCAGTTCATCATGGATTTCCTCAAGACCCAGGCGCCGTTCTGGAAGAAGGAGCACCACCCGGAAGGCGCGCGCTGGGTCAATGCGCTGGAATCGGACGATCAGGCCGCCGAGCGCTGGCGGAAGCTGAAGCAGCCGCGCCTATTGAAGCCCTGAGCTCCTCGAGCTCGGCTTCGACCAGGGTTTCCTTCTCCAGCAGCTTCTCCGCCCAGCGCACGAGCAGCGTCTTTTCCCGCGACAGGATGGCGAGCGCGCGGTCGTAGCTGGTCTTGACGATGTCGCGCACCGCGACGTCGATCTCGCGCGCGGTCTCCTCGCTGAACTGCTTCTGGGTGATGTTGTTGTTGAGAAAACCCACGGGCTCGTTCTCGTAGGCGACGTGGCCGAGGCTCTTCACCATGCCGTAGCGCATCACCATGCTGCGCGCGATCTCGGTCACCTTGGCGAGGTCGTTGGCCGCGCCGGTGGAGAGGTGGTGGAACATCACTTCCTCGGCCGCGCGCCCGCCGAGCAGCACCGCCATCTTGTTCTCGAGCTCCTCGCGCGTCATCAGGAAGCGGTCCTCGGTCGGGCGCTGCAGGGTGTAGCCGAGCGCGGCGACGCCGCGCGGGATGATCGAGATCTTGTGCACCGGGTCGCTGCCCGGCAGCGCCATCGCCACCAGCGCGTGGCCGAGCTCGTGGTGCGCGACCACGCGGCGCTCGTGCTCGGAGAGCACGCGGTTGCGCTTCTCCAGGCCGGCGATCAGGCGCTCGATCGCCTCGTTGAAGTCGGCCTGCGCCACCGCGTCGGCGCCGCGCCGCGTGGCGAGCAGCGCGGCCTCGTTGATCAGGTTCGCCAGGTCGGCGCCCGAGAAGCCCGGCGTGCTGGCGGCGATCTTCTCG
>Ga0247825_10002235_pt1 | contig 12830 bp, 8 predicted proteins | sample 13C_Vanillin_Day_FD_194413 | JGI IMG/M metagenome (GOLD analysis project Ga0247825, IMG submission 194413) | Soil microbial communities from agricultural site in Penn Yan, New York, United States - 13C_Vanillin_Day48 | ecosystem: Environmental > Terrestrial > Soil > Agricultural land | place...
TAGATGGTGTAGCTGCTGGTGCGAAGCTGCGTGCGCCCCACGAGATCGCTCGGCTTGAGCTGGAGCGGACCCACACCCGCGGGCAGGAAAGGCAGGGAAGGCAGCGCGAGCGGCTCGAGCTTGGCCATGCCCTCCATGCTCTGGCTGGAGGCATTGGTTTCTACCGGCATGGGGCACCGCCGTTTCAGGATTTTCGAGCAGCGATGTGCTCATTTCTACTGCACGGAGGAGGGAAGTACCCAGAAAATCCGGCTCGCGGAACCAATGGGCATGTCCTCAGATGCCCCCACCGCCTGCCCCTCGAACCTGACCCTGGAGCGCTACGAGCTCGGCGAGCTGGCTCCAGCCCAGCTCACGGCCCTCCATGCCCACGTGCGCCAGTGTGAGCGCTGCCGCAAGCGCATCGAGGTGATGGACTCCCAGGGAGCCAGCTACCGACGCACCCTGAGCGCCCTCAGCACCCGTAACGCGCTGCACAAGGCCGATGCCCGCTGGTGGAGCCGCGCACGAATGCTGGTGGCCGCGCCCGTGCTGGCCGGCGCGGTGGCGGCGCTCGTCCTGTTCGTCCGCCCTCAAGCCGGGCCCCTTCAGGCTGAGCCTGCTCAGCCACGCGTGCAGGCCCGCGCGTTACCCCCTGGCGTACGCGTCGTGGAGCCCCGTCCCGACGCGCGGCCTCTCCAGCGCATGCACTTCGTCAACCTGCGCGGGGACCGTGTCGAGTTCGGCCAGGGCAGCCTCGAGGCCGCTCCCGAGAGTGGACGGGCGCGCCCCTTCGTCCTGCGGCACACCGAGGTGGAGGCGGAGATCTCCGGGTTCGTCTCGGACGTCACAGTGACGCAGGAGTTCGAGAACCCCTTCTCCGAGCGCGTGGAGGCTCTCTACGTCTTCCCGCTGCCGGACGACTCCGCGGTGCACGAGATGGTGCTCGAGGTGGGCGGGCGCAAGGTGCGCGGCGTCATCCAGCGCCGCGAGGAGGCACGCCGCACGTACGAGCAGGCCCGCGCCGAGGGGCGCCACGCCGCGCTGCTGGATCAGGAGCGGCCCAACATCTTCACCCAGTCGGTGGCCAACATCCTGCCCGGCGAGCGAGTGAAGGTGTCGCTGCGCTACGTGGCCCCGCTCGCCTATGACGATGGCACCTTCGAGTTCAACTTCCCCATGGTGGTGGGCCCGCGCTACATGCCCGGCCAGCGGCTGGACGGCGAGCCCGAGGGCCGCGGGACCAGCCCGGACACCTCGCAGGTGGTGGACGCCTCGCGCATCAGCCCGCCCTCCGCCGTGCTGGACCGCTCGGGGCGCGACGTGCGGATCACCGTGCGACTCAATGCCGGCATGGAGGTGGAGCAGCTCGACTCCGTCTCGCACCAGCTCTGGGTGGACCAGCGCAGCGCGCGCGAGGCCATGGTGTGGCTCGCCGAGAACGATCGCATCCCCAACCGGGACTTCATCCTGCGCTACCGCCCCTCGGGCCGTCAGCCGCAGGGCGCGGTGATGGCCACCGGAGGCCGTGACGGCTACTTCGCCCTCATGCTCCAACCTGGCGCGCACCCGCCGTCGGAGGACGAGGTGATGCCGCGCGATCTCGTCTTCGTGCTCGACACCTCGGGCTCGATGAACGGGCAGCCGCTCGCCGCCGTCAAGCGTGCCGTGCGCCGCGCCTTCCAGAGCATGTCCGAGGAGGACCGGTTCATGCTCATCAACTTCGCCGACACCGCCTCCAGCTTCCGGGACGAGCTCCTGCCGGCCACACCTGAGAACCTCGCGAGTGCCGAGCAGTACCTGAACGCGCTGCCGGCGGGGGGTGGCACCAACCAGATGGTCGGCATCCGCCGCGCCCTCACTCTGCCTCCGGAGGAGGGCCGGCTGCGCGCCGTCCTGCTGATGACGGACGGCTACATCGGCAACGAGGCGCAGATCTTCGCTCAGACGGAGCCACTGGTGGGCAGCTCGCGCCTGTTCGGCTTCGGCGTGGGCAACAACGTCAACCACTTCTTCCTCGACCGGCTGTCACGCCTGGGCCGCGGCTTCTATCAGTACATCCGCACCGACGAGGATCCCTCCGAGGCTGTTGAGCGCTTCATCCGGCGCATCGAGAAGCCGGTGCTCACGGGCGTGGAGGTGGACTGGGGAGGGCTCGAGGTGTGGGACGTGCAGCCCGAGCGGATGCCGGACCTGTTCCACAACCAGCCCCTGGTGGTGCTCGGGCGCTACCGCCAGCCGGGGAGCGCCACCGTGCGCGTGCGCGGGCGCACCCCGAGCGGCGAGTACGTGACCGAGGTGCCCGTCAGCCTGCCCGCGGAGGGCGGCCACTCTCACGCGCTGCGCACCCTGTGGGCCCGAGCCCGGATCGAAGAGCTCGATCGGGAGCGCGTCCGGAACCCTGATCCCGCGCTCGCCGAGCGCATCGCCGTGCTCGGCCTGGAGTACAAGCTGGTGACGGCCTTCACCTCGTTCGTCGCCGTGGACGAGGTGGGTCCGGTAGCGACAGAGGGCTCGGAGCAGCGCGTGGTGGAGCCCACGGCGCGGACGCAGGGCACTCCTCCCAGTGAAGCCAATGCGCTCCGCACGCTCTCGAAGCTGAGTGCCGCGGGGCCTGACTCAGGGAATATGCTCCGCGCTGTCGACAGGCTCGGCGCGGCACCTGCACCCTCGAGCTCGTCGGATCCCAGCAGCTACAAGCTGTCGGGCCTGACCGGCAAGGCACCCATCGCCAACGGGAGCCTGGGCACCTCCGGCCTGGGGGGCGGCGATAAAGGGGGCGACGAAACCGCTGGCACGATGCTGCTGCGCGGCAAGGGAGGCGGCAACGTGGGCAAGCCCCGGGCCGGAGGAGTCGTGACGCGGGCCTCCGTGCGCTCCGTCGCTGCCTCCCAGGGAGCGATCGACCGGGAGCAGGTGGCCAAGGTCATCAACTCCTACGCTCGGGAGGTACAGGCCTGCTACGAGCGGGCCTTGCTCAAGCAGCCCTCTCTCTCGGGCAAGCTCGTTGTCGAATTCACCCTGTCCCCCAAGGGGCTGGTCGCCGCCGCCAAGGTGAAGAGCTCCACCCTCCTCAACGGAGCGCTCGAGGCATGCGTCCTCTCGCAGCTCAAGAAATGGAAGTTCCCTTCGCCCAACGGATCGACGGTGGTCATCACCTATCCGTTCCTCTTCAACGCCGTGGAATACTGAGGGCGAGGACGGACATGGGACTGGACGTAGGAGATCTCTTCGAGCGCTACCATGGCGTCGTCTACCGCCGCTGCCTCGGCCTGCTGAAGGATGAGCAGGACGCGGCCGAGGCGGTCCAGGAGGTGTTCGAGCGCGCCCTCAAGGGGCTGGGGCGTTTCCGGCTCGCCTCCTCTCCCCTCACCTGGCTCTACGCGATCGCGACCCGGCACTGCCTGCAGCAGCTCCGCAACCGCTCCACGCGCGCACTCAAGGATGCGTTGTTCTCGGGGCAGCCCGACTCCGTGTCGCCGGATCACGCGGCACGCGCCGATCTCGAGCGTACCCTGGCCAGGCTGTCCACGGAGGAGCTGCAGTTGTGCGTGTACGCCTTCCACGACGGCATGACGCAGGAGGAGATCTCCGAGCTGCTCCGGCTGTCGCGCAAGACGGTGGGCCGGCGCATCCGCGAGCTGGCCGCGCGGCTTGCCATCGCTCTCGACGCGGAGGGGGCGCTGGCGAGCGCGGGAACGAGCACGGTGCTGGAGCAGGTCGCGACCCGCTGACGGACTGAGTAAGGTGGCCGCGATGAAGATGCGAAGAATCTGGGGACTTCAGCTCCTCCTGGCCCCTGTGCTGCTGATAAGTCTCTCGAGCTGTTCGGATCCGGCTGATCCGGTTCCTGAAGAGAGGCCGGTGGACACGACAGCTCCCGTCATCATCGCGAGCTCGCAGTCGGCCACGCAGATGCAGCCTCACGGCTCGGTCACCTTCGGCGTGACGGCCCAGGATGAAGAGACATCTAGACTCCACTTCTCCTGGACGGCCAATGTCGGGGCCTTTGGAGATGCCTCGAATACAGGCACCACCAGCGAGATCATCTGGGACGCTCCGTTCTGTGTGCCAGCGGGTACCGTTGTCACCATCACCGTCACCGTCACGAACAGCGCCGACCTCTCCGTCTCCAAGAGCTTCACCCTCTCCGCCGGTCCGTGCCCCGCCCTGACTGTTACCTCCGTGAAAGCAGGCTCTCATTTCACGTTGGCGCTGCGCATTGATGGCACTGTCTGGGGTTGGGGCTTCAACGAAAAGAACCAGCTTGGGGATGGGACGACCACCCAGCGGACCACGCCGGTGCGGGTGTCCGTGCTGACAAACGTCACCGCCCTGGCCGCAAAGGTCAATCACTCGCTGGCGCTGCGCGGCGATGGCACTGCCTGGGCTTGGGGCAATAACCCTGAAGGCCAGCTCGGGGATGGGACGACCGCCCTGCGGGTCATACCGGTGCCGGTGTCCGGGCTGACAGGTGCCGCCGCCCTGGCGGTAGGTTCCAATTACTCGCTGGCGCTGGGCAACGATGGAACCGTGTGGGCTTGGGGCGACAACTCGCTTGGACAATTCGGCGATGGGACGGAGCCGGTGAAGTCAGTCCCCGTGAGAACCCTGCTCTCCTGGGAGCCCTGAGAACCGCTGGACCTGTCGCTACCGCCCGAGCGAGGCCACCCAGGCCTCGACGTCGGCCACGCGCCCGGTGCGTCCAGCCTGGGTGAAGCGCTCGCGAGCCCGGGCTGCCTCGGCTCGAGCCTCCTCAAGACGGCCCGCCTGCTGCAGGGCGCGAGCCAGGGCGAAGCCTGATTCGCCGAGCGTCTCGGGGAGGGCGCCCGTGAAGGTGAGCGCCTGCCGCAGCGCCTCGATCGCCTCGCGTGTCCGCCCGAGCCCCAGCAGCGCCTGGCCGACACCATCGTAGGAGTACTGAAGATCATCATGGTCAGGCGGCAGTTGCTTGCGCTTGACCGTGAGCGCCTCCTCGTAGACGCGCAACGCCTCGTCGTAGCGCGCGAGCCCCAGGAGGCTCATCCCCTGCTCATCCAGCGCCTCGGCGATCTTCAGGTGATCCGCCGCGAAGAGCGCCTTGTGAATGGTGACGGAGGCCTGGGCGTGCTCCAGCGCTCGCGCAAAGTCCTTCTTCTCGCGCAGCGCCATGGACAGCGCCCCGTGGCGCTTGGCCGTCTCCAGATGGAGCGCGCCTACCGCCGCCTCCGTCTGCTGGAGGGCCTCTTCCAGCATCGCCGCCGCCTGCTCTGTCTCTCCCAGGCGCAGCAGCGTGAACCCCAGCGTGAACGTCACCCGGGCCCGCTTCGGGTGTCCTGGCTCCAGCACCTGCTCCTGCAGGGCGCGCGCTTGCGCCAGCAGCTTGCGTGCCTCCCGCGGTTGTTCCCGCAAGAGCGCCACGTTGGCGCGCTGCACCAGCAGATCGCTCTCCAGCACCGGCTCGCCGCCGAGCCGCTTCGCGGTCGCCTCGCCTAGCCGGGCCCAGCGCTCGGCCTCCTCGAAGCGGCTCCGCTCTCCCTCCACGAAGAGCAGCTTGTTGAGGATGGAGATCTCCAGCCGATCGGCACGCCCGGTCTCGGCGTCATAGACGGCCTGCTCCAGCAGGTGGGCGCCCTCTTCCTTCTTTCCCAGCAGCGCCTGGAGCCAGCCCTCGTGGAAGCGCAGCTCCGCCACCAGGGGCAGGTAGCCCGTGGCCAGTACCCGTGGCGCGAGCTGCCGCACCTGCTCCAGCGCCGCCGGGTAGCGGCTCATGTCCAGCAGCGCCTTGACCTCCGCGAGCTGGCCCTCGAGCTTCTCCAGCTCGGCGCGCCGCTCTGGATCCGCCGGCCGCGCCTGCTGCTCGGACAGCGCCTCCAGATCCGCGCAGTCCCGTGGCGAGGGCAGCGCGTGCGCCGCGTCCAGTGACTTCTCGACTCCCTTCGAGTCCACCTCCGCCAGCACCTTCACGAGCGCCTGGAGATCCTTGCGCCGGCGCTCCAGGCACACCACCTGCTGGGACAGCAGCGCCTCGGTCTGCACCTGCCGCACCCGCGTGGCCTCGCAGGACTCGGTGCTCTGCCGGGCCCATGACGCCGTGTACTGATCCAACACACGGGAAGCCCGTTGGAACATCTCCTGGGCCAGGGGACTCCCGGTGGCCTGGAAGGCGGCCTCCACCTTCTGGCGCGACCCGGCTCCCCAGATCTCGGCCATGGACTGCTCGGCGCCCGCGCACACCTGGTCCTGCCAGTACGTCACGCCTCCCACTCCCAGCACGATCAGGCTCGCCAGGGATGCCATGGTGGCCCACCGGCGGCTCCTCGCCAGCCGTTGCTCCTGCGACAGCGCCTCCAGCAGCGCCTCCATGGAAGGGAACCGCTCGTGGGGATGAAGCGACAGCCCCCGCATCACCGCGTTCCGCACCCAGGCGGGCACCTTCGCCTCGCGAGGGGGCTCCTGGATGAGGTGGTCCGAAGCGGCTCCGCCCGCGCGCACATTGATGGTGGCCTGCTCGGTAGAGCCAGGCAAGGCTCGCCCGAGATCGCGGCCCGCGGCGGCTGCGGACATCCGGTTCGGATCGAAAGGACGCGCGTTGTAGAGCGCCTTGTACAACGCCGCGCAGAAGCTGAACTGGTCCGAGCGCGCGTCCGACACCTCGCCCCGGAACTGCTCGGGGGACATGTAATTGGGCGTGCCCATCACGAGGCCGTGTGCCGTGAGCGGCTCATCGACCGCCGGTGTCACGCCAGACGCCGCGAGCTGTTTCCCCCGCGTGGCCAGCTCCTCGATCGGGGAAGCGGACACCCGCCGGGCCAGCCCGAAGTCAGTGACGTAGACACGGCCTCCCTGGCTCACCAGCACGTTCGCCGGCTTGAAGTCGCGGTGCACCACCCCGGCCGCGTGCGCGGCCGCCAGCCCCTGCCCGGCGGCGAGGAACTTCTCCAGCACCTCGCGCCAGGAGCGAGGACGCTCCTCCAGCCAGCTCCGCAGCGTGCCCCCGTCAACGAACTCCATGGCGACGAAGACCTGTTCGCCCCAGGTACCTACCTCGAAGACGGGGATCACGTGGGGATGGGAGACGCGGGCCATGGCCTGGGCCTCGCGCAGCATGCGGGCCCGTCCCATCTCCAGGTCCGTGCTCTCCCCCGTGGCGAGCAGCTTGAGGGCCACCTTGCGATCCAGGTCCGGATCGTACGCCGCGTAAACCACCCCCATGCCGCCCTGGCCCAGCACCTTGAGCGGGATGAAGCGGCCGACCCGGTCGGGAATTCCCTGCTCGCGCCGTTGCTCCCGGCTGGAGGGATCGCTGTCCAGCCTGACGGCGAGCGCAGGGGTCATCCTCCGAGGCCCCAGCTCCAACGGCTCCGTCTCGGTCGCCTCCGCGGAGGATTCTTTCTTGTCGTCAGGGGTCGCCATGGCACGTCACTGAGTGCGCCACTCCAGCGCGCTCTCTCTTGAGGATCGAGAAGTCATCAGCAGGCCCAGGCATTGCACCTCTGTTGTGAGAACCGCAACCCACCCACGCCCGTGCCGACAATATCAATAGAAGGTATTCGGGCGTGCACCGGACGAATGGAGAACTCCCATGGCTCTCTCGCTCACAGTGAACCTCCCCGTCTCGCAGCCCTCGCCCAAGGCGGCGCCGCTCGCCAAGGAGCCGCTCGCCAAGGCGCCGGCCGCCAAGGAGAGCCCGCAGCCGGCCCCGAAGACTGGGGCACCGCAGCCCCAGGTCAGCAAGCTTCTTCAAGCCGACGCCTTCGTGAGCGCGCCCGCGAAGCCTTCTGGAGCGCCGCAGCTCCAGGTGCCACCGCCACCGAGCCAGAGCCCGTCCACGGCCCCGAAGGCCACTCCTCCCACCAACGTCGCGGCCGATGACCAGGCCAGGCTGGGCTGGATCGGGGGTGAGACGGGAGTCGTCCAGCAGGACTCGCCCACGGGTTGTGGCACGGCCAATCTGGCCACCATCTGCAATGCGGCGCACGGCGCCTTGATGACTCCCGAGCAGCACAAGAATCAGGTGAAGCAGAACGCCGCGGCGATCAACAGCTCCGCGGCCCTCCGGGATCGCGTCCAGGTGGACCTGAAGGATGGCGCCACTGCGGACGAGATGGCCTCGCTGTTGGGCATGCAGGGACAGAAGGTGGTTCGAGGATTCGACACCTTCGCCGCCGACTACATGAACGGCGCGCTGCAGCAAGGCCAGTTCGGCCTGACGTTGTTGGACTCCAACGCCCTGCGCAATGCCATGCTCCCGCCCGAGAAGCGGACGAACGAGACAGGGGAGCTGCACTGGGTCACTGTCGACGGCATCGATGACGGCGGCACCCGCGAGGACTACTCGGATGACCTGTACCGGGTGAAGGACCCCGTCCACGGCGAGTACTGGGTCAGCGAGGGGGTGCTCAAGGCCGCCGTCGCGCAAGCGCGGGCGCGGACTGGCAGCGGCGGGGTGCTCGTCGTCGAGAACGAGCCGGACGCCTTGACGCAGGTGGCGCTCGAGGCGCTTGCCGTCCAGAACCTCAACCACACGGCTGTCGTGGGCAAGGGCAACGGTATCGGCAGCAAGCCTACCAGCGTGCTCGATCCCAGCTAGTCCGGCTCGTTCCCGTCCAGGCCGTGCTTGCGCAGCAGCTTGCGGAGGTAGACGCGCTCGATGCCTGCTTCGCGCGCGGCGCGGGAGATGTTGCCTTCGCAGCGCGAGATCAAGCCGGTGAGGTAGTCGCGCTCGAAGCTCTCGATGAGCCGCTCCTTGGCCTCCTTGAAGGGAAGCCCCAGGTCCGCCCCCGCCTTGCCGCCCTGTCCCGGCCGTGCCTCGCCCTGTCCCGCGCGGGCCTCGGCGGCGGGCTCCAGGTCCGGCAAGGCGGCCTCTCCCAAGTTCACCACCTGCTCCACCACGTTGCGCAGCTCCCGCACGTTGCCGGGCCAGGGGTACTGGGAGAGCCATGCCCGCGTCTGGTCCGAGAGCGCGCTGGGAGGCTTGCCCATGCGCGTGAGCACCGTGTCGATGAGCAGCGGGATGTCCTCGGGCCGCTCGCGCAGGTTGGGCAGGTTGACGCGCAGCACCGCGAGCCGGTGGAACAAGTCCCTGCGGAACCGGCCCCCCTGGATCGCCGCCTCGAAGTCCACGTGGGTGGCGGCCACCACGCGCATGTCCACGGTGCGGTAGTCGTTGGCCCCAACGCGCTTCACCTGGCGCCGCTCCAGCACACGCAGCAGCCGGGGCTGCAGCTCCAAGGGTAGCTCGCCCACCTCGTCCAGGAAGACGGTGCCGCCATTGGCGCGCTCGAAGGCGCCGGCCCGGTCCCCCTGGGCGCCGGTGAAGGCGCCCTTCACGTGGCCGAACAGCTCGGACTCGATGAGCGAGGGGGCGATGCCCGCCAGGTCCACGATGACGAACGGCCCCTTGGCGCGCCGGCTCTCCTGGTGGAGGGCCTCGGCGCACAGCTCCTTGCCCGTCCCCGTCTCGCCCTGGATGAGCACGTCCGAGTCCCCGGAGGCCAGCCGCTCCAGCACCGTGAAGAGCTCGCGCATCCGGTAGCTGGTTCCCACCAGCCCGCCGAAGCGATCGCGCGAGGACAGGGGGAGGGAGCGATCACGCCCGTCCTCCGGGATGATCTTCAGCAGGGTGGTGCCCAACGAGAGGATGGCGCCCGGGCGGACCTCCAGCTCGGAGAAGAGCATCCCCTCGCAGTAGGAGCCGTTGCGGGAGCCCGAGTCGATCGCGCGCACCCCATCCTCGCGGACCTCGAGCGTCAGGTGATGGCGGGAGACGGTGCGATCGCCGAGGACCAGCTCGCACGGGGGCGCCTTGCCAATCCGATAGCGGCCCACCGGCAGCGGCTGGCTCAGGCCGGCATCGGGGCCTGACACGACCACCAGCTTGAGCCGGAGGCTGGGAGACCGTCCCTTGTTCAGAGGGACGGTCTCTTCGTTTCGATCGGGGTCCAGCCCTTCACCGCCTGAGTTCGCCACGCGGCCGGAGGCTATCACGCCTACCCTTCAGCGTGGCTCATGCCGTCGCGAAGTGGACTTTCACCTGGCGCATGACGTGGTCCACTGTCATGAGGTGCCAGGCCACCTGGTCGATCCGCGCCAGGTGCCGCGGCTCGGCACGCAGGGCATCCGCCACCTCATCCATGGATAGCCCGCCGGCGGCGGCCTCCTTGCGGAGCAGCTCCTCCACCAGCTCCGCGGAGAGAGAGAGGCCGTCCCGCTTGCAGATGGCGCCCAGGACCAGGGCGATCCGCAGCCGCTGCTCGACCTCCTCCCGGGTGGCGCGGTCCTCCAGCCACCCGGAGAGAGACTCCTCCTGCTCCTCGTCGGAGAAGTTGAGCTCGAGCAGGGCGCGGCCCTCGCTGGCGCCCCAGCGGCGGCGGATCTCCTCGTCGATGAGCCGAGCGGGGATCTCCACCTGGGCCCGTGAGGCCACGGCGTGCAGTGCCAGCTGCTGGGCCTGGGCCAGCAGCATCTGCGCGGCCTCATCCTTCATCTGCTCCGCGACCAGGCGCGTGGCCTCTTGCAGCGTGCCGCCGCGGCCAAAGGCCTCCAGGAACTCCGGGCTCTCCGGATCCGGGTACGTCACCTGGCGTGCGGCCAGGATGTCGACCAGGAAGCGGGCCGGGACGCCGCGAAGCGCCTCGACGGGGTACTCCTCAGGCAGGACGACGTCCACCACGAGGCTCTCACTGGGCGAGTGGCCGCACAGTGTCTCGTAGAAGCCGGGGAGCATCGGCTCGGGCGCCAGCGCCAGCCACTCGTGGGTGCGGACGCTGAAGGGGATGAGGCGGCCCTTGGCGTAGCCCACGATGTTGAGGAGCACCTCGTCCCCCCAGGCGAGCGCCTCGGTGGGGAGGCGGTAACGCTCGGTGGCGTACGGGCGAGCCAGCTCCTGGAAACGCTCCTGGACCTGCTCCGCGCTGAAGCCCTCGGGGGCGGGGACGGTGATGGAGAGCCCCTCCAGCGAGGGGGCTGCCACCTGCGGCAGCTCCATGGGCTGGCCCTGCTCGGCCCGGCGGGCGGGCGGGACGTGCAGAGGGATCTCCAGCGGCTTCCGGACAGAGGGCTTCGTCGACTGGGTGTTGGGAGTGTTCATGGCGCACCTGTACGTGATTGAGAGGAGAGGAGAGGAGGGAAGGGGCTACCAGCCGCTGAAGATCTTCTTGGCCGCGTTGGCGATGCCCTCACCGACCTTCTTGGCGCCCTCGGCGATGCCCTCGCCGACCTTCTTGGCGCCCTCGGCGATGACGTTGCCGACCTTCTTGACGCCCTCCTTGATGGCGCCGAAGTTGTCGATGACCGCGCCCGTGACGGTGGCGGCCACCGAGACCGCCGCGCCCACCTGGGAGACGATGGGGATGTTGGTCGCGGCGGCGATGGAGCCGAGGGCGCTGATGCCCGACGTCACCTTGGCGGCGATGCTCGCCTTGGGATTGGCCCAGGTGGCGACGGCCGTGGCGACATCCAGCCCCGCGAGGGCGATGTTGACGCCCGGAGCGAACCGGCCCGCCAGCTTCGCCAGGGTGCCCGCGCCCTTGACCGCCGCCCCCGCGCCCTTGGCCGCCGTGGCCGCGGCCTTGCCCGCGTCGAGGGCGACGTCGGCCACCTTGCCGGCCTTGAGGGCCGCCTTCACCACGTCATCGCCATGCGCCAGGCCCTTGAGGAGGGCCTCGCCGCCCTCGGCCGCGACCTTGCGGCCCGCCTGGGCGACCCCCTTCTCGATGCTCTGGGCCGCGCCCGTGAGGCCGAACTTCTTGAGCGTGTCCGCCACCGCCATCTTGCCGGAGACGGCCAGCCAGCTACCGAAGTTCTTGGACTTGGCGATCTCCGCCAGGGTGTCGACGTTGCGCAGCGCCTTGCCGGAGAAGACGCTGGCGGCGGCCTTCTCGGCGATGGCCTTGGCCACCTTGCCCTGGGCGCCGATGCCCTGCTGGGCCAGCTGCGCCACCTTCCGGAATTTCAGGGTCTCGTCGATGAGAGCGCCCAGATCGAGGGCGCCCTTGGCGGTGGCCAGGGTGCCACGAGCGGCGAGGGCGCCCTGCTGGAAGGCCGTGGGGACGTCACCGTTCTGGATGGCCTTGATGAACTCGCGGTACTTGCCCGGGAGGGTGGCGATGCCGGCGGCCAGGGACAGGCCCCCGAGCGCCGCGCCCGTGACACCGGTGGCGCTGGCGCGCAGATCGGCGGTGGCCTTGTCCGCGGCCTTGCCGTACCAGCCGCTCTGCGCGGCAGCCGGAGCCGAGGGCGCGGCCGTGTTCACGAGCGCAGGAGCGCTCTGGGTGCGCTGCAGCGGAGGCCTGGCTTGCGACGTCAGGTTGGGAGAGCTCTGGGACCGCTGGAGGGGGAAGGGGACGACGGGGTTCAGGGAGATAGCGCTGCTCATGATCGGCTCCGGGAGTGAAAGCCGGCCCTGTGGTGGCAAGGCCGGCAGTGTATGGATCTGGCTCCTTGCTGCTCCCGTGCCAGACATCCCCTCCCTCCGAGAGGTGGCTCAAAGGCGCGTCATGCCTTGGGAGAGCGGGATGGGACGGGCTCCCGCGGGCCTGGGGGGTGGTCACTGGAGAAACCACCTGGTTACAACTGCTCCACCAAGGGGGCCGCGAAGGTGAGGGAGGGCGCGTCTCTGGGCCTTGAAAACGTCAAACCCCACCCCAGCCAGGGCTGGGGTGGGGCGCGGGAGCTGCTTCTCATCAGCTGATCAACCAAAGATGGCCATCTGCCGGGCCAGCTGCGCCACACCCACCGCCGTGCTCACCGTGTTCTTCTTGGGCGCACTGGCGGTGAAGGCCTCGAGATCCTTCATGCTGATGTGCACCTCGTCGCTCGACTGCGACTTGCTGGCGCCCTGGTCGACGGAGCGCAGGGCGGTGCGGTGG
>Ga0247825_10002236_pt1 | contig 12827 bp, 13 predicted proteins | sample 13C_Vanillin_Day_FD_194413 | JGI IMG/M metagenome (GOLD analysis project Ga0247825, IMG submission 194413) | Soil microbial communities from agricultural site in Penn Yan, New York, United States - 13C_Vanillin_Day48 | ecosystem: Environmental > Terrestrial > Soil > Agricultural land | place...
AAATTGCGGGGCTCGAAACAACAGAGGGGTTGGGCGAAATCATCGACTCCGCTTTTGCACGGCTGGCCGAGGTCGGCGGCCGGTGACGATGGACAGTGCCTTGCGGCGACCTTCTGCCCAGCGCATATCTAGCTCGATGCTCGCCTTCACCATATTTTCCCGTGCACTCTCCGTCCTGCTCCTGACCTTGGTGCTGACGAGCCAGCCAGCCCGCGCGCAAGCAGCAACCTCCGCGCTCGACGACAGCCTTTCCCGGCTGTCCGAAATCCTCGGCGCGCTGCACTACCTGCGCGGCATCTGCGACGCCGGTGAAGGCAACCGCTGGCGCAACGAAATGCAGGCGCTGATCGACACCGAGGGCACCACCCCGGAGCGCAAGGCGCGCATGACGGCGGGCTTCAACCGCGGTTTCCGCGGTTTTCAGCAGACCTATCGGACCTGCACCAACGCTGCGGGCACCGCGACGCGCCGCTATCTCGAGGAAGGCGCAAAACTGTCGCGCGAAGTCACCGCCCGCTACAGCAACTGATATCTCGGCTTGCGGCCGCGGCGTTAACCCTTCTTAAAGGTCCGGGCTTGGCGGCCAAAATGCGCGTGATAACGTGCTGGAACTATCCGGGCGCCGGGACTGCGCCACCATCAAGAGATCATAATACCTATGGTGACGCGAACAAATCCCGCTCGGGACATGCTGTCCGACGACGAGCAGAAACAGGCTGCACTCAGTTACCTCCATGAGGCTTGGGCCGAGGCAACGCATGACGGCATCGATAGTGATTGCCTGGCACAGGCCTGTCTGTTTTCGGCGTTGAGCGAACTCGTCGTCACTTATGGCGAGGAAGCGACCGCCAAATTTGCCGAAGGACTTTCGGACCGCATCAAGCGCGGCGAATTTTCGGTTTCGATCTCGCGGCAATAGGCAATCGTTTCTGTCATCGCCCGCGCCGGCGGGCGATCCAAGCGTCACCTAACATTTTGGTGGATGCCCCGCCTTCGCGGGGCATGACAATCCAATAGGTTAGGCCTCCTTCTTCAACGCTTCCATAAACCTCACGCAGTCGCCTTGCGCGGCCGTCACCAGCGCGCCCTCCCACATCACCTTCTTGCCGCGGATGATCGTGCCGACCGGCCAGCCGGTGACGGTCATGCCGTTGAACGGCGTCCAGCCGGCGCGTGAAGCGATCCATTTGTCCGAGATCGTCTCACGCCGCTTGAGATCGACTACCGTGAAATCGGCGTCGTAGCCCGCGGCGATGCGCCCCTTCCCCGCAATATTGAACAGTCGTTGCGGCCCGGCGCTTGTCAGATCGACCAAACGCGCCAGCGACAGCCGCCCGGCGTTGACGTGATCGAGCATGATCGGAACCAGCGTCTGGACGCCGGGCATCCCCGAAGGCGTGTTCGGATAGCCCTTGTCCTTCTCCTCGCGCGTATGCGGCGCGTGGTCGGAGCCGAGCACATCCACGATACCTTGCGCGAGCCCCTCCCATAATCCCGCACGATGCGCACCGCCCCGCACGGGCGGATTTTGCTGCGCGTAGGTGCCGAGCCGCTCGTAGCAGTCGGGTGCTTCCAGCGTGAGATGCTGCGGGGTCACCTCAACCGAAGCGACATCCTTGTGGTTTTGGAGAAACGCGATCTCCTGCCGGGTCGTGATGTGGAGGACATGTATGCGCTTGCCGGTCTCGCGCGCCAGCGCCACCAGCCGCCGTGTGCATTCGAGCGCCGTCAGTTCGTCGCGCCACACCGGATGCGATCGCGGATCGCCAGCGACCTGGTGGTCCTTGCGCTCACGCAACCGGAATTCGTCCTCCGAATGAAAGGATGCGCGGCGGCGGATGGCCTTGAGGATATTGCGCACGCCGTCGTCGTCTTCCACCAGCAGCGAGCCGGTCGACGACCCCATGAATACCTTCACCCCGGCACAGCCGGGCAGCAATTCAAGCTCCGGCAGGTCCCTGGTGTTCTCGCGCGTACCGCCCATGAAGAACGCGAAATCGCAATGCATGCGGTTGCGGCCACGCGCGATCTTGTCGGCAAGCGTCTCGGCGGAGGTCGTCAGCGGGCTGGTGTTCGGCATTTCGAACACCGCCGTCACGCCGCCCATCACAGCCGCGAGCGATCCAGTCTCCAGATCCTCCTTGTGGGTAGCGCCCGGCTCGCGGAAATGAACCTGCGAATCGATCACGCCCGGCAGGATGTGAAGTCCGGTGCAGTCGATCACTTCCCCTGCCGATGCGCGCCGCAAGCTGCCGATTTCGGCGATCCGGCCGCCGCTTACGCCGATATCGCGCACGCCTTCGCCGCCATGATTGACCACGGTGGCGCCACGCAAGAGGAGATCGAAGGTTTGAGCCATTCCAATACGCCGCTATTGAGAGTTTAAGGTGTGCGCCTTACGTTCCAGAGGCAACATTTTCAAGGGTTTCATGAAAGCAGCGCTCCTGCCAGACCGTGGAGTCGTCAAAGTTGTTGGCGACGACGCGCGCACCTTCCTCAATGGGCTTCTGACTACGGATGTAGGTACGGTCAGCCCCGAGAATGCGCGCTTTGCGGCCCTGCTCACCCCGCAGGGCAAGATTGTTGTGGATTGCATCGTCGCGGAGGCCCTTGCAGCCGACGGGGGCGGCTTCTTCATCGATTGCCCGCGCGCCCTTGCACCCGCTTTCGCGACCAAGCTCAATTTCTACAAGTTGCGCGCCAAGGTCATGGTCGAAGACCTGACCGAAATTCTGGGTGTGCTGGCGGTGTGGGACGGCGCGGGAACCTCGGAATACGGTCTATGTTATGCGGACCCGCGCCTGCCCGCCCTTGGCATGCGGATCATGCTGCCGCCGCACCTCGCGGCCGATGCAGCCGCCGATCTCGGCGCCACGCTGGTGGATGCTTCGGAGTACGAGGCGCATCGCATCGCGCTGGGCGTGCCGCGCGGCGGCAGCGATTTCATCTACAGCGATGCCTTTCCGCACGAAGCGGACATGGACCAGCTTGGCGGCATCGACTTCGAGAAGGGCTGCTATATCGGCCAGGAGGTCGTGTCGCGGATGCAGCATCGCGGCACGGCCCGCACCCGGATCGTCGCCGCACACTATGACGGCGCCGCGCCCGAGACGGGCGTGGCAGTGATGGCCGGCGAAAAGTCGCTCGGCACGTTCGGCTCGGCGGCGGCGGGACATGGAATAGCATTGCTTCGGCTCGATCGCGTTGCCGACGCGCTTGCCGCGGGACGCACCATCGCCGCTGGCGGCGTGCCGCTGCGCGTCGTGAAACCAGCGTGGGCGACCTTCGATTTCACCAGCGAGGCGAAGACAGCGGAATGAGCGCGACGATCCAACACGCCGACGGTCTTCCCCGCTGCGCCTGGCCAAAGGACGATCCTCTCTATGTTGCCTATCACGATCAGGAATGGGGCGTACCGGAGTTCGACGATCGCGCGCTTTACGAGAAGCTGATCCTCGACGGCTTTCAGGCCGGCCTGTCGTGGATCACCATCCTGCGCAAGCGGGAGAATTTCCGTAAAGCCTTCGACGGTTTCGAGCCGGAAGTCATCGCTAAATACGGCAAGCGCAGGGTGACGTCGCTGATGAACGATGCCGGGATCGTGCGCAATCGTGCCAAGATCGAAGGCACGATCAATTCCGCGAAGAGCTGGATCGAGATCATGGAAAAGGGTCCGGGCTTTACCAATCTGCTGTGGGACTTTGTCGACGGCCGCCCCAAGGTCAACAGCTTCAAGACCACGAAGCAGATTCCGGCGGAAACGCCGCTGTCGCGCGCGATGTCAAAGGAACTGGCCAGTCGTGGTTTCAAATTCGTCGGCCCAACGATCGTCTATGCCTTCATGCAGGCGGTCGGCATGGTCAACGATCATCTCGTGACGTGCCATCGTCACAAGGAATGCGCGGCGATCCGCATTCCCAAACGCAAAGCCCGCTAGGCCGGCCGCGTCTCCCCGGCTGCGCTCGCATGAATTCCGTTTCGCAGAATCCTGCGCTATGACGCCATAGCCTCTCCGTTGCCGAGAGAGGTAATGGTGGAGGCCGCGTGCCGAAGAAATCCCATCCGATTGCCTCAGCAGCAGCGAAGACGCTCGCGCCGCCAAAACGCTCGACGGCCCGGCGTGCGTGGCAACGCATGCTGTCCGGCCGGCGGCTCGACCTGCTCGATCCCTCGCCCTTCGATATAGAGATCGAGGACATCGCGCATGGCCTTGCACGAGTGGCGCGCTGGAACGGCCAGACCAGCGGCGCGCACATTTTTTCGGTGGCGCAGCACACGCTTTTGGTGGACGCAATCGCGCGCCGGCAGATCGGCGCGGTCGACCATCGCCTCGCCATGGCGATCTTGCTGCACGACGCGCCGGAGTTCGTCATCGGCGACATGATCACGCCGTTCAAGGCGGTGATCGGCGACGCCTACAAGGCGGTCGAGCAACGGCTGGCCGCCGCCGTTCACCTGCGTTTCGGCCTGCCCTCCGCTCTGCCCGCCGAACTCCGCCGCATCATCAAGGCCGCTGATTCCGGCGCCGCCTTTCTGGAAGCCACCCACCTCGCCGGCTTCACGACCGATGAGGCTCTCGGCTTCTTCGGGCCTCGCCCGACGCTTCCAGTGGCTCAGGAGCGCGAATTCCTCACCCCGTGGCCGGCGGAGAAAGCCGAGCAAAGGTATCTCGACCAGTTCGGCAAGCTCGCCGCCAACCTCAAATAGTGGCAACCGGAAAAGTCACCATTCGAATCAACAAATACTTAGCCGCACCACGCAAAACTCCCACGGCGTGCACTTGCCGTTGATGGTCCCGGGCGCAACACATTTGCGCGATTCGGCTGAAAATACTGTCACCGGAATGCTATAGGGACTCGATCCGAGGTATCGATGATTCACGTCTGCTCGCTGGCCCATTTGCACGAGACCGTCCACAATACTGGCGCGCGCCATGTCGTCACGCTCCTTGGCGTCGACGACATCGTGAGGCTGCCGGCAGGTGTCGATCCGGGCGATTATCTGCGCTTGCACGTGCATGACATCACTGACGCTGTCGAAGGACAGATCGTGCCGGGCGCGGAGCATGTCGAACGTCTCGTGCATTTCGTGCGGCGGTGGAACCGGGCGGCCCCCATGGTGATCCATTGCTACGCCGGCATCAGCCGCTCCACCGCGGCGGCTTTCACGACCATTTGTGCGCTCAACCCCAATCGCGACGAGGCCGACATTGCGCAGGCGTTGCGCAGCGCCTCGCCAACCGCAATGCCAAATGCTCGGATCGTAAAGCTGGCGGATCAGATCCTTGGCCGCGATGGCCGCATGGTGTCCGCCATCGCCGGCATCGGTGCATGCGTGCCGGCAATGATGGCAGACCCGTTCCAGCTCGATCTCGATTGAGCATGGCCGCGCCGCGCACCGGCATCGAAATCGGCCTCACTGCGGCGATCTTTGCGGTCGATGGCGAGGAGCCGCTCATTCTTGTCGCATCCGGCAGCAAGGGCGAACCCCGCGCCGGTCTTCCGTCCGGACCGTTCGACCCGCTGCAACATCATACGTTCGAGATCGGTTTGCGCTCCTGGGTGCAGGCGCAGACGGCGCTGCTCGTCGGGTATGTCGAGCAGCTTTACACGTTCGGCGATCGCGGCCGTGGAGCCTTGCCGGGCGACAAGGGTCCGCATGGCGTCTCGATCGGCTACCTCGCACTGACGCGAAAACCGGCCGATATTTCGGCGCTGCAAGCCGCGGGCGCCGACTTCGAGCCGTGGTACAAATTCTTTCCGTGGGAAGACTGGCGCGACGGCCGGCCTGCGATCATCGACAAGGTCATCATGCCGGCAATGACGGAATGGGCAGCGCGCAAGGCGCCCGGACCGGTGCGCCCGATCTCGCGGCGCGAGCGGCTGCAATTATGCTTTGGGCCGAGTAACGGCCCGTGGGACGAGGAGAAAGTACTCGACCGCTACGAACTTCTCTACGAAGCGGGGCTGGTCGAGGAAGCGCTGCGCGACGGGCGCGAAGCCGCGCGCGCGCGCGGCAAGCTGCCGACGCTCGGCGAATCCATGCGCTACGATCACCGCCGCATCTTCGCGACCGCGATTGCGCGGCTGCGCGCAAAGCTGAAATACCGGCCGGTCATCTTCGAGCTGATGAGCGCCGAGTTCACGCTGACGTCGCTGCAGAACACCGTCGAAGCGATTTCCGGCCGGCACCTGCACAAGCAGAACTTCCGCCGCCTTGTTGAAACCGGCGCGTTGGTTGAACCCACCGGCGAAATGGCCACCGCGACCGGCGGGCGTCCGGCGGCACTGTTTCGTTTCCGCCGGGAGGTGATTCGCGAACGGCCCTCCCCCGGCCTCCGGCTCGGCGCGCGCTGAATATTTTTCCCGTGTGCCGGTTGTCCACAGAGGCTCGCCCGGCAGCCTGCTAAATTGTCGCCTTGCTGGGGGCGGCTGATGGAAGCTTTGGGAGTCCTGCTGATACCGCTGGCGATCGCGTACTTCGTTGCGCCGATCGCCGCGTTCTTCATGGCGCTCGGCAACAAGAAGACTATCAACGAACTGTTCCTGCGCGTCGCCGACCTCGAACGCAAGCTAGCGCTTGCGGCGCGGACCGCACCGGCCACAGCGGCGGTACAGGCTGCGCCACCTCCTGTCGCGGACCGCCCGGCGCCCGCAGAAGAGTCCCGACCTCAAGCTCCGGTGCAAGCCACACCCGAGCCCGCAGCGGATATTCCACGGGCTGCGGAGCCTGTCACGCCCGCCGCAGCAGCACCACCGCCACGGCCTCCCGAAACGCCAGCGGCGGCAGCACCCCCGAGTGAAAGTTTCGAGCAGACAATTGGCACGCGCTGGGTCGTGTGGGTCGGCGGCGTTGCGCTCGCGCTCGGCGGCATTTTCCTCGTCAGCTACGCGGTCGATCAGGGCTACGTCGGGCCGAAAGTGCGGCTCGCGCTGGCGGCGCTATTGGCCGCCGGATTGATCGCGTGTGGTGAATGGGCGCGGCGCAATGAGAAAATCGCGGGCTTCATCGGCCTCCCGACTGCGCATGTGCCGAGTATCCTCACCGCCGCAGGCACGATGATCGCGTTTGCGACCGTGTATGCCGCCTACGCACTTTATGAATTCATCGGACCCGCTGCTGCATTCGTATTGCTGGGTGCGGTCGCCATCGCGACTCTTGCCGCCGCGCTGCTGCACGGACCGGCGCTCGCGGCGCTCGGACTCGTCGGCGCGGAAGTCGTGCCGATCATGGTTTCGAGCAGCGAGCCAAACTACGGGGCGCTCTACATCTACCTCGCAGTCGTCACCGCTGCCGCGCTCGCGCTTGCGCGGGTGAGACTGTGGCGCTGGCTGGCGCTGACGGCCGTGATCGCCGGCGCGCTGTGGACCTTGCCTGGCATTGATGAAACGCAACTCGATAGCTTGATGCCGCACGCATTCCACCTCTTTGCGGGGTTTGCACTTGTGGCCGCCCTGATCGTCTCGGGATTGCTGTTCGGCCCCGACGCCGGACCCGGCAGCATCGATTCAGTTTCCTCCATCGCGCTCGGTGCCTATTTGCTCGCCGCTGGACTGTTCGTCATCGCCACCGATCACGACCGGCTGGCGCTCGCGACCTTTGTCATCCTCGCCGCTGCGACAGTTGCCATCGCATGGCGGACGGAAGCCGCCGTCGGCGCAGTGCCTGCCGCAGCCGTACTCGCCTCGCTGGTCATGATCGCCTTTGCGCTCGAACCGCAGGTGAACCATTTGATTGCGCCCAGCGGGCCTACCGCCGGCGCGATCGAGGAGCCGGCCAACGCCGATGTCACCTTGCACATGGTTCTGGGCGCCGCTTTTGCCGTGCTGTTCGGCGGCACCGGATTTCTCGCGCAAGGCAGATCAAGCCGCGCGCTGATACCGATCCTGTGGGCGGCTTCCGGCGTGGTCGCGCCAATCGCCGTCGTTGCCGCGCTCTACTATCAGGTTGCTGGCCTTGAGCGCTCGATCCCGTTTGCGGGATTGTCGCTGCTGCTCGCCGCGCTTTTTGCAGTCGCCGTCGAGACGCTTGGCAAGCGACCACCCGAGGCCGGAGGCGCATCGGCGCAGGCGATCTACGCAACAGGATCCATCGCTGCGCTGGCGCTTGCCCTTACCATGTCGCTCGACAAGGGCTGGCTCACCATTGCGCTCGCGTTGATGGCGCCCGGCGTCGCCCACGTCGAGCGGCAACGGCCGCTGCCGGCGCTGCGCTGGCTGGTCGCAGTCATTGTCGGCCTCGTGGTTCTGCGCATCGGCTGGGAGCCGCGCATTGTCGGGCGTGACGTCGGCGCAGCGCCGATCTTCAACTGGCTGCTGTACGGCTACGGCGTGCCTGCGCTGTCGTTCTGGATCGCAGGCCATCTGCTGCGCAAACGCGTCGACGACATCCCGGCGCGGATGGCTGATTCCGCGGCGATCCTGTTCACCGTTTTGCTCGTGACGCTGCAAATCCGCCACTACGTGACCAGCGGCAATATCTACAACATGTCGAGCAGCATGACCGAGGTCGCGCTGCAGGTCTGCGCCGGTCTCGCGATGGCTATCGGGCTCGAACACGTCCGCCGCCGCACCGGCAGCATCGTCCACAATGTCGGCGCCATCGTCGTTGCGGCGCTGACCTTGTGCGTGATCGTGTTCGGCCTGCTGATCGCGGTCAATCCGCTGCTGACGCCGCGCATGATCGGGCCGCCGTTCATCAACCTAGCGCTGCTCGGCTACGGCATCCCCGCCGTGCTTGCGATCGCGCTGGCGCTGATCGCGCGCACGACACGGCCGCTACCATATCGTGTTGTTGCCGCCGCGACGGCGGTTGTGCTGTCGCTGATGTACCTCACGGTGCAGATCGCACGGCTGTTCCAGGGGTCATCGCTCCGTGAGGTGCCGGTCAGCGACGCGCAGCAATACGCCTACTCCGCAGCATGGCTGATCTTCGGCGTGCTGCTGCTGGTGGCAGGACTTCTATTGCCGTCGAAGCCTGCGCGCATCGCATCCGGCGCAGTCATCTTCCTCACTGTGCTGAAGGTCTTTCTGTTCGACATGGCGGGCCTGACCGGAATCTGGCGGGCGCTATCGTTTATCGGGCTGGGACTGGTGCTGATGGGGATCGGGTATCTCTATCAGCGGCTGCTGTTCCCGCCGAATAGAGTTCAATCGGCGCCGGTGGCATCGCCGTAAGACGTTTTCCGTCGAGGAGACCTTCATGCTCCTTTCCCGTAGAAGTTTCGTTCTCGCCACCGCGGCAAGTGCTGCATCGCTGCGCAGTGGGAAGGCACAGACCCGCACGTTGCGTATCGTCTATCCATTTCCGGCCGGTGGTTCGTCCGATTCCGTCTTGCGAATGATGGCCGAACACATGCGCACACATCTCGGCTATGCTGTTGTGGTTGAAAATCAGACCGGCGCGGGCGGAAGACTGGCCCTACGCACGGTCAAGGACGCGGTGCCCGACGGCAATACAATCCTGTTCGCCTCAGGAGCGCAGATGTTTCTGCAACCGCACCTCAGCACGAAGAAGGAGTACGATCCGTTCACGGACTTCGTACCAATCATGCAGACCTTGATCATCGACCAAGTGGTCGGTGTGGGCAACGATAATCCGGCAAAATCTGTTGAAGAACTGGTGCAGCACGTCAAAGCCAATCCCGATGTCGGCTCGTTCGGGTCTCCGGGTATCGGAACACAAGGCCATTTCACAGGCGCCGAATTTGCCCGCCTCGCAGGTCTCGATTTGCGTCATGTGCCCTACCGCGGAACACCCGCGGCGTTACCGGATCTGCGGACCGGACGCATTGGCATGATGTTCGCGGCTGTCGGCGAATTGATCGAGCAACACAGAGCCGGCGCTATCCGCATTCTCGCTATGGCAAGCTCTGAGCGGTCAAAGATATTCCCGGGCATACCGACGTTCCGGGAGAACAAACTCGATATCCGGGCACCGGGTTATTTTGCTTTCTATGCACCAGCTGGAACCTCCCCGGAGAGCGTCAAGCGCCTGCAGCAGGCGGTTACACTTGCCTTAAACGCGGCGGACGTCACAGAACGCCTTGCTTCTCTTGGGGTCGGCAAATCGGGCCTGGCGGATTTCCGCGCGCTCGAACAGGCCGAATACCAACGCTGGGGAGACATTGTTCGGTTGTCGGGATTCAAACCGGAGAGCTAGCGCCGCCCAATTTTACTGCCCCAAGCCTGCAGACGCTCGCAGCACCAACACAGCAAAGCCAGAGGAACAACAATGCCTATCAGCACCAAGGTCAGGGCGCTTGTCGACAATGCGTGGTTGGACGGGTATCCGTGCCTGCTCGCCACCACTGGACCGGACGGACCCAACATCTCACCCAAAGGGTCGATGCTGGTGTTCGACGACGAGCACCTCGCCTACTGGGAGCGCTCCAAGAAGCGGGCGCTGGAGAACCTCGGCAGCGATTTGCGGGTGTGCGTCATGTATCAGAACTTCAAGGCACAGCGCGACGGCATCCTCGACTCCGGCTTTCTGCGCTTCTTCGGCACAGCCGAATTGCACGAAGACGGTCCGATGCGCGAAGCCATCTTCAAGCGCTTGACCAAGCGCGAACAGGAGCACGACGGCGCCGACACCGGCATCGGCGTTCTGATCAAGATATCCCGCGCCGCCGACGTGAGGGGCAAGCCACTGCCCTGACAGACACCGCCGACGGGGCTATTGCGCGAGCTTCGCGCCCGCCTGCTCGACCACCTTCGACCAGCGCGCCATTTCAGATTTGGTCAGCGCCAGCAAGTCGGCGGGCGAGCCGTTGACTGGGTCGATGCCCTGCTCGATCAGGCTCGCCTTCACGGCCGGGTTGTTGATGATCGACGATATCGAACCGTGAAGTTTCTGAACGATGGCATCCGGCAGTTTCGCCGGCGCATAGACACCGAACCAGGCCGAGACCTCGAAGTCATTAAGTCCGGCCTCTTTCATGGTCGGCACATCGGGCAGCGCGGAAATGCGCGTCGCGCTGGTGATCGCGAGCGCGCGGAGTTTACCTTCGGCGATATGCGGCAGCAGCGGCAGATAGTGATAGAACATGAACTGCACTTCACCGCGCAAAAGATCAGTGATCGCCTGCGCACCGCCACGATACGGCAGATGCGACGCCTTGATGCCCTCGCGCGCGGCGAACATTGCGCCCGACAGATGGTTCGACGTGCCATTGCCCGACGAGGCATAGTTCAACTGTCCCGGCCGAGCCTTCGCGTATTCGATCAGTTCTTTCACGGTTTTCACCGGCAGCGAAGGATGCACGACAAGCACGTTCGGCGCGGTGCCGAACTGGATAATCGGCGTGAAGTCGGCGATCGGATCGTAGGAGATCTTTGGGTAGACGTAGGGGTTGATCGAGTGCGTCCCGATAGTTCCCATCAGCAGCGTGTAACCGTCGGGTTCGGCGCGCGCGACCGCTTCCGAACCGACCACGCCGCCTGCCCCGCCGCGGTTGTCGATAACGACACGCTGGCCGATCGCATCGCCGAGCTTGTCCGACAGGATGCGGCCGACAAGATCGGTGGTGCTGCCCGCCGGGAATGGCACGACGAGCGTGATCGGACGCGCCGGATAAGTCTGGGTTATGGCGTGCTCGGCACTGACACAGATGGCTGAGACGGCAACGGCGGCCGCAAACAGCCGGCTCCATGAATTCGCGCGCATGAAAAATCCTCCCGGACAGGTGGTTGTTGTCTTGTTGGCCGGATTATCAGCGCTGGCGCAGTACAACTCAAGCGCGCTGCGGATTAGCCGCCCGATACCATTCCGCGTGCCAGCGACGCGGTCATGAACGCGACTTGCTCGCGTAAATCGGCGAGCGCAACCGCGCCCAGTTTTTCGTCGAGACCGAGCGAGATCATCCCATGCACGGCCGAGAACAGCGACCGAGCCAGGATCGCCCAGCGCTCCGGCGTCGCCTGCGGCACGAGTTCGCGTAGCGGCTCTTCGATATAGCCAAACAGCCTGCGCTGTCCGGCACGATAACGATCCGGGATCGCTCGTCCTTCGGCCAGGCGATGATCGAACATCGCGCGCCACCGCATGCCGTTATCGATCGCAAAGTCGAGATACGCGCGCGCCATCCAGGATAGTTTTTCGATCGCCAGCGCCGCGCCGGAGAGATCGCTCGCGCGCGCCATAGCCGCATTCAGGTCGCGTTCGAGCGCAAGCAATGTCCGCTCGTTGACGGCGAAAATCAGATCATCGATGTCGCTGACGACGTTGTAGATGGCCCCGACGGCACACCCGACCTCAAAAGCCAGCGAGCGGGCGCGTATACCCGCCAGCCCCTCCCGCGAAATCATCTTCTCCGCGGCATCGATCAAGGCGTTTTTCAGATTACTACGCCTTATCAACGCTTTAGTCATTTTCACCATGACGTGATCCAATTTTTGAACGTCGTTCAAAATATTACTTGAACACCGTTCAAGGAATCGCTAACCTGCAAATCGTGAACACTGTTCATAACAACGGAGTTGGTGATGCTCAAGACTCTCGTAACCCTGATCCGCGGCAGCCTGGCCGCCGCCGATGAAGAGGTCGCGGACCGCAGCGCCCTGCTCATCCTCGACCAGCAGATCCGCGACAGCGCCGCCGCCACGGAACGTGCCAAGCGGGCGCTGGCCCTCGCCATCGCCCAGGACGAGGCGGAGGCCAAACGGCTGGAGGCGACGCTGACGCGCATCGCCGACCTCGAGAACCGCGCCCGCGAGGCGCTCGCTGCAAACCGCGACGACCTCGCCGGAGAAGCCGCCGAAGCCATCGCCGTGATGGAGGCGGACCGCGATGCAATTCGCATCGCACGGGCGACCTTCACCCGTGAG
>Ga0247825_10002237_pt1 | contig 12823 bp, 7 predicted proteins | sample 13C_Vanillin_Day_FD_194413 | JGI IMG/M metagenome (GOLD analysis project Ga0247825, IMG submission 194413) | Soil microbial communities from agricultural site in Penn Yan, New York, United States - 13C_Vanillin_Day48 | ecosystem: Environmental > Terrestrial > Soil > Agricultural land | place...
CTGACGCCGGACCCGTCGCCCAGCTGCCCGCGGACGTTTCCGCCCCAGCACCAGCCCTCATGCGAGGTCGTGAGACCGCAGCTGAACCCACCACCTAGCGTCACCTGCACGAACGCCTTCCCGCCGAGCACCAGCCTCGGCGCCTTGACGAGCTGAGAGGAGCTCCTGGAACCGATGCCGAGCTGGCCTTCGTCGTTCAGGCCCCAGCAGTAGGCGTCGTTCGTGGTCGCCACCGCGCAAGTGTGGAGGAGGCCGGCGTCGATGTCGATCCAACTCCGGTTGCCCCTCACGGCAGTGGGCACCAGGCGGTCCTCCAGCGAGCCGTCGCCCACCTGACCCCCCGTGTTGCCACCCCAGCAGTAGGCCTTGCCGTCGGCGCCGATCCCGCAGGTATGGAAGGTGCCGGTGCTCAGCTGCCGGAAGTCGCCGCCGCTCACCCTGACGGGATGCCGGCGGGACAGGAAGGTCCCATCACCCAGCTGGCCGAACCCGTTGTTGCCCCAGCAGAAGGCCGCGCCCGATGTGCTCACGGCGCAGTTGTGACTCCCGCCGGAGGTGACGCCTTGATATCGCCGATCCCCGCGGACCGCCACCGGCACCGGGCTGTTCTGGGTGCTCCCGTTCCCCAGGATGCCGTCGAACCCCCAGCCCCAGCAGTAGGCCAGGCCGTCCGTGGTCACGCCGCAGGAGAATCCGTCGCCCACGCTCACCATGCGGAAGGTGAGGCCTCCCGCGACCGGGGTGGGGCGCAGGCGATCCTCGAAGGTGCCGTCCCCCAGCCCCCCGAAGGGATTCGTCCCCCAGCAGTAGGCCTTGCCGTCAGTGGCCACGCCGCAGGTGTGGAAAATGCCCGCGCTCAGGTGCCGTAACGGCGGCGCTGCCTCGGCATCGGCGAGCTGGGTCTCCGGCTCGGTCTGGGTGGGGGATTGGAGGTCCTGTTGGCAGCCGGTGAGGGCGACGAGAAGGGCGATGACGGCCGGACGACTATCGACACGCATGGTGACGCGATCCTCGTAGTGGATGCAATGGTCGGAATACGGGCACTAGGTAAGCTCGCCACCCCCCGTCAAGTGGACGTCAAGTGAAGGGAGTTGGTGACCGATCGCCGGGTGATGAAGTCTGGCGAACGGTACCGTCCTCCGCACTAGTACGAAGGTACTATCGGTGCGTCGAGCCGCTTGTGATGGGGCGCAACGCTGGGCGGACTAGGGGCCCTGAGTGCCCCACCGCTGGTCCGGCGGGGGCGGCTCGGGGTTGCGGAGCGGCGGGATCTTGGTGCTGAACTGCACTCCCGTGATCCGGTCGGTGTGGTCGTCCCGCACTCGGTAGGCCGCCGGGAAGTCGTCGGTCTCCTCCATCCACGCCTGCAGCACCGCCGCCAGCCGGCGCACCCGCGCCGCCTGGGCCGGGTGGTCCGCCAGGTTGGTCAGCTCCCATGGATCGCGCTGGAGGTCGTACAGCTCCACCCGGGCCCGCGGCGCCTCGAACAGCCGCCGCTGGACAGCGGTGAGGCGGCCGGCCCGGGCCCGCGCCCTGAGAGCGAGGAAGGAGGGACTGGCGCCGATGTCCGCCGTGGTACAGAGCGGCAGCGCGGTGTAGGCGTCGGTGCGGATCAGCTTGTAGCGGGCGGTGCGCACCGCCCGCTGGTGCTCGTCGCAGTCGTGCCAGTTGCGCTCGCTGAAGACGTACTCCCGTCCGACGTACGACTCCGGGACGGTGAGCAGCTCGCGGAAGCTCTTCCCTTGCACCGACCCCGGCACCCGTCCCCCCGCCAGCTCCAGCAGCGTCGGCATCAGGTCCACGGTGCTCACGGGCCCCTGGTCGTAAGTCGTGCCGGCCCGGATCAACGGCGGCCAGGAGAAGATCAGCGGCGTCCGGGTCCCCGAGTCGTAGAGGGTTCCCTTCTCACGGGGGAACGGCGCGCCGTTGTCACTGAGGAAGACGAGGAGCGTGCTGTCCCGCAGCCCCCGCCGCTCCAGCTCTCCCACCATCGCACCGATGGCGCTGTCCATCCTGGCGATCGCGTCGTAGTACCGAGCGACGTCGGTCCGGGTCTCCGGGGTGTCGGCCAGGTAGGGGGTGAGGGCAACCCGCGACGGCGAGTGTCCCCCGGGAGGCGGCACCGAGTCATACGGACGATGCGGCTCGTGGAACCCCACCCAGAGGAAGAACGGCCGGTCGCCAGCGGCGTCGAGGAAGTTCGGCAGCGAGTCGGCGGTCGTGGCCGCGTACCACTGGAACTGCTTCTCGGCGAGCGGCCCGTAGTGTGTCTTCGCCATGTGGCCGGTGAAGTACCCCTCCGCCTGGAGGTACGACGGCAGCAGCCGCTCCCCGGGCGGGAGCGGCGTGTGCAGGTCCTCGGTGCGGGTGGCATGCGAGTACCGCCCGGAGAGGATGCTGATGCGCGAAGGGCTGCACTGGGGCGAGGTGCCGAAGGCGTAGCGGACCAGGAGCCCGGTGCGCGCCAGCCGGTCGATGTTCGCCGTTCGCACCGCGGCGTTGCCGTAGGGCCCGGTATCGCGCCAGCCCAGGTCGTCGCCCACGAATACGACGATGTTCGGGCGTGAATCGGGCGGTGACTGGATCGGGAGGGTGGCCGCAACGGCGGCGAGAATCAGGGAATACATGGCGACTCGGCCGGAGCGCTCGCGCGCGCGTTACGCTGGATGCGCGGCGAGACTGAACGGCGGATAGCGATCGGTCGTCAGGAGGAAGGCGTAGGCCCACACCCGGAGCGTCCACCGGAACACGCCCACCACGAAATCGAACGGCCCGCGCGGATAGCGTCCGGTGAAGAGAATGGCGAACCACGCCGCCACCACGCAGAGCGCCGCCGCCGTCCAGAGCAACGCGAGCACGACGTAGTGCGGAATCGCCAGGAACCACTTCACCAGCGGCAGCCAGCGATTCAGCTCCATGGCATCGGGATACCAGAGGTCGAGGTGGACCGCCTGCTCCTCGTCGGTGGAGGGGTACTCGTCCCTCAGCAGCGCCAGGTAGGCGAGGCAGCGAGTGGTGAACCCGCTCAGCTCCAGGTTCCAGTCGAACCACCAGCGGGGGTATTTGCGGCGGAACACCAGCATGAGCGCCGTGGGCAGCGTGAGGATGCCGCCGGCGCCCAGCGTCAGGATCACAACCGGGTCGGAGCCGTCCGCATGCTGGGGCGGCCCGCCCATCCGGGTCGGGCCGCTCAGCAGCACCAGCAGGATGCCGATGGGGATGAAGACGATCGGGCGGAAGAAGGTTGTGAGCCGGTCGAGATCGCGCTCCGGATAGTCGATCTCGAGCGCGGCGGGGTACCAACCGGCCTGTGGGCTTTCGGCTGTCGTCATGCCTGGTAGTCTACACCGGCGCTATCTGACCACCACCCTCCCGAACATGTTCCCCGGGTGCCGGGCACAGTTGTACTGGTAGGCCCCCGCCCGGTTGAACGTCACGCGGTAGGTGACGCCGATGCCTCCGAGGGAGCCGCTGCTGGGGAAGCTCGGCGTGCCGACCGATTGGACGGTGTGCGGTACGGCGGGACCGCTGGTCCAAGTCCACGTGACCGTGGTGCCGACCGCCACCGTGTCCACCGCCGGATCCGTGGTCCAGTTCCTGTCGCTGAGGAAGTAGCTGGAGCCGACCGTGATCGAGCCCGCTGGGGGCGGGGGGTCGGTCGTCTCTCGCCAGAGGACCGGAAAGGAGATCGAGCCGCGCCCCACGATCCAGCCGTCCCTATTGATGTCCATGGCCTCGCCGACCGCGATGTCGGACATGACGCCGTCCCTCCAGATGAACGCGTGCGGTTGGCTGTCCGGTTGCTGGCTCCAGCCGACGATCTGGCCAAAGGCGTTGATACCATTCGCGCTGCTGTTGCCGCTGGCGAGCGTCCCCAGGCCGGTCATGGAACCGTTTTCCCAGAGAAAGGCACGCTGCGCGCCCGTGTGTATGGTCGACCAGCCGACGATCCTGCCGCCGGCGGTGGCGAGGGCGGCCGCGCCGTTCGATCCGCTGAGTGTGCCGAGGTCCGTGATTGCCCCGCCTTCCCAGCGATAGGCCCGCGGGGAGAGCCGAGCACCGAAGGCACCCACGATACGACCCTTGCTGTCGATAGCGTTGGCGGTGCTGTAGCCGATCAGGTTGCCAGGCCGCTTCATCTGCCCATTCTGCCAGAGAAAAGCCCTGGTCTGGGCGCCGATGACTTCGGTATAACCGACCACCCGCCCCTGATTATCGATGTCGGTCGCGACGCTGACGTCGGCATTGAGCGCGCCGAGATCCTGCATGGTGCCGTTCTGCCACAGGAAGGCGTGCCACAGGCCGTCGGCCCTCGTGGACTGACCCACCACCTGCCCCGTCTCGTTGACCGCGAATGCCCGGCTGTCGCCCCCACCCAGGGTGCCGAGGTTCTGGAGGGTGCCGTTCGACCAGAGGAACGCGCGGGTCCCCTGGTTGGTGCTGTGGTAGCCGACGACCTGGCCCTGGTTGTTGACGTCGGTGGCGAGGCCGTTCCCGATGCTGAGCCGGGTGGTGGACCATCGGAGCGCGGCGGCCTGGGGGTTGGCAGCGTCGGCGGGGGCGAGCTCGGGCGCGGTCGACGTATCCTCGCAGGCCGCGAGACCGGCGCACAGTCCGAGCAGGGCGGCGAGGGTTCTGTTTCGAGGCATGAAGCCTCCTGATGGGAAGTGCTGGCCGAAGGTCCATACTCGCGCGACGGGATCAAGCCGCCGTCAAGTGATCCATCTCACCCCTGCAAAGGCGCCGGTTCTGCATTGTGATATGATGAAGGAGCAGTCACCGGACCCGAGCCCCGAAACGCCGGGTGGAGGGTTCGTTCGCAGTGTGCTGACGCTGGCCTCGGGCACAGCCGTCGCACAGCTGCTCCTGGCGCTCGCGGTCCCGGCCCTCGCCCGACTCTATACCCCAGCAGAGTACGGCGTCCTCGCGGTCTATTCCTCGATCCTCACGGTGTTGGTGGTGGTCGCCTCGCTCAGGTACGAGGCGGCGATCCCACTCCCGCGGGAGGAATCGTCGGCCGGGTCGCTGCTGGTGCTCACCCTCGGGATCGTGCTCGCCACCGGCTCGGTCGTCTCCCTCCTCGTCTGGCTCCTGGGAGGCGCGTTCGTTTCGGCGGTGAACGTCCCCGCCCTCCGGCCCTATCTCTGGATGATCCCGGTCGCGTTCTTCGCGGCCGGCACCTATCAGGCGCTCTCCTACTGGGCCATCCGGCAGCGCGAGTTCCGCCGGCTGGCACGCACCCGGATGAGCCAGGGCATCGGGCAGGCCGCGGCGCAGATCGGTCTCGGGCTCGGCGGCGCCGGCGCGCTCGGGCTGATCGTGGGCGACGTGATCGGGCGCGTGGCCGGAGTGGGCAGCCTGGCGCTCGCCGCCTGGCGCACCCGGCCGGCGGAGCGGCCGACCCGGGCGAGCGTCCGGGAGATCGCGGCCCGCTACCGGCGCTTCCCCCTGCTCACCACCTGGGCCGGCCTCTTCAACATCGGGAGCCTCCAGCTCCCCTCGATCGTCTTCTCGGCCGCCTTCGGCGCGGCCGCGGCGGGACTCTACGCCCTCAGCTTCAAGCTGCTGGTGCTGCCCACCATGCTGGTGGCCCAGGCGGTGGGCCAGGTATTCCTCTCCCGCGCCGCCCGGCTGGCGGCGGAGCCGGAGCAGCTGCGCCAGCTCACCGAGCGCACGGCACTGGGACTCTTCGCCGCGGGCCTCCCCGCCTACCTGGCAGTCGGGATCGCGGGGCCGGAGTTGTTCTCGTTGGTGCTGGGCCGTGAGTGGTTGGAGTCGGGCCGCTACGCCCAGGTGCTCGCGCCCTGGTTCGCGCTCTGGCTGGTCAGCAACCCGCTGAGCGGGCTGCTCAGCGTGCGGGAGTGGCAGGGGTCGGCCCTCGCCTTCAGCGCCTTCGAGCTGCTGCTCCGCCTGGGCGCGCTCCTCACCGGGGCCGCGCGCGGCTCGCCGATGCTCGCGGTCACCCTCCTCTCGGCCGGCGGCGTCGTGATCGCGGGTGCCTCGATCGTCCGCTTCCTCCTCGCGGGGCACAGCTCCGCCGGACGGATCCTTGGACCGGCGCTCCGGTTGGTGGCGCTGGCACTCGGCTGTCTGCTCCCGGCCGCCCTGCTCTTCCATGCCGGAAACCAGCGCATGGCGCTGGCCGCCGCGGCTCTGTCATTACTCGCATACTACGCGATCGTTGCCCGTTCGACGCTCGCGCTCAGGTTGCCATACCTCCCATGAAAGTCCTGTACCTGACCCAGCGCCTGCCGTTCGGCAACGGCGAGACCTTCGTCATCCCTGAGATCGACGCGCTCCTCGCCCGCGGCCACGAGGTGCTGATCGTCCCCCGGCTCTCCAGCGGGCCCGTGCTGCACGACGACGCCGTCGCGCTCGTGGGTCGCACCCGGGTGCTGCCTTCCGCGTTCGGCATCGTGCGAGCGGTCCTGCGCGCGCTCGTCCGGCGCCCGCGAGTCACGCTGCGCGCGTTCTGGCGGCTCCGTCGCACCCGGCCCCGGCCGCGCACGTACTCCAACACCATTGCCACGGCCCAGGGCGTCTGGATCGCCGAGCTGGCCCGCGCCTGGGGCGCCGATCACATCCACGCGCACTGGGCCCACCTGACCTCCACCATCGCCATGTCGGCCAGCGCGTTCAGCGGCATTCCCTGGAGCTTCACCGGCCACCGCTACGACGTGGTGCTCAACAACCTGCTCGAAGACAAGCTCCGCTCGGCCCGGTTCGGCCGCTTCATCGCGCGGCGAATGCTGGAGCGCGCGTCTCCCATGGTCACGCGCGACGCGATCGCCCGGGCCATCGTGCTGCACATGGGCGTCCTGCTGCCGCCGCGCCCGGTCGGCGAGCCACCCGATCGCAAGGTCCCGGTGGTGCTCTGCCCCGCCCGGCTCGTGCGGGTGAAGGGTCACCTCCATCTGATCGACGCCGCGGCATTACTGAAGGAGCGCGGTATCCCGTTTCGGCTCCTGCTGGCGGGCGACGGACCGGAGGGCGAGCGGATCAGGCAGCGCATCAAGGAGCTGGGCTTGGACGACAGCGTGCGCATGCTCGGCCTGGTGTCGCACCCGGAGCTGCTGCGGCGCTATCGCGACCGGGAGGTGGACTGCGTGGTCCTGCCTAGCGTGGACCTCGGCAAGGGCGAGCACGAGGGCATCAGCGTGGCGTTGATCGAGGCGATGGCGCACGTTATACCGGTGATCTCGACCCTGACCGGGGGGCTCCCCGAGCTGCTCAGCGGCGGCGCCGGCATCATGGTGCCGCCGGCGCGCGCCGACGCGCTCGCCGACGCGCTGGAGCCTTTGTTGGAGTCGAAGTCGCTGCGCCAGGAGCTGGGCAGTCGCGGCCGGCGGCGGATCGAGGAAGATTTCGATATCACCCAAGTCGCCGACGAGCTGACCCGCCGCTTCGCGGCGGCCTAGCGGCGGAGAGCCATGCGCAACGTCCTCCTGATTGCCCGCAACTTCGCGCCCGTGAGCCACGTCTCCGCGGAGCGAGCGACCAAACTGGCGAAGTACCTGCCGCGCTTCGGCTGGCGCCCGACGGTGCTCACCGGCGCCCATGCGACCGCCGGGCTGGCCGAGGACCCCGCGCTCCTGGATCAGGTGTCGGGCGTGCCGCTCATCCGGTCACGGGCACCCGAGTTCTCGCTCTTCTACGCCTCACGGTCCCGTGGCAAGGGGACGGAGTCGTCCTACCGCGGCGCGCCGAAGCGCGGCAGCTGGCATCCCAAGTCCTGGCTGGTCCCCGACTCGCAGGTTCTCTGGTACCCGTTCGCCGTGACCGCGGCGCTCCGCGCGGCGCGCGGCACCCGGTGGGATGCCATCATCGCCACCTCCTTCCCGCCCACCGCTCTGCTGGTGGCGCACACCGTCTCGGCGCGGCTCGGCATTCCCTACATCGCCGACTTCCGCGACGCGTGGACCACGCACTATCAGGCGCCGCGGCGGCCCGCTCCGATCGCCGACCTCGAGCGCCGGCTGGAGCGGCGGATGATCCGGGACGCGGCGGCCGTCGTCTCGGTGGACGCGCGCTTCGTCGAGCACGTGTACGCCGGCATCCCGCAGGAGGACCGCCCGCCGCTGCACGTGATCCGGAACGGCTACGACGAGGACGACTTCGAGGGCGTCGAGCCCGCCGCGCTGCCGCAGTTCTCCATCGTCCACACCGGCCAGCTCCGCCAGCCGCCGCGCGCGCTCTGGGAGGCGCTGGGGCACGCGCTGCGCGACCGCCCGGAGCTGCGGGGGAAGCTCCACCTGTGGCAGATCGGATTCGTGGAGCCCGGCACCGAGCGGGTGCTGAAAGCCGCGCCCGACGGCGTCACGGTGCACTACATCCCGCCGGTCTCCCAGCGGGAAGCGATCGGCTTCATGCTCGGCGCCGACCTGCTGCTGGTGGAGGAGTACGGCAGCGCCTGGCCGTCGAAGACGCTCCAGTATCTCCGTGCCGGGCGTCCGATCCTCGCCTTCGTTCCGCGGGACGGGATGATTCGTGAGGTGCTGGAGACGGTGCCGCTCGCGCACGTCATGGCGCACGACGAGACCGCCCGCGCGGGGCAAGTGATCGCCGAGCTGGCCGCACTGCCGCGGACGCGCGCCGGGACGCCGCCGGCCCACGTGACCGCGTACTCGCGGCGCGAGATCGCCCGGCGCTACGCGGCCCTGCTGGATGAGGTCTCCAAGGCGTCAGTGCAGCCGGGCGGCGGCCTTCGGGACCAGCGCCTTGGAGGCCTCGAAGTCGGAGGCGGTCACGCCGAGGAGCCGGCGACCCACGACCGCCTCGATCGTGGGCTGTGACGATCCCTCCAATTCGCTGCGCGCGCGACGAACACGAGCGGTCGGCCCAGTTGTCACCCTGAGCGCAGCGAAGGGGACAGAGGGTCGGACAGCGTGACAACGCGCCGTCCCGAGCGCAATATTCATCTCACCCCATGACCAACCCAGCCGCCCGCCTCGCGTCGGCCCTGTCCGACCGCTATCGCCTCGTGCGCGAGCTGGGCCAGGGCGGCATGGCCACCGTCCATCTCGCGGAGGATCTCAAGCACGGCCGCAAGGTCGCGATCAAGGTCCTCCACCCCGAGCTCTCCGCCGTCCTCGGCAGCGCGCGCTTCCTGGCCGAGATCAAGGTCACCGCCAATCTCCAGCACCCGCACATCCTCGGACTGATCGACTCGGGCGAGGCCGACGGGCTGCTCTACTACGTCATGCCGTACGTGGCCGGGGAATCCCTGCGCGCCCGGTTGGGCCGCGACGGGCAGCTCCCGGTGGACGAGGCGCTCCGGCTCGCGAGGGAGGTGGCCTCCGCGCTCGATTACGCGCACCGCCAGGGCGTCGTCCATCGCGACATAAAACCGGAGAACACGCTGCTCCAGGACGGCGCCGCCCTGGTCGCCGACTTCGGCATCGCCCTGGCCGTGGAGGAGGCCGGCGGTCACCGCATGACGCAGACCGGGATGTCCCTCGGCACACCGGCCTACATGTCCCCCGAGCAGGCGATGGGCGAGCGAAAGATCGGCCCCCGGAGCGACGTCTACGCGCTCGGCGCGATGACGTTCGAGATGCTGGCCGGCGAGCCGCCGTTCACCGGCCCCAGCTCCCAGGCCATCGTCGCCAAGGTCCTCACCGAGCCGCCGCCGCCGCTGCGGGCCAAGCGGCCGAGCGTGCCGCCGGCCGCGGAGGCGGCGATCCACACCGCGCTCCAGAAGCTGCCCGCCGACCGCTGGGGCTCGGCGAAGGAGTTCGGCGATGCCCTGGCGGGTGCGGCGACGCACCAGACGCCGATGGCGACGATTCCGCTCGCTCTACCGACGGGCCGTCCGCGTGCGGCCTGGAGGTCCGCGGTCTCGTGGCTCGGTTGGGTCGTCGCCGGGGTCGCCGCCGCGGTCGCCGCATGGGCCATGCTCCGGCAGCGGCCGGAGCTTCCGCCCTCCCGCCTCGCCATCCTGGCTCCCGGACTCGGCGGCAGCGGCGCCAGCTCGTCCCAGCGTCACCTCACGTTCGAGCCCAACGGGCAGACGCTGGTGTACTCCATGATGGGTACGGAAGGCATGATGCACCTGGTGCGGCAGGCCCTGGACGCCGAGGCGCCGGTGCCCATCCCCGGCGCCCTCCAGCTGAGCAGTCCTCTGGTCTCGCCGGATGGCAGGTCGGTGATCGGGACCCAGGGTGTGAGGAACCAGGTGCTCCGCCTGCCGCTGGAGGGCGGCAGCCCGGAGCTGCTGGTCCGCTCGCTGCTCACGTCGGACGACGCGGCGTGGGACCCTGAGGGCAGCCTCTGGGTCAGTGACCCCGCGACCGGCCGCATCGGACACGTCGTGGGCGATTCGCTCGTCATGATAGGCGCGAAGGGCCAGCACCGGGTCCAGCAGATTCTTCCGGACGGCCGGACGGCGCTCACGGTGCGGGCCCGCATCGGCAACGCCACCGGGCCGGTCCTGCTGGTGGACCTCCAGACCGGCGGCGAGACGGCGATGTTCGACACGCCCGTGATCGAAGCGAGGATCACTCGCGGCTACCTCCTCGTCGTCGCACCCGGCGGCAACCTGCAGGCCATCCCTCTGGATCGGAGCGGGAGGCGGGTGGTCGGCAGCGCCGTGACGGTGGCGACCAATGTGGCCATCACCGGAACCGCGGTGGCGCAGTTCGCGGTGGCCCCCAACGGCAACGTCGCGTACATCCCGGAGGAGGCGTACTCGCTGGTCTTTCTCGACCGCGCCGGGTCGAGCCGCGTCGCCACGGCCGAGCGGCGGAACTTCCACCACCCCATGTTCTCGCCCGACGGGCGTCGTCTCTCGCTCGATTTCAACTCCATCGAGGGGCGAAACGTCTGGGTCCTGGGGCTGGATGAGGGCACCCTCACGCGCGCGAGCTTCGACCGCGACGGCCACGACGCCACCTGGACCCCGGACGGCCGCTTCATCACCTACATCGCGCCCATCAGCCGGCCCGACGGTGTGACGCTGGTGCTCCTGCGGAAGCGGCCCGGCAGCGCGGAGCCGCCGGACACCCTGCTCGCCTCCCGGCTCCTGTCCTATACCGGCGTCTGGCTGCGAGACGGCAGCGCCCTCGTCACCACCGCTACCGGTCTCCGGCGCAACCCTGGCGCGTCCGATTCCTCCGATGCCGGCTCGAGCGCCGACGCGGCCATCGTGCGCAACGCCGGCCACGGTCCGATCGAGCCCCTGGTCGCCAGCCCCTTCGCCGAACAGTACGTCGGCGCCTCGCCCGACGGCCGCTGGATCTCCTTCGTGTCGGACCAGTCGGGGCGCGACGAGGTGTACGTGCGCGACCTCGCGGGCGAGCAGGACCAGGTCCTCGTCTCTTTGGATGGAGGAACGGAGCCGGTGTGGAGTCATGACGGGCGCGAGCTGTATTACCGCGAGACGACGCAGGGCGACCCCTATCTGGTCGCCGCGGGCATCCGGACCAGCCCTGCGCTCGCTGTGACCGGCCGGAAGCGGCTCTTCGCTGTGGGCGACATCGTCGGCACCAATCCCCACGCCAACTACGATGTCTCACCCGACGGGAAGACCTTCGCCATGGTGCGCCGCAGTCCCGCCGCCCGGATCGTAGTCATCCAGAACCTGCCCGCGCTGGTGCGGCGGCTTCAGGGCGAGCGCTCGGCGTCGCGGTAAGTGCGGCCATGACCGATCCAACCACCACATCGGAGGCTTTCGAGGACAGGGTCTTCCTCTGGCTGGTCCTCGGCGTGTCCCTCGCCTTCATCTGGATCCTACGACCCTATGCCGGCGCGATCCTCTGGGGCACCGTACTCGCCATCGTGTTCGCCCCCCTCAACCGGCACCTCCGCGACCGCCTGCGCCAGCGCCGAAGCATCGCCGCGGCCCTGACGCTCCTCGTCATCGTGGTCCTGGTGCTCTTCCCCGTGGCGCTGATCGTGGAGTCGCTGATCCAGGAGGGCACGGCGGCCTACGGCCGGATCCAGTCGGGCGAGCTGGACGTGGGGGCCTGGTTCCGGCAGATGTACGCCATGCTGCCTGGCTGGGCGCTGGACCTGCTGGACCGGTTCGGCCTGACCAACCTGGACAGGCTCCAGACCCGGCTCTCCGGCTTCCTCGCCGGTGGAGCCCAACTCATCGCGAGCAAGGCGCTCAGCATCGGGCAGAACACCTTCGAGTTCGTGGTCGCCCTCTTCGTGATGCTGTACCTGCTCTTTTTCCTTCTCCGCGACGGCGACATCCTCTCCCGCCGGATCCGCGAGGCGACTCCGCTGCCTTCGGGGCGACAGCGCAGCCTGGCCACCCGCTTCACCACCGTGATCCGGGCCACGATCAAAGGCAACGTGGTCGTGGCGCTGGTGCAGGGCGGGCTCGGCTGGCTGATCTTCCTGATCCTGGGCGTGGGCGCGCCGGTGCTGCTCGGCGTCCTGATCGCGCTGCTCTCGCTGCTGCCCGCGGTGGGCGCCCCGGTCGTGTGGCTGCCGGTCGCGATCTATCTCTTCGCGACCGGGCACGTCTGGCAGGCGATCGTGATGGCGCTGTTCGGAGCGTTCGTGATCGGCTCGGCGGACAACATCCTGCGGCCGATGCTGGTGGGCAAGGATACCAAGCTGCCGGACTATCTCGTGCTGATCTCCACCCTGGGCGGCATCGCCGTGTTCGGGGCCAACGGCTTCGTGATCGGCCCCGTGATCGCGGCGCTGTTCGTGACGGTGTGGGATATCTTTGCTGGATCACGGAATGTCATCCCGAGCTCCACTCCTGTCATCCCGAGCTCCACTCCTGTCATCCCGAGCTCCACTCCTGTCATCCCGAGCTCCACTCCTGTCATCCCGAGCTCCACTCCTGTCATCCCGAGCTCCACTCCTG
>Ga0247825_10002238_pt1 | contig 12821 bp, 11 predicted proteins | sample 13C_Vanillin_Day_FD_194413 | JGI IMG/M metagenome (GOLD analysis project Ga0247825, IMG submission 194413) | Soil microbial communities from agricultural site in Penn Yan, New York, United States - 13C_Vanillin_Day48 | ecosystem: Environmental > Terrestrial > Soil > Agricultural land | place...
AGAAGGGCAGCACGCCCGCGCCGGATGGGTTTGGGTTCCTGGTGCCGGGGCTGGAGAAACGGCGGCTGCTGGGCGCAATCCACGCCTCCACGGTGTTCCCCTTCCGCGCGGAGGACGGGCGCGTCCTCTACACGTGCATGGTGGGCGGGGCGCGGCGGCCCGAGCTGGTGAAGCTGAGCGAGGAGGAGTTGGTGAAGCTTGCGTGCGAGGAGCTCAAGGAGCTCGCGGGAGTGACGGCGAGCCCGAGCTTCACGCAGGTGATCCGCTGGACGCGCGGCATCCCTCAGTACAACGTCGGGCATCTGGAGCGGGTAGCCTCCATCGACGCGGCGCTGGCGAGGCTGCCGGGCCTGCATCTCGCCGGGAACGCGTACAAGGGCGTGGGGATCAACGACTGCATCCGCAATGCCTTTGCGCTGGGTGACACTCTCTCGAGTTGAGCAGCCAACAAAAGCCTTGACGCAAGCGCACCCCGGGTGAAACGGTCCGCGCCCAACTATCAGGTAGAGAACAGTCCTGCCGGCCTCCAGGCCGGCGCCTGGACCGAGAACCTGGGGGAGCCCGCCACCGTGAGCACGACCTACAAGATCCACCCCGCCATTGGCATTGCCCGCGTCGGCAACAGCGACGACTACTACCAGGCACCCAGGACGACGGGTGGGCTCCCCTTGGAGAAGGACGGCTCTACACCTGTCACTCAGTTCCGGGACAGCCAGCAGCGCATCAAGCGGCAAGCGGTAGCCTTCAGCATCTACGCCTACGACGACGCCAATCCCCGAGGGCGGCTCATCAACCTCGCCCGCGACGGCATCGTCGAGATCGAGTGGACGGTGTACCTGGCCAACAAGAAGGCGGCGTGGCGCGAGTTCCGCCAGCTCGAGGGAGAGGACGGCTACGCCTCGGATCACCCCTACCGCAACCCGCTCGTCACGGGAGATGATCGCAAGCAGCTCATCATCGATCCCGGCCCCCAGACGGTCCGCTGCGTGGCGGGCCCGTACCACGCGGACTTCGCCAGGGGGAAAGGACAGCCGGGCTACCCGCAGACCTTCCCCCCACCGCTCAAGCCCTACAACATCGACACCCTGGGAGAGCTCCAGACGAACCCGGACGGCAGCATCTTCGTCGTGGGCGGCTACGGCAACGCGGGCGTGACCAAACCCTATACCCTCTCGCCTGCCCTCCTCGATTCGCTGCCGGACGCGGATGATCGCCCTGTCCCGGCGGCGATCTGCGCGAAGCTCACGCCGATCCAGAACAACGCCTATGACAATGAAGCAACGCTGAGGATCGCTCTCCAGCCGTTGCTGACCACGGCCGAGTACACCACTTACCAAAGCGACATCATCTACCACGCTCTCCAGCCGCGGATTGATACCTACGCCAACAACAACTACTGGTTCGATGACGTCTCGGACGGTCCCGTCACGGCGACCCTCGTCCTGAAAGATGGCACACGGGTGCCAGTGGACGATCCCGCCTGGGTGCTCGTCGCTCCTCCCGGGTATGCGCCGCAGATCCTCAACATGGTGACGCTGTACGACACCATGTACGACGTCTTCGTCCGCAACCTCGGGTACAACCCAGCGCTCTACGCCAATGGGGCGTTCCTGCCGGACTACCAGCCGAACGTCGCGGCCGAGATCCAACCCATCCTCGACCGCCCAGCCGCCTACCGCTGGGTCGCTGGCATCAACCCGCAGGGCGTCCGGGCCCACAACGCGGCCCAACAAGATCCCGACGCCAACTTCTTCGACTACCTGCGCAAGCCCGGGGCCTACAACCAGGCCGGGCAGATGCCGCAGCTTGCGGGCGACAACCCCATCAGCAACTACGATCGCCGCAACTACCTGACCCTGACGCAGACGCAGTACTTCCTGCTGTCGCAGTTCAACAACGGGCAGGTCAACACGGACGCTCCAGCGGACAACACCGGCGACGGTGAGAAGCTGGACCGCGCATCACTGGAGAACTGCGTCGGCGGCCCCTTCTGCCCTGGCATCGAGATGACGTGGATCTGCCGCAACCCGATCATCTACAGCAAGCCCTTCCGGCTGAAGCACAAGAAGCTCACCGGCACCGGGCTCAGCCTGAGCGAGGATCTGTCCCAGGGGCTGGAGCCCGGGGACGTCTCCCGGTACATGGCGCTGCCCTGGCAGGCGGACTTCAACGAGTGCTCGGACCAGACGATCGACAACAAGTACATCTGGTGGTGGCCCGCGCAGCGCCCCTATCAGGTGTACACGCCGGAGGACCCGACGACGCAGGTGTACTGGGTGCGGCCGTACGGGGACAACTTCACGTACGACGTGACCATGGTCTACAACTGGAAGGACCTGGGCTTCATCGTCGAGACCCCTCCAGGCAGCTCGACCTACCTCGAGGTGCAGCGGCTCCCCCTGGAGCACTCGGACTCCAACGGCTAGGGGCCGCCGGTGAACAGCCCTTGCGATATCGCCGTTCTGGGCGGAGGCCCTGCCGGCGCGGCCACGGCCCTGCTCGTGCGCAAGCGCGCTGGCTTGTCTGTGATCCTCATCGAACGCTCCGGGTATGAGGCGCCGCGCATCGGGGAGACGGTCTCCCCAGCAAGCCGGCGGATCTTCGAGGAGTTGGGGATCTGGGACGCCTTCCTCCAGGATGGACACCTGTCCTCTCAGGGGACGTGCTCCTGCTGGGGGAGCGCGGCTCCTGGGTACAACGACTACCTCTACTCTCCCTGGGGGCCGGGCTGGCACCTGGATCGCCAGCGCTTCGATCGAATGCTGGCCCAGCAGGCGCGCGCACACGGCGTGGAGGTGCTCACCTCGACAGAGCTCTCACGGTGGGAGCCACGAGCGGAGGGCGGCTACACGCTGCACCTGGACACCGCTGAGGGCCCTTCCACGCTCACGGCCCGCTTCGTCGTGGACGCGACGGGCCGGCGCGCTGCCTTCGCCACCTCGCGAGGCGCGCACAGGCTGGTGGCGGATCGCGCGCTGGCCTTCTACGGCTTCTTCCACGTGCGGCCGGGTAGCAGCTTCGACACCTATACCCTGGTAGAGACGTGCCGCGAGGGGTGGTGGTACTCCGCGCTGCTGCCGGGCGGCCGCGTCGCGGTGGGCCTGATGGGGACGGGAGACTCCCTGCGAGGCCTCAAGCGGGACGAGACGGAGGCGTGGCTCGCGCTGCTGGAGCAGGCGCGGATGACGCGGCGGCGGCTAGAGTCCTGCTCGTTCAGTGAAGAGCCCCTGCTGGCGCTGCCCGCCAACGTCTCCCTGATGGATCAGGTACAGGGAACGGATTGGGTTGCCGTGGGAGACGCGGCCAGCACCTACGATCCGCTGTCCTCCCAGGGGATCCTCAAGGCCCTGGGCTCCGCCTCGCTGGCCGCCGATGCGCTGGCGCGAGCCGCACGCGGAGATGCCGCGGGGCTGCGCGCGTACGAGGAGCGGGAGCGCAAGCTGTTCCGGCAGCACCTGACGATCCGCAGCGGCTTCTACCGCCAGGAGACGCGGTGGCCCGAGGCGCCCTTCTGGAAGCACCACCATGAGCCTGTCGTGAGCAATGAGCTGAGGGAACCATGAGAGCAAGAATGAGTCGACACCTGCTGCTGGCCGCTGGCCTGATCTCTTTCGCGGCCGCGCAAGCCGACGAGCCGCCGCGCTACTTCACCAGCCCCGCCCCCATCTTCCAGCGAGGCAACCAGCTCTCCCAGTCCCTGCCGGACAACCACCCTCGGGTGCAGAGCTTCCTGAACTTCTACAGCCAGCTCATCGGGACTCCCCTCCCCGCAATCTCCCGGTCCCAGCTCGCGGCGCTGCCTCCGCGCTACCTGGACATCGCGGACAACGGCGGCAACCCCTCCTCCGGCAACTTCAACACCTCGCTGGTGTGCCAGACCTGCCATGACAGCGATTGGACGGTGACAGGGCAGGACCTGCCCAACATGACCTTCTGGGCCCAGGGCTTCCACAGCAAGGACCCCCAGTTCCAGACGAAGAATGACATCGCCGCCAACTGGTCGCTCTTTGGGGACTGGAGCGCCTCGATCAAGGCGCTGGCGGGCCGGGATCCTGTCTTCCTGGCGCAGGTGGAGTCCACCCGGCAGCTGAACTCCTCCATCGATCCCAAAACGATCGACAACCTGTGCCTGCGCTGCCACTCGCCGCTGGCCCAGCGCCAGGCCGAGAAGAATGGCCTGCTCTTCAGCCACTCCATGCTCTACGCGGCTCCGCAGGGCTCCGGCTACACCAACCCCTTCCCGCAGGATCCCCTGGCGCAGCCCGCGTATGCGACGTACGGCGCGTTGGGCCGGGATGGCATCTCGTGCAGCGCCTGCCACAGCGTGGCGCCTGCGCAGGGTCTGCCCTGGGACGGCAATGACTTCAGCGTCTTCTACGGCGACCCCAACCAGAACGTGTTCGGCGGCAACGTCGCCAACCGCATCAAGAGCGCGGGAGACGACAAGCTGCCCCCGGCCTTCCCCTTCACCTCCTCCATGAACACCCAACCGGGCAACATCGTCGGCCCGGACACCAAGCTCAACGCCGCGCCCATGAGCCGCCTGGGGCTCAACCTAGCCACGGCCAGCACCAAGCCCTCGCAGAGCAACCCCACCCCGGACAGCTACCTGCGTGACGCCACGGTCTGCGGCTCATGCCACGCGGTGATCCTGCCCAAGGTGCCCACCACGTATGGCGCGGGGGTGGCCATCCCCGCGAACTACAAGGGGCCCGCCAGCTGCAACCCCGCGAGCCAGAAGACGTTCACCGGCAACTACCTGACGGACCCTTGCGTGGGCCTGGACTACGAGCAGACGACGTACTTCGAGTGGCTCAACAGCGGCTACTCCTCCGGCACCGCCACGTGCCTGACGTGCCATATGCAGATCGCCTCCACCGCGGACGCTGGCGGCAACCTGAACGTGGCGCAGAACAACAAGGATCTGGCGAAGTACTACGGCAACGACACGCAGCTCACCCCGCGCCAGTACAACCGGCACACGCTGCTGGGCATCAACCTGTTCGTCCACGAGATGTTCCAGCAGTACTCGGACGTGTTGGGCGTGCAGTTCTACAAGCAGGAAGGCTCCGTGGTGCCGCCCTACCTCCAGCAACCGCAGCCCCCCAGCGATCCCAACAACATCGTGAGCAACCCGGGCGCGGAGGACGGAAATGCCCAGGGGTGGAAATCGGTCCCCGTCCTCAAGCTCTCTTCCTCCTCCATCAGAGCGGTGACCAGCACCCAGGAGTCCAACGGGAATCGGGTGGGCCCTCACAGCGGCAACGACTTCTTCAGCTTCTATGGGCGGTTCTCCAACACCGTCGATCTCTCGCCCTACGCCAGCCAGATCGACACGGGCAAGGTGACGGCTGTCATGGGAGGGTACTTGCGCTGCGACGAGCCGCTGTTCACCTGCGGGGGCATCGAGCTGCACTTCTCGCCCTACTTGGGAAGCAACCCCACGGGGACCGTTGGAGGGTCCGCGGACGTCCTGGGTCAATGGAAGCTCATCAATGGCTCCCTGCCGCTCTCCAAGGGGACCCGGTCGATCCAGATCCTCGCGAACTCGGCTCTGGACGGCGAAAATAAAAACCCCGCCCATGACGCCAGCCCCGCGTTCGCAGTCAATGCGTCCCTGGATGACCTGTACATCTACCTCCAGGTCAACGGCACGAAGATCCCCGCTGTGGGAACCGGCGGAAGCCCCCCCCAGCAGGCCAATCGCAACTACGTCATCGCGCAGAACCTGCTGAACGCGGAGCAGTCCATCGTGGATCTGGCGCTCAACCAGGCCCAGGGCCAGGCGGGCGTGGGCAAGCCCGCGGTGCAGGTGAGCATCGACAGCATCAAGGTGGACTCGAAGAACATCACCGCGAAGGTGACGGTGACGAACAACGCGGGCCACAAGTTCCCCAGCGGCGCCCCGTTCCGGCGAGCCTTCCTGCAGTTCGAGCTGGTGGATCAGTACGGTGCCGTGCTCTGGGCCTCGGGGCAGCCCAACCCCTTTGGCGCCATCTGCAACGGCCCGTGCAACTCGGACGGCAGCAACCTCCTGGACTCTGAGTTCACCATGGACCCGAACGCGCTCCAGCCTCACCGCCAGACGATCACCAGTCAGGACCAGGTGCAGATCTACGAGCTGCGCGCGGTGGATGACCGGGGTTTCATCACCTCCAAGGAGCTCCAGATCTTCGACCCGGTGAAGGACAACCGGATCCTCCCCAAGCGGTGGGCGCCCCCGTCGGCGCGCAAGCAAGCGGACATGCGGTTCGGGCTCAGCCTCCTGCAGATGGCCAAGCTGACGGCTCCTCTCAGCAAGGTGCCGGGCTCGGAGCTGGCGACGGATCCCAACTACACCGACCTCTATAAGACAGGGGTGGATCAGGTGACCTATCAGTTCCCCCTGCCACGCGGCGGAACGACGCCCACGTGGGTGCGGGTCCGGATGAACTACCAGTCCGTGCCTCCCACGTACCTGGCAGCGCGGTTCAAGGAAGCGATGACCCTCACGGGGGGCAAGCCCGGACCCGCCATGCAGCGGCTCATCTACATGACGAGCCGGCTGAACCTGGATCTCGGCCTGAAGGATCTCTCCAACCCCGCCAACCCGAGGGATCTGGTGGAGAACTGGACCATGGTGCTGAGCGAGGCCGTGCAGCCGCTCAGCTACGCCCAGCCCCCGAGATAGATATAGTTGGCCCCACATGTACCTGGGAAAAGAGCTGACCTTGACGTGGTGGGTGGGAGTGCTGGCGTGTCTGGCCCTGCTGGCGGGTTGCAGCCGGGAGAAGGCGGAGCCCGCCGCGGCGCCTGGACCGGCCTCGGCGGCCAGCACCCCACAGCCTGCCCTCACGCGGCTCAAGCTGGCGCTCGACTGGGTACCCGAGCCCGAGTTTGGCGGCTTCTACGCGGCGAGAGAGAGCGGCGCCTATGCCCGCCGCGGGCTGGAGGTGGAGATCGAGGGAGGAGGGCCCGGGGCGCCCATTGTCCAGCGGGTGGCCGCGGGCCAGGTGGATTTCGGCACCACCGGCGCGGACGCGGTGCTCACGGCTCGCGCCCGGGGTGTGGACGTGGTGCCTCTGTTCGCCGTGTACCAAACCTCTCCGAACGCCATCATGGCCCACGCCTCGCGGGGAGCCACGACGCTGGCGCAGGTGTTCTCCAGCGGCACCGTGGCCATGGAGACCGGCCTAGCCTATGGGCTCTTCCTCAAGAAGAAGTACGGCTTCGACAGAGTGAAGATCGTCCCCTACGACGGAGGCATCGCCCGCTTCCTGGCGGACAAGGAGTTCGCCCAGCAGTGCTTCCTCACCTCCGAGCCGCTGGCCGCCAGGAAGCAGGGCGCCACCCCTGTCGTCTTCAAGGTGGCCGACGAGGGCTTCAACCCCTACGCCACCGTCGTGGTGACACGGGGCGAGCTGCTGAAAAAGTCTCCCGAGGTGGTGCGCGCCTTCGTCCAGGCAATACGCGAAGGGTGGCAGACCTACCTGGACACCCCGGCCCCGGCCAATGCCGTCATGGCGAAGCTCAACACCACCATGGATGCGGAGACCTTTGCCGCAATCGCTGAAGCCCAGAAGTCTCTCATCGTGACCACCGAGACACAGGCCAGGGGGCTGGGCGTCCTGAGCCGTGAGCGCTGGGAGACGCTGGGCCAGCAGCTCGTGGAGCTGGGGCTGTTCGAGAAGGCGCCCCCGGTGGACGAGTACCTGTTTCCTGAGTTCACGGGGGCCGCCGCCACGGCCACCGCTCCGGCTCCTTGAGGAAGAGGCGCACCGTGGGAATGAGCATCTCTGTCGTGATCCCTGCCTACAAGGCGCAGCCGTACATCCATCGCTCCGTGAGCAGCGTGCTGCGGCAGACGCGGGCGGACTGGGAAGTGGTCATCGCCTCGGACGATGGCGTCGATTACGTCCACCTGCTGCGCGACCGTGGACTGTCCGATCCACGGCTGCGATGTGTCTTCACCCAGGGGGTTGGCACCGGACCCGCCAACGCTCGCAACACGGGGATGGATGCCGCGCAAGGCCGGTTCATCGCCACGCTGGACGCGGATGACGCACTTGCCCCGGAGGCGCTGGAGGTCCTCGTACCGCTGGCCCAGCAGCACGGCGCCGCGTACAGCCGCCCCCAATTCATCGACCATGCCACGGGCATGGAGCTGAAGAGCCTGGATCGCCCGCTCCGCACCGGGCCTGTGCACCTGGAAGACATCCTTACGAGCCAGATCCACACGTACGCGGGCATCGTGTTCGACCGCAGCTGGGTGACCGCACGCTGGCCGGGCTGGATGCAGCGCTGGGAGGATGTGTACTTCTACGTCAGCTGCTTCGATGACCTCGAGAGCATGTACCACGTGGCCGAGCCGCTCTATGGCTACTACCGCATCGAGGGCTCCATCTGTAACCGCCCCGAGACGAGCAAGGAGTACCTCGCCTGGGCGGACCAGCTGGTGAAGCGGCTCGAGCAAGGGGACTCGCTCGAGCTGAGGGCGGCCTCTACACGCCAGCTCTTCTGGAGGTTCCTCCTCAGCCGCCAGGTCATCGAGGCCACGTTCATCCAGGCGCTGGCTGATGGCCTGTGCCACGACTTCCACTCCTTCACACAGCTCAGGCTGGACCTCTTCTACCATCTGGGTCCAGAGTTGGGGTCTCCGCCTCCTCTTGCCGAGAGGCCCTGGCAGAGAGCCTCATGAACGCAGTGCTCGTCATCACGGGGGCCAGTAAGGGCATTGGCTTCGCCACGGCTCGGCTCTTCAGCGAGCTGGGTGCGCGCGTCGTGAACCTCTCGCGCACACGGTGTGAGCTCGCGGCGGCAGTGAACCTGGCCGTGGATCTCTCCGTGCCGGGGTTCGAGCGAGAGGTGGAAGCGCCCCTGCTCGAGGCCATCCAGGGCTACGATCGGGTGGTGCTCGTCCACAATGCCTACCTGCTGGAGCGGGACGCTGCCGACTCGGGCCCGCCGGAGGTGCTGCGACGCGCGCTGGAAGTACAGCTCGTGGCCCCCACGATCCTCAACCGGATGCTCATCCCGAAGATGGGGCCTGGCTCATCCATCGTGTACGTGGGCTCGACACTGTCGGAGAAGGCCGTGGCGGGCGTCTTCTCCTATGTGGTCGCCAAGCACGCCGTGGTCGGGATGATGCGGGCCACGTGCCAGGACCTGCTCGGGCGCGGCATTCACACCGTGTGCATCTGCCCGGGGGTGACGGACACGGAGACCCTGCGCAAGCGCGTGGGGGGAGATGCGGCGGTGTTCGAGGAGCTGCGCTCCATGACGGGAGAGGGGCGCCTCATCGAGCCGGACGAGATTGCCCAGGTGATTGCGTTCGCCGCGGCCCAGCCCGTGTTGAACGGCACGGTGATTCACGCGAACCTCGGCCAGAAGGAGCGCTAGCGAGAGGGATGACGGTGCCCCCAAGTTCGGCTAGGACTGGGGCATGACCTCGCGCCACCGGATCTTCGTCAGCAAGGATGTGCTCAAGTTCTCGTCGGCGCACATGACGGTGTTCCCCGACGGTTCCAAGGAACGCCTCCACGGCCACAACTTCCAGGTGATGCTGGAGTTTGAGCTCGAGACGATCCAGCTGGCCTCGCTGCTGGACTTCGGCGTCGTCAAGACAACGCTGGCCCAGGTGTGCCAGATGCTGGATCAGCGGCTGCTGCTCGGCGCGCGCTGCCCCGCCCTCGAGCTGATCCGGCAGGACGCGGGGGAGGTGGAGTTCAAGCTCTGTGGCAAGCGCTACGTGGTCCCCGCGGACGAGGTCGAGCTCCTGCCGCTGGAGAACGTGGTGGTGGAGACGCTGGCCGAGGAGATGGCCTTCCGGCTCGTGGACCGGCTGGGCTCGCACCTGAAGCGGAACGTGGTGGCCGCCATGATTGTCACCGTGAGCGAGTCGGCTGGGCAGGGCGGCTCGTACCGGTGGGAGTGGGAGCAGCGAGCGTCTTGAGGAACCCCGGCGGGTAGCGACCACTCACCCGCTGCCCGCGACCGCTCGGGCACATCCCGCCCGCGTCGGAGCCGGGCGGCATCATTCTCTCTCCGTCACGCTGTCTCGGAGAGAGCCATGACCTCGATCTCGACGCCTCTGCTGATCCTCTGCGCCGTCCTCCTGTTCCCGGTGGTGCTCGTCGGCTCCATCGTGCTTGATCTGACCGAGGCGGAGGTGTCGCCGTGAAGGGCAAGCGCCTGCTGGATCTGGCCCTGATGCTGCCGCTGGTGCCCTTCTTCGGGCTGGTGGTGGGGTTGCTGGCGCTGGCCGTGCTCCTCCTGGATGGCCGGCCCGTGTTCTTCACCCAGCCCCGCCTGGGACAGGGGCGCCGTGTGTTCCGCATCTTCAAGCTGCGCACCATGACGAACGAGCCGGACATGCGCGCCCGGCGCCCTACGCGGCTTGGGAACCTGCTGCGCCACCACGGCGTGGACGAGCTTCCCCAGCTCTTCAATGTCCTCATCGGGGACATGAGCCTGGTGGGCCCCCGCCCCCTGACGCCCGAGGATGCCGAGCGCCTGATCGCAGCACACCCTCCCCTGGCTGCCCGCTTCGACGTGCCGCCAGGCATCACCGGGCTGGCGCAGGTGTGCCAGGCACGTGGGGCGGCCCTCACGGCGCAGCTGGATGCCGAGTATGCTCGCACCCGGAGCGCCTCCGTGGACATCCGCATCCTCCTCCGCACCACTTGGATGAATATCGTCGGCAAGCGCCGGGGCGCGCGCCCGCTGCCGCCGCACCTCGTGCCGCGATGATCCAGATCCCGGAAGGCTCCATTGTCCGCGCGACGCTGCGCGCCCTCATCTCGCCTAAGCGGCTGGCGCCTCTCCTGCTGGTGGCGGCCTCGCTGGTGTTCGCCCAGGTCCGCTTCAGCCGGGATCCGCTGGCCATGCCCCTGGGCATCTTGATGTGCCTGGTCTTCGTGGCGGTGGCGCCCGTCTCCTACCGCGTGCTCTTCCCCGAGGGTCTGGACTTCAGCCACGGCGGAGTGCGGCTGGTGCTCTACGCGGCGGTGGGAAGCGGGGTGGTGCTCTCCTCCGGCTATGTGCTCCCGAAGCTGCTGCGCATGGGGCCCACCTTCCTGACCCAGCCGGTGAACCTGGCGGTGTGTGGTGCCCTCTACCTGGTAGGCGGGTGGGGCCTGGGCCGGGACATCGGCTTCGAGGAGTCCCTGGCCCGGGAGCGAGCCAAGGCCGCCCGGCTCCAGCTGGAGGCGGAGCAGGCACAGCTGCTGGCGCTGCGCAGCCACCTGGATCCGCACTTCCTCTTCAACACGCTGAACGCGATCGCCGAGTGGTGCCGGACGGACGGCGCGGTGGCCGAGGCCGCCGTGCTCCGGCTGTCGGCGATGCTGCGCAGTGTGCTGGCGGGGGTGCGCAGCGCGACGTGGCCGCTGGATCGCGAGCTGGAGCTGCTCCGCACGCTGTTCGAGCTCCACCTGCTGAGAGACCCGGAGTTGTTCCAGCTATCGGTCGAGGTGGCGCCTGGAGTGGGTGAGGTGCCGATTCCTCCGCTCATGCTGCTGCCCCTGGCGGAGAACGCGGTGAAGCACGGGCCGGCGGCGGGACACCGTGGGCGCATCTCCCTGGAGATGGCCACGCGAGAGAACGAGCTGGTCTTCACCCTGGAGAACCCGGGGTCCTCGAAAGGTCCACGGCCGGGCAGCACGGGCCTGCCCACGGTAGAGCGGCGGCTCGCGCTGGCCTACGGTGGGGCGGCGCGGTTCTCCTTGGAGAGCGCCGAGGGCCGCACCCGTGTCACCGTCACCCTGCCCCGCTCGGGCCCCTTGCTGGGAGTCATCACGTGAGCCAGTCCCTGCGTGTCCTCATCGCCGATGACGAGCTGCTCGCCCGCAAACGTTTGGCGCGGCTGCTGAGCGCCATACCGGACGTGGAGGTGTGTGGCGAGGTGGCGGACGGGGATGCGGTGCTCGCGGCGGCTCGAGCGGGCGGGCTGGATGTGATCCTGCTGGACATCCACATGCCGGGGTTGAGCGGACTGGATGCGCTGTCGCTGCTGCCCGAGGACGGCCCGCGCGTCATCCTCTGCACGGCGCACGCCGAGCACGCCGTGGATGCCTTCGAGTACGGTGCGGTGGACTATGTGCTGAAGCCGGTGGAGGCCGCGCGGCTGCAGAAGGCGCTGGAGCGGGCACGGGCGCGGCTGGTGCCGAAGGAGGGGCAGGAGCCCGCGCGAGCGCAGGCCGCCACAGCGACGAAGGGGCTGGCGCGGCTGCCCATTCCGACGCGGCAGGGCATCGTGCTGGTGGATCCGGACACCATCTCCCACGCGACGCTGGAGGGAGAGCTCGTCACGGTGTTCACCACGCAGGGCGAGTTCCTCACGGACTTCACGCTGAACGAGCTGGCGGACAAGCTGCCGGTGGAGGGCTTCCAGCGGGTGCACAGGCGCGCGCTGCTGAACTTGGCGCACGTGACGCGGCTAGAGCCCCTGGAGACAGGCGGCTACATCGCTCGAACCGCGAGGGGACACTCGGTGGAGGTGAGCCGCCAGTCCGCCCGCGAGCTGCGCCGGATGCTCGGCCTGCGTCGCGGGCTTGACGATGACTCTAGTTCCTAAGAGCGCTCTTAGCCTAGGGCAAGTACGGAGAACCACCATCCAGGACTGAGGGTGCAGCATTCGGAATAGCTAGGTTGACTGGAGCACCTCCTCCATCCTGTTGCCCCAGAGAGACGGTTTCTTGTTGGCCACCCGCATCAGGAACTACTGGAGCAAAACCCCTTTCGGGTCCACCGTCGAATACACGCCGGAGAATTCGGCCATCAGTGCTGATGGCATATTTCGCGCCGGAGTCCAACGAAAGGTATTGCAACCCGCAGAACTCAAG
>Ga0247825_10002239_pt1 | contig 12820 bp, 11 predicted proteins | sample 13C_Vanillin_Day_FD_194413 | JGI IMG/M metagenome (GOLD analysis project Ga0247825, IMG submission 194413) | Soil microbial communities from agricultural site in Penn Yan, New York, United States - 13C_Vanillin_Day48 | ecosystem: Environmental > Terrestrial > Soil > Agricultural land | place...
GCGCCGCAGTGTTAACGACTCACCACGATCTGTACCTGTATCTGTAGTATCCGTCCCTTACGTCGATCCTCACACGAGGCCGTCTCGGAACGACAGTGTATACCGGAGCACTATAGGTCTCGTACTGGACCATCGGCGCCGCTTGAACAGGTGCACTATAGTACTGGACCTGAGGTGCTGGCGCGACAGGTGCTGGCGCGACAGGCGCGCTGTAGTACTGAACCGCAGGAGCCGAGTAATACATCACGCTGGCCGGTGGCGCTACGTAGGACTCCTGAACTACGTAGGACCGGCCAAAGAACAGACCAAAACAACACGCTAATACCATCTGAGCTCCTTTCTCTAGAACTTTTTCGTGTGATGCGACTTATCCGCTTCCTTCGCTTCCTTTTCCGCGTCTTTCGCTTCCTTCCTTTCGGCCTTTTCCTCCTCCTTTCGTGCCTTCTCCTGTTCGGCCGTCTCGAGGTCGATCTGGTAGTAGTTGTTGTTGACCTCTTCCTCGCCGTCGAACAGCACGCCGACGCGGTCGTTACCCTTCGATAGTGACTCGACAACGCCCGACTTGCCCTTATCAGCCTCAGACTTCTCGGAACCTTCCTTGACCTTGACCTTATCGCCTACTTGCAGAATCATAGTTATCTCCCAAGTTGCCGAGCGATGGCATTACACATCGCACAGTATGGATTGTTACAAACACGGCCAGTGTAAGCCTGGCCACCATACCAAGTATATCCGGATTGCGTCTGCTGAACCTGTTGAACGGGTGCAGACTTCTGCCATATCCAAGCATCACCGTTCTGTTGCTGTTGCAGGCCATCAACGGGATGCATGTACGTAGCAAATCTACTGAGTTTCAGTAGTTTTGGTTTGAGTTTGGTCAATACATCAGGATAAAGATACGCGACTCCGACTTGAGCATCAACGTCAATAGTGGTCGCATCTCCTTGAACAATCTGAATCTTGTCTACTAAACCAGCTGTGATGACTGCCTGTTGAGCCTTCTGGGCCTGAACTGGGTCGATCTCGATGCCAACCGACTTGCATCCATAGATCTTCGTGGCCTCAATCAACCATCTCGCATCGCCACATCCAAAATCTACAAACCGCTCGTGGGGTTGCGGGCGCAGAAGGGCCAAAACGCGCCGAACTTCCACGAGCGGGGTAGGCGAGGCAAAACCCTCCGACCCGCTGAACTGGTTTTGCGGGCAAGCGCCACCAGAATTCAAACGAGTCGGAGGTGGTTTAGTTCCAGCTGGTGCCCAGACCACCGGAATTTGAGGGTTAGGTGACGATGGTAACGTCACTGCCACCGGCGTCGGCATCACAACTGGGTAACTCGGCAGATCAGCAGCGCAGGCAATAGTCGGGATCAGGGCCAGAAAAATGATTCGCATGGCGCACCTCATACCAGTACAGGATCAGGAACACCGCTATCGACTGGCGATAGGGTAGACGCATGGGCAATTCCATCCTGGTAGACATCGCAGCCATCGATCTGGCTCTCTGTCATTCTCCATGTCCCATCGTCGAACGGACCGAAACTCGTCCTCCACGAGTTGACTCCCCGCACGACCCAGATTCCTCTGACAAATTCCAGGCCGGCCCCGTAGACAGAATGATTCGGATTGCGTCCATTGCCGATCCCGATTCCGTCGCCGTCAAATTGCTGGCAATTAGCAGCATCGACTGGGAACTGTGGGAACATCAGCATCTGGATCGCTGTGCAGATTTCGTCGAAGGAATCGACTCTGACCTCTACATCCTCGCGGTAGTACGGAACGCCCTGGGGATCATAATTGCTATTGAACGTGCAGTCGGGATAAGCCGACATCGGAGGAACACCTTCACGACGTACGACTTCATTGCAGTAGTCGATGTTACTGCCCTGATCCCGGCCGCCATTCACCTGGTCGTAGAGCCAGCACCACGACAACGAGACATACGGCTGCCCACGGAAATGCCGCATCCTGTTCCCAGCACCTGTGGCGGTCGCAGCGGTGCATGAGCCATAGTTCCGCTGATCTTCGATGAGTGCCAGCGGGTAGCCCGTCACCAGATCAATCGGCACCCACTCGGAACGGGGAATCAGCGGAGGCATACCAGCAGCGACCCGGTAATCCTGCAATGACGTACGAGCGGAGCGGAGTTTGGCCTGCTGGGGTGGCGGGGGCTTCCAGCCCAGTTTCCAAGGGTGCCCAGTGTCGTCGAGGATCTCATCAAGAGCCATTATCTGAAATCATCCTTTGTTACTACGTAGGCGACAACTAGCAGGACCGTAAACACTATAATGCAGATTGCGAGGCTCATTTGGTAGTGTATTTTGATATAAGTGTTTGCATTCCATCAGAAGTCGCCGGAAATTTCAGATCGGCTGGAGTCTGGTTCAGCCACTTTGCTGTTGCGTGTTCCAGCAGGATCACTACTGGTACGCCTCCGTTCGTAGCAATCTGGTTGGCGTATTTCGCGGCCTCGGGATCACTCGCGTTCATTTTCCGCCAATGATGACCGCGTGCCGTCAGATTACTCCATAGAGCTGCGTCCCCAAGCACAGCGGCTACCTGTGGACTCCTAATAGTCGCAGCATCGACTGTAATGACCCACAGAGCAATCGCCGGAGTCGGCGGTGGTTCCGGTTCCGGCGATGGCTCTGGTTGTGGTTGCGGATTTGGCGGCGGCTGACCGCCGTGCAGCACGACCACCATCGTCGTCGCCGGATGGCTGGGAACGCTTCCCAATGCCGTGTAGGCCAGCAGGCGATAATTCCCCGCTGCGTTCGACGTGACGACTGTTGAACGACTATCCTTCAGTTGCTCCGATGGGAAGACATTCAGTCCTTTATCCATCGCCACCCAACGGCACTCAATACCGTTGGTGACTGCCGTGACCGTAATAAACTCAGCGATTCCTCCTGTAACCTTATCGGGTAACACTACGCGCGGCGCGTCTGGCGGCAAAAGCTGATCAGGTGGCGGCGGAATAGGTTCACTGGCGGGTTTTCGCGCTGCAGGATCAACCGTGTCTTCCTCGATCAGCGGTCGTCCAGCTAATAGTATAGCGGATAATATAGTGATCGTCGCAGCATACCTCATAGTATTTCCTTACCGAAAAGCCCGGATCAGGCACACAATTCCAAGGACGAGTGCGGCGAATCCCATAATCGGGTTTCCCCACTCGACTTTAATGTTAGTGACCGTTAACAGCCCGAATAGAAAAGCCCAAACAGCGAGACAGATCAGTACCAGTTTATCCCAGTTCATTTGACTTTCTCCCGTTCTTTCTCGATCATCTCACGCATGATATCTCGACGCTCAGCCATGATCTCCCGGAGTACATTCAGTGTATCGTTGACGGCTTTAGTCTGCTCCAGTTGCTGCTTCATGTGCGATTCGCGCACGACCTTCAGTTCCAGGAGCGCATCCGCGGTCTGCTTCTGGGCGATCGTGCTTTCCTTGATCGACGCGCGGTAGTCGCCGATCAGTTCCCAGAAAATCCACAGCATCACGCCCCCGAATACGATCGGGAAGCCGAGGTACTTGATGACCTTTATGTAGGCATCAACCCTCGGCATCCCTGTCAGGTCCCCGTTCGGGGACTGGTGTGGGCGCTCGATCGGGATTTGGTCCGGCGGGCTGGGCACTAGGTCTCTCCCTCGCAGCCTTTTTAGCCAGATACGCTACACGACGAGATTTAGCACTCTGATTCTCTTTTTGAACCTGATCGACGTAGTCCTTACGGATCGGAACACCCAACTGATCCCTGATCGCTGACCAGTCGATCGCGTCAGATTCTTGGGCCTGCCCAGTCTGACTCGCCCAGTGCTGATCGTAAAGCTTCTTAACTAAATTTCGCTTCTGGTCAGTCAGCGGTGTAGCAACGACACGCACCTTTTCTTTGTAGTCAGGACCGTGATTCACCTCCAACAGGTAATCCACATACTGCTCGTTGAAGAGTTCGAGCAGTTCCTGGTGGGCCATCTCCAGGTTGTCGATCGCGAAGTCAGCATGCGCCTCCGCTTCCGCTTTTGTACCGAACTGCCCTTCGAAGATCGCCCTTTCAGGGATGTCCATCGCCCGAGCTTTGAGCGAGTCAAGATATTTGCCACGATCGACGAACGTGGCTTGCTGTGTGTTTGCAGATAGCAATTCAATGCGCCAGGCTGCCCTAGAGGGATCCACGCCGTTTAGGGCATCAACAGTATTCATCACCTTGTTGGGCACGACAACCTTGCCAGAGGATACTAGCCCTGCCGCAATGTCCTTAGCGATAGTTGCATTGTCGGTGTTCTCGAGGCCGTTATAGGTACTGGTTCCTTCGGGATAATACACGACCCACGAGGCGCCGGCCACTTTGTTATCAAAACGGCGCGCGGCATCGTCTGATTCGTTCCAAGAGTTAAACGAGCGCTCGTATCGACGAGCGAGAGGTTCCCCATACCAATTAGTGCCTTCGGCGTCACGGTACAGGACTATACATTCTCCGCGGTACAGGTAGACGGAGGTCGCGGTGGTGAGGACAAAGTTGCTGTAGACGGTGTCATTCTTGAGTCCGACGAGATTACCATAGGGATCGACGAGAATCTCTGTGAGGTCGGGAAGCAACGGCTTAAGCTTCTCGACATAAGCTCGCCCGTGGCTCGCTGACCTCTGACAACTTCAAAAGACTGCCACCCATAATCTATGAGACCTCGCATCGTGTGACGAAGAAACTTCGTCCTGAACCTAACGGTGTTCTCGACGATCCCAGGAACTGCGTTCTCAAATTTAGGATCATCACTCACGACGGTCCACTCGGCTGCAATGATGGGCGCCATGTAGACCGATCGAAGGAATCCGATAGTCGGGTCCCGACGCATATGCCGGACTTTGTTGTACCATCGGCCGTCGTTCTGCGGTGGCAGAGCTAAAGTGTTCGGAGGCAGATCACCAGTCGGCCCTGCAGAGAACAGGACCTGGGCTACCGTCTGCTCAGAACGCTTCTTTCTAGCCTTACCGTTTCGATTATCAGTGAGATCGAGGACCATTGACTATCTCTGGTTCAACATGAGACCCATGTAGGCCATCCGACGCGACTCGAAGCCGGCGAAGCGACCGGCATTGTCACGGTCGTACTTGCGCTTCGCGGCGACAGCGCCACCAACGACCCCAGCACTAGCTACTCCACCGGCAATATATGGAGCCGCCGCTCGTCCATGTCGACCAGCCGCTCGTCGGACTCCTACAGATGCCTTCCGAGCAGCTCGTCCGGCCTTTGCAATAGTAGGTCGAACGGCACGTCGCGCGCCCTGAACGACCTTGGCGGAGCCTCGCCCGACAGCTCCTGGCGCCCCACTGATAGGTCGGTGAAAGGAACTGGGCGGTGTGAACCCTGGAGCGTGCACGCCAGGCCTCGTCCGCGCCCCGCCGCCTGAGACCGCGCTTCTAGCGGCGCCGCCAACTTTGGCGGCTCCCTGACGTGCTGCGCGTCGTCCACTAACTGAGGCTACTCGACCGGCGCGCTGCGCCTTGGCACCGACCTTAGCAGCTCCTTCCGCGATACGTCCACCAGCAATCTGGGCATTTCGTCCAGCGGTTCGTGCAGCACCGCCAACTTTAGCAGCTCCCTGCCGGAACGCGCGCCGACCAGTGACCGAGGCTACCCTACCAGCGCGCTGCGCCTTCGCAGCACCACTTTTAATAGCAGCTCTTCCACCAGAACCGATTGCCCGTCGACCGCTGACAAGAGCTTTGCGACCAATCTTCCCGATAGCACTTCCGATGCCGAACTCGTAACCCGCAGTATAGCCCTCATCAAATCCCATTTCGTAAGCTTGACGACGCGACACCATATTTGATCTCCTTTACACGTTAGGATCGTTGAGCATCTCGAACCCGGTGAACTGGCCCTCTCGGTCGCGCTTGTACTCCCTAGCTGTTTTCTTAGCAACTTTCTTCCCGCCGCGAACCGCGATGCCTTTAGCGAGGCGCTTGCCCTCGTGTACCAAAAAGCCGGGAATAGTACGTCTCAGCAAGCGCTTTCCGAACTGTCCAGCACGTCCCGCCTCGCCAGCCATCTCGGCTGAACGTTCAGCCGACTGATCGCGATAGCGTTGCCAGGCGCTGTGAGCGATAGCAATGGCAGCTGCAAAACTGCCAGCCAGCATAGCTTTCTTCATCTGTGGAGACATCTGTCTCGGCACAGGAATCCCTCGTATGCGCTGACCGGCACCCGAGATCGTACTCTTCAGTATGCTTCCGGGCGCCTTAAGAAGGTTAACACGTCTGGTCGGTTCAACGTTCGCATAGGGATGATACTCCCGCATCTTCTGTTGACGTGGCACGCCAGGCACATCAGGTTCGAAACCACGTACCTTTTTATTGTACTCGTGTCGACCCTTAACTCTAAAGCCTGACTCGGTGAAGTGCTTTCGAAGTCCTCGACGGGTACCCTGGACGAGCTTAGCGATGTGCTTGCCCTGCGTTGGGCCCATCGCGGCACCAGGAACTGGGAACTTGTACTTCACAACCGGCTGTGATCGACCTCTTGTTGGTCCGTGGAGCTGGTGGCGCACATCACGACGCTTATAGTACTCGTCGGGGTAGTACCTGCCGTAACTTTGTAGCCCAGTCTCACGAAATCTCTTACGAAGGCCACGCCTTGCGCTAACCGCGATCTTTCGACCAAGGCCCAATTCGGCAAACTGACCTTCACGATCTCGTTTGTACTTACGAAGTAAAGCTGCACCGCCAGCTGCGCCACCGACAATAGCAGCATACGGCGCGACATCCTTAGCAGCTTGCCCAGCAGTTCTTGCTGCTTTCTTGAACTGCTCACCCGCAGTCGACCGCACGTATCTAGAGGGTTTGCTGCCTAATATATGCGCAGCAGCACGAAGGGCGCTTGGTGTGTGCTCAGTTGCAGAATCCGCCCATTGATGCGTAGTACCACCCGGTGTCAAGATACGTGTTCCGGTCTCGCGAAACTTCTGCCTAAGCGCGCGCTTTGCTCCAACTAGCCCTTTCCGAACTACGTTTCCGATGCCCATCGAGGCACCGGGATCATTTAGCATCTCGAAGCCCGCGAACTGCCCTTCAGAATCGCGCTTATACTTTCGATCCAATCTAGAGCGACTCTTCTCGTGTTGCCGCTCCTCGTGCCCCTGAACGCCCTCTTGAGCTTTCTTCAAATCGCGGAATACTTTATCGGGAACGTTCTCGATCCCGCCATATGACCTGGCGTAATCGGCGAGCTCGTCGCGCTTCTTGATCGCCTTCCGCACCTTTGCGGCCTTACCGACGCGGGCACCCTTCTTCTCGATGAGCGCTTTAGCCTTGGCAGCATCCTCAGGGGCAACCTGGACTCGACCTTTTCCAACAAGAGCCTTGATGCCCTTACCGGCGAGATAAACAGTGAGTGCGCCCCACCCACCAGCAGCTGCCCATCCTACGATGGGTAACGCGACATCCCATGGGTCATCAACGAGACCCATCTCGTATTTCTGTCGCTGCTGTAGTCCCATATAGGCCAGGCGACGGGATTCAAAGCCCGCGAAACGACCTATGCTGTCGCGTTTGTAGTCGTCTCGTGTACTTCGACCGTCGACTCCTCCTCCACCGCCACTACTAGAAGGAGCAGGTACGGACCTAGGACGAATGCCAGGCTTAATACCAGGTCGAGGTACACCAGGACCGTGAGTAGCGACATGAACTTTCTCCTTCTTGACCGCATTCATCACCTTGCCCGCTTGACTCTTAGGAACTCGCACGACTGTTTGGCCGGCTTTATTCTTGAACATCCCGCGAATTCCCTTGACGCCCTCAGCAGCCAAGGTGCCTACGATGATACCCGGAATCCCGCCCATGAACAAACCGCCGACTGTGGGGATCACTAGGTCGATCGCCAGATCGGTGGTGTCGTATGTACTCTCTTCTTTTGCAACCTCCTGCTTAGTTTTCGGTCTGCCCCTCGCTATTCTTTGGCCGCCCCTGACACCCGCGACTGTAGCCTCAGACACTGCCCACGGAACTCCGACATTCTTAGCTGTCCACTTAGCAGCCTTCGGTAACTGCCGAAGACCTGCTCTACCGATAGCACCAACTGCCCCAAGGATGCAGGACGCGGTGTGTTTCTTTCGGTAGCGAGTCCGTTTGCTCATGCTACGTCTACGTAAATCTGCGGAACAGACGTGTAAGGCGCTGCGGCGATCGGCTTCAGATAGTGTATAACGTACCCAAAGGCATCGGTAATGTGCCCGATGTCATCGTGGTCATCTGGTTCACGAGACCCAGGCTCGTAGGCCCGAGACGACAGATCCTGGATCAAGTTCACACATTTCGGGTGCAAGTAGCAGCGTCTTTGACCTGCAGCATTGCACAGAATCGCATTAGATGCAGCAAAGCGATCTGCTCTAGCAGGATTGCTCTGCGGATACATCACTTTTGAGTTCAAAAACCTCAGATCGTTCAGAATCTGGGCGTAGTCACTCGACGAAGCTCTAGTATTCCTTGCCCGAGCAGTTGCGTCTCCAAGGAACCGCCAACCCATCTGGTGCCCCTGATATTTGTGGTGCAGATGGTTCAAGGTCTTTTGGGTGTTGGTATTTCGCAGGAAAATCTCGTCGAAGAAATGGAACTCTGGCCCGCTTTTATTGATTGGACCCGGGTCGTAGTACTGGCCGACGACCCACGCCATGGGATCCACATTGAAGTCACTCCCGACCAGTAGAGGGCGCCCGGGATCGTACTTGACATTATCCGAGACATTAAGTTTCTCATCAAAGGCGTAGAACACAAGTCCTGAGGTGCCTTGCCAGATGGCGCCGTACTGCTCCTCGAAGTCTTTCTGGTCCAGTGTTCGCTTTACGTCCTCGATTTCGTCCGGGAGTAAAATGTCACCCGACGGCCACGTGTAGGACTCGTAATTATCACCGAACTTCCCGCTACCCCACTCCTCCCAGATTGATTTGAACTCTGCAGCACCAGGACCCCACCTCTTAGGAACACCGATACGCCAGCACCAGCCGTTCCGGTGACTGAGTGCTGGGCGTATCGACCGATCAAAGTGTCCAGGCTTCTGATCGCAGCTCTCATCGACCACGCCGCCGTCCCACTGATTACCCTCAATTCGTTGGGGTTTATCCATGCCGACGAGGTGTAACGTGCTACCGAAGATAGTCCTGATGAGCAACTCGCTCTCGCTAGGCGCAGATTTTAGCCACTCCTTAGGCACCAAGGACTTCAGATAGTCCCAAGCTACGCGTTTGGCCTGCTGATGCGTGGGCAGCGCGTAGAAGTACATCGGATTCGACCAGGGTTTCTTCACCGGAAGATACCGAATCACCCGCCGCCTGGCTAATTCTGTTTTTCCAGAACCCCGACCGCAGGCCGCAGCTACAAAGCGGGCTCTGGTTCGCCAGAGCTGGGCCTGCAGCGGGTGATGCCTCAATGGGTACCAGGCGTCAGTTAGCACTACGTCACGCTGATCGTCGGGTGGCACTGAACCTTATGAGTGAAGTCGAACGCGGCGTACTTTGCTTGGCTCTTCGCATCCTGTACGATTTGCTGAACTTTTGCTTTTTGCGCTTTCTGTTCTTCTGGAGAACCTTTAAGTTTAACGACGATTTTATCGCCGACTCTTTTAGCGGCAATCCCAGCCGCGACAAGACCTTTAAGCGCAAAGTAAAAGGCTACGCCCACTAGACCTATGACTACGAGCGGTCGTTTCTTACTATGATAGTTCCAAGCTTCTCCTGCAGTTTCTTTAGTACGGTTCCAAGCGCGTTCTGCGCGCCGCGATGCAGTATTATAGAACGGGTCTGGAGGAAAAGCATCAGCGAATCCGAATGCAGCGTTCCTCGCCTGACTGGTCAACGTGGGACCCCCAATGCGCTTCTGTCCAGGAACCGGTCTGATGCTGGTAGCTTTAGCGCCGTACTTGTTCAAGACTGGTTTAATCTGCGCCAGTTGCTCTGGAGTCAACTGGGTCACCACAGTACCCGTTCTGGGACTTACGCCACGCATCTTAGCGCCCATCGCCGCGAGTCTTCGGATGAATGCCGCGGTAGCCTTAGCAGCCTGTGGGTGCTTGATCAAGAATCTCACAGTAAGTCCAGCCCCGATGATACCAGCCACGCCGCCACCAAATAGAGTATCACTTACATTCCTGATAGTCGACCGACCCTTGAAATAGTCCTTGACTTGTTGACCTATAGTGGCGTGGTATTTTCTAGCAATAGCCAGAACTCTCTCGCGCTGTGCTTCAGTTTTTGGCTCAGTGCTAACAGTAAACTTGTCGATCTTTCTCGCGTCGATCTTAGCCTGACCAAGCTTTGCCATTATGTTCAGCGTAGCGCCAACAGACAAGGCTGTGATTGTATAGATCGTACGAATCCTGTTAGCCTTTGCCTGTCCTGCATTATATGCTTCCCAAACTTGATCAAACCCCGGCGGGTTAGCTGCAAACGCCACGTCCGCGTTCTTTTTACCCTTTTTGATGACCTTTACGCCGTTCTCTTCAGCAATACGTCGTACTTCCGCTTCAGTTTTAATACCAGCGGACTTGACAGCGAGGTAGTTCCCGACGCGCTCAAACGGAATACCTGCCAGCTCAAATGCAGTCATGATCGCTGACCCGATCGGGACGTATAACAGTCCGACGCCAGCTAGAGCAGAGATCGCCTTGAACGGCTCACTTCGTCTATTCCACCATTCACCTGTTGCTTTCTTAGCTTGCTTAGCTCGTTCTTTCCAGTTAGGAGGAAGAGGTTCAGGCGGTACTTTTCCCCAGGCCCATGTTTTACTTCTATATCCCGGAACAACCCTCTTAGTTGACGGAACACCCGCAAGACCAAAGCCCATGCCCATCTTGACCTTGCCGCCAGCGCCCTCGATGATCTCCTTTGCTAGAGCTAACTGCTCGGGCGACCCCTGCACTTGCACCTGGTCACCTGATCTCGTTAATCGGGCGCCGATTTGCTCGATCGCTGCAGAGAGTGCAGTAAACGACACTATGTTAGCGATCTGGGCGGTGAGGAACTTGCCACCGGTCCAAGCGTGGCGAGCAGCCCCTCGTACGAAGCGCCCGATGTGAGGCGCAGCATAACGAAACGCCGATCCGTAGCCCAGACTGACTTTCTTGGGCCCAGTACCGGTAAACCTTCCTCGCATCTGCTGTCCGACTGGGACCTCGAACGGCACGTTACCCGCGACGTGCTGACCGCCTAGCTTCTGGAGAATCTGCACCGCACCACTCATATTGCGGCCGGTCTCAAAGAGAACAAACAGCATGTTGTTCATCACCGACGCCGTAAAGCCCCTTTTCTCCAGATGCTTTAACGCAGTATAAGGACTCTTGAACTGAAACTTGTAAATGTCCCACTCGGGCTTGCCCTGCACCTGTGCGGGTCCTGCAGGAGCAGCCGGCTGTGGTGCGTACTGGGCCTCGAGTTCTTTCTTACGTGCTGCGTAGCGACCGAGTAGAGGACCGACGACTGGCGTGTGCCTCGGCGGCGGACCCTTCCAGAGCGTAGTAGCACTCGCGACCTGCTTACCGCCAAGTTTCAGAGCTAAGTAGTTAGCCCGTTTGGGGTCAATACCTTCGACTTCCCTAATACCGATCTTGGTGCCCTGATTGGACACCGTGAAGCCCTTCCTGTGGAGCTCCAGAGCAGCTTCGGCGGCGGCCCTAGGCGTAGCATACTTGTATACATCCCAGATGCCGGGGCTAGGAGCTTCACCGGCAAGACCCATCCCGAACGGATGAGATCGCAGGAGCTTAACGCCCTGATGCATGAGCCATGCTGCGATACCCTTATCAGGGTCAGTGATACTGATAACGAACTGCGTACCCGCTCCAGGAAGATGTTCGGGCGCCTGAACGTCGTAGTTATAATTTTTTCGCTTCAACATCTTGATGACGTGACGAGCGATCGACTCCGGCACCTGGACTTCTATTCTCCTTGGAAGTCTCTGAACGGGAGCACGCTGCAGGTCCATGCCCTTACCCGAGCGACCCTTCTTCACAAAGCGAACCGCAGCACCCATCTGCTCCGCGAGACGTTTAACACGCTGACTGTCCTTAATGTTACGAACAGAGACAGCGATCTTGTTCTTAGCGACTCGCGATGCTTTGTGTCCCTTGTCGACGAGATACCTAGTAGCCGCAACAGTGCCCTCGCCGCCGGACATGAAATCCAAGATCGCGTACGCGATAGTCCAGGGCTCCAAGCCGAACTTCACATTATCAAGGTCAAGGGTGTGACCGAAAGCGAGACCCTTCTTCCTGAATCTGTATCCTGAAGCTTTTTGCTTGCCCTTTGGGGCCTTCGGAGGTTGAATGATCGGCGGTCTACGATGCCCTGATCTCGGCAGATCAGTACCGCCCACGAGCGGCGGCAGCTCCGGTAACGTGTCTCTAGGTCCTGAAGTAGTAGGACCTTTCGTGTACATCGAGGGCGAAACAGTCGGCGGTTTGAACGGAGGCTTCTTAGCAAACATCCTCCTATACCACGGAGCTTGGGGCGCCTGTGAGATTGGTCGCCCACCCTTAAGAGGCGGAGTTCGAGGTTTGCCCTTGTGAGTTTTCGTCTTTACTGATCGAGCGTTATACCTTTTGAAGATAGTCTGCAAAGTTTTCATAAACACTATTTTAGCCCCGAACGCTAGACGACCCAGCCCATCGCTGTTTATATTGACGATGCCGTACCCCACCAGGGCTGCTATGGCCGCCTCAGCGCCCACAGTTGATCCGAAGTCAACGATGAACTCTACTGCAGTTTCTCCGGCACTCTTCGAAGGATCACTGTACCGGCCGACGTCGGGCGTGCGCTGCGAGCCGTACTGAGGTG
>Ga0247825_10002240_pt1 | contig 12819 bp, 5 predicted proteins | sample 13C_Vanillin_Day_FD_194413 | JGI IMG/M metagenome (GOLD analysis project Ga0247825, IMG submission 194413) | Soil microbial communities from agricultural site in Penn Yan, New York, United States - 13C_Vanillin_Day48 | ecosystem: Environmental > Terrestrial > Soil > Agricultural land | place...
GGCGAGGAGAATCGGCCAGTCGCCCGAGACGCCGAGCGACCAGAGCAGCGGCTGCGGTCCCTGCCCCCGCGTCTGCTCCTCGGGTGAGGCTCGGAGCGCGGGGTTGGCGTAGAAGAGGTGTCCCGCCAATTCCTGGAACACTCCCGCGTCCTCGGCGCCGATCCCCATCTCGCGCAGGTCCACCTGCGCGGAGGTCCACGCGAGGTCGAGGGCGCGCTGGGCGGCGTAGGGATTTTGGTACCGGTCCGCCAGCTCGAAGGCCCGCTCCCGGGTGGGAGCCACCAGCGTGGTGAACGCGACCGCCTCCGAGTGCCGCGGTTCCAGCCGCACGCGCACGCGGATGGCGAACACCGGGTCCAGCACGGCGCCGGTCGTCCCCGACAGCGGGCCGGGACGGTCGAGTGCGGCCGGCTGGCGGACGGACCGTCCCCGGCCGAGGAATCGGGCGCGATCGGTCTCGCAGGTCACCGGCCCCACGCGGTGCGGCCCCGCGTCCACCACATGCACCCCCCAGAGCGTCGGCTCCTTCGCCGAGCGCGGGCGACGAGTGGCGGTGATGGCCGTACACCAGTCGTGCCACTCGGTCTCCACGAACAGGTTGCCGAACGCCGGGTGGACTCGGTCCGCGTCGGGCGGCGCGAGCACGATCTCGCCGTAGCTGGTGAGCTCGATCTCGCGCACCTCGTCGCCGGTATTGGTGATCGTGATTCGGCGGACCTCGGCGCCGTCGGCGGGCACCGCGACGATCTCGGTGCGGGTCTCGATGTCCCCGTCGCCACGGTGGATCGCGACGCGGTCAGTGGCGAGGTAGGCGCGATACCAGTCGGCCTCGACACAGATCGGCTGGTGTCCCGCCGACCACACCCGGCCGCGCTTCACGTCGCGGAGGTAGCAGAACTGGCCGGTGGCGTCGCGGGTGCCGTCGGCCCGCCAGCGGGTCACCGCGAGCTGCTCGAAGCGGCTGTATCCCGCCCCGCAGTGGCTCACCATCGCGGTGTAGGGCCAGTGGCCCAGCAGCGCGATGTGAGGCGCCGGGGTGTCCGGGGTGTCCAGCTCGCGCACGACCGGCCGACCCAGCTCGGGATCGGGGAGCGCTTCTCCCGCGCGCGGGGTCTGCGGCTCCTGGAGCTCGAGTCGGCGCGGCACCCGCTCGTGCAGGAGCAGCTCCGCCGCGCGCACCAGCGGATCGCCGTGGAAGCGCCGTTGCCAGAGCTGCCCGGTGAGCGCGTTAGTGAGTGCCACGAGGCTCATGCCGATGTGGTGCGCCATCCAGGTCTCGACCAGCGCGAACGGCTGGCCGGGCGCGGGGCGGGTATAGTCGAGCGACTCGCGAAATCCGTAGGGCCCGAGGGCGCCGAGCTTCTCCAGCGTGGCGAGATTGCCGATGGCGCTCCGGGGCGACACGAGGGCCGCGAGCGCCGAGGCGTATGGCGCGATCACGAGGTCACGTCCCAACCCTCGCTTGAGCGCGAGATCCGGCACGCCAAAGGCGCGGTACTGATAGGTGTGGTGCCGATCCCGCAGGTTGTACGCGCTCTCGCTCATGCCCCACGGCACCCCGTACCGCGCGGCGTACGCGATCTGACGCCGCACGGCGCTGTGGCAGGTGTCGTCGAGCACCGTGCCGGGGAAGGAGCGCATCACCAGGGCCGGCATCAGGTACTCGAACATGCTTCCGCTCCACGACACCAGCGCCATGTCGCCACCGGCGCTGGTGAGGGCGCGGCCGAGGTGGAACCAGTGCTCCACCGGCACCTCGCCGCGGGCCACCGCCATGAAGCTCGCGAGGCGGGCCTCGGAGGCGAGGAGGTCGTAGTACGAGGGATCCAGCGTCGGAGAGCCTGACCGGTAGCCGATGGCGAACAGGCTGCGGGTCCGGTCGTAGAGGAAGCCGAACTCCATCTCCGCCACGATCTCGGCGCACTGTTCCGCGAGCGCGCCGAGCCGGGCCAGAGCATCGGCAGCCGCAGGCGAGCGCGCGGCCAGCTCGCCCCAGGTCTCCGAGTGCGCCCCACCCTCGTTCTCGCGACGCCGCACGCCGCGGAGCGCGACACCCGCGATCTCCGCCGCGTGCCGTTGGGCGAGCCGTCGGCACCAGTTGAGCCATTCCGACCCCGGATGATCGAGCAGCCGGACCACCTCGGTCAGCGTCGCGCCGGGACGCATCGGGTCGGCCCCCGCGAGCACGGCCCGCGCCGCGCGGACGCGCTCGGTGACCGCGGCGTCCTTCCCCGCATGCCCCTGGGCCAGCGTCAGCCCCGCTACCAGCGCCCGCGGCACCCGCCCGTCGTACACGGGCTGATCCGGCATCGCGAGCACCGCCTGTCGCAACGCGACGAAGTGTCCGGCGAGGTTGCCGCTGTCTACGGTGGAGACATAGGCCGGCTCCAGCACCTCCAGCGTGGTCAGGTCGTACCAGTTGTAGAAGTGTCCCCGGTAGCGCCGGAGTCGGCGGAGCGTGTCGAAGGTCCGCTCCAGGCGCTCGACCATGTCGGCCAGCGTGAGGAAGCCCAGATCCCACGCGCTGACCGTGGCCAGGAGCTGGAGGCTCACGTTGGTAGGCGAGGTCCGCATGGCCACGACGGGCTCCGGATCGGCCTGGAAATTGTCGGGCGCGAGCCAGTGGGTCGCCGCGCCGACGAACCGGTCGAAGAAGCACCAATGCAGCAGCGCGTACCGCATCGCTGGCCCCCGGCTCCCACGCGGCAGCCGGCGCTCGAGCCGTGCGGCAGGCGCGCTGATCGCGCGCGCGATCCAGGGGCTCGCAAGCCAGAGACCGGCCACCGGCAGCGCCGCGCCGACCAGCGGGTCGAGCGCGTGGGTGCCGCCCCGGATCAGCATCCACCCGGCCGAGGCGGCGAGCGGGCCGACGCCGAGGGCCACGGCGGGCCACATCGTGCGCCAGGTGGTGTGGCCGCCGCCGGAGACCATGTGCTCGGTCTGCGAGGCCGTGCGCCACTCGAGCAGCTTCCGCCGGGAGACGACGAGGCGCCACAGCGTGCGGACGATGGCGTCGACCGAGATCCAGGCCTGGTGCGGCAGGAAGGCGATCGCGAGCGCGAGCTGCTGCATGCTGGTGGCCGCGTCGCCGCCGACCGGCGCGTACCAGGCGCGGAGCGATTTGCCCTGTGGCGGCCGGAGCACCACCAGCAGCAGAGCGACAACGTGCGTCGCGGCCATGGCGCCGATGGCGAGCAGGGTCCAGCGAAGCGGATCGCCGGGGAGCACCAGCCAGCCCGCGAGGAAGAACAGCAGCCACGCTGGCTCGACCAGGCTGCGGCGCAGGTTGTCGAGGATCTTCCAGCGCGAGAGCAGCGAGAGCCGGTTGGGCTCGGGGCCGTCGGGTCCCGGCACCCGCGCCCGGAGCCAGGGCAGAAGCTGCCAGTCTCCCCTGATCCAGCGGTGCTTGCGTAGGGTGAAGCTGAGGTAGCGCGCCGGGTAGTCGTCGTAGACCACGATGTCGGTGACGAGGCCGGCGCGGGCGTAGTTCCCCTCGATCAGGTCGTGCGACAGGAGCGTGTTCTCGGGGAAGCGGCCGCGGGTCGCCAGCCGGAATGCGGCCACATCGTAGATCCCCTTGCCGGTGAAGCTCCCCTCGCCGAACAGATCCTGGTAGACGTCGCTTACGGCGGTGGTGTAGGGATCCACGCCGGGATGGCCCGAGTGCACCGCGGCGAAGCGCGAGCGATGCGCGCTCGGCAGCGCGACGCCGACCCGCGGCTGGAGGATGCCGTAGCCCTTGACCACCCGGCCGCGCAGCGGGTCGAACACGGCCTGGTTGAGCGGGTGGGCCAGCGCGCCGATGAGCTGCGTCGCAGCCTCGGGAGGAAGGACGGTATCGGAGTCGAGGGTGATGACGTAGCGGGTACCGCGGAGCACCTCGACGTCACCGATGACGGTCGAGAACCCGTCCCGCCGGCCGTTGGCCAGGAAGGCGTTGAACTCCGCGAGCTTGCCGCGCTTGCGCTCCCAGCCGATCCACACGCCTTCGCCCGGGTTCCAGCGGCGGGGACGGTGGAAGAGGGCGAACGGCCCGATGCCGCCCGCCTCGTACTTGCGGTTCAGCTCCTCGACGCCCGCGACCGCGGCGGCGAGGATGGCGTCGTCGCCGGGCCGAGTCTCGGACGGGGCGTCGGTGAAGTCGCTCAGGAGGGCGAAATGGACGCGGGCCTCGCGGTTGGCGAGGTATTGCACCTCGAGGTGCTCCAGCGCCTCCTCGACCGCCTCGACGCTGCCGAACAGCGTCGGCACTACGACGGCGGTGCGCAGGTCAGCCGGCACGCCGCCGGAGAGATCGAGCCGCGGCAGGACCCTCGGCGGGAGGAAGGCGGTGACCAGCTGGTTGACCGTGCTGACCGCGATGTCGTTCGCGGGGAGCAGCGCGAGAAGCACGACGAGGGGCCACGCCGCGAGCGCCGCGGGGCCGGCGAGCCAGTGCAGCGCCGCGAGCGCGACGAGGGTGCCGACCAGCACAGCTCCGCCGAAGAGCAGGTTCGGGTGGCGGGTGGCCCACCGGTGGAGCCGGAGCAGCGGAGGAGGCCGATAGCCGGTCGCCGACTCGAGGTTGCGGAGACCCTCGTCCACCAGGAAGTACCCGACGTGGCGGGCCCGCACGTCCGCCGCGCCGCCGCTCATGTCCACCGCCTCGCGCGCGACAGCGGCCTCTTCCCTGCGGGTCCGCTTAGCGATCCGCTCCACCACGTGGCGGTACCGGTCGCGAGTCTCGAACGTCATCCGCGGGTAGACGCCGGCCGGGTCGCGGCGCAGCTCCCGCTCGAGCACGCTCTCGGCTTCGACGAACGTTTCCCAATCCATGCGGGCAATGGCGCGCAGGCTGGTGATGCTGTTCGCCATCATCACCTGGGTGAGCGCAACCCGCTCGGTGGCGCGCCCGCTGGCATCCTCCGCGCTCATGCCCTGCTCCGCGACCCACAGCTCCAGCGGGCGGAGCCGGGGCATGGCACCGTGCTGGAAGCGGAGCTGCTGGAGGAACCGGGCGACGAACGTGGGCGAGAGGTCGGGTGGGCGGTCGAGGAACTCGGCGAGCGCACTCTCCAGCCGACCATCACCGCCGGCGGCGGCTTCTCCGAGGCGCCCGGCCCATGCGTCGGCCGTCTCCAGCTCCTCCAGCCGCCGGACCGAGCGCAGCGCCATCCGCCGCACGCTCTCGATGAGCCCCAGGCGCAGCATGGCGGGCAACGCCCACAGCTCACCGATGCGGAGCGGCGCCACCTCCTGGAACGCGGCGACGAACAGGCTCAGGTCGTCGAGCTCGACCCGAGCCTCGGTGTGCGAGATGAGCGCGATGGCGATCTCGTAGACCCGCGGGTGGCCCGCGAGGGTCCCGCTCGCGAGCTCGGGCAGCTCCCGGTAATACCCGCTAGGCAGGCTCTCGCGGACCTCGTGGATGTGTTCCTGGACCACGTGGACGTTGTCCAGCAGCCACTCGCCGGCTGGCCCGACGTCGTGGTCCCGCTCCTCCGCGGCGGCGAGCCGGTCGTGGGCGTCGGCGACGATCCGGCGGGTCTGGTCTAGTCGCTCGAGCAGGTGGTGACCGGTCCGGGCGGGCCGCGGGGCGAGCCGCTGCGCCTTGGCCAGGTCCCGCGCGCGCTCGGCCAGGCGCTCGGCACCGAGTAGCTCGCCCCGGATCGGGCCGGTGACGAGCTCGTCGAGGGCGGGACGGGCGCCGCGGCGATCCAGGCGGCGGGCGATGGAGCGGAGTGTGGCGCGGGGGATGGCGACTCTCGGGCTGCGGTGCGTGACGAGATCGAGCGAAACAGAAGGTAACAATGATGGGCGGGCGTTCAAAAAGGACTTCGCAGAACAACGGGGGCATGCACCGTGGCACGCCCCCGTCGCAGGTGAGGATCCAGGATCGTCAGCAGACCACGGCTGCGTGGAACGCCTGGTCCGCCAGCGCCCCGCCGAAGAACAGCAGCTCACGCACCTGCACTCCGAAGCTCTTCGCGGTCGCGCCCGGCGTGATCTCCACCGTCGCCGGCGAGAACGGCACCGCCGTGCTCGGCGAGCCGCGGGTCGCCAGGGCCGCGCACGAGCTCACGTTGATGTCGTTCGAGACCTGGTAGTTCCCGGTCGAGCCCAGGATGGAAGCCGTCCCGACGGAACCGCGCTGCTTGCCCCCGTTGGCCTTCACCACGACGAACCGTGAGGAGCCGGTGCCGGGGCAGATCACACTCAGGTGGAACGGCACGCCGTCCTGGAGCCCACCACCCGGGTTCTTGGTCTCGATGTACACGGTCCGCGAATCGGGGCCCTTGCCGGTGTACACACCCGACGGGTTGAAGACCAGGCCGTTGCCCGGGTCGGCGACGGTCGCGAGATAGGCGCAGCCGGCCACACCGGAGGAAAAGGTGATCTGGTAGCGGCCCGCGCCGAGGTAGTTGAGCGTGGTGCCCGAGGTCGCCCGCACCAGGTTCGCCGAGTAGCCGACGACCGCGAACCGGGTGGAGAGCGGACCGCAGGCGACCAGGAGGTTGAAGGGACCGTCGGTGAGCCCGCCGCCCTGGTTCTTGGTCTCGATGTAGACGCCCTTGGGGCTCTGGTGGCCGCTGGCGGTGTACACGCCGAGCGCCTGGCTGTAGGCGTTGCGGGTCGTCGCGATGTAGGCACAGCCGGTGACGTTGCGGTCGAAGGTGACCTCATAGCGCCCGGTGCCGAGCCAGGTCACAGCGGTGACCCTGCTGCCGCGGGCGAGGGTGCCGTTCTGGTTGACCACGGCCCACAGATGGCGCGCGGTGAGCGACGCCTCCGCACCGGCGGGCTCGAGCGAGGGTGCGATCGCATCGGGTGCCAGGCCGCCCTGCTCCGGGGCCTCCGGACGGGGTGCGGTGGAGTCCTGACACGCGGCGAGCAGCGCCAGGGCGGTGAGGGACGTCAGGTAGCGGTTCATGCCTTCCTCCGGTCGGTGGAAACGATGTCGTCCGCGGCCGAGCCCGCGCGCCCGCCGGCGGTGTGCCGGAGGAGGATTTCGCGCTGCGATTGCAGGATCCAGAGCCCGAGGGGGCTCAATGGCTCATTCCTGGCATCCATGGTCGGTGCTCCCAGCTCCAATTGTGCGGCGAGCGGCGGATCGGCCCAGCGAAGCCGCCGAAGTGCGGCTTCATCCTGGTACACGAGAAAGCCGCGCGAACTGGCTCATCCGGTGCGGGAACGCGTCCGGGGGGGCTCCGATGGCGGCTCGGGGGCACCTCGCTCCGCGGCGGGAGGACGACTGCTCGCTCGGGCCGAGCGCCCGGATATGCCCGGTGGTTTACGCGAGCGGGGCGGTGGCGCGCTCGGTGGGCGCGTTAGGTCACGCCACGACCTCACCCTTCGTAGCAGGGCCGCTCATGCGTGGCGGGACCGGAAGCGCCCGCCGAGCGCGCCACCGCTCCGCTCGCCCGCACCACTGCTTGACTGCCCGATCCGCCCCCGGTATCGTCGGCTCTGGAGCGCGTTTCTATCCCCCTCGGGACGCGCCGACCGCATGAGCCCTTCTTCACCTCCCGACGTCACCCGACTCCTCCAGGCCTGGAGCGACGGCGACGCCGCCGCGCCCGACCGGCTCTTCTCCGCCGTCTACCGCGACCTGCACCGCCAGGCCGAGCGCTTCATGCGGGCGCAGTCGCCCGGCCACACCCTCCAGGCCACCGCGCTGGTGCACGAGGCCTACTTCCGCCTCGCAGGCGGCGAGGCGGTGGACTGGAAGAGCCGGGCGCACTTCTTCGGCGTCGCCGCCAAGGCGATGCGCTCGATCCTGGTGGACCACGCCCGCGCACGCCGGGCCTCGAAGCGCGGCGGCGGCGCGGAGCCGATCACCCTCGCGACCTCGGACGGGATACCGGCGCAGTCCGTCGAAGTGCTGGAGCTGGACCAGGCCCTGCGCGGTCTCGCCGAGCTGGATCCGCGCAAGGCGACGCTGGTGGAGCTGCGCTGGTTCGGGGGTCTGAGCATCGAGGAGGCGGCGGAGGTACTGAAGGTCTCCCCCGCCACGGCCAAGCGCGAGTGGAGGACGGCGCGGGCCTGGCTCCGCCGCGAGCTGTCGCCGGACTGCACGGGCTGAGGACGCGATCGGCATGCAGCGGGAGCGCTGGCGCGAGGTCGAGGAGCTGTTCGAGTCGGCGGTCTCGCGGCCGCCCGAGGAACGCGCCGTCTTTCTGGACCAGGCGTGCGGCGAGGACGAGGAGCTGCGTCGCGAGATCGAGTCGCTGCTGAAGGCCGACGCGAGCGCGACCGGCTTCCTGGAGCGGGATGGTAGCGCCGGCCCCTCGAACCAGCCCGATCTTCTCCCCCGCCTCCAGGACGCGCTCGGCGGACGCTACGTGCTGGATCGCGAGCTCGGCGGGGGCGGGATGAGCCGCGTGTTCGTGGCGGAGGAGACCACGCTGGGCCGCCGGGTGGTGGTGAAGGTGCTGGCGCCCGCCCTCGCGGCGGAGCTGGACACCGGCCGGTTCCAGCGCGAGATCCGCATCGCCGCCGGGCTGCAACACCCCCACATCGCGCCGGTCCACGCCGCGGGGGAGAGCGGCGGTCTCCTCTATTACACCATGCCCTTCGTCGAGGGTGAGTCGCTCCGGCAGCGGCTCCAACACGCCGGTGCGCTGCCGCTCCCCGAAGCGGTGCGGCTGCTGCGCGAGATCACAGACGCCGTCGCCTACGCCCACCGCCGGCGGATCGTCCACCGCGACCTCAAGCCCGGCAACATCCTCCTCGCCGAGGGTCACGCCCTCATCATCGACTTCGGGATCGCCAAGGCCCTCTCCGCGGCCGCCGAAGGACCGAGCGGGAGCCCGGGCATCACCTCCACCGGGCTGGTGCTGGGAACGCCGACCTACATGGCCCCCGAGCAGGCGGCGGGCGACCCGGTGGACCACCGGGCGGATCTCTACTCCCTCGGTTGCATCGCCTACGAGCTGCTGGCCGGCGAGCCGCCGTTCACCGGCGACTCGGCGCGCGAGGTGATCGGGGCGCACCTCGGGGACGATCCCGCGCCAATCACGCACCACCGGGCCGGATTGCCACCGTCCCTGGCCGCGCTGGTGATGCGGCTCCTCGCCAAGCGGCCGGACGACCGCCCGCAGTCGGCCGACGAAGTGCTGCGGGTGCTGGAGACGCTGGAGGTCCCGAGTCTCGAGCACCCGATCCCTGCGCTTCGTCCGCGCGCGCCCGCGTGGCGGCTACCCTCCGGCCGCCGGCTCGTCGTGCCGGCGCTGGTCGCACTGGCGGTGGGCACCATCGGTGGGCTCGCGGCGCGAGGCTTACGCACGTCGGGCAACTCGTCGGGTGACGGTCAGGTGATGCTCGCGGTGCTTCCCTTCGAGAACCTCGGTCGTCCGGAGGACGAGTACTTCGGCCGGGGGCTCGCGGAGGAGATCACCAGCCGCCTTGGCCGGGTGCAGGGACTTGGCGTCATCTCGCGCACCAGCGCCAGCCAGTACGGAGAGACCGACAAGTCCGTGCGGGAGATCGGGCGCGAGCTGGGGGTGGAGTACGTGCTCGAGGGCAGCGTGCGCTGGGAGGGCTCGGGCGGCGCCATCCGCGTCACGCCGCAGCTGGTCCGGGTGCGCGACGATCGGCAGCTCTGGTCCGAGCGCTACGACGCCAAGCTGGCCAACGTGTTCGAAGTGCAGGCCACCATCGCCGAGCAGGTCGCCCGCGCGCTGGACCTGGCGCTCACCGGTCCCGAGCGCCAGGCGCTGGCGGCGCGACCCACCGAGAACCTGGAGGCGTACGCCTATTACCTGAGGGGCAACGACTACCTGGTCGGAAGCTGGGGCGAGGACCGACGGCTCAGCATCGCGATGGAGATGTACGCCAAGGCGATCGAGCTCGATCCCGGGTTCGCGCTGGCCCACGCGAAGCTCTCTCAGGCGCACTCCAGCTTCTACGCGTCCACCATCGGCGGGAACGACGAGGACGTGCGGGTCGCGAGGGCCGGAGCGGAGACCGCGCTTCGCCTGCAACCGAACCTCGCTGAGGCGCACGTGGCGATGGCCTACTACCTGTCGCGTGGACCGAAGGCCTACGACAGCGCCCTGAGCGAGCTACGGATTGCCGACCAGCTCCAGCCCAACAGCGCCGAGGTGGTGGAAGCGATGGGGCTGGTGGAGCGCCGGCGCGGGAGGCTGCGCGAAGCGGTCAGCTACCTCAAGCGTGCGGCGGTGCTGGATCCTCGCTCGGCCGACATAGCCGCCGACATCGGCCGGATCGATTGGCTCCTGCGGGCCTATCCCGAGGCCGAGCAGCACCTCGATCGGGCGATCGCGCTGGCCCCCGACTGGGTGGCGCCGCGGGCGCAGAAGGCCTGGCTCTATATCTCGTGGCGGGGAGACGTCGAGGAGGCGCGACGGGTTCTGGCGGAGGCCATCCCGGAAGTCGGCCTGGGGAACCTGGTCGGCTACCTCAACCCGGACGCGGTCTTTTTCCTGCCTCAGGGAGAGGCCCAGGCGACCGCCTTCAAGGAGCTGGCGCCGAGGGACTTCGAGGACGACACCGCGCTGTGCGCGCTGTCCAAGGCGGAGTGGTATCGGCTGCGCGGGGACACGAAGCTGGTGCGCGCGTACAGCGACACTGCCCGCGCCCGGCTGGAGAGCGAACTGCGCCAGACGCGGAGCCTGCCGTGGCGCCGCGGCTTCCTCGGCTACGCGTACGCCGGTCTCGGCCGCCGGGCGGACGCGGTGAGGGAAGGACTAGAGGCGGAGAAGATGGTGCCGGCGTCGGCCGATCCGATGCAGCGAGCGTTCGTGACGTTCTCGGTGGCGCGGATCTATGCGATGGTGGGGGAGAAGGACGCGGCTATCGAGCGGCTGGGGTACCTGATGTCCATCCCGTCACTGGTCTCGGCGCCGCTGCTGCGGGTCGATCCGACGTGGGCGTCGCTGCGGGGCGATCCGCGGTTCCAGCGGCTGCTCGAAGGCGGAGCATCGGCTGGACCGATTGCGACTCCGGACTCCACCTAACGCCGCGCGCACGTCAGGCGATTCCTACTGCGGCTCCTCGAGTGCCGGTGTCACGCCTCCGAGAACTGCACCACCACCTTGATGTCGTCCGGTGTGCGATGTAAGGCACGTGAGAGGTCCTCCGGCCGCTCGCGCCGGGTCACCAGCCGTCCGAGCCACGAGCGATCCGCGCGGGCCAGCACCTGACCCGCCTTGTACCAGTGCCGCTTGTTGGCGTTGACGCTGCCCACGAGCACCAGGTTCCCGAGCACCATGTGGGCCGCGGCGTCGGCGATTGGCACGGCGCTCGTCCGGCCCCCTGTGCCGACGCCGGTAAGACACACGACGCCGCCCGCCCCGATGGCCGCCATCGAGTCGGCGATGACCTGACCCACGCCGGTACACTCGACCACCGCGTCCGGCTCGAATCCCACATCACCCACCGCGCCCGCGTGATAGGTCGCGCCCAGCGCGCGGACCAGCTCCGGCTTGGGCCCGGACTCTACCCGGTCCAGCACGTGGACCTCCAGCCCGCGCTGCACGCCGACCAGTGCCGCGAGCAGTCCGATCGGCCCGGCACCGGTCACCAGCACCCTCCGCGGCTCCCAGAACGCGCGCTGCCCAACCGCCGCGACTTGCTCCCACGCCTTGGCGACCACGGTCGTAGGCTCCAGCAGCACGCCGAGGAGACCGAGCGAGGCGTCCACCTTCATGGCGTACTCCGGCTCGATCCGCCACCGCTCGGACATGAATCCGTCGATCTCCTTGATGCCCCGCTCCGTGTACAGGCCGTTGCGACACATGTCCCACTCCCCCACGGCACAGTTGGGGCACGGCACCGGGTCGGGACGGCGGACGATGCCGACGACCAGATCACCCTTCTTCAGCGCCCCACTAGGGCCCGGGTCCACCACGCGGCCCAGGGATTCGTGACCCAGCACCAGGCGGGTCTTGCCGGCCGGCGGCGTGCCGTACTTGCCCTCCACGATCTCGACGTCGGTCCCGCACACGCCGACGGCGACCGCCTCCACGAGCACGGAGCCGTCGCGCAGGTCCGGCTCGGGCACCTCCTCCAGGCGCGCGCTGCCCGGCTTCCCGGGCTCTACGGTGATCGCCTTCATGGGATCCCTCGAGACTATCCGCGGACGAACGACAGCACCACCTCCAGCACGATGAGCAACACGATCGAGAGCTCCAGCACCTCTCCCCGCACGGCCTGCGACTCGGCGTTCAACATCGAGTAGGTGTCCCGCATGATGTCCAGCTTCCGGTCGATCCCCCGCCGCCAGGCCGCGCCACGGAAGATCTTCAGCGCCGCCGAATACACACGCGCCAGATAGACGTCGTCGGTCACCTTGAGCGCATTCTCTGCCCGCTCGATGATCTCCGTCACGTCCGCCACCTGGGTCTGGAGTCCGGCGAGGAGCCGCCGGTAGGGCCGCGCCACCTGCACCGGCGATGCGGTCCGCACCGCCGCGACCCGGTCGTACAGCAGGGGAAGCTCGGCGTCGAGCAGCGCGTCGAACACCCGAAGCTCAAGCAGCTGCGCGTTGGCGAACTCGAGCACATACTCCACGTCCTCGTCGTGGAGGTCGGGCTCGACGACCAACGCGCTCTCCCAGGTGAGGGCGACGAAGTCTTCCGCCGTATAGCTGAAGCGGTCAGGCAGCAGATCCTGGAGCGCCGAGAGTGAGAGCGGCCGCGACTCGTTGAGCAGGAGACGGGCGAGGGCGTCGGCCGGAAGCCGTGAGGGGTCGAAGATCTCGCCGTCGGGGCCGCACAGCTTGCCCGCGCGGAACACGATGTACTCCTCGGTCACTTGCGCGATGGAGGGACGAACGACGGCCGGGCGAAGCCGCTCGAGCAGCTGCCCCACGCGCCG
>Ga0247825_10002241_pt1 | contig 12813 bp, 14 predicted proteins | sample 13C_Vanillin_Day_FD_194413 | JGI IMG/M metagenome (GOLD analysis project Ga0247825, IMG submission 194413) | Soil microbial communities from agricultural site in Penn Yan, New York, United States - 13C_Vanillin_Day48 | ecosystem: Environmental > Terrestrial > Soil > Agricultural land | place...
GAACTGCGCCACAGTGGCAGGAGCCGCGGTAGGTTTTGAGCATGGTTGAGTACTCGGCGGCGTTCGCGTTGTGCGGCCTAACGTTGATTAGTTGACTTATTGGTTGACAATTTAGATGACACTTCAAATTGCGATCGGTTTTTTTCGAAATTAGAAATGGCGTCTCTTGGCGTGCTTGGCGGTTCGATTTTATTTTGTCTCTCTCTGCGCCTCTGCAATTCAGATCTTGACGTGGCTTCTCCGCGGTTATTTTTTCGGGCGAATCGCCGACTTCGGCCGGAACGCCTTCACCACCGTCTCGTCGGTCTCGATGTACGGTCCGCCGATGAGGTCGATGCAGTAGGGCACGGCGGCAAAGATGCCCGACACCAGAGTGCTGCCGTCCGCGTTTTTGACGCCTTCGAGCGTCTCGCGGATCGCCTTGGGCTGGCCCGGGAGGTTGAGCACCAGCGCCCCGCCGCGGATGACGCCGACCTGGCGCGACAGGATGGCCGTGGGCACGAACTTGAGGCTCACCTGGCGCATCTGCTCACCAAATCCCGGCATGATCCTGTCGGCGATCGCGAGCGTGGCTTCGGGCGTGACGTCGCGCGCCGCCGGTCCGGTTCCGCCGGTCGTCAGCACGAGGTGGCAGCCTTCCTTGTCCACCAGCGCCTTCAGCGCTGCCTCAATGGCGGGACGCTCATCGGGTATGAGCCGCTTGATTGTCCGCATGGCGGGCGATGTCACCGCCTTCGCGAACCACTCCTCGAGTGCGGGCAGTCCCTCGTCCTTGTAGACGCCTTGAGAGGCGCGGTCGCTGATCGAGACCAGGCCTAATACAAGCTCTTCAGTTGCCATGATCGAAGTATAGCGGAGTGGTTTTTGGGGGCTGATATGGCGTGAGTAGTGAGTAGTGAGTAGTGAGTAGTGAGTAGTGAGTAGTGAGTGGTGAGTGGTGAGTGGTGAGGCAGGGTGTCATTCGGCCGGCGCTGGCTGGCCTGGCGTCCATCTGCTTACCCCTTACGCTTCCCCAAGCAGGGCGCGGAGCGCCTGGTAGAGCGCCCGGAAGGCGCGCGGCGGCTGGTGCGTCTTGCGCTCGTGCAGCGCGTCGATGACCAGCGAGCGGATGTGTCCGGCGTCCACCTCAGGATGCGCGGCCATCAGCTCGCCGAGCGCGCGCTCGTCCTCCAGGAGCCTGCGGCGCCAGGCTTCGACGCGCTTCTGTGCCAGCACCTGGCCATGCGACCGTGCACGCCAGCCCTCGAGCGCAGCGCGGATGGGCGCCGGATCCACGCCGCGCATGAGCTTGCCGATGTACTGAAGCTGGCGCCGCCGGGCTTCGTGACTCCTGATGCGGCGCGCCTCGGTCACCGCGTCGCGCAGCCGCTCGGGCAGATCGAGCCCCGACAGCCGGTCGTCGTCGAGCGACACGAGCTCTTCCCCGAGCGCCTGCAGGTCGTGCACTTCCTTCTTGCGGCGGGTCTTGCTCGGACGGTCTGCTTCGCTCATGAATCCGGGGCAGGGCTGAATGGTCCAAGCTGCTATCATAGCCGCCCCACCGAGCCGCTCGTCACTCTGACCTCTCTCACTCGTCCCGGAACCCGATGCCCGATCCGCAGTTTTCCCATACCGGCGACCAGCTGAGCCAGATCGCAAAGGATCTCCTCGACTATGCCGCAAAGCGCGGCGCGAGCGCAGCCGAGGTCGACGTGACCGAGGGCACCGGTCAGACCGTTACCGTGCGCCAGGGCGCCGTCGAAACCATCGAATACAACCGCGACAAGGGCATCGGCGTCACCGTTTACATCGGCAAGCAGCGCGGGCACGCCAGCACCACCGATTTCTCGCCGCAGGCGGTGCGCGATACGGTGGACGCGGCGCTTTCGATCGCGCGCTTTACGGCGGCGGATGAGTGCTCGGGTCTCGCCGACGAGGACATGCTCGCTCGCGAGTTTCCCGACCTCGATCTGTGGCATCCCTGGGCGCTCCCCGTCGAGCGCGCCATCGAGCTGGCGAAGTCTTGCGAGGAAGCGGGCTTCGCCGTCGACAAGCGACTCACCAATTCCGAGGGCGCCACGGTCTCGACTCAGGGATCGCACTTCGTATACGGGAATACGCACGGTTTTCTCGCGGGCTATCCGAGCTCGCGTCACGGCGTGTGGTGTGCGCTGGTGGCGGGAAAGAACGACGAAATGCAGCGCGACGACTGGTACGAGACCAGCCGCGATTCCGGGGCGCTGCCCGAGCCGGCCGCCGTCGGGCGGCGCGCGGGAGAGCGGGCGGTGCGCCGCCTGGCTGCGCGCAAGATCCGCACGACGCAGGCGCCGGTCCTGTTCGAGGCACCCATTGCATCGAGCCTCCTCGGACATTTCGTGTCCGCGGTGTCGGGCGGCAACCTGTACCGCAAGTCCTCGTTCCTGCTCGACAGCGCGGGACAGGCGGTGTTCGCGCCGCTCGTCAACATCAGCGAGCAGCCTCACGTGCGCGGCGGCCTCGCGAGCGCGGCTTTCGACGAGGAGGGCGTGGCCACGCAGCCGCGCGAAGTGGTCAAGGACGGCATCGTGCAGGGGTATTTTCTGAGCAGCTATTCGGCGCGCAAGCTCGGCCTGCGCTCCACCGGCAACGCGGGCGGCAACCATAACCTGTGGCTGCGCGACACCGGGCAGGATTTCGAGGAGATGCTCGCGGCCATGGGCACCGGATTGCTGGTCACGGAACTGCTCGGGCAGGGCGTCAACGCGGTGACGGGCGACTACTCGCGCGGCGCGGCGGGTTTCTGGGTGGAGCGCGGCGAGATCGCCTACCCGGTGCAGGAGATCACCATCGCCGGCAATCTCAAGGAAATGTTTCGAGCGATCGCCGCGGTGGGCACCGACGTGGTGCGGCGCGGGTCGCGATATTGCGGCTCGGTACTGATCGAGCGCATGACGATCGCCGGCGATTGAAGAATCGCCGGAGGAACTGACTAACGACTCACGGCCAACGGCTCGTCTATCCCCGGCGGCGCTGCTCTGGAAATTTCGCCGCGGGCCTCGCTGGCCGGCTGCGCATCTGCGGCGTAAGCCAGCGTGAAGCTGAAGACCGTCATGCCCGGCCGGCTGGACGCCTCGATCGTGCCGCCATGCAGGTCGATGATGCGCTTCACGATTGCCAGCCCCAGACCGGCGTGGGTTGCCGCCGCGCCGCGGCTCTTCTCGCCGCGGTAGAAGCGATCGAAGATCCGCGGCAGATCGTCGGGATCGATGCCGGGGCCGGTATCGCGCACTTCCACCGTGCAGACGTCCCGTCCGCCGGTCACGGAGGCGCTGATGGTGCCGCCCGCCTCGGTGTAGCGCAGCGCGTTTTCGATGAGGTTGCGCAGCACCCGCTCGATCAGGCCGATATCGCCGCGCACGAGCGGGAGATCGGGCGGGACGCGGGTCTCGAGCCGTATTTCCTTCTCGCGCATGGCCAGCTCGAACTCCTGCCCGACGTCCTGGATGAGCTCGTCCAGGACGAAGGGCTCCGGGAAGACCCGGGGCTCCTCGGAGTCGAGCTTCGCCAGCTCGAACAGCTTCGACACCAGTTCGCCGAGCTGCTCGGCATTGCGCAGCGCGATCTGGAGGTAGGCGGCCTTCTCGGCGCTGCCGAGCACGGCGTGCCGCACCTGCAGCGTCTCGAGGTGTCCCTGCAGCGAGGCGAGCGGCGTTCTCAGGTCATGTGAGATGTTTGCCACCAGCTCGCGGCGCGTCGCGTCCGCGCGCTTCATCGCTTCCATCTGCAAGAGCATGCGCTCGGCCATGTGATCGAAGGTGTCGGCCAGCTGGCCGATTTCGTCGGTGCGGCCGTTGCTCCGCGGTCGCGTCGTCTCGGGCGGCTCGGCGAATCCGCTCCGCCTGAAGCGGTCCACGAACGTCGCGAGCTGCCGCAGCGGCCGCGTCATGATCTTCATGATGATGGCGGCGGCGGCGAGCGTCACCAGCAGGCCGCAGGCCATCAGCAGCAGGATCTCCCGCAGGACATTGCTGCTCGCCACGCGCTGCGCGAGCGTATCGCCGCTGCGGCCGCGGATCACCAGGTACAGGTAGCCCTGCCTGTCGCCAGCGAGCGGCACGCTCGTCACAGCAAACACGCGCCGCGCCTTCGGGTCCGCAGGGTCGTCGCCGAGGATGGGCAACGGCGATTCGCCGGCCATCAGCTCCCGGATCGGCCCGATGTCCACCGCGGCGGCCGGGGGCTCGTCCATTCCCGGCGCGGCGAGCATTTTTCCGTCCGCATCCAGGAGATAGATATCGATTCTCGGATTGACGATCTGGATGCGCTCGGCCGCCCGGCGCGCGGTGGAGGCGTTCACCGTCCCGTCGCGCGCGAGGATGTCGCCGGTGAGTATCCGGCTCGGGAGGTGGCGGTACAGGTTCTGGTTGAGCTCCTGGGTGCGTGCCAGGTCCGACTGGCGAATCGCGAGCAGGAACAGCACGGCCATGATCAGCATGACGCCGAGGAGCAGGGCGACCAGCTTGCCGTACAGAGTGGTGATCACGCGGGCAGCGCGGCGGGGCGCGTGTCGGCGAACTTGTAGCCCACGCCGCGCACGGTGAGTATCCAGGCGGGCCGCGCGTGGTTGGCTTCGATCTTGGCGCGCAGCCGGTTGATGTGGCAATTGACGTTGTGCTCGTAGCCTTCGAAGCCGCGGCCCCAAACCGCGTCGAGCAGCTGCACGCGCGTGTAGACGCGGCCCGGATTGCGCGCAAAATGCAGGAGCAGGTCGAATTCCTTGGACGTCAGCGGCACCGGAGCGCCGGCGATCAGCGCGACCCGTCGGACGGGATCGATGTGCAGGTCGCCGGCCTGGATAGGGCGCTCGAGCGCGCCTTCGGCGCCGCCCGCGGCCGCCTTCTCGATGCGGCGAAACATTGCCTTGACGCGCGCGATCAGCTCGCGCACGCTGAAAGGCTTCGTCAGGTAGTCATCCGCTCCGAGCTCCAGGCCGAGCACGCGGTCGAACTCCGCGGCCTTGGCGGTCAGCATCATGATCGGCGTGTCGATGCGACTGGCGCGCAGCTCGCGGCAAACCTCGAGCCCGTCGAGCTCGGGAAGCATCAAGTCCAGGATGATGAGGTCATAGGCGCGGCTGCGGCCGAGCGCAAGGCCGTTCGCGCCGTCCGGCGCGATTTCGACCGAGCACGAGAGATCCTGCAGGTGCAGCTTGATGAGACCTGCGATGTCCGCCTGGTCCTCGATGACGAGGACGTTGCGTGTCATGGCCGCCGGAACTCCAGAGTTGCGACTGTTCCCGCGGGAAACGGCGACCGTCCGTGAGCGCCGGGGTCCGCGCGCGACCCTCGGCGGTCTCGCTAGTCTTCGTTCTCCACTGGGAAGGCCGACTGCGCGTCCGCCTCGGCGGGTACCAGCATGGTTCCGCAACCGCCGAGCGTAACGAGAAGAATAGTGGCGAACAGTATGCGAGTCCAGAAGGTCTTGCTCATGTGGGGTCCTTGTCGATGATACGAAATGCGTGGCGGGAGGCGCGGTCTTGCCTGTCCGTCATCGTCGTAAGACTGGCGTAAGTTGCCGACAGCAGGAACTGCTTCCGTGGCCCGCCGGGGTGAGCCGGGCCACGGACTGCTGCAGGTGATCAGCCGCCCGGAAACGCCGATTCTTCCTTCTTCTGGTCGCCGGCGGGCCGGTCCATGCCGGCGCAGCCGCCGAGGAAGGCGAGAAGAATGCTGGCGCACAGAATGCGAACCCAGTGTGACTTGTTCATGGAATCTCCTTTTCGTGTGTGGTGAGTGACCGCGACGCGCCGATCAGCCGGCGACGCCACGCGATGGAGTATTGATGTCCGAGGTGGTGCCGCTATCGCATGAAGGTCGCTTTTGTGTCTCGGCGCGCCGTGCCGTTGTAAGATTCATGTAAGACGCTGCGCCTTTTTCCAGGCAACTCCCCCTGCGGTGAAGGCGTCGCCGCTGTTCCTGGCGCCATAATCCGCAGTATCGGAGGATGAAATGAGAAGACGCGCATTCCTGAAGAAAGCCGCAGCGGGACTCGCCGCGGGCTCCGTGGCGGCGCCGGCCATCGCGCAGTCCCAGCCGGCGATCCAGTGGCGGCTCGCTTCGAGCTTTCCCAAATCGCTCGATACGATCTACGGCGCGGCCGAAATTCTGTCGCGGCGCGTGTCCGAGTCGACGGGAGGGCGATTCCAGATTCGCGTGTTCGCCGCGGGCGAATTGGTGCCGGGCCTGCAGGTGCTCGATGCCGTGCAGAACGGCACGGTCGAATGCGGGCATACCGCGCCGTATTACTACATCGGCAAGGACCCCGCCTTCGCGTTTGCAACGGCGCTGCCGTTCGGCCTGAACGCGCGCCAGCAGAATGCGTGGATGTATTACGGCGGCGGCCAGGAGGCGGTGGCGGGTCTCTTCAAGGACTACGGCTGCGTGCAGTTTCCGACGGGAAACACCGGTGCCCAGATGGGCGGATGGTTCCGCAAGGAGATCAAGACCGTCGAGGACCTCAAGGGATTGAAATTCCGAATCGGCGGACTTGGAGGGCAGGTGCTCGCGAAGCTCGGCGTGGTAGGACAGCAGATCGCGGGCGGCGATATCTATCCCGCGCTCGAGCGCGGCACGATCGATGCTGCAGAATGGGTGGGCCCTTACGACGATGAGAAGCTCGGCTTTCACAAGGTCGCGCAGTATTACTACTACCCCGGCTGGTGGGAGGGCGGGCCGCAGCTGTCCGCGGTGGTCAACCTCCGCAAGTGGGAGGAGCTGCCCAAGGCCTACCGGTCCGCATTCGAGGCCGCGTGCGCCGAGGCCAACGTGCACATGCTCGCGCGATACGACGCGAAAAATCCCGAAGCACTGCGCCGGCTGGTCGCGGCCGGGGCGCGGCTGCGCACGTTTCCCCGCCCGATACTCGAGGCGGCGTTGAAAGCGTCCAACGAGCTGTACGCCGAGCTCGCGCAGAAGAGCGCGCACTTCAAGCGCATCTACGACGGCTGGAGCCGGTTCCGTAACGACCAGTTCCTGTGGTTCCGGGTGGCTGAAGCCGCCTACGACAATTTCGTCTTCAGCAGCTCCACGCCTCCCGGCGTAGGGTCCAGGAAGAAATAGCGCCAGCCCGGGCCGCGGCGCTGTCCCGACACGGCGTTTCTCGCGGACCGGACCGGGGCGGGCGCTGGTGTAAAATCGACTGTTTATCAATCGCACTTTCCGGGCGCCCATGTACTCGTACAAGCACACGCTGCAGCATTCCGATCCCGAGTTGTGGGGCGCCATCGACCGCGAGAATCGCCGGCAGGAGGCACACATCGAGCTGATCGCCTCGGAGAACTACGTCAGCGCTCCGGTGCTGCAGGCGCAGGGCTCGGTCCTGACCAACAAGTACGCGGAGGGCTATCCCGGCCGCCGCTACTACGGCGGTTGCGAGTTCGTCGACATCGCCGAACAGCTGGCGATCGACCGCGCGAAGAAGCTGTTTCATGCCGGTTATGCCAACGTCCAGCCGCATTCGGGCGCGCAGGCGAACTCGGCGGTGTACTACGCTGCGCTGCATCCCGGCGACACGATACTGGGGATGGCGCTCGACGCCGGCGGCCATTTGACGCACGGCGCGAAAGTCAGCCTGTCCGGCCGCTACTTCGACGCCTTCACCTATGGCCTCGATCCCCGGACGGAGGAGATCGACTATGCCGAGGTCGAGGAGCTGGCGCACGTGCACAAGCCCAAGCTCATCGTTGCCGGCGCGTCGGCTTACTCGCTCGTCATCGACTGGAAGCGGTTTCGCGCCATCGCCGACAAGTGCGGCGCGCTCTTCATGGCCGACATGGCCCATTACGCCGGGTTGGTCGCGGCCGGGCTTTACCCGAGCCCGGTCGGCATCGCGGATTTCGTGACGACCACCACTCACAAGACGCTGCGCGGGCCGCGCGGCGGCCTGATACTCGCCGACGTGCAGCACGAGAAGATACTCAATTCCGCGGTGTTCCCGGGCACGCAGGGCGGACCGCTGATGCACGTGATCGCCGCCAAGGCGGCGGCGCTGGGCGAGGCGATGACGAAGGAATTCAAGGCTTACCAGGGGCAGGTGCTCGACAACGCACGCGTCATGGCGAAAGTGCTGCAGGAGCGCGGCTATCGCATCGTGTCCGGCCGAACGGACTGCCATCTTTTCCTGGTCGACCTGCAAAGCAAGGGACTGACCGGCAAGGAAGCCGAGCTGATCCTCGGTCGCGCCAACATCACCGTCAACAAGAACGCCGTGCCGAAGGATCCCCAGAAGCCGATGGTCACGAGCGGCATCCGAATCGGCTCGCCGGCGATGACCACGCGCGGCTTCAAGGAGATGGAAGCCGAGCAGCTCGCCCACCTGATTGCCGACCTGCTCGACGCCCGTGGCGAGGAGAAGGCGCACCAGCGCGTCGCGGCCGAGGTGAAGAGACTGTGCGAGAAGTTTCCCGTCTACGGAAAGTGACGACTGATGACTGACGACGGAATCCGCCGACGCCGGGACTGGATTGCCATCAGTCGTCGCTAGTCAGTCGTCATTCCACTTATGAAGTGCCCCTTCTGCAATTCCCCCGACACACAGGTCATCGACTCGCGGGTAAGCGACAACGGCGACAGCATCCGGCGCCGGCGCAAGTGCGCCTCGTGCAGCAAGCGCTTCACCACCTACGAAACGGTCGAGCTGAGGATGCCCCAGGTGGTCAAGCAGGACGGCACCCGCGCTGAGTTCGATCTCGACAAGCTGCGAACCGGGTTCATGCGCGCGTTGCACAAGCGGCCCGTGGCGACGCAGGCGGTGGACGAGGCGATCGCGACGATCACGCAGGACGTGCTGGCGCTGGGGGAACGCGAGGTGGACTCGCGCACCGTGGGTGGGATGGTCATGCGCGAGCTGCGCAAGCTCGACCAGGTCGCGTATATCCGCTTCGCGTCGGTCTACAAGAGCTTCGAGGGCGTGGACGACTTCCAGGACGCGATCAAGGAAGTGCAGCGGCCCACCGCCAAGGAAAAATGAGGCGCGAATCGTGAATCGTGAATCGTGAATCGAGTCACGGCGTCACCGCCGGCGACAGGGATGGCCAGGTCGAATCACGAATGACGAATCACGAATCACGGTTGCCATGTTCACCCCGGAAGACCATCGCTGCATGGCCCGCGCGCTCGAGCTGGCGGAGCGGGGGCTTTATTCCACGACGCCGAACCCCAGGGTCGGATGCGTGCTCGTGCGCGATGGCGCAGTCGTTGGCGAAGGCTGGCACGAGCGGGCGGGGGCGGCGCACGCGGAAGTGAACGCGCTCGCAGCGGCGGGCGACAGGACGCGCGGGGCGACGGCCTATGTCTCGCTCGAGCCGTGCGCGCATCACGGCCGGACCGCGCCCTGCGCGGAGGCGCTCGTCAAGGCCGGCGTCCGGCGCGTGGTGGCCGCCCTGCAGGACCCCAATCCGCTCGTGAGCGGGAAGGGGCTGCAGCGGATGCGCGAGGCCGGAATCGAGACGGCCGCCGGACTCATGGAAAGCGAGGCGCGCGAGCTGAACATCGGCTTCGTATCGCGCATGACGCGCGGGCGGCCGTGGGTCAGAATGAAGGTGGCGGCGAGCCTCGACGGCAAGACGGCGCTCAACAACGGCCGCAGCCAGTGGATCACGGGTGAAGCGGCGCGGCGGGACGGGCATCACTGGCGCGCGCGGGCCTGCGCGATCCTGACCGGCGCCGGTACGGTGCGCGACGACGACCCGATGCTCACGGCGAGGGACGTGGCCACTTCGCGGCAACCCCTGCGCGTGGTGGTGGACAGCCGGCTGGAGACGCCGCCTGCAGCCCGCGTTCTCGCGGGCGGCGGAACGCTGGTAGCCGCTGCCGTGAAGGACGAAAGTCGCATCGCCGCGTTGAAGGACAGGGGGGCCGAGGTGATCGTGCTGCCGAACCCGCAAGGCAAAGTGGCGCTGGGCGCTCTCCTGCGCGAGCTGGGTCGCCGCGAGATGAACGAGGTGCACGTCGAGGCAGGCTTCCGTCTCAACGGCTCGCTGGTTCGCGAAGGGCTCGTGGACGAGCTGATCGTCTACCTGGCGCCGGCGCTGCTGGGCGACAAGGCGCACGGCATGTTCGAGCTGCCCGAGCTCGCGGAGCTCGCGGGACGGCGCGAGCTTGCTATCCGCGAGGCGCGCCTGGTCGGTCCGGACCTCCGGGTGCGGGCGAGGTTTCTATAATGTTCACCGGTCTCGTAGCGGCGACAGGTTCCGTGCGCAAGGCCGCGTTGTCCGCAGGCGGCCGCCGGCTGACCATCGATGCGGGCGACCTCGGCCTGAGCGACGTCGCCGTTGGCGACAGCATCGCGGTCAACGGCGTCTGTCTGACCGTGATATCGCGAAAGCGGAGCAGCTTTGAGGTCGATGTCTCCCGCGAGACGCTTGCCTGCACCGCCGGGTTCCCGGTCGGAGCCCACGTCAACCTCGAAAAGGCATTGCGGCTGGCCGATCGGCTGGGAGGCCATCTGGTTTCAGGACACGTCGATGGTGTCGGCAAGGTCAGCCGGATTTCACCGTCCGGCGATAATCGCGTCGTGGCGGTGAAGGCGCCCGCCGGGCTGGCCCGCTATATCGCGCGCAAGGGATCGATCGCGGTCAACGGGGTCAGCCTGACGGTCAATGCCGTCAAAGGATCAGAATTTTCGGTCAACCTCATTCCACACACGCTGGCCGCGACAAATCTCGCCAACCTGCGGGAGGGCGACCCGGTGAACCTGGAAGTGGATATGATGGCGCGTTATGCGGAACGTCTTAAAAGTAATAATGGGTGATGGGTCATGCGTTGAACTGCTGGTTAACCCATATCCCATAACGCATAACCCATAACGAAGAGAAACATGAGCTCGAGACAGGAAACCGGCATCAGTCCCATCACGGACGTCATTGCCGATATCAAAGCCGGCCGGATGGTGGTCCTGGTGGACGAGGCCGACCGCGAGAATGAGGGCGACCTGCTGCTCGCGGCCGAATTCGTCACGCCCGAGGCCGTCAATTTCATGGCGCGCTACGGTCGCGGGCTGATCTGCCTCACGCTCACGGAACAGAAATGCCGCACACTGGGCCTGCAGCCGATGGTTGCGAACAACCGCTCGCCGCTCGGCACCAATTTCACGGTTTCCATCGAGGCAGCGCTGGGCGTGACGACGGGCATCTCGGCCGCGGATCGCGCGCGCACGGTGCAGGTGGCGATTCGCCCGGACGCGAGCCCCCCGGATCTGGTGCAGCCGGGACACATATTCCCGCTGATGGCGCAGGACGGCGGCGTGCTGGTGCGCGCCGGGCATACCGAGGCCGGGTGCGATCTCGCGCGTCTTGCCGGACTCATACCTGCCGCCGTGATCTGCGAGATCCTGAAGGACAACGGGGAAATGGCGCGCCTGCCCGATCTCATCGACTTCGCGGCGCAGCACCAGCTCAAGATCGGGACGATCGCCGACCTTATTCACCATCGCAGCTTGACCGAGTCGCTGGTCGTGCGCGTGGCCGACCGGGACATCGAGACGGCGCACGGGAGATTCCGTCTGCACGTTTACAGCGACCGCATCGGCCAGGAGACGCACCTCGCACTCACTCGGGGCCAACCCGCGAAGGCGAAGGACGTGCTGGTCCGGGTGCACGAGCCGCTGTCCGTGATCGACCTGCTCGACATGGAGAGCCGCAGTCATTCGTGGAATTTCAACGACGCGCTCGCAGCGGTCGCCCGCTCCGAGTGCGGCGTCATCGTGCTCCTGCACCGCGTCGAGACGGCGGGGGAGTTGCTGGAGCGTGCCCGCGGCGGAGACGGCCGGCCGGGCGCGGCCGGCATGGCGCTGCGCAACTACGGCATCGGCGCCCAGATCCTGCGCGACCTCGGCGTGAAAAAGATGCGGCTGATGGCGCTGCCGCGGCGCATGCCCAGCATGGCGGGGTTCGGGCTGGAAGTCACCGGCTACGTGCAGCCTCCGGCGCAGCCGGGAAAGCGCTGACGCGATGAGTCGAGACATGCAGCCTTCACGATACCACCGTCATGCAACGAGGCGCGCCTTGCGCAGGGGCGCTTTGAATGACGAATCCCGAATCACGATTCACGGAACCTAGAGATGGCGCAGAGCAGCAGCATCCCGAGACTCCAGCCTGACCTGAACGGCTCCGGTCTGCGCATCGGCATCGTGGTGAGCCGGTTCAATCCCGAAGTGGGCGAGGGCCTGCTCCAGGCGTGCACGGAAGCGCTGCGCCAGCACGGCACCCGCGCGGAGGACGTGCGCATCGTCAGCGTGCCAGGAGCGCTCGAAGTCCCGCTGGCGCTGCAGAAAATGGCGAACACCGGCCGATTCGACGCACTGATCGCTCTCGGTGCAGTCATACGCGGTGAAACCTATCACTTCGAGGTGGTCTCCAACGAATCGGCAAGCGGCATTACCACCGTGGCGCTCGATACCGGCGTGCCGGTGGCCAATGGAATCCTGACGACGAACACCGACGAGCAGGCGCTCGCCCGCGTCGCGGAGAAGGGCGCGGATTGCGCGGCGGCCGCCATCGAGATGGCGAACCTGCTGCGGAAACTCGAAGAGCGATAGCCGGAGACGCGGGCTGACGGAGACGGGTTGGGTGACGCCATATCCCCGCGGTCTCCGTGCCTAAAATTGGAGTGTTTGAGTGACCATCAGAACCGACCGCAGGCGCTCGCGCGAATTCGCGCTCCAGGGGCTCTACCAATGGCTGCTCGCGGGCGGCGATGCGGCGGGCATCGCGCGGCAGCTTGGCGAGGCGAAGGGCTTTGACAAGATCGACGGCGAATATTTTACGGCCCTGCTCCAGGGCGCGATCGCGGCCGCCCC
>Ga0247825_10002243_pt1 | contig 12810 bp, 10 predicted proteins | sample 13C_Vanillin_Day_FD_194413 | JGI IMG/M metagenome (GOLD analysis project Ga0247825, IMG submission 194413) | Soil microbial communities from agricultural site in Penn Yan, New York, United States - 13C_Vanillin_Day48 | ecosystem: Environmental > Terrestrial > Soil > Agricultural land | place...
GCGCAGACCATCGAGCAGGCCAAGATCCTGTCCGCGCCCGACTCGCCGCTGAAGCGGCTGGTCGCCGCGGCGGCGAAGGAGCTCTCGCTCGCGACCACCGAGGACGCGGCGCAGCAACAGGCGGGGAAAGAGGCGGAGAAAGCGCTCAAGTCCAACCGATACGGAAGCCTTTTCTCCCAAGGCACAAAGCTCGCCGCCCCGCGTCCAGAGGACGCGGTGGACGTGCGCTTCGCGCCGCTCAGGACGCTCGTCGCGCAGCAGGGCCAGGCGGGCGGCGCGCCGATCGACGGCGTGATGCAGTCGATGAGCGAGTACTACACGCAGCTGCGCGCCGCCGAGGAATCGCTCTCGCGCGGACAGGTCAGCACGGCGCTCTCCGCGAGCGGCTCCAAGATGAGGGCCGACGCCGACCGCTATCCGGAGCCGGTGCGCACGGTGCTGCGCGAGCTCGCGCAGACCAGCACCGGGCAGGCGGCGGGGGCGGCGCAGGAGAACATCAAGCGTGCGGTGAGCGGCTCGGCCTCTTTCTGCGCGAAAGCGATCGCGGGCAAGTACCCGTTCGCCAGGTCCGCCGGCGAGGTGCTGCTCGACGACTTCAATAAGGTGTTCTCGCCCGGCGGGCAGCTCGACGCCTTCTTCGCCGGCAACCTTGCCCCGTTCGTGGACACGCCGACCGGACGCGAATGGCGTGCGCGGCCGGGCATGGAAGCGTCGGCGCCCTCGCCTGCGACGATCCGGCAGTACCAGCGCGCGGCGCTGATCCGCGACAGCTTCTTCAAGGCGGGGGCGCCGCAGGCGCAGGTGAGCGTGGAGGTGCGGCTGATCTCGGTCTCGGGCGCGAACGAGCTCTCCTTCGAGCACGACGGCAAGGCGAACCGCATGTCGCCGGGCAGCGTGGTCCGGCTGCAGTGGCCCGCGGCGACGCCCGGCGCAGGCGCGAAGATCGCCATTGCCGGCGCGCCGGCGCTCGCCGCGGACGGGCCATGGGCGCTCTTCCGTCTGTTCGACAAGGGAACGCCGCAGGCGGGCGCGCAGCCCGGGCTGGTGCGCCTCGCTTTCGCGCCCGACGCCGGCCATCGCGCCACGCTCGAGCTGCAGCCGACGAGCGTCAACAACCCCTTCCAGAGCCGCGAGCTCTACGACTTTCAGTGTCCGGGACAGAAATAAGCACCCCGACCGCGCCCGGTCTTTACGGGAAGCTGCCCGCGCGGGGCGATTTCCTGAGCCGGAGGCTGGATGCGCAATTCATCGCCGCCTGGGACGAATGGCTCCAGGGCGTAATGCGCGAGAGCCGCGAGCGGCTCGGCGAGCGCTGGCTCGAATGCTTTCTTTCGATGCCGGTGTGGCGCTTCGCGCTGCCCGCGGGCATGTACTCGAGCGCCGGCTGGGTGGGCCTGATGGTGCCGAGCGTCGACCGGGTGGGGCGCTATTTTCCGCTCACCATCGCCGCCCCCATCCCGCGGGACGGGATCGACGTGCCCGCTACCCTGGCCGAGGCCCTGCCGTGGCTCGATTCCGTCGAAGCCCTCGCGCTCGGCGCGCTACGGCCGGAGCTCGATTTCGACCTTTTCGATCAGCAGCTTGCCGGGCTGCCGCGGCCCGCGGAGGTGGCCTGCTTCGCGCCTTCGAACGACGACACCGTTCCCTTGGGGATCCCGCAGGCTTCGTTTCAGGTCTTTCAGCTCGCACCGGCCGCCACCCTGAACGAGGTTCTCGGTAACCGGTTCCCTGGGGGGCGGCGTCAGTCCTCGGCGCTATGGGTCACCAAGGGGGGTGAAGCGCATGCGGCCAGCCTTGCGGTGTGCGGAGGTCCGATCCCCGGCGAGCGTTTCTGCGCGCTGCTCGACGGCGCCTGGCAGGCGCACGCGTGGACCCTCGCGTCTAGCACCGATGTGACGTATTGCGCAGCCCAAAATCCTGGGGTTAGACTTGGTTCACGGTCAGGGCAGGGGGCGGGGGAAGGGGAGTCAGGGCCGCTGATCGCACCTCCAGGCAGTGCAGACGGGGCGGACATGAATACCGGGTTGGAGAAGTAGTCGTCTCCATGGCGAGTCTCCATACATCGTGGGCATGACCGATCTCGAAGCGTTGCTGCGGCCGATCAGCGAGGAATCGCGCTGCGGACCGGACCTGGACGCGGCGGGCGACCCCGCGTACGTCGAGCTCGGCGTCGCGGCCGAGTGGAAGGAAGCCAAGTACGTGGGCGAGCAGGAGGTTTCACCCGCCGTGGCGCCCGACTGGCAGCAGGTCAAGGAAACGGGCGGCACGCTGCTCGCGGTCTCCAAGGATTTGCGCATCGCCAAGCACTACGTCGCTGCGCTCGCGCACACGGAAGGCCTGAGCGGGTTTGCCGCCGGCGTGCGCCTGCTGCACGACCTGCTCGAGCGTTACTGGGAAGGCCTGCATCCCGCGCTCGAAGGCGCCGAAGACGACTGGCGCAGGAACCTCGTGATGGAGCTGAACGCCGAGCGCGGCGCGCTGGGCGGCTTGCGCGCCGCCGCGATCGCCGAGTCGAGGCGGGTCGGCCGCTACACGGTGAGCGATATCGAAGTGCTCGACGGCGCAAGGCCGGCGGCCGAGGGCTCGAGCGCGCCCACGGCCGAGCTGCTGCGCGAAGCCGTGCGCGATTCCGATCCCGCGGCGGCGAGCGCGCGCCTCGAATCCTGCCGCCAGGCCCTCGCCGACCTGAAAGCCATCCAGGCGGTATTCAGCCGGCACCAGCCGGGCGTCTCGCCCGAATTTCCGCTGATCGAGAAGCTGCTGCGCCGCGCGGCCGGGCTGCTCGGCGAGGCGCTCGGCGCCGAATCAGGAGCCGGCGCGGCCCAGGACGCGGGCGGCGATGCGCCGCAAGCGGCCGGCGCGCCGCCCGGAGCGCTCCGCAGCCGCGCCGACGCACGGCGCATGCTCGAGTCGGTCTGCGACTTCCTCGAGCGCAACGAACCCAGCCATCCGGCCCCGCTCCTGATACGCAGGGCCGCGCGGCTCCTGGATCTCAACTTCATCGACATCATCCGGGACATTGCCCCGGAGGCTGCCGGCCAGATCGAAAACCTTGGCGGGATACGACGCGAATGAAGCGCACGTAGAGCGCCGGGCTTTTTTTCAACAGGGGAGGACACAGTGGGCACCACCAGTTCACAGAAGTTCGTCGCACGCAATCGGGCACCGCGCGTTCAGATCGAGTACGACGTAGAGCTCTACGGCTCGAAGAAGAAGGTGCAGCTGCCCTTCGTCATGGGCGTGCTTTCGGACCTCTCCGGCAAGCCTGCGGAGCCGCTTCCCGCCATGGCCGACCGCAAGTTCACCGACGTCGACGTCGACAATTTCGACGCCTTCCTCAAGTCGCAGAAGCCGCGCGTGGCCTTCCAGGTGCCCAACACCCTGACCGGCGAGGGCAGCATCAACCTCGACATCACCTTCGAGAGCATGGACGACTTCTCGCCCGCGGCCATCGCGCGCAAGGTCGAGGCGCTGAACAAGCTGCTCGAGGCGCGCACCCAGCTCGCGAACCTGCTCACCTACATGGACGGCAAGACCGGCGCCGAGAGCCTGATCCAGAAGGTGCTGCAGGACCCCGAGCTCCTGAAGTCGCTCGGCCAGGCGCCGAAGCCTGAAGCTCAATAAGGGGGAAACCATGGCGACCGAAACCCAGGCAGCAGGCCAGCAGGCTCCCGCAGCGGCGGAGTTCGACGAGTTCTCCGCGCTCCTGAAGAAGGAATTCAAGCCCAAGTCGGACGAGGCGAACGAGGCGGTGCAGCGCGCGGTGCGCACGCTCGCCGAGCAGGCGCTCGCCGACACGAGCGTGGTGAGCGACGACGCGGTGCGCACGATCGAGAAGATCATCGCCGAGATCGACAAGAAGCTCACCGAGCAGATCAACAAGATCCTGCACCACGAGGACTACCAGAAGCTCGAGAGCGCCTGGCGCGGGCTGCACTATCTCGTGAACAACACCGAGACCGACGAGATGCTCAAGATCCGCGTCATGAACGCGTCGAAAGCGGATCTCGCGCGCACGCTCAAGCGCTACAAGGGCACCAACTGGGACCAGAGCCCGCTCTTCAAGAAGGTGTACGAGTCGGAATACGGCCAGCTCGGCGGCGAGCCCTTCGGCTGCCTGGTCGGCGACTACTACTTCGACCAGAGCCCGCCCGACGTGGAGCTGCTCGGCGAGATGGCGAAGAACGCGGCCGCCGCGCACTGCCCCTTCATCAGCGGCGTCGGGCCCTCGCTCATGCAGATGGACTCCTGGCAGGAGCTCGCCAATCCGCGCGACCTGACCAAGATCTTCCAGACGCCCGAGTACGCGGCGTGGCGCTCGCTGCGCGAAGCCGACGACGCGAAATACGTCGGCCTCGCCATGCCGCGCTTCCTCGCCCGGCTGCCCTACGGCGCCAAGACCAATCCGGTCGAGGAGTTCAACTTCGAGGAGGAGACCGAGAGCGGCTCGCACGACCGGTACAACTGGGCGAACGCGGCCTACGCGATGGGCGTCAACATCAACCGGGCGTTCAAGCTCTACGGCTGGTGCACCACCATCCGCGGCGTCGAGTCCGGGGGCGCGGTGCCCAACCTCCCGGTGCACGCCTTCCCGACGGACGACGGCGCGATCGACGCCAAGTGCCCGACCGAGATCGCCATCTCCGACCGGCGCGAGGCCGAGCTCGCCAAGAACGGCCTGATGCCGCTCATCCATCGCAAGAACAGCGACTTCGCCGCCTTCATCGGCGCGCAGTCGCTCTACAAGCCGAGCGAGTACCAGGACGCGGATGCCACCGCCAACGAGAACCTGGGCGCGCGGCTGCCGTACATGTTCGCCGTGTGCCGCTTCGCGCACTTCCTGAAGTGCATGGTGCGCGACAGGATCGGCTCGTTCAAGAGCGCCAACGACATGCAGAAAGACCTGCAGCAGTGGATCCTGCAGTACGTCGACGGCGATCCGGCGAACTCCTCGGAAGCCACCAAGGCGCAGCGGCCGCTCGCGGCCGCCGAGATCGTGGTCGAGGAGGTGGCCGGCAACCCCGGCTACTACACGTCCAAGTTCTTCCTCAGGCCGCACTACCAGCTCGAGGGGCTTTCGGTATCGCTGCGGCTGACGTCGAAGCTTCCCTCGGCGAAAGCGGCGTAGTCATCAATCAACCCACAACATAGATCGCGGAGAACAGCATGGCGAGCGCAATCTTCCTCAAGATCGACGGCATCAAGGGCGAGTCGCAGGACCACGCGCACAAGGAGGAACTCGACGTCCAGTCCTGGAGCTGGGGCATGTCGCAGACGGCCTCCACGCACAGCGGCGGCGGCGGCGGCACGGGCAAGGCCACGGTCAACGACATCCAGATCCACCACTACGTCGACAAGTCTTCGCCCAACCTCATGCAGTACTGCCTCGCGGGCAAGCACATCGACAACGCGCTGCTCACGCTGCGCAAGGCGAGCGGAGATGACAAGGGGCTCGATTTCCTGAAGGTCAAGCTCACCGACCTCATCATCTCCAGCGTGCAGGTCGGCTCCAGCGGCGGCGACGAAAGGCCGGTGGAGTCGTTCAGCCTGAACTTCGCCAAAGTCGAGGTCGAGTACCAGGAGCAGGATCAAAAAGGAGCGGCCAAGGGCGGCCCGGTGAAAGCCGGGTATGACGTCAAGCTGAGCAAGAAGGTTTGACGCCGACCCTGAAACTCGCGCAGCTCGCGAACGGCTCCACGCGCCTCGCCGACCTGCTCACCGAAGGCCAGAAATCGGTGCGCGGCGACCCGGCGAACGCCAAGCGCCGGGTCATGCTGTTCCAGCTCATGGTGCTCTCCGGGCAGTGGGACCGCGCGCTCACCCAGCTCTACGTCATCAAGGAGATGGACGCGGAGTCGAGCGACCTGGTGCGCACGTACCGCGAAGTGATCCGCTGCGAGCTCTTCCGCAAGGAGGTGTTCGCGGGCGCGAGGACGCCGCTCGTCCTCGGCGAGCCGCAGGAGTGGATCGCGAAGCTCTCCGAGGGGCTGCGCCTGCTCGGCGAGGGCAAGGTCGCGGAGGCGGCCGCGCAGCGCGCGGCCGCCTTCGAGGCGGCGCCGGCGGTGCCGGGGAGGCTCAACGGCGAGCCGTTCGCCTGGATCGCCGATGCCGACGTGCGCATGGGGCCGGTTTGCGAGGCGATGCTGAACGGCAAGTACTACTGGATCCCGTTCGAGCGCCTGGCGCGCATCGAAGTCGAGGCGCCGACCGACCTGCGCGATCTCATCTGGGCGCCGGCCCGCCTGACGTTCGCCAACGGCGGCGAGCAGGTGGCGTTCCTGCCGGCGCGCTACCCGGGAAGCGAGGCCGCCGAAGACGACGAGCTGCGCCTCGCCCGCAAGACGCAGTGGCGCGATCTCGGGGCCGACACCCACGTCGGCATGGGACAGCGCATGTTCGCAACCGACGTGGGCGAAACCGCGCTCCTGGAGGCCCGTGTAATCGAGCTGAGCAGGTAGCGAGCGGCCATGGCGGAATCGAACCGCGACCGCATCAATCCCTCGCTCCTCGACCGCCTCACCGACGAAGCGCCGCAGAACGCCGCGTCCCGCGGCGGGCAGTCGCTCACGCTTTCCGAGCTGCGCCGCAGCGTGCTGCGCGACCTCAACTGGCTCTTCAACAGCTCGCAGCTCCTCAAGGCCGAGGAGGCCGAGTCCTGGCCGCAGGTGCGCAACTCGGTGGTGAACTACGGGCTGCCGCCGCTTTCCGGCCTGTGCGCATCGGGCCTCGACCTCGCGCAGCTCGAGCGCGTGCTGCGCCAGGCGATCGTCGATTTCGAGCCGCGCATCCTGCCCGACAGCGTCTCGGTGAAGGCGCTCATCGAGCGCGAATCGCTCGACCACCACAACGTCGTGTCGCTGCACATCGAGGGGCTGCTGTGGGCGCAGCCGGTTCCGATCGAGCTTCTGCTGCGCACGCAGCTGAACCTCGAATCGGGGCAAAGCAGCGTGGAAGAGACGACGCTGGGGCGGCGCTGATGGATCCGCGCATGCTCGAGTACTACAACAACGAGCTCCTGCACGTGCGGGAGACGGCGGCCGAGTTCGCGCGCGAATTCCCCAAGATCGCCGGCCGCCTCGCGCTCGAAGGGGCGGAGTGCGCCGATCCCTACGTCGAGCGCCTGCTCGAGGGCTTCGCGTTCCTCGCCGCGCGGGTGCAGCTCAAGATCGACTCGGAGTTTCCCGCCTTCACCCAGCACCTGATGGAGATGGTGTTCCCGGACTTCCTGGCGCCGGTGCCCTCCATGGCCATGGTGCGCTTCGAGCCGGACCTCGCCGAGGCGGGGCTCGCCCAGGGGATGACCATACCGCGGGGCAGCGTGCTGCGCGCCCGGCCCTCGAGCGCGGCGGGCGCGAATACCGCCTGCGAGTTCCGCACCGCGCACGACGTGCGGCTCTGGCCGGTCGAGCTGGCCGAGGCCAAGTATCTCGCCTATCCGCCGGAGCTGCCGCGCGAGCTGCGCATCGAGCGGAAGGTGCAGGCCGCGGTGCGCTTGCGCCTGCGCGCCACCGCGGGGCTGCCCTTTGGCGCCATCGGCCTCGAGCGCCTCAACGTGCACTTCTCCGGCAATCCCGGCGTGGCCGCCCGCCTGCACGAGGCGCTGCTCTCGGCGGCGCTCGGCGTGCTGGTGCTGCCCGCGACGCCGAAGGCGCGCTGGTTCCATTTTGCCGACGGCACCGAAGTGCGGCGCGCGGGGTACGCGGAGAGCGAGGCGCTGCTGCCGCCGCCCGCGCGCTCCTTCGGGGGCTACCGGCTGCTGCGCGAATACTTCGCGTTCCCGGCGCGCTACCTCTTCGCCGAGATCGGCGGCCTGCAGAAAGGCCTGGCGCGGTGCAAGGAGACCGAGCTCGACGTGCTGGTGCTGCTCGGCCGCGCCGACACCGCGCTCGAGAACCTGGTGGACGCCGCCAACTTCTCGCTCTACTGCACGCCGGCGGTCAACCTCTTTCCCAAGCGCGCCGACCGCATCCACCTCTCGCATCGCGTCAACGAGCATCACGTGGTCCCGGACCGGACCCGGCCGATGGATTTCGAGGTCTTCGGCATCACCGGCGTCTCGGGCTTTGGCGGCAGCCTCGAGGATGAGCAGCGCTTCGAGCCGCTGTATGCGACGGTGGACAAGGCGAGCGGCGGCGAGGGCGAGGGCTTCTACAGCCTGCGCCGCGTGCCGCGCATGCAGTCGGCGAAGCAGCGGCGCGTCGGCACCCGCACCAACTACGTCGGAACCGAGGTCTTCCTCTCGCTGGTCGATTCGGCAGCCGCGCCGTATGCGGCCGAGCTCACGCAGCTCTCGGTGAACACGCTGTGCACGAACCGTGACCTGCCGCTCGTCATGCCCACCGGCGGGGCGAGCGATTTCATGCTCGAGGCTGCCGCCCCGGTGCGCGCGGTGCGCTGCCTCGGCGTGCCGTCGCGGGCGCGCGAGGCGGGGCGCGACGGCTCGGCGGCCTGGAGGTGCATCAGCCATCTCTCGCTCAACTACCTTTCGCTCACCGATCTCAACGAGCAGGAAGGGGCAGCCGCGCTGCGCGAGATGCTGCGCCTCTATGCGCGCGACAACGAGTCCGCGGTGCGCCGGCACCTCGAAGGGATCCGCTCGGTGCGCGTGGCGCCCATCACGCGCCGCATGCCCGGCCGCGGTCCCGTGACTTTCGGCCGCGGCATGGAGGTGCGCCTTGCCTGCGACGAGCGCGCCTTCGAGGGCAGCGGCGCGTTCCTGCTCGGCTCGGTGCTGGAAGAGTTCTTCGCGCGCCATACGTCGCTCAACTCGTTCACGGAAACCGCGCTCGACGTGCTCGGTCGCGGGGAGGTGATGCGGTGGCCCACCCGGTTCGGACAGCGCCCGCTCCTGTAGAGCGCGACGCGCGCCGTCGGGCCGAGCTCGCCCGGCGCCTCACGCAGGCGCCGTGGGAGTTCGATCTGTTCCAGGCGATGCGCCTCATCGAGGCAGCCTCGCCGGGCCGCGCGCGCATCGGCGAGGCGCAGCGGCCGGCGGAGGAGCCGGTGCGCTTCGCCCAGGAGGCAACGCTCGCCTTCGCGCCGGCCGCGGTGGCGGAGTTCGAGCCCGCGAGCGGCGTGCGTCCCGCGCGCCTCGTGCAGCGCGTCTTCGGGCTGCTCGGCCCCAACGGCGCGCTGCCGATCCATCTCACGGAATGGGCGCGCGACCGCTCGCGCAACCACGGCGATGCCGCGTTCGTGCGCTTTCTGGACGTGTTCCATCACCGCATGCTGTCGCTCTTCTACCGCGCCTGGTCGCAGGGCCGGCCCGCGGTCAGCCTCGACCGGCCGCGCCAGGATTTCTTCGGGCGGCGCCTCGCCGCGCTGTGCGGCCTGGGCTCGCCCGCGCTCCTCGCGCGGGACTGCGCGCCCGACTTCGTGAAGCTCGCGCATGCGGGCGTGTTCGGCCGCCAGGTGCGCAACGCCGAATGCCTCCAGGTCCTGCTCGCGGGCTATTTCCGCGTGCCGGTTCGCATCGAGGAGTGCGTCGGCCACTGGCTGGACATCGCCCCGGAGCAGCGCTCCCGCCTCGGCAGCCGCGGCGGCTTCGCCCGGCTGGGCGAGGACGCGGTGCTCGGCCGGCGCACCTGGCATGCGCAGAGCCGCTTCCGGGTCGTGCTGGGGCCGCTGAGCTTTCCGGACTACGAGCGCTTCCTGCCGCGCGGCGCGAGCTCGCGCGCGCTGCACGACCTGATCCGGCTCTACGTCGGGGTCGAGCATTCCTGGGAAGTGAAACTGGTGCTGAAGAAGGACGCGGTGCCGCTCGCGTGGCTGGGCAATTCGGTGTGGATCGGCTGGTCCTCGTGGCTCGGGGCAAGGCTGACCGGCAACGATGCCGCGGAGTACTGCCAGGCAGCTCCAACAAGGGTTCACTGAGGGAAACGACAGGGAGGGGAGAACGTGTCCGAGATCAGCCGAGCAGCACTGTTCGGTAAGTTGAACCCGCTGGGCTACAAGGCCATCGAAGCGGCCACCGTGTTCTGCAAGCTGCGCGGCAACCCGCACGTCGAGATGGCGCACTGGTTCTTCCAGATCCTGCAGAGCGCCGACAGCGACTTCCACCGCATCGCCCGGCACTACGAGATCGACCCGGCGCGCCTGGCGGCGGACCTCACGCGTGCGCTCGACTCGCTTCCGCGGGGCGCGACCTCGATCTCGGATTTCTCCCCGCACATCGACGAGGCGGTCGAGCGCGGCTGGGTGTACGGGACGCTGCTCTTCAAGGAAAGCGCGGTGCGCACGGGGCACCTGCTGGTGGGCATGCTGAAGACGGCGGGCCTGCGCAACCAGCTCTACTCGATCTCGCCGGAGTTCAAGAAGCTGAAGAGCGAGGCGCTCGCAGAGGACTTTTCACGCATTACTTCGAATTCTCCAGAAGAGAAGCTTGCAGCCAAGGACGGCTTCCAGGCCGGCGGCGGCGCGGCGCCGGGGGAGGCGAGCGGCGCCATGGCGCCGGCGCAGATGGGCAAGCAGGAAGCGCTGAAGAAGTTCGCCGTGGACCTCACCCAGCGCGCGCGCGAGGGGAAGATCGACCCGGTGCTCGGCCGCGACGAGGAGATCCGCCAGATCGTCGACATCCTCATGCGCCGGCGCCAGAACAACCCGATCCTCACGGGCGAGGCGGGGGTCGGCAAGACCGCGGTGGTCGAGGGCTTCGCCCTGCGCATCGTGCGCGGCGACATCCCGCCGCAGCTGAGGGACGTGAGCCTGCTCTCGCTCGACATCGGCCTCCTGCAGGCGGGCGCGAGCATGAAGGGCGAGTTCGAGAACCGGCTGCGCCAGGTGATCGAGGAGGTGCAGTCCTCGCCCAAGCCGATCATCCTCTTCATCGACGAGGCGCACACCCTGATCGGCGCCGGCGGCGCCGCCGGCACGGGCGACGCGGCGAACCTGCTGAAGCCCGCGCTCGCGCGCGGCAACCTGCGCACCATCGCCGCGACCACCTGGGCCGAGTACAAGAAATACTTCGAGAAGGATCCTGCGCTCACGCGCCGCTTCCAGGTGGTGCAGGTGCAGGAGCCCTCCGAGGAGAAGACCATCCTCATGATGCGCGGCGTCGCTTCGACGCTCGAGGCGCACCACCGCGTGCAGATCCTGGACGAGGCGCTCGAGGCGGCGGTGCGCCTGTCGCACCGCTACATCCCGGCGCGGCAGCTTCCCGACAAGGCCGTGAGCCTGATGGACACGGCGTGCGCGCGGGTCGCGGTCAGCCAGCACGCCACGCCGCCCGAGGTCGAGGACCGGCAGCGGCGCATCGAAACCCTCACGACGGAGCTGGAGATCATCGAGCGCGAGGCGGCGATCGGCATCGATGTCGGCGAGCGGCGCAAGCATGCCGAGGAGAAGCTGGCCGCCACCCGCTCCAGCCTCGTGGAGCTCGAGAAGCGCTGGAAGGACGAGCAGGCCCTGGTCACCCGGCTTCTCGCGCTGCGCGCGAAGCTGCGCGAGGGACGCGCCCCGGTGGAGGGGACCTCGAGCGAGCTCGAGAAGAAAGCTCAAAAAACCCTCAAGGAGGAGAAGCCGCCCGTTCTCAAGCCCGAGGAAAGGGAAAAGCTTCTTTCGGAGCTCAAGGAATTGCAGCAAAAGCTCGGAGAAATGCAGGGTGACGCGCCGCTGGTGCTGCCGACCGCGGACGAGCAGGCCGTTGCCGCGGTGGTGCAGGACTGGACCGGCATCCCGGTCGGCCGCATGGTGAAGAACGAGATCGAATCGGTGCTCAGGCTCGCCGACACGCTGAACCAGCGCGTCATCGGGCAGAAGCACGGCCTGGAGATGATCGCAAAGCGCGTGCAGACCTCGCGCGCCAGGCTCGACAATCCGGGGAAGCCGATCGGCGTGTTCATGCTGGCCGGGCCTTCGGGCGTGGGCAAGACCGAGACCGCGCTCGCGCTCGCCGAGGCGCTCTACGGCGGCGAGCAGAACGTGATCACCATCAACATGAGCGAGTACCAGGAGGCGCACACGGTGTCGACCCTGAAGGGCGCGCCGCCGGGCTACGTCGGCTACGGCGAAGGGGGCGTGCTCACCGAGGCGGTGCGCCGGCGTCCGTACAGCGTGGTGCTGCTCGACGAGGTCGAGAAGGCGCACTCGGACGTGCACGAGATCTTCTTCCAGGTCTTCGACAAGGGCTGGATGGAGGACGGCGAGGGCCGCTACATCGACTTCAAGAACACCATCCTCCTGTTGACGACGAATGCCGGCAGCGAGCTCATCATGAACATGTGCAAGGACCCTGAGCTGCTGCCCGATTCGGAGGCGCTCGGGCGGGCGCTGCGCGAGCCGCTGCTCAAGGTGTTCCCGGCGGCGCTGCTCGGCCGGATCGTCACGATCCCCTACTACCCTTTGTCCGACGAGATGCTGGCCGCGATCATCCGCCTGCAGATCGGCCGCATCAAGCGGCGCATCGAGGAGAACCACGCCGTGAGCTTCGACTGCGACGACGCCGTGATCGGCCTGGTCGCCAAGCGCTGCACCGAGCTCGAGAGCGGCGGGCGCATGATCGATGCGATCCTCACCAACACGGTGCTGCCGCGCATCAGCGAGGAGTTCCTGAAGCGCATGATGTCGGGGCAGCCGGTGAAGGGCGTGGGGCTTTCGGTGGCGAACGGGGACTTCGCCTACAATTTCAGCTGAGGGGGCGGGGGAGGCCGCGATGAGCAGGTTCCTGGAGGCAGCCACGGCGCTCGGCGCGGATCTCGCGCTGGCGCGCATGTCGGGCCACGAGGAGCTCGGGCGCCTCCCCGAGTTCCACCTCGAATTCATCTCGCCGCGCCGCGACATCAGGCCGGCCGAGATCCTGGGCAAGAACATCAC
>Ga0247825_10002244_pt1 | contig 12803 bp, 9 predicted proteins | sample 13C_Vanillin_Day_FD_194413 | JGI IMG/M metagenome (GOLD analysis project Ga0247825, IMG submission 194413) | Soil microbial communities from agricultural site in Penn Yan, New York, United States - 13C_Vanillin_Day48 | ecosystem: Environmental > Terrestrial > Soil > Agricultural land | place...
GGTAGGTGCCCATGTTCTGGATGCCGCTCTCCGGGTCCCTGGTGACGCAGAGCGTGGCGGTGAAGTAGGGCGCGGCGTCGAAGCCCGGCGTCGAGATCGGCACCGGCAGGAGCTTCAGGCCGCCGTCGGGCTTCTTCAGGTCGTCACCTTTGATGACGACTTCCTGGCACGGCGCGGGCGTGTTGATCCGAACCGGCTTGATCGGATGGTTGACCGCCTCGATCCAGGCCTTGCCGATCTCCTCGACCGGCTTGCCCATGCCGATGGCGTAGATGTCCGGATTGGCCGACAGCGCGCCGACCACCACCGGCATGTCGTATTTCCTGCCGCTGCCGTCGACCACGTTGGTGAAGAGGAACGCCCGGCGCTGCTCCTCCGGCAGCCCGCCGACGAACTGCCAGCGCATCAGCGTGTGCAGCTCGGTGTCCTTGTCGATTGGCCGGTCGATGCGCGTCACCAGCCCGGCTGCTTCCAGCGCCTTGAGGTGTTGCTGAAAGTCGAGCGCGGGGCCGGCGGGTTTTGCCGTGGTGCCGCGCTTGTCGGGCTGGTCGAGCATTTTCCAGGAACCTTGCAGCTTGCGTGTCCCGGATGCAGCGCAGCGCGAGCGAAGCGAGTGGTGCGCTGCTGATCCGGGACCGTTACGGACACCGGCATTCGGTACGGTCCCGGGTCTGCATTGCAGCGCCATAGCGCGTTGAAGACGCGCGTGACGCGCTTATGGCGCCGCAACGCGCCCGGGACAAGCAAGCACTACTTCTTGCTCTTCTGATACGCCTCGATCACCGGCTTGGCATGGCGGAAGCAGTCGACGCCCGCCGGAATGCCGCAATAGACCGCGATCTGGGTCAGCACCGCGCGGATCTCGTTCGGCGTCATGCCGTTGTTCAGCGCGCCGCGCACGTGAGTCTGGAATTCCTCCATCCGGCCGAGGCAGGCGATCATGCCGAGATTGAGGATCGAGCGCTCGCGCGGCGGCAGCGTGTCGTCGCCCCAGGCCTCGCCCCAGCAATACTGCGTGACGATGCGCTGGAAATCGCGGTTGAAGTCGTCGACGTTGGCCATCGCCTTGTCGACATATTCGTCGCCCGCCACCTTGCGGCGCATCTTCATGCCGGTGTCGTAGGTCTTCTGGTCCATTGCTTCCTCCCGATTACTCCTCCGCCGGGCCGCCTTCCCAGCGCTTCACGGCCTTGGTCTCGACGCCGAACAGGTCGAGCAGGCGGCCGACCGTATGATTGATGATGTCGTCGACGGTCTTCGGCTTGTTGTAGAAAGCCGGCACGATCGGCGCGACCACCGCGCCGATGTCGGCGAGCGTCGTCAGCGTCCGCAGGTGCCCGCCGTGCAGCGGCGTCTCGCGAAGCGCCAGCACCAGCCGCCGCTTTTCCTTCAGCACCACGTCGGCCGCGCGCGAGACGAGCGTGCTGGTCACGCCGGTCGCGATCTCGCTCATGGTGCGGATCGAGCACGGCACGATCACCATGCCCATGGTTGGGAATGAGCCCGACGAGATCGACGCGCCGATGTCGGCGGCGGGATGCACCACCGTGGCCAGCGCCTTGACGTCCTTCGGCTTGAACCTGGTCTCGTAGACCAGCGTCATCTCGGCCGACTTGCTCATGACCAGATGGGTCTCGATGTCGGTCTTCTTCAGCATCTCCAGCATCCGGATGCCGTAGATGGTGCCGGAGGCGCCGGAAATGCCGACGATCAGCCGGCGCGGTGTCCTGGTGCTCATTCGTGGTTCTCTATTGCGGGGCTTCGAACTTTGCAAATGCCGACAGCACGGTTTCCAGCGGGCCCGGCGGGAACGGGCCGATGACACCCTGATAGGAGCTCACGCTGTCCTGTGCGGCCTGGATTTGCGAGGGCATGGCGTGGCCGAGCTTGCCGGACGCGGCGAGCTCATGGAGCGCCTCCTGCTGGAGCCGCTCGGCTTCGAGTTCGACCGCCTTGATCCGGGTGCGAAAGCCTTCGGCAACGTCCGGTGCGATCGCCGCAGGCGGCGATTTCAGCGCGCGCCGCACGTTGCGGATCGGCACCACCGCCATGTCGCGCCATGGCCCGATGACGTCCTCCACCCGGGTCACGTCGGCGGCGTTCAGCGCGCGGCCCTGCGTCGCGTTCCAGAGCAGAAAGAACAGCACGTTCACATCGACCTTGGCCTGGTCCTGCAGGTCGATACAGGCCTGCGCCACGCCGGGCACGGCGTAGAACTTCACCGAGAACCGCCAGAACGGCGATTTGCTGACCGGCGTACCTTTGTCGTTGTCGCTCATGCGGCGCCGAGCTTCGCATAGGCGCCGGCCGCTTGCAGCGCCGAAACGATGCGTTCGGGCGTGAGCGGTATGTCGGAAAAGCGGACGTTGAACGGCGACAGCGCGTCCTCGATCGCGGCGACGATGGCGGCGGGAGCGGGAATCGTGCCGCCTTCGCCCGCGCCTTTGACGCCGAGCGGGTTGAGCGGGTTCGGCGTCTCGACATGCTCGATCTGCGCGCCCGGCACGTCGCAGGACGAAGGCAGCAGATAATCCTGGAACGTGGTGGTCAGCGGATTGGCTTCGGCATCGTATTTCATCCACTCGAACAGCGCGTTGCCGATGCCGTGCGCGACGCCGCCTTGCACCTGCCCGTCGACGATCATCGGGTTGATGACGTTACCGCTGTCATGCGCCACGACGTAATTGAGCAGCGACACGCCGCCGGTCATCGGATCGACCTCGACCTCCACCACATGGGTGCCGTTGCAGTAGGACGCCTGCGGCGGCGTGAAATAGGCGGTGTGTTCCAGCCCCGGCAATTGTCCCGGCGCGAACGAGAAGCCCGGCATGCCCTGCGCCATGCGGGCCAACTCGCCGAACGTCAGGCTCCGCTTGTTGCCGGTGCGTGCGGTGGCCTTGCTGTCCTCGACGTCGATCTCGCTTTCCGGCACGCCGAGCGCGCGCGAAGCCGCGGCCAGCACCTGCTTCTTCACGTTCTCGCCGGCCATCATCGCCGACGAGCCGGCATTGATCGCCTGGCGGCTCGCGAACGCGCCGATGCCTTGTGAAATTGCGCCGGTGTCGCCCGCGGTCATGACGATGTCCTCGATCCGGCAGCCGAGATGGTCGGCGACGATCTGCGACAAGGTCGTGCGGGTGCCCTGGCCCTGCGTGGTGGCGCCGGTCGCGACCGCGACCTTGCCGTTGGGCATGATGCGGATGGTGACGCCCTCGAACGGGCCGAGCCCCGTGCCTTCGACATAGTTGCCGATGCCGATGCCGAGATAGCGGCCTTCGCCGCGGGCCCTGGCCTGCCGGGCGCGGAAGCCCTTGTAGCCCGATGTTTCGATCGCCTTTCGATGGCTCAGCGGAAAGTCGCCGCTGACATAGACCAGCGGCTTGCCGTCGCGGAAGATCAGCCCGGGCTGATACGGCATCTGCTCCGGCCTGATGATGTTGCGGGTGCGCACCTCGGCGCGGTCGAGCTTCAGTTCCAGCGCTACGCGGTCGATCAGCCGTTCCATCGCGAACACCGCCTGCGGCCGGCCCGCGCCGCGCACCACCGTGGTCGGCACGCGGTTGGTCAGCGCCACGGTGGTCTCGATCCGGTAGGCCGGGACCACATACGGGCCGGGGAACGTGGTCGAGGCGATGAACGGCACGATGATGCCCCACGGCAGATACGCGCCGGTGTCGTGCAGCATGGTGGCGCGGAGGCCGATGATCTTGCCGTTGCCGTCGACCGCAATGGCGGCCTTCCAGTACTGATCGCGCTCCTGCGTCGAGGACAGGAAATGCTCGCGCCGGTCCTCCTGCCATTTCACCGGTCGGCCGAGCTTCATCGCGGCGGCCGGGATCACCGCCTCCTCCGGATAGAACGGCGCCTTGGTGCCGAAGCCGCCGCCGACCAGCGGGGCGACGACGCGGATCGATTCCAGATTGCGCTCGAACAGGTCGGCAAGCGTCCCGCGGCACAGGTGCGGCGTCTGCGTCGCCGACCAGACGTTGAGCATGTCGGCCGCCGCGTCGTAGCTCGCCAGCACCGCGCGGCCTTCGAGCGTCATCGCCGCACCGCGATGCATGTCGAACTCGATCTCGAACACATGCGGTGCGTTGCTGAACGCGCCGTCGACGTCGCCATAGGTCATCGGCATAAAGGCCGCGACATTGGACTTGAGATCGGCGTGCACGCCCGGCGCGCCGGGCTTCACCGCGTCGCGCGCGTCGCTCACCGCCGGCAGGGGCTCGTAGTCGATGTCGACGGCGGCGGCAGCGTCTTCCGCAACGTAACGGCTCTCCGCCACGACCACCGCGACGGTCTGGCCGACATAGCAGACCTCGTCGCGGGCGAGTGCGATCTGCGTGCGCGGCGTCTTGATCGCCGGGTTCGGCACCAGCATCGGGATCATACCGGTGGCGATGCGCGGCGGCATGTCGTCGGCGGTCAGCACGGCGTGAACGCCGGCCATGCCGCGCGCCGCCTGCGTGCCGATCTCGCGGATGCGCGCGTGCGCGTGCGGGCTTCGCACGAAGGCTGCGTGCAGCACGCCCGACAGCTCGATGTCGTCGACGAAGCGGCCCTGTCCGGTCAGCAGTGCCGGGTCCTCGAGGCGGGCGATCCGTGCGCCGAAGTGCTTTGCGCCCATTGTCGTTTGAGCCCGCCAGTTTCCATCCCGCCCGCCAGCGCGTTCACGCGCGTCTTCGACGCGCCCACCAGCGCGTTCACGCGCGTCTTCGACGCGCTATCGGCGGCGGGCGCCGCAGTATCCGCCGGTCGGGACGGAGGGAAAAGAGCGCCGGCCGCAATTCGGCCCCGATAAGAATCTGAAATCGCATGGGAAAAGATGTGAGCGTGGCCAAAAGGGCGCGCCCCTTGTAAATCCGGCGGCAGCGGCCATCTGGCCGGCTGACGGCGTGGGAATTAACGAATTTTTCCAATAGAAGCGGTTCCATGCCGCCTGTGCCGATTCGGGACACAAAAACCGGCTAAACTGCGAATGATCATGCGTGCCACTGCAATATCGGGCGTCGTTCGGGCGGGCCTTCTGGCTGCCACGCTGCTTGTCGCGGCGCTGCCGGCGCATGCGCAGGATCTGACCGCGCCGACACGCGACACCGCGCCGCGGCTCAGCGTGCAGACTCCTTATGGCCTCAGCTCCGGCGGCGCGCAGGGCTCCTACTATTTCCAGACCACGCCCGGCACCGCGTTCAATTCCTATAACGCCACGCGCGGCTTCACCGATCTGTCGATCGCGCAGCCGCTCGGCATCGGGCGCGAGCTCGGTATCGGCAATGTGTCGGCGACGCTCGGCGCGCGGGTCGCCGATCCGCTGATCGCCAACGGATTCACGCCCTCCTACGACGACCGCCGCTATCTCGGTGTCGGCCCGCGCGTCGGCCTGCAGGGCAACGCGCCGGTCGGTTCGTCATGGAACGTGGAATGGCAGGTCGGCGCATCCATGCTGTTCGGCAATTCGACCGCCGACGGCGGCGCCACCACCAACCCGGTCATGCCCTACGCGGGTTCGCAGTCCGGCTCCGTCGTCAATGTCGATGGCTTGCTCGGCCTGTCCCACTGGTTTGACTCGGCGTCCAAGCTGACGCTCGGCTATCGCGCCGACGCGCACTTCAAGAATACGCAGAACCAGAACTTCGGCGTGCCGCCGGCGCAGAACGCCGATCGCATCGACCACGGACCGATGGTCCGCTTCACGATCCAGAAATAACAGCGGCGCGTTACTTCCGCGCGGGCGTGCTGCGCGCGAGCGTCGGCGCGTGCTCGTCGTCGTGAGGCATTTCGATGGCAGGCTGCGGCGCCACGATGTTCCGCACGAAGCCCTTGCCCCGATGCAGCCCGAACTTGATCCAGCGCTTCGCCACGCCGGCGGGCGACGTGTCGAGCGTGAACGAGCGCAGCCCATAGGCCTTCGCGGTGGAATAGGCATCGTTCGCCTGCTTCACCGGGTCGTCGTAGAACGCCGCGATCTTCTCCGTGCCCATGCCCGGCGTTTCGAGCCAGCGCGGGATGTGCACGTTGCAGAGCCGTTCGACGTCGACCAGCACCTTGCGCGCGCCGGTGCCCGCCGCCGGGCATGACGTTCCGAACGCGTCGCCGACCAGCACCACGCCGGGCTGGCGATAACCCTTCGTCACATAGAGATCGACCGGACGGATCTTCACGAACTCCGGCACCGTGAACTCGCCCATCAGCGGGCGCAGGCCCGGCCACATCGCATAAAGTGTCTCGCGCGGCGCATCGCGCAGCGCTTTCAGCCACGGATCTTGCAAGTCGCGGTAGCCGAACAGGTTGGCGCGCATCACCACACCGCGAGCGCTGCTGATCGGAAACAGCGTGATATAGGCCATGCGGTCGGCGGGGCTTTCTGCAAAATAGGTGAGTGCCGGAAACGGAAACCCGCGTGCGTCGCCCGGCACCGCGTCGAAACCGATCGAGATCGAGTGGCACGCGCTGACCACCTCGCGCCCGATCCCGAGCTTCTCGCGGACGCCCACGTTGAGGCCGGTTGCCACGACCGCGAGCCTTGCCGAGATTTCCGCCCCGCCCACAGTCCTGACAAGCTGACGCTCCCGACCTGCGGTGATATCCGTGACCTTGGACTGGATGAACTCGGCCTTGCCCGATATCTCCGCCCGGAGGGTGTTGACCAGGGTGTCATACATGATGCCCTGCTGGTCACCTGGGCGCTTCTCGACCACGCGGCCGAAGCGCGCCACCCAGCACTCGCGGTCCGCGGTCGACGCTTTCAGCACTGCGTCCGCCAAACCGGTGAGCCCGAGCGTCTGCATCTGTGGCCCGTCGAGCTTCTCGCAGCGGAAATCCGGCGGATAGACCGGATGCGGATCGATCACGACCGTGCGGATGCCGGCGCGGCCGAGCATCGCACCGGCGAGCGAGCCCGCGAGCCCGCCGCCGGCAATGACGACATCGGTGTCCTGCATCGGCATGGCCGTCACGCCTTCCGCGTCTTGCGCCATTTCAGGTAGGCGGCCTTCGCCGCATTGCGCACGTCGCGATAGGATTTCTGCAATCCGCTCAGCGCTCGGAATTCCAGCGAGCCGCCGCGCCGCGCGTCGATCCAGATGTCGGCGACCGACTGCCGCTCCTGCCAGGCCGACATGAAGCCGCTGTCGTCGAACGAGCACGAGTCGACGAAGGCGATGGATTTGTCGGCCAGCAGCGCCGCCGTGTAGTCCTCGAGCAGCAGCATGCCCGGTGAGAAATCGTGAAACGCCTCGTCGTAGGCGGTTTTCCAGGTGAACGCCGCAGCGCCCGCCCGCACCACGATCTGCATGCTCACCGGCCTGCCGTCGAGATGGATCGAATGGACGGTGGCGCAGCCGCGCTCGGCGAGCGCCGCGATCGCGCCGCGCATGAATGCCGCATCGGTTTCGTTGCTGGCCAGCGCCGTGCCCTGGCGGCCCTTCCAGCCCGACGCTTCCATCGCCAGGAATTCCTCGACCGCCTGACGGACCGCTTCCGGCTCGGCCGCGATCGAGGAGGTGAGGGAGCCCTGTTCCGCGAGCTTCCGCCGGTGCTGGCGCAGCTTTTTCCGGCTCGAGCCGGACAGCGCCTTTTCGAGATAGGCCTTGCCGTCGGCTTCCGATGCAAGCTTCGGCCGCCGCACCTGGTCGAACACGCAAGGGCTGCTGCCGCGCGCGGCCAGAACGCGAAGCAGCGCTTCGTAGGTCGGGCCGCCGGTGCCCATGGTGTCGAGCGACATGATCTTCGGCAGCACGCTGCTCGCCGCAATGCAATCGAGCATCGTGTCGAGCGTCTCGTCGAGGCGGTCGCGGTCGATCACCGGCGTCGCGAGATAGCCATGCGCGAAGGCCGGCACGCGCATCACCGGCATCGGCAGAACCGATCGCCGGGGGCGGCCGACCGCGAAGGTCCAGATGCCTGCGAGCTGCTCGCGACCGCCTGCGTTTGTCCAAGCGAGCAGCGCGCGATGTCCGCCTTCGGGCTCGGAGTCGTGCGCGATGGCGATCAGCGCCGGGTCCATGAACACGTTGGGCTCGGCGGCGCGACGCAGCAGGTCGGTCCAGTCCGCGCGGATATCGGCAAGGCGTCCAGCGCACGCGATTTCGACCGACACGCCCGATGCAGTCTCCGGCGCAGCCGTGGAAAGCGCGGTCGTGCCGCGCGTCGCAAAGCCGAAATCCCGGGTCGCCGGAGTGTTATTCATGCAGCGCTCTCTTAACGGGGATCGCTTCACAAGCGGTTACACCGTGCACGACTTCTCGCACGTTTCGCCGACACTTATGGTTAATCGCCGCTGCAGCTGTCGGGGTTTTCCCGAATTCCGGCACGGAACACCGCCGCGGCCGGCGCACCCATTTGCGTTAACGCTTCGTCCACGCAGAATCGCAAGTTTTCCGCTTCTGCCCCGTCGTTTCACGGTTCTGACGACGTCCGCTCTGTATGTTCCGCCTCGTTCAGGGACCGGACAGGAATTACGGGTGGCCATGCCTCAGGCAACGCAAGCTGCGTTCGATGCCCGCGTCGGCGTCGAAGACCAATCGCTCGCCGGAGCGCGGCCGGCCGTGGATGGCGTCCGCCTCGCCATCCATGACGATCTTGCAGCGGTCGAGCGCGACTGGCGCGCCTTCGAGAAGATCGCCGACGGCACGGTGTTCCAGAGTTACGACTGGGTTTCGCTCTGGCAGCACCACATCGGGCGGCGCAACGGTGTGCAGCCGATCGTCGTCACCGGCCACGACCGACAGGGACAAATGCTCTTTCTTCTGCCGCTCGGCATCGAGCACGGCGGTCTGGCGCGCCGGCTGACCTGGCTCGGCACCTTGCTGTGCGACTACAACGGCCCGCTGCTCGCCCCGGACTTCGGCGCGCGAGTCGATGCTGCGCGCTTTCGCGAACTGTGGAGCGCGATCTGCGGCCGGCTGCAAGGCCATCCGCAGTACTGCTTCGACGTCGTTCACTTCGACAAGATGCAGCGTGTGGTCGGGTCGCAGCCCAATCCGTTCGTCGGGCTCGGCGTCATCCCGCACGCCAACGGCGCGTATGTGACCAGGCTCGGCGCCGACTGGGAAAGCTTCTATGCCGAGAAGCGGTCTTCGGCGACCCGCCGGCGCGACCGCACCAAGCGCAAGAAGCTCGGCGAGTTCGGCGAGGTGAAGTTCGTCACCGCGCAGGACACGCAGGAGCTTTCGAGCACGCTCGAAACGCTGATGGATCAGAAGTCCAAGGCGTTCGCAGTGATGGGCGTGACCAATCTGTTTGCGCTGCCGGGCTACAGCGACTTTTATCACGCGCTGTCGCGCATGCAGGGCTTTGTGCACGTCAGCCGGCTCGACGTCGGTGCGCAGGTCGCCGCCGCCAATCTCGGGCTGATCTTCCGCGGTTCGTACTATCACCTGCTGGCGAGCTACAACGGCGGCGAGCTGTCGAAATTCGGACCCGGCGCCGCGCACTTGCACGATCTTCTGCGCTACGCGATGGAGCGATCCTGCCAGGCGTTCGACTTCACGATCGGCGACGAGCGCTACAAGCAGGAATGGAGCGACGGCCACATCGTGCTGTTCGATCACATTTCGCCGGCGACCGTGCGCGGCTGCATCGCTGCGGCGAAGCTCTATGCCGTCGGTCGCGCCAAGCATTTCATCAAGCAGAACCCGGCGCTTTGGAATATGGCCTACAAGGTCCGCGCCGCGATCGGGCCGGTGATCAAACGGCTGCGCGGCAACTGACTGGTGCAACACGGCGGTGCCATCCCTCCCTTGCGGGGAGGGATAAGACCGCCCGTATCGTTGGCAATTCAGTTCAGAGCAACGCGTTCTAGATCTTCGGCTGCCCGAGGAAGAACGTGTGCAGGCCGAGCCTGCGCCGCGCGACCACGAACAGCAGCATCGATTCCAGAACGATCGCGCCTGATGTCGCGAATGCCGCGCCAACGCCGCCGTACTGCGGAATGAGCGTCACGCAGAACGTGACATTGAACGTCAGCGCCGCGGCATAGACGGCGGCGCAGATGCGCTGCTCGCCGAGCATGTTCAGGAGCCGCTCGGCCGGTCCGACCGCGGCGCGCGCCAGCAGTCCCACCGACAGGATCAGCATGAACACGTAGCCCGCGACGAAGTCCGGTCCGAACAGCCAGAGCATCGGCTTGCCGAGCGCGAGCATCACCAGGGTTGCTCCGAGCGACGGCCAGAACGTCCAGCGCACCGATCTGGCGACGAAGGCGGCAAGCTCGGCGCGGTCGCCCGCCACATGCAGCGCGGTGAAGCGGTGCGCCACCGCGGCCGACACCGAGAAGTGGATGAAGCCCACCAGCATCAGCGTCTTCACCGCCGCGTAGTAGTACCCGACCTCCTGCGGCGGCCGGAACTGCTGCAGCACCAGCACGTCGGCGTAGCAGAGCATGGTGTAGAACGACCACACCAGGATGATCGGCAGCGCGGTCGAAAACCAGCGCCGCAACTCGTATTGCCGGGGTCCGGCCGGCACCACGCCCTTCAGCCGCCGGTCCACCAGAACGAGCTGCAGGAGCGACGTGCTCCAGATCGCCAGCGTCAGCGCGATCATGGTGGTGGTGGCGTCGATCGGAAATCCCGCCGCATAGGCCAGCGCCATCAGCGCGAACAGCACGACCGGGCGCAGCAAAGTGTGCGGCCCGAGCGCCAGCAGGATCCAGTTGTAGGAGCGTGCGAGCCCGTCGCACATCAGCGAGACCGTGAAGAACGGCAGCGACACGCAGGCGAGATAGAACGGCAGCACCGTGTGCGGATCGAGCCACGGCGTGAGCGCAAAAATCACGCCCGCGCCGATCAGCGCGAACGCGGTGGCGAGGCCGAAGGTGATCCAGCGGCTGGCGATCAGGAAGCCGCGCAGCGCGTCGAACTGGTTGTGATGCGTGTATTCCGGAATGTAGCGCTGCGCGATCAGCGGCACCCCGAGATGCACGATGTCGCCGGCCAGCACCAGCCAGGTCCAGACCGCGACATAGATGCCGAAGTCGAAGCCGCCCATCCAGCGCGCCAGCGCGATCTGCGAGAGAAAGGTGACGCCTGCGCTGGTGACGCGGATGGCGAAGGCCATCCCGGCCATGCGCTGCGCGGCGCCGTGGTCGCTGTCGAGCCAGTCGCGCGCGCGGGCGCGCAGGCGCGCGGCTCGTCCCGCTTGCGCCGGCGGCGCGGCAAGGTCTTCGGCGTCGGTCAAGGCCATGCGCCGCTCAAGAGGCCCGTAAAGCGTTAACGGGGCGTTAAGATGGTGTGTCCCGGGCAGCGCCGGCGCTCGGCTGAGTGGACTCTAGGATTTGCGCCAAGTCAGCCACGCAATCGCAAGCGTGGCTGCCGAAGCAAGGATGACGAGAATCTGCTGCGTCTCAATGTCGAAGAAAGTCTGGGTCGGGCAGACTGGACAGCTGTCGGGATCCCGTGGGGCAGGAATGTAGTTCTGGACAGACCAGACAGAATGCAAAAGCAGAGCTGATCTTGCTCCAAAGAATATGGCGACGATGCCGATCAACGAAGAAAGAAAACGCCCTACCGCCCGCATTGGTCCCGCTCCAATCAAATCAAAACAGGCCACTCATATTCAAAGTGGACCACGAGGGGGCCAAACAAGCCAGTATCAGCTCATGGATGAGAACCATCCGGGTGATCCGACCTAGCTGAAAATTACGAGGCCAGCGTGCGCTGCGGCTCGCTATCAGCAGCGCGCCAACCACATCACCCCGCCACCGCGATCTCCAGCGGAAACTTGTCCACCACCTCGTGCCCCGTCTCGTTCACGATGAACGTGTGTCCGAGGAAGATCCCGAACATCCCGTCCGCGGTGATCGGGTTCGGTTCCGCCATGATGATCATGCCGGGCTTGAGCAGCATGTCGCTTTCCGTCCCGCCGATGTGGTCCGAGCAGACATGCGGGTTGTCGGTGACGATGTCGATGCCGTGGCACTGCGTCGGCCGCGACTGCACGCCCTTGTCGCGGAAGAAGCGGCTCGCATCCTGCATCGCCTTGGCGTTCTTGCCGGGCGCGATCTCGGCCACGATCCTGTTGTAGCCCGGCAGCGTGATGTCCTCCCAGAATCTGCGCACCATGTCGGTCGGCGGCCCGAGCGTGATCGGCGAGCCGACCTGCGCGGTGTAGCCGCGATAGCCCGCCGCGATCTCCATGTTGATCAGGTCGCCCTTCTTCAGTACCCGCGACGACGGCCGCGGATTGCCGAAGATGAGCGCCGGGTTGTCCATCGGCGTGCTGCCGATGATCAGGAAGTCGATGTCGCCGCCGCCGTCCATGATCGCGGACGCGGCTGCCGCCTTGATCTCGTACTCCTTCACGCCGGGCCTGGCGCGCGCGACCATCGCCTCCATCGCACGCTCGCAGAGAACGCCGGCCTTGCGCACGCAGTCCAGCTCTTCCTTCGAGTGGATCACCACCAGGTCGTGCAGGAAGTTCTTGGTGAACACCAGCTCCGCGTCCGGCAGCTCCTGGCGCAGCGTGTTGTACTGGTTGACCGGCAGGTAGTCGCCGTGCCGCGGGTCGATCTCCATCAGCCCGATGCGGCCTTTCTCGAGCTTGAGCTCGCGCAGCCGCTCCACCATCACCATCGCGTACTGGCCGTTGCGGCTGTGGCGCACGTCCTTCACCGCCACCTCGACATGCCGACGCACGGCCTCGGCATGCGTGCCGCCCATCGAATAGATCATGGTCGGCTCGCCGTCGCGGGGCACCAGCACGTAGCAGCAGAGCGCGTGCCACTCCCAATGCCCGGTCAGCCAGGTCATGCCGGCGCCGAAGCTCCAGTGGCTCGGGCCGCCCGGCACCACCACGGCGTCGAG
>Ga0247825_10002245_pt1 | contig 12801 bp, 10 predicted proteins | sample 13C_Vanillin_Day_FD_194413 | JGI IMG/M metagenome (GOLD analysis project Ga0247825, IMG submission 194413) | Soil microbial communities from agricultural site in Penn Yan, New York, United States - 13C_Vanillin_Day48 | ecosystem: Environmental > Terrestrial > Soil > Agricultural land | place...
CTCTTCGACATGCTGCTGCTCTCGCGAGGCCTGATCGTCTCGATGCAGGACCTGCTCGACCGCGGCGGCTGGGACGTCCGCGTCAGCGCAGGTGAACTTCCGGGTAGCGGTCTCCGCATATCGGACGCCGTGGACGCTGGGGAGGCGATCTCGAAACTCCCTTCAGTGCAGGCCGCGCTCGTCATGCGCGCGGCCACCGCGCGGATCGACCGGGCCTCGGGTCAGCCGCTCCGCGCGTCGTTTCAAGGGGTGACGATGCGCTCGGCAGATCCGGCGGGCTCGCGCCTTCGCGCTCCCTGGACGATCCTGCGCGGACGTGATGCGGAAGGTTCAGACGAAGTGGTCATCGACGAAAAGATCGCATCCGAGTCCCGACTCGAACCAGGCAGTGAGATCACGATGCGCGCGTCGTGCGTCGGAGACCTGGAGGCGCTCCCGGCCAGCCGCCTGAAGGTCGTCGGGATCGCGGAGTTCCCCTTCCAAACGACGAACGAAACCACGATCGGCGGCACGCTCGATGCGCTCGAGAAGGCCTGCGGCGGAAACGTCGGCACCGAGGCCGACTTGATCCTGGTGACATCGACAGGCGACGCAGACGGGACAGCGGCGGCCATTCGCACGCTGCTTCCGGAGGTCAGAGCCGCGACCAACACTGAAGTTGTCGGCCGGCTCCAGCAGACTGGCTTCACGTACTTCCGCCAGATCTCGAGCGTGCTGACGACGGTGACCGTGTCGTTTGCCGTGCTACTGATCACCGTCTTGCTGACGGTCTCGGTGAACCAGCGTCTCGGCGAGATCGCGGCGCTTCGAGCGCTCGGCTTCTCGCGTGTGCGGGTGGTCAAAGACGTGCTCTCGGAGTCCGCGCTGATCGTCGGCATCGGTGGGCTGCTCTCGCTGCCCCTTGGTCTGCTCCTGGCGTCGGGCCTGGATCGAATTCTGAAGGGAATGCCCGGCATCCCGGTCGCGCTGCACTTCTTCGTATTCGAGGCGCAGGCGCTCGCCATTCATGTCCTGCTGCTCATGGCGACGGCCATCATCGCGGCGCTCTACCCGATGCGCATCGTGTCAACACTGCCTATCGCAGCAACGTTGCGAGACGAGGTGATCGGGTGAAATTGGTCCCCGGTCTACAGTCCTCAGTCTCCGGTGGTCCGACCACGGGTCAACTCATCGTGGACGCGAAGAACGTGAGCCGCGTCTTCTCGATGCCGGCAGGTCCGGTCACCGCCGTGCGCGATGTCACGCTTCAGATCAACAGCGGCGATCACATCGCGGTGCGCGGACCGTCCGGGTGCGGGAAGTCCACGTTGCTGCACATGCTCGGCTGCGTGGAGCCACAGACCTCCGGGACTCTGCTCTTCGACGGGCAAGATGTCAGCCGACTGTCCGATGCGCGACGCAGCCTCCTGCGCCTCAAGCAGATCGGATTCGTCTTCCAGCGCTTCTTTCTCCTGCCGATGCTGACCGCGCGCGAAAACGTCGAGCTCCCACTGTCGGAGGCAGGCGTTCCGAAGCAGGCGCGACAGACGCGTGCGGCGGAACTGCTCGAATATGTCGGACTCGCGGCGCGCGCCGACCATCGACCGTCGCAACTGTCAGGCGGAGAGATGCAGCGTGTGGCGATCGCGCGCGCGCTCGCGAACGGACCCCGGCTGCTGCTCGCAGACGAACCCACGGGCGAGCTCGACGAATCGACCGGCGCGCAGATCGCGTCGCTCCTCGACCGCGTCAACCAGGCAGGTACGGCTCTTGTCATCGTCACGCATGACTCCACCCTCGCCGATCGCGCCGGGCGGGTTTTGATGATGCGCGACGGACAGATCGAAAGTGAGCGCGTCCGATGATCGGAAGGCTCGCGTTCAGATCGCTCACGGCTCACCCGGTCCGCAGTGCCGTGCTCGCGGCAGGCTTCGGTGTCGGTGTTGCCGTGATGGCCATCCTCCTCGGCGTCGCGGCCATCGTCCTCGAGCAGGCGCAGTCGCCGGCACTCGTCGGGGGCGGCGACGTCAACGTCCGGCTCTCACTCGCCGTGCCGGCGCGCATTGTCCTCTCGGGAACGCTGCAATCAGATGCGCTTCGACCGCGTGTTCGCGCAGCCGCTGCCTCTCACACAACTGACCTCTTTCTTCTGCACGACGGCCAAGCGACGCGTGTTGCCGCGCGCGGCGGTATCCCGAGCGTCGAGAAAGAGCTGGGGGATCCCGAGATCGCCGGCATGGACGCGTGGCGGGACACGCGAGAGGATTCTGCGTGGACTCAGCAGTCGCCAGAAACGGTGCTGCGCCAGATCGACAGGTTTCATGGCGTGCCTGATGTTCCCGAGTGGTCGGATTCGTGGGCCGAGTGGCTGTACTTCAACGGCCGCTCGAGCGACACGCGTTTCTATCTGACGTTCATGACAGGCCCACGCACGAAGTCGGGGAATCGCATTGCCGGCGTTCGCCTGCAGCTCGAGCGCAACGGGAAGATGCAGTCGTACTCCGTAAACACGGAGGCGACTGATGCGGAGCTTGCGAACACGCCCGACCTCACGATCGGCAAAAACTCGGTTCGGCTCGACGGGCTGGTCTATCGAATTCATCTCGATCTGACAGACACATCGGGCCAGCGCGCGGTTGGTGACCTCACGCTTCAGGCCTCAGCCGGACGACTCGTCCCACCGATCGAAATCACAGGCGCCCGCGGCTGGCGGACGGGCTACGTCGTCCCGGTGATGTCGGGCGCATTGGATGGATCGCTGATGGTGTCCAACGACCGGGTGTCGCTGGCCGGCGGGACCGGCTATCACGATCACAACTGGGGGTTCTGGAAGGGCGTGTCGTGGCAATGGGGGCAGGCGCAGGACGGTGATCTGTCCGTGATCTACGGGCGTGTGTTCCCACCCCCTGAAGCCGCCGATCCCGAGCGCATCCCGGGCTTTGTCGGTGCCTTGGGACCTGATGGACCCCTCGGCTACTCCACTGACGTGCGCATCACGGAGACGAACGACGACAAGGGGCAGCCGCGCTCGATTGTCGTTCGCGCGCGCAGCGGTTCCCTGACGCTCGATCTGCGATTCGACGTCGCCTCGATAGTGACGTCGCGCATGCAGGGCGCGCTGGCAAACGGCGTCAACTTCCTTCAGATGCGCGGGCAGTACACCGTGTCCGGTGAGGCGGGCACGCGCAGCATCACATTCACGGCACCAGGCGCGGCAGAGACATTTCGCGGAAACTAGACGCTCGCCTACTGCCTACTGCATACCGCCTACTGTCCTACAGCTCTCCAAGTGCATGACGAGCGGCGATCTGAGCTCGACGTCGGCGCCGAGTGAGCGCGCTCAGAGTGGCTTCGAGTGGAAGCTGCGCCTGCTCGGCGTTCCAGCCGCGAGCCATGCGCGCGGCGACGTCCTGACGCCACGTGATTTCCATTCTGAAGCAGTCAAAGCAGAGCGTCCGGGGCCTCACGGCTGCGGGGTCGTCGCCGATTTCGCGAAAGCCATAGCGGGCCTCGCGCGTCCGACAGCCCGTACACAGCGGCGCCTGCCGCTCAGTTGATCGATTCGATGGGTGGACGCGCGCCCGCGCGTTCGACCCCCCATACAACGCCAGCTGACCCTCGTCTCTTCTCTGTGCCTCTTTTCTCAATGCCTCGGCCATCTCTTGCTCCCTTCGCTGTCAACTCCCAACTTCCAATTTCCAACCTGGTTGTCTCTATTTGGAGGTTGGAGTGTCGGAGTTGGGAGTTCCGATAGGTCGAGAGTATCGAGAGGCTGTGACAGACTAGGTCACGTGGGAAAGACTGAAGAAGACGACATCGACGCCCTCTTCCAGTTGACGCCTCCCGAGTTCGTGACCGCGCGTAACGCCCTGGCGACGCAGCTCAAGAAAGCGGGACAAGACGATGTTGCCAGTCGCGTGAAGGCGCTGGCCAAACCTTCGATCTCCGCGTGGACCGTCAATCAGCTGTACTGGAAGCATCGAGCGGCATTCGAGAAGCTTCTGGCCAACGGCGAACGCTTCCGTCAGGCGCAGGTGTCTCGACTTGCCGGCAAAGGCACTGACATTCACAAGCTGCTCAACGAGCGGCGTGAAGAGCTCTCGGCGATGTCGCGCCTGGCTGTCGAGATTCTTCAACGGTCGAGCGGCGCGGCCCCGTCGGGAGTGACGCGAAGGATCACGGCGACACTCGAGGCGCTCTCGGCGTATGGGACGCTCCCGGGTGCACCGCGTGCGGGTCGTCTTGTCGAGGATGTGGACCCGCCGGGATTCGACGCGCTTGCGGCGCTCGTACCTCGCGTCGGCGATGGCTCTCGCGCCGTCGCGCCGAGCAAGGTGCTCACGTTTCAAAAGGAAGCGAAGACCCCCAAGCGCAAGTCGAAGTCAGTCGACGACGAGAAGGTCAGGGAGCAGAAGAAAAAGGAGCAGCTGAAAGCGGCTCGAGATGCGAAGCAGGAAGCAACTCGCGAACTCGCTTCCGCGAAGCGCGAGGCGGTGCAGGCACAAAACGCGCTCAAGAAAGCCGCGTTGCACGCGAAGGAAACCGAAGAGACGATGGTCGAAACCGAGGCGCGCCTGCAGAAGGTTGCCGAGATCGCACACGAGGCACGACAGAAAGCGCGGCGTGCCGCTGTCGAAGCCGAGTCCGCAGCGCAGGCTGTCGACGAGGCGGAACGCGGGCTGGAGCACGCGACGCAGGTGCTGTCAGATCTCGAAGGGGAGTGAAACTGTGAAGGGGTCTGACCCCGCACAGTTAGTCCGTTCCGACGCCCATCTCGCCCACCCATCGCGCAGACCCACTGACCTCCAGACCGAATTGGTCGAGCATCCTGGCCACGGTGTAGTCGACGATGTCGTCGATCGTGCGGGGATGGTTGTAGAAGGCTGGCAGCGGCGGCATGACGAGCGCCCCCATGCGGGCGAGCGTCAACATGTTCTCGAGATGAATCGCGCTGAGCGGCGCCTCGCGAATCGCGAGCACGAGCTTGCGCTGCTCCTTGAGAACGACATCCGCGGCACGATGAATCAGGTTGTCACCGAATCCGTGCGCAATCGCCGCCAGTGACTTCGCGCTGCAGGGGGCGATGATCATCCCGTCGGTTCGAAACGACCCGCTCGAGATCGCCGCGCCCATGTCGCCGGGCGCATACGAAACGGTTGCCAGCGCTTCGACCTGTTCGCGCGAATATGGCGTCTCGTGAAGCAGGGTTCGCGATCCCCACCGGCTGATCACCAGGTGCGTCTCGACGCCTGACTCGCGCAGCCGTTCAAGCAGACGAACGCCGTATATGGTGCCGGTGGCGCCGGTGATGCCGATGATGAGGCGCAGGGTTCTGGTCTCCAGTCCCCAGTCTACAGTCTCCGGCCCCAGTCCACAGTCCATCGTCTTTGACCGGGGACCGAGGACCGGAGACCGAGGACTGAGGACTGAAGACCGAGGACTGAAGACCGAGGACCGTGGACCGAGGACTGAAGACCACAGACCAGATATCATCGTCATCTCGTGTTCAAGCGCCAGACCTCAGGCTCCGTGATCTGCACGTCGTGCGGCGTGCTCGTCGGAGTCAATGACGACACCTGTTACAACTGCGGCCGCAAGAATCCCAGCCTGTGGGGGTTCGCTCCCGCGCTTCGCGGACTGGGGACCGATCTCGGCTTCGTGCCCTTCGTCATCGGCGCCTGCGTCGTGCTGTATGCACTGACGCTGGTGTTTTCGGCGGGCAGCGTCGGCACCGGCGGGCTGTTCAGCATGCTTTCACCGAGCAGCCGGGCGCTCTTTCTGTTTGGCGCGAGCGGCTCCCTTCCCGTCTTCGCGGGCGGACGATGGTGGACGATCCTGAGCGCCGGCTGGCTGCACGGCGGACTCCTGCACATCTTCATGAACATGATGGCGCTGCGTCAGCTCGCGCCGGCCATCGCGGAAGTGTTCGGACCTGGCCGCATGATCATCATCTACACCGTGAGCGGCGCGGCAGGCTTCGGTCTCAGCTCGTTCGCGGGAGCCTACATCCCGGCGCTGCCCTTTCTGGCCGGTGGACAGTTCACCGTTGGCGCGTCGGCCTCGATTGCCGGATTGATCGGCGCCGTGCTCGCCTACAGTCAACGGAGTGGCAGCACGCTGGCCCGCAGCTATGCGACTCAATACGCCATCATGCTGGTCATCATCGGCGTGTTGATGCCGGGCATCGACAATTACGCGCACATGGGTGGCTTCGGAGGTGGTTACCTCGTAGCCCGATTCTTCGACCCCTTGAAGCCTGAGCGCATCGATCATGTCGCGATCGCCTTGCTGTGCCTGGGTGTGTCGCTCGTCTCGGTGGTAGTGTCGGTGGTCCACGGAGTGCAGTTCCTGCAGTAGGTGACGGAGAGGCATTGTGAGAATCGCGTATCAGGGAGAACCGGGGGCATACAGCGAAGCGGCTGCGCTGCATTTCGGGGGACCGGACGTCGAGACGCTGCCCTGCAAGACGTTCGACGAGGTCTTCGAAGCGGTCGTCAAGAAGCGCGCGACGCATGGCGTCGTACCGCTCGAGAACTCGATCGGCGGCACCATCCATCGCAACTACGATCTGCTGCTCGATCACGAACTCGGGATCACCGGTGAGGTGGAGCTCGACATCGTGCATTGCCTGCAGGCACTCCCCGGCACCAGCATCCCGGACGTGAAAATCGTCTACTCGCACCCACAGGCGCTGGCGCAGTGCGAAAGGTATCTGAAGGGACTCGGCGTCACGGTCGAAGCCGTGTACGACACCGCCGGTGGCGCCAAGCTGGTATCCGAGCAGAAACTGAAAGGCGCAGCCGCTCTCGCCTCGCAACGTGCCGCGCAGGTCTTCGGTCTCGAGGTGCTGCAAGAGGCCGTTCAGGATTTCGAATACAACATCACCCGCTTTGCGATCATCGGCGGCGTCCCGCCGGCAGATGCCAACAAGACAACCATCGTGTTCGCGCTGCCGAGCACGCCGGGCGCGCTCTTCAAGGCACTGAGCGTGTTCGCGCTGCGCGACATCAATCTCACCAAGCTCGAAAGCCGTCCGATGCGCGGCCGCCCCTGGGAGTATCTCTTCTACGTCGAGCTCGATGCGCGACGCGACGACCTCGGGTGCGCGCGTGCGCTGACCCACCTCGCCGAGTTCGCGAAATGGACGCGCACCCTGGGGAGTTACAAGGGTGCGGAGAGGAAGGCGGCTACCTAATTCCACACGGTCCGACCGGGCGACGGGGCGAGGGTCCGATGGTCCGGTCCGACGGTCCGGTCCGACGGTCCGGGTGTGCGAAGGCCCCGGATATAATCCGCACCATGCGTCATTCGACCGCGCGGCTCGCCTTCAGCCTGATTTCCGTTCTCGCGTCAGCATCATTCGCGCACGCCCAGGCATCTGACGGCGCCGAGCTGTACAAACGAACCTGCGCGCAGTGCCACGACACGGGCGCCAACCGCGCGCCCGCTCGCGACGCATTTCAATCGATGCCGGCTGAACGCGTGATGGCGGCGATGGAAACGGGCTCGATGATCACGATGGCCATCGGCCGCACCGCCGACGAGCGGAAAGCCATCGCGGAATTCCTCACGGGCAAGTCGCTCTCGAATCCGGTCGTGCTCGCGCCCGCGCCGGCAGCCATGTGTCCCACGGGATCCCCGGCTTTCGATTCAACGACAGGGCCGCGCTGGACCGGCTGGGGACAGAACACGAACAACACACGTTTCCAGGATGCGGGAGCGGCAGGCCTGACAGCGGCGGATATTCCGAAGCTGAAACTCAAATGGGCCTTCGCCTTCCCCGGCGATCTCCAGTCCTACTCGCAGGCCAGCATCGTTGGCGGACGCATCTTCGTTGGCAGCTGGGGCGGTACCGTGTACTCGCTCAACGCCGCGACGGGATGCATTCACTGGTTTTTCAACACCGGACAGGGCGTGCGTTCGGCTGTATCGGTCGTGCGAGTGGACATGCCTGGCGGCGCCCGTGACATCGCCTTCTTCGGCGATGCGGCTGCCAATGTCTACGCACTGGACGCGGCGACAGGCAAGCAACTATGGAAGACTGACGTGGACGACTTTCCCGTCGGACGCATCAGCGGCTCGCCGACCTATTACAACGGACGCATCTACGTTGGTGTCGCATCTGGAGAAGAAGCCACCGGAGCAGTGCCCACGTATGAGTGCTGCAAGTTCCGCGGGAGCGTCGTCGCACTCGATGCGGCCACCGGCAAACAGATCTGGAAGAGCTACACGATCGCGGAGCAAGCGAAGCCGACGAAGAAGAACGCCGTCGGCACGCAACTCTATGGCCCATCCGGCGCTCCGGTGTGGGCGACGCCGGCGGTTGATGCCAAGCTGAATCGCCTCTACGTCACCACTGGCAACAACTACAGCGACCCGACGTCGACGATGAGCGATTCGTTCCTCGCAATGGATCTCGACACGGGCAAGATCCTCTGGTCAAAGCAGATGACCGAGAAGGACGCCTACACCTCGGCATGCCGTCTGCCTGATAAAACCAACTGCGAGTCGAACGGTCCCGACTTCGACTTCGGTGCATCGCCGATTCTCGTCACGCTCCCGAGTGGCCGGCGCATGCTCGTCGCGGGCCAGAAATCCGGCATCGTGCACGCGCTCGATCCGGACAAGAACGGCGAGGTGTTGTGGCAGACGCGTGTCGGCCGCGGCGGGACGATGGGCGGCGTGCAGTGGGGATCGGCGACGGATCAGTCCAACATCTACGTGGCGCTGTCGGACATCGGTCGCATCATGCTGACCTACAGCAACAGCACTGGTGCGGATCCCAAACAAGGCGGCGGCATGTTCGCGCTCAGGCTCGAAGACGGCGAGCGCGTCTGGTACACGCCGCCTCCCGGATGCGGCACGCGTCAGCGCTGCAGCCCCGCGCAGTCGGCCGCAGTCAGCGCCCTGCCCGGCGTCGCGTTCTCGGGCTCGGTAGACGGACACATGCGCGCCTACTCTGCCACCGACGGCAAGATCATCTGGGACTTCGACTCAATCCAGACCTACAACACGGTCAACGGCGTGCCAGGTCGAGGAGGGTCGATCGATGGACCCGGCCCGGCGATCGGCGGCGGGATGGTGTTGTTCAACTCTGGCTATCCCACGGCCGGCGGCACACCGGGGAACGTTCTGCTCGCGTTTTCAGTCGACGGCAAATAGATGAAGGATTAGAGCGTTCTCGTCTGGCCGCCATCCGCATCGACGATTGCACCCTGGCAGAACGCCGCCTGCGGTGATGCCAGGAAGGCGACGAGCCGCGCGATTTCCTCGGGCTGGCCGAATCGTGCCACACCGAACGAGCGCGCCATCTCTTCTTCGGCCTTACCCAGATCGATATGATGTTCCGCAGCAAACGTCCTGAGTCGTGTCTGCAGCCGATCCGTCGCAATCCCTCCAGGATTGATCGCGTTCACTCGCACACCATCCTTGACGCCGCGATCGGCGAGGACTTTCGTCAGATTCAGTAGTGCAGCATTCACCGCGCCACCGATGGCAAATTCCGCCTGCCCCGTACGCCCACCGATCCCGACGATGTTGACGATCGTCCCAGACGACGAGCACAGGTGTGGCCACGCCGCGCGGCTCAATCGCATCGCACCGAACAACTTCAGCGCGAACCCGTCCTCCCAGTCCGAGTCGGACAGTGCGAGGAAGTCACCTCGTTTGGTCGCTCCTGCGTTATTGACGAGGACATCGATGCGCCCATACTTCGCCATCGTCGCCGCAACGATTGCGGACGGTGCATCCGGGTTCATCAGATCGACGGCCTGAACGAGGCACGCATCTCCAAGCGGCGCGGCAAGCTCGTCGAGTTGATGCCGCGATCGCGCCACGACAACCAGCCGCATGCGTTCCTGAGCGAGTGTCTGAGCGATCGCTCGACCGATGCCCTTGCTGGCGCCGGTCACGATTCCAACCTTGTTTACGAGTTGAAGGTCCATGGCTCTCAGTGCGCCTTGTCGAGATCAGCGAAAGGGCCGCTCGTGTAGACGACCTTCCCGCCAACCATCGTCAGCACGGACTCGAGGCTGCCGATCTTCTCGACGGGGACCGTGAGGTAGTCAGCAGAGAGGACTGCGAGGTCGGCCAGCTTGCCGACGTCGAGCGAGCCGCGCTGGTCTTCATCGAAGGAGAACCACGCGCTGCCGAGCGTGTAGAACTTCAGCGCGTCGATTCGACTCGGAATCTCCTCCGCCCCGCGCATCACCACACCACCCACCGTCTTCGAGTCGAGAAGCCACTGCAGCGCGGTGAACGGGTTATAGGACGCGACGCGATGCGCATCAGTGCCGGCGCCGACGACGACGCCCATCTTACGGGCGGTCTCGACCGGAGGCGTGCGCTTCGCCGCTTCCGGTCCAGCCTGCTTCAAGAAAGGCTCGCCGCCGAAATACATCGCATCCTGCATCGTCCAACCGACACCAAGCGCCTTCATGCGTCGGAGGCTGGCGTCGGACGCATCGTTCAAGTGCGCGATCGACCACCGCAGTGGAGCGATCGGAACCTCCGCGTTCACGCGCTCGAAAATCGAGAGCAGGTGATCGACCGACGCGTCGTTGCCCCAGTGCATCGTGAGCGACATCCCGCGATCGGCTGCCCACCGGACGATGCGGTAGTAGGCGTCCTTGTCGGCCTGCGACGGCGCGTTGTTGTTGTTCATCGCCACGGTGATCCGCTCGCCCAATCCGTTGAAGCGCAGCATGTCGTCGCCGAACCCCATCGGCAGCAGCCCAGTCAGATCGCGCAGCTCCTCGAATTCCTTGCCCGGTGTCTGCCCGTTCAGCGTGTAGGCCACGCGCACGGTCATTGCCTTGTCGCGCCACACCTTGAAGAGCGCCTCGTAATCGGGGGCCGTCAGGTTGTTCCCGCCGGGATCGACCACGCCGGTCAGCGCGAGTCGATTGAGCTCGCGGAAGAAGGCTTTCGTTCCCTCGACCTGTTGCGCGAACGTCGGCCGCGGCAGTCGATCGAACAACGCCACGATGGCGTTCTGCGCCCCCGTCACTGCACCCGTTAGTGCGCCGTTGCTGTCTCGTTCGAAGCGTCCACCTGGGGGGAGATCGGATTCGTTCGTGAGACCGAGCGCCTTGTGCGCCAGCGGATTCAGCATCGCCCAGCCGTACCCGAGCTGCACGTACACCGGATTGTTCGGAGCGACAGCCGTGAGCTCCGCCTGCGTGGGCCGGCGATCCTCTTCGAACTGCTGGACGTTCCACCCGCCCGCGACAATGAGCCACGAGCCCGGCTTCATCGCTCGCGCCGCGGCGCGTATCCGTCCAAGGCCCTCTTCGATCGAGCGCGCGCCGATCCAATTGACCTCGGTGCTGAAGCTCAGTGCCGCGCGAATGGCGTGGAGGTGAGAATCGATGAGACCCGGGATGACCGTGCGTCCGCGGAGATCGATCACCCGGGTCGACGGCCCTGCCAATTTTCGAACGTCATCCGTCAATCCAGTGGCGGTGATCCGTCCATCCCTGACCGCCAGCCCCATCGCGACCGTCGAACGAGAGTCGAGTGTGATGATCTTGCCGTTGAGCAGAATCGTGTCCGGCGCCTGCGCCGAGGCGGGAACGGCGATGCCGACAACGATGGCGAGCAGGCAAAGGGCACGCATGCCCGCGAATTGTAACTGCGTGGCTGGGTAGTCGGGGTGGCTAAGTAGCTAGGGCGGTTCCCCAGCTACCCAGCAACCCAGCAACCCAGCTACCCAGCTACCTAGAAGCCCTTACCCAGCTGCTCCTGCAGCTTGTCTCGATAGCCGCGACTGAGCGGCAGGCGCGCGCCGTTGCGCAGCACGACGACGTATTCGCCGTTGAACCAGGGCTGCAGTTCCTTAATGCGCTCGGTGTTGACGATGCGCGAGCGATGAATGCGAACGAAGCGCTTTGGATCCAGTCGCGATTCCATGCGATTCATCGTCTCGCGGAAGAGATGCGATTCCTCGCCCAGATGGAGGCGCACGTAGTTGCCGGCCGCCTCGATCCAATCCAGATCTCCGGTACGCAGGAAGAACACACGGCCACCGGACTTGACGATCAGACGATCCAGCTTCGGCGCTTCAGGCTTGATGTCGTTGACGAGCGCGAGCAGGCGGCGCCCGAGATCGCCCGCACGTCGGCGTTCGAGATGGGCACGAGCATGCGTGAGTGTCTGGCGAAAACGATCGCGACCGAAGGGCTTGAGCAGGTAATCGAGCGCGTGCACCTCGAACGCACGCAGCGCGTACTCGTCGTAAGCGGTGACGAACACGACCGTCGGCATCTTCTCGGGACCGATCGCTTCGATAACGCCGAAACCATCGACACCGGGCATCTGGACGTCGAGGAAGATGAGATCGGGCACCTGGTGCTGAATGGCTGCAACGGCTTGCGCACCGTCGCCGCACTCGCCTACTACTTCGACGTCCTCCTCCTGCTGGAGAAGTGACAGCACTCGCTCGCGCGCGATCGGTTCGTCGTCAACAACCAGGGTTCGGATCCGGCTCATGCCACGCTCTCCATTGGGTTCTCCGGGCTCGCACCGCGGGAACGATCCAGCGATTCCGGATCGTGACCCATCGGGATGACGATGGTGACAAGGAGACCGCCGCCGGGAGGTGTCTGGAACTCGAACCGATGGCGATCGCCGTACAGGTTCTCGAGCCTGGATCGGGTGTTCGACAATCCGACGCCCGAATGCAACGCATTCAACTTGTCGGGCGACAACCCGACGCCGTTGTCGCGCACGGTCAACGTGAGCAGTCCGTCGGCATGGCTCGCGGTCACGTCAACCTTGCCCACACCAACTCGCGGGCCGATGCCGTGGCGCAGCGAGTTCTCG
>Ga0247825_10002246_pt1 | contig 12801 bp, 15 predicted proteins | sample 13C_Vanillin_Day_FD_194413 | JGI IMG/M metagenome (GOLD analysis project Ga0247825, IMG submission 194413) | Soil microbial communities from agricultural site in Penn Yan, New York, United States - 13C_Vanillin_Day48 | ecosystem: Environmental > Terrestrial > Soil > Agricultural land | place...
CCGTTTCTCGTCGGCAGCGGCGACCAGACATCGCTTGATTCGCCGCTTTCCTGCCGGCGCCAGGCAATGCCGCCGGTCTCGGTGCTGCCGAAGATCTCCGTGGGTGCGAAGCCGAGCTGGCGATGGAATTCGCCGGCCGCGGCTGCGGGCAGCGGGCCGCCCGAGGAAAAGATGATGCGCGGCAGCGGCTGCAGGGATGCGAGCGGAATCAGCTCGGGCAGGCGCGACAGTTGCGCCGGGCTTGATACCAGCGCGCAGGCGCGCGCGGCGCCCAGACGGGCGAGGCGTTGCGCGAGCATGGCGGGCTGATCGCAGGTGACGCTGTCGAATGGACGGCCCGCCGACAGCGGCCAGAACAGGCGGAACAGCAGGCCGTAGATATGCTGGTGCGGAGAGGTTGCGACGATGGCCGCATCTCCGAGCGCGGCGCCCCAGAGCGATTCCTGCGCGCTTACCTCGGTCTCGAATTGCGCGAGCGACTTGTGCACGCACTTGGGCTCGCCGGCGCTGCCCGAGGTGTACAGCTCGATGTGCGCCGCCTGCGGATCGAACGCAGCCAGCCTTGCTCCTGCGCTACCGGATGACGTCTGCTGCGCGTCGGCCTCGGGGCCGGCGAGCGCGTCGTAGGCGCCCGCCAGGCGCGCAAGCGTGCCGGGCTGCGTATTCGGCGGTATCACCAGCGTCTTGCCCGCGTGCAGCAGCGCGAGCATCGAGATCGCGAAATCGTGCGGCTGCTCGCTGGTCATCAGCCAGCGCCGTTCGGGGCGCTGCGCGAACCGGCCCGCGCGTCCTGCGACAGCGCCGGCGAACTCGTGCCAGGGCACGAAGCGCTCGCCGTCGTGATAGACGGGATGGCCGGCGGCGCGGCCGCTGGCGAGCAGCGCGTGGATGGCGATCAGCATGGCTAGCCGGCCGGGCGCGGCAGCAGGCGCCGCCGCACCAGCCATTCGCCCGCGAACAGCAGGCCCATCAGCACGTAGGCGATCAGGCCGTTGTACAGCTCCCAGGTCGCGCGGCTGGCGTAGCACGCGGTCCAGAGCGCAATCGCGCCGTTGACGACGAAGAATCCGCACCACAGTTGCGTCACGCGCCGCGTGTAGCGCACGCCCGCCGGAGGCAGTTCGGGCTCCTGCAGGCGGGCGAAGCGCTCGATCATGCTCGGCGGATGGCGCAGCGACAGGCCGAACAGCAGGAGAAAGCCCAGGCTCATGGCGGCGGGATACAGGCGCAGCAGCAGCTCGCTGTTAGTCAGCATCGTCAGCGCGGCAAGGCCCGCCAGCGCGGCGATCACGCCGAAGTGCACCGCGGTCAGCCCGGCGAGGAAGCGGCCCGCGCTGCGCCGCCAGCGCAGCAGCAGCGCCGCCGCGAGCACCATCGCCACGTAGCGCGGCTCGAGCAGCTGCAGGCCGAAATAGATGGTGAGCGGATAGACGAGCCAGAGCGGGACTTGCAGCAGCGCGCCAGCACGCGTCGACGGCGGCGACGGCGTCATGGCGCCAGGCTCAAGCGGCGAGCAGGCCCTGCACTGCGATGATGACGCCGCCTACCGTCCGCACGCTCTTGAACTCGTCCGGCCGGATGCGCTTGCCGGTCATCTGCTGCAGCTTGATGGCGAGATCGACGGCGTCGATGCTGTCCAGGTCGAGTTCGTCGAACAGGTGCGCGTCGGGTGTGACGCGCAGCGGGTCGATTTCGAAAGCTTCCGCCAGGATCACCCTGAGCTCATCCAGAATCTGGTTGTCGGTCATGCTCGTTCCCCCTGCCTGCTTCCTATTATCGCGCCGTTCAGCCCGCTAAACGCCGGCCGGCTGGTCGCGGCGCTGCACCAGGCGCGCGAGCGTGCTGACCGAGCGGAAGTGCTCCCGGTTGCCGGCGTCGTTAGCCTCCAGCTGAATCTGATACTTCTTGCGCAGCGCCACGCCGAGCTCGAGCGCGTCGATCGAATCCAGGCCGAGCCCCTCGTCGCCGAACAGCAACAGGTCGTCGCCGATGTCCTCCGGCGCGACGTCCTCGAGATCGAGCGCGTCGACGATCAGGCGCTTGATCTCAAGCTTGAGCGTGGCCAGTGTGTCCATAGCGTGAGAGCTCTTTGGCGAAATAGCCTTCCAGGCCGCGCGTCAGGCGCCGCGCGACCAGCGGCGAGGCCTCGCTCGAGGCGCTCCACTGGCGCGCATCCAGCGTGTCGAGCACCTCGATGCGCAGGTGGAAGCGGCGCGGCGGAATCTGATACCACTTCTCGCGCTTGGTGAGCGTGGGTGGGCTGCAGTCGATGAGCACCGGCAGGATGGGCACGCCGCTCTTGAGCGCGATGAAGGATGCGCCACGCAGGAAGCGGAGCGGCTTGCCGGGCTGGCTGCGCGTGCCCTCGGGAAAGATCACCAGCGCATGGCCGTCCTGCAGGTGGCGCACGCATTCGTCCACCAGCGAATCGCCTTCGGCGTTGCTAATGTAGTCGGCGGCGCGCACCACTCCGCCGAGAAACGGATTGCGCCAGAGCGCCTGCTTGACCACGCAGCTGGCCGCCGGCAGCACCGAGAGCAGCGCCACCACGTCGATCAGGGTCGGGTGGTTGGCCAGCACCAGCATGCCTCCGCAGCCGCGCAGCTTGTCGCCGCCGATGAGCTCCAGGCGCATGATGCCCATGGCCTCCATGAGCCAGATGAACAGGCGGAACGACTGCCGGATCACGCGCCGCGCGTAGCGGGCGCGGTCGCGGCGCGGCGTCAGCATCAGCGCGGGGAACAGGAACAGCGACAGCACAAGGCCGCCCGCGCTGAACGCGAAGAAGCAGGCGCCGGTCGCCGCCAGCCGCCAGGCGTAGTTCAGGTCCGCGCTCATTGCGCCCTCGGTTCCCAGGACCAGGCATTGCGTGCGCCGCGCCACTGCGCGGCAGCGCCCTGCTTCAGGCAGCGCAGGAAAGCGCGCGACTGCGGCTCGCCGCTTTCTTCGTCGCCGTTCTCGCCGTAGGAGCAATCGATGTGCGTGCCGGCGCCATCGCCCAGCAGCAGGCCGATCGCGTGCGCGCAGTCGGTGTCCGCCGCGCCGTAGAGGTCAGGCACCGGCTCGTCGGCATAGACGAGCAGCACCGGTTCCGCAGGCTCGCTCGCGAGCTGCAGGCAGGCTTCCAGCAGGCCGAAGCCGAAGCTCTCGTCGCCGGCCGAGATCGCCGTGGCGGGCGCCATGTCCTTGCGGGCAATGGAAAACAGGCCGGTGCTCGCGTTGTGCACCGACAGGCTGAACGCCGCCGGCGATACGGATTCACCCGCGGCCAGGTCCTGCAGCATCTCGGTGGTGCGATTGAGCTCGCCGTGGCGCGAGGCGTAGACCATGCGCACGCTGGCGCGCTCTCCAACGCAATCCTTGGCGACCTTCAGCGACATGCGCGCCAGCGGGCTCAGGCGCCGGCGCAGCAGCGGGTCGATGAAGCCGAGCTCGGACGACGGCGGCGCGCCGTTGCGTTGCGGATGCGCGTCCCACTCGATCCAGCGGATGACCGGTACGCTCCAGCGCGCCCGGTCCTTGTCGATCTGCAATGTCCCGTCCCCCTGATAGCCCTGCTGCGAGGGCCATGTCGATCATATGCCAAGAGGCGGTGCCGTCATAGCGCGGAAGGCAACTTTTACGATCGGGAAACACTTCCCTTTCTGGGCATAATTCGCGCATGCGGATGCGCGCGCCCATCTCGGTCTTTTTGCTGCGCTTGCCGGAGAACTGGCAGGCGGCACAGGACAGGACTGTGCCTCCCGCCTGGCTCTGCAGCGACGACAGCGTGCGCTACCGGTCAATGAACAGTGGCCGCCGACGCGCTGAATTCGCGGCCGGCCGCCTGTTGCTGCGCCACGCAATCGAAGCCTGCCATCCCGGCATGCGATGGCGGCTGGTCGCGCCGCAGGGACAGCTGCCGCGCCTCGAGGCCGAGGACGGCGGCAAGCTTGCAACAGTTGTCAGCATCGCGCACTCCGCAGGCCTGATCGCAATCGCCCTGTCCGATTCGCGGCGGCTCGGCGTGGATCTCGAGCGGCGCGGCGCGCGCAAGCGCGACCTCGCGGAGGTGGCGGGCGCGACCCTGCATCCGCTGGAGCTGGCCGAGATGGCGAGCCTGCCTGCGCCGGCACGCCGGGATTTCTTTCTGCGCCTGTGGACGCTGAAGGAAGCCCTTGCCAAGGCGCTGGGCGAGGGCCTGTCGCTGCCGATGCGAGAGTTCGCGTTCGCCGGCGACGCACTGGTCGCCGCGCCGGCGAGCTGGAACGGCATGCACGAGCGCTGGCGATTCGCCAATCCGCTCTCCGTGCATGATGCCGCGCTCGGCCTTGCATGGACCGAGAGCGATGCGCAGGCCGCGGTGCCGAGCGTGCGCGAGGTCGATCACCAGGAACTGGCCGAATCTGTGGCAAGTTAGCGAGCCATGGGCGCACGCGATTACGTAGAAGAAACGCGCTTCGGTTTCTGGTTCCTCGGCACCGAGACCTGGCGCGTGCACGTCATCGACCGCGCGCTGCGCGACCTGGTGCGCATGATGCGCCCGCCGCTGGCGCAGCGCGGCGTGGTGCTGGACGTCGGCTGCGGGCAGGGGCTGTCGCTCGGCCTGCTGCATGAACGCTTCCGGCCGGCGCGCCTGATCGGCCTGGACGCTGATCCCAAGGCGCTCGCCATGGCGGCGCGCCACGCGCAGGGCCTGGGCATTGCAGCCGAGGTTCGCGAGGGCGACGCGCAGGCGCTACCGTTCGAAAGCGGGAGCGTGGACCTCGTGTTCTGCCACCAGACGCTGCATCACCTGGTCCACCAGGACGACGCGGTGCGCGAATTCCACCGCGTGCTCGCCCCGGGCGGCTGGCTGCTGCTGGCCGAGTCGACGCGTGCCTACATCGATTCGTGGATCATCCGCACGCTGTTCCGGCATCCCATGGAGCAGCAGCGCAGCGCGCCGGAGTACCTGGACATGCTGCGCCGGCACGGACTGGAATTCGCGCCGGAGCAGGTGTCGCTGCCTTACCTCTGGTGGAGCCGGGCGGACCTGGGCGCGCTGGAGTGGTTCGGCTTTCGCGTGCCCGAACGGCGCGAGGAAACCCTGGTCAACGTGGTGGCGCGCAAGCCGGCTGGCTAGCTGAGATCGAGCGCGTGGCGCTTAAGGTCGTCCAGCGCCACGATCGCCAGCGTTTCCTCGTGCGTCGCCGCGAGCACGACCGAAGGCGCGGCGTCCGCATCCAGTGCTTCCTTCCAGCGGCCGGCGCACAGGCACCACTGGTCGCCTGGCTTGAGGCCCGGAAAGCCGAATTCCGGCATCGGCGTCGAGAGGTCGTTGCCGCGCTGCTTGGAGAAGGCGAGGAACCTCGCGGTCACGCGCACGCAGACGGTATGGATGCCGGTGTCATCGTAATCGGTGTTGCAGCAGCCGTCGCGGTAGAAGCCGGTCACCGGGTCGAGGCTGCAGGGCGCGAGCGGCTCGCCAAGCACGTTTAGCGCGGCCTGCGCTTCGCGGCGGTCCCTCATGTGCTGCGCTTTTTCTCGATGCGGCGTGCGAACACGGTCATTTCCTTCTCCGCCTGCTTGTCGCCCTTTTTCTGCGCGGCGGTGATGCCGTCGCGGAAGGCGGCAAGCGCCTGGTCGTCTAGTCCTGCCGCCTCCAGTGCTTTGCCGAGCGCGCGCCAGGCCGCGGAATAACCGGAATCCTTCGCGACTGCCTGGCGAAGGTGCTCGATTGCTCTCTCGGATTCCTGGATCTTCAGGTACTCCAAACCCAGCGAGAAACGCAGCAGCGCGCCGTCGCGCGGCGTGCCGATAAGCTTCTCCAGGCTGTCGATGGACACTGAGGCCATTGGGCTAAGATACCTCCATATGAAGACAGCAATCCAGAGCAAAGATGCCCCGGCCGCAATCGGCACCTATTCGCAGGCGGTGCGCGCCGGCGACACGGTCTATGTTTCGGGCCAGATCGGCTTCGATCCGGCGACCATGCAGCTGGTGGATGGCATCGACGCGCAGATCCACCGCGTGTTCAAGAACCTGGCGGCGATCGCGCAGGCCGCGGGCCTGGGACTGGACCGCGCGGTGCGCATGACCGTTTACCTCACCGATCTCGGCCATTTCGCCAAGGTCAACGAGATCATGGCGCAGTACGTCGGCCAGCCCTATCCCTCGCGCGCCGCGATCGGCGTCGCCAGCCTGCCGCGCGGCGCTCTGGTCGAGATCGACTGCATCCTCGACGCCGGTTAACGCGCGGGCGCGTTCCTTTTGTCGCGCGAAGCAGCGCCAGTACTTGCGAAGAAGCTGGACAAGCTCGGCCTGCGCACGCCGCAGGACCTGGCGCTGCACCTGCCGCACCGCTACGAGGACGAAACCCGCCTCACTGAGTTGAGCGCGGCGCCGCCTGGCGTGCCAGTGCAGGTCGAGGCACCGGTGCTGAAGGTGGAGATCAAGTACCGCCCCAAGCGACAGTTGGTGGTTCACGCTGAAGGCCTGGTGCTGCGCTTCCTGAATTTCTACGGCAGCCAGCAGCGCCAGTTCCAGCGCGCGGCCGATGAAGGACAACTGGTGCGCGCCTACGGCGAGGTGCGGCCGGGCTTCTTCGGGGCGGAGATGGTGCATCCGCGCTATCGCATCGTGCCTGCGGGCGAGCCGCTGCCGAAGGCGCTTACGCCGATCTACCCGACCACCGCTGGCCTGTCGCAGTACCAGCTGCGCAAGCTCGTGCTGGCGGCGCTGGACGAGGTCGAGCTCGAAGACACGATTCCCGCCGATATGCGAAAGCGCTACAACCTGGCCGACCTGGCGCCCAGCGTGCACTCGCTGCAACGGCCCGCTCCCGATGCGCCGACGCGCGAGCTGGAGGAGCGCTCGGGCGCAGCGTGGCGGCGCGTCAAGTTCGACGAACTGCTCGCGCAGCAGTTGTCGATGCGCATGGCCTACCGGGCGCGGCGCGCGCGCGAGGCGCTGCCGCTGCCCTCGAGCGGGCCGCTGCTGAAGCGCTTTCTCGGCAAGCTGCCTTTCCGCCTCACGCGCGCGCAGAGCCGCTCGATGGCCGAGATCCTGAAGGACCTTGCGCAGCCGCACCCAATGCAGCGCCTGCTGCAGGGCGACGTCGGCAGCGGCAAGACCATCGTTGCCGCGATCGGCTGCCTCGCTGCGCTGGACGCGGGCGCGCAGGCCGCCGTGATGGCTCCCACCGAGCTGCTCGCCGAGCAGCACCTGCGCAAGTTCACCGAGTGGCTGGGGCCGCTGGGCGTGGGCATCGCCTGGCTGCACGGCGGCCTGAGCACCGCCGAAAAGAATGTGGTGGCGAAGCGACTCGCCTCGGGCGCGCCGCTGATCGCGATCGGCACCCACGCACTGTTCCAGAAGAAGGTCGGCTTCGCCAGGCTCGCGCTCGCGGTGGTGGACGAGCAGCACCGCTTCGGCGTGCAGCAGCGGCTGGCGCTGCGCAAAAAGGGAGAGGGCAGGTCCGCTGCCGGCGCGCCGATCCCGCACCAGCTGATGATGAGCGCGACGCCGATTCCGCGCACGCTGTCGATGACCTACTACGCCGACCTGGATGTCTCCACCATCGACGAACTGCCGCCGGGCCGGCGCGGCGTGACAACCAAGCTGCTCGCGGCGGGCAGGCGCGCCGAGGTGCTCGCGCGCATCCGCGAGGCCTGTGCCGAAGGCCAGCAGGCCTACTGGGTATGCCCGGTCATCGAAGAATCGAAGGATGGCGACCTGCAGACCGCGCTGGATACGCACGCGACGCTGACCAAGGAACTGAAGGGATTGCAGGTCGGTCTCCTGCATGGCCGCATGAATGCGGCCGACAAAGCTGAAACCATGAGCCACTTCCTGTCCGGCAGGATCCACGTGCTGGTTGCCACTACAGTCATCGAGGTGGGCGTGGACGTGCCGAATGCCTCCCTCATGGTCATCGAGCACGCGGAGAGGTTCGGCCTCGCGCAGCTGCACCAGCTGCGCGGTCGTATTGGCCGTGGCCCGCGCGAAAGCGTCTGCATCCTGCTCTACGCGGCGCCGCTCTCGGAGGGCGCGCTCGCGCGGCTGAAGGTAATCTTCGAGAACACCGACGGATTCAAGATTGCGCTCGCGGACCTGCGCCTGCGCGGACCCGGCGAATTCCTCGGCGAGCGCCAGAGCGGCATGCCCCTGTTGCGCTATGCCGACCTGGAAAAGGACGAGGACCTCGCCAAGCTCGCGCACGAGGCCGCCGAGCGGCTGTTGCAGGACGATGAAGCGGCGGCGCGCCGCCATGTCGAGCGCTGGTTGTCGTCGAGGTCCGAATTTGCGCGCGCCTGATATTCTGTGCAGGTCATGAACCTCGATTCCGCGCTCAAGCGCGTCGACGCCTACGAGCGGCTGATCCGGCTGGACAAGCCGATCGGTACGCTGCTGCTGCTGTGGCCGACGCTGTGGGCGCTGTGGATCGCCGCCGACGGCAAGCCGCCGATCGGCATCCTCGTGCTTTTCGTGCTCGGCACCTTCCTCATGCGCTCGGCGGGCTGCGCCATGAACGACTGGGCGGACCGGAATTTCGACGCGCACGTGGCGCGCACGCGCGGCCGGCCGCTGGCCGCGGGCGAGATCGCGCCCGGCGAGGCGCTCGCGGTGGGCGCGGTGCTGGCCGCGCTCGCCTTCGGCGTGGTGCTGTTCCTCAATCCGTTTGCGATTCTGCTGTCCTTCGCCGCGCTGGCGATCGCCTGCCTGTACCCGTTCACCAAGCGGGTGTTTCCGCTGCCGCAGCTCTGCCTGGGCATCGCTTTCGGCTTCGGCGTGCCGATGGCCTTCGCCGCGGTCAACGAAGCGCTGCCCTGGCAGTGCTGGCTGCTGTTTGCCGCAAGCATCCTCTACGGCTTTGCCTACGACACCGAGTACGCCATGGTGGACCGCGACGACGACCTGAAGATCGGCATCCGCACCTCGGCGATCACGCTCGGGCAACACGACGTCACGGCGGTCATGGCGAGCTATGCGGGGATGCTGGCGCTGCTCGCCTGGCTGGGCGCAGCGCTTGGGCTGAGCTGGCCTTACTTCGCCGGCAACGCCGCGGCTGCGGCGATGCTGCTTTATCACTTTCACCTCATCCGCGAGCGCTCGCGCGACGGCTGCTTCCGCGCCTTCCGGCACAGCAGCTGGATGGGCTTTGCGATATTCGCGGGCATCGTGCTGTCCTACGAGCTGCGGTGAGCTTCGACCAGCCGCTCGCAGGCTACGACATCGCCAGCGGCGAGCAGCGCGGCGCGCGCTTTTCGCTCTACCCCAACCGCCTGGTGCTCGCCGGCGGCGAGTCCATGGAAACCATCCCGCTCGCGCACCTGGCTTCGGTGCGCGTCGCCTTCGAGCGCGATGCGCGCAAGCTGAACTGGGCGATCGGCCTGAGCGTGCTGGCGCTGGTGCTGGCGCTGGTCTCGGGCCCGCTGCAGTCGTGGATGCAGAGCCTGGGGTCCGGCGTTGTCGCGGGCGGGGGCGAAGATTCGCTGAAGGCGGTGCTGCTTGCCTGCTTCAACGCAATCGCCGCACTCGCGCGCCTGCTCAAGCCGCTTGCATTCCTGCTTTTCTGCGGCGCCCTGGCTCTCGGCTTCTTCTTCTGGCTCGGTCAAACCACCCTGAGGCTCGCGTTCGCCGCGACCGAGCGCGTCGTCGCCGTTCGCGGCCGCGACCGCCAGCTCGTGGATTTCGCCGAGCTGCTGGGCGAGCGCCTCGCGGCGCGCAAGGATTAGCGTGCAATACGCCGACCTGCGCGACTTCATGGCGCAGCTGGAAAAGCTGGGCGAGCTGAAGCGCGTCGCCGCGGAGGTATCTCCGCGGCTGGAGATGACCGAGATCTGCGACCGCGTGCTGCGCCAGGGCGGCCCGGCGCTGCTGTTCGAAAAGCCCGCGGGCCACTCGATACCCGTGCTCGGCAATCTGTTCGGCACCGTGCGTCGCGTCTGCCTCGCGATGGGCGTCGAGGATGCCGCGGCGCTGCGCGAGATCGGCAAGCTGCTGGCACAGCTGCGCGAGCCCGAGCCGCCCAAGGGCCTGCGCGATGCCTGGGACAAGCTGCCGCTGCTGAAGCGCGTGATGGACATGCAGCCCAGGGAACGCTCGTCGGCGCCCTGCCAGGAGGTCGTGCGCGAGGGCAAGGAAGTCGATCTCTCGCAATTGCCGGTGCAGACCTGCTGGCCGGAGGACGCGGGCCCGCTCATCACCTGGGGGCTCACCGTGACGCGGGGCCCGCACAAGGCGCGCCAGAACCTCGGCATCTACCGCCAGCAGGTAATTGCCCCGAACAAAGTCATCATGCGCTGGCTCGCGCATCGCGGCGGCGCGCTCGACTTCCGCGACCACTGCATTGCGCATCCGGGTGTGCCGTTCCCGGTGGCGGTGGCGCTGGGCGCCGATCCGGCGACCATCCTCGGCGCGGTGACGCCAGTGCCCGATGCATTGAGCGAGTACCAGTTCGCGGGCCTCCTGCGCGGCTCCCGCACTGAGGTCGTGAAGTGCATCGGCAGCAATCTGCAGGTGCCCGCTGCGGCCGAGATCGTGCTGGAAGGGGTCATTCATCCGGACGAGGTCGCGCTGGAAGGCCCGCACGGGGATCACACCGGCTACTACAACGAAGCGGAGAAATTCCCGGTGCTGACGGTCGAGCGCATGACCCTGCGCCGCGATCCGATCTACCACAGCACCTATACCGGCAAGCCGCCCGACGAGCCCGCGATGCTCGGCGTGGCGCTGAACGAGGTGTTCGTGCCGCTGCTCCAGAAGCAGTTTCCGGAGATCACGGATTTCTATCTGCCGCCGGAAGGATGCTCCTACCGCATGGCCGTGGTGAGCATGAAGAAGCAGTACGCCGGGCATGCCAAGCGCGTGATGTTCGGCGTCTGGAGCTACCTGCGGCAGTTCATGTACACCAAGTTCATCATCGTGGTGGACGATGACGTCGACGCGCGCGAGTGGAAGGAAGTGGTGTGGGCGATCAGCACGCGCGTTGATCCCGCGCGCGACACGCTGATCGCCGAGAACACGCCGATCGACTACCTGGATTTCGCGAGTCCCGTGGCGGGCCTGGGTTCAAAAATGGGCATCGACGCCACCCACAAGTGGCCGGGCGAAACCGCACGGCAGTGGGGCCGGCCGATTGCGATGGACTCGGAAGTGAAAAAGCGCGTCGACGCGCTCTGGAAAGAGCTGAAGCTCTAGCCGATTACTGCCGCTCGTAGGCCCAGCGCAGCATCGCGTCCATCGCCGGCTGCGCCTGGTGGGCGTTGGGGTGGTTGACGATCATCACTACTACCAGGCGGTGGCCGCGGCGATCGAGCACGTAGCCGGCCATCGAGCGCACATCCGACAGCAGCCCGGTCTTGATGTGCGCCTGGCCGGCGACGCCGTCGCCCTTCACGCGCCGGCGCATGGTGCCGTCGATGCCGGCGATCGGCATCGAGGCGATGAACTCGGGCATCACCGGGCTTTTCCAGGCGGCCTGCAGCAGCGCGGCAAGGTTGCCGGCGTTGATGCGCTCGATGCGCGACAGGCCGGAGCCGTTCTCCATCACCAGCTCGGAGGCCGAGATGCTCTTCGCCGCGAGCCAGCTGCGCACGGCGGCGACCGACCTCTGCGTGCTCGCCCGTGAATCGGCGCCCAGCGCCAGGAACAGGTGGCGCGCCATGATGTTGTTGGAGAACTTGTTGATGTCGCGCACGACTTCGGCGAGCGCCGGCGATTCATGGACATGAAAGGGCTTCGCCCCCGCGGGCGCGGTCCCGTCGCGAGCGCTTCCGTTCCAGGCGCCTCCGCTCTCCAGCCAGAACTGGCGGAACACCCCGGCTACCTGGTCGTTGGGCTCCAGCAGCGCGACATTCAGATCCTTTTCGATGCAGCTCGCCGGGAACTGGCCCGAGAAGATGACGCGCTGGCGCGCCGGCTCGAAGGTCGGCTTCAGCATGTCGCGGAACGCGGAACCTTCCGGGCAGCCGCCCTCCGAGAGCTTGAGCACGTTGACCACTTCCAGCGCGGGCGGCCGCGGCTCGACGTAAATACGCACCGCCGCCGGCTCGGCGACAAACACGAAGCGCAGCGAGCGGTAGTTCACCAGCAGCGCATCCGGCAGCACGTTGTAGGGGCGGAAGGGATCGCCGTCGAAGCGGCCGGCGTCGCCCTCGGCGAGCGCGAAGCGGCTGCGGTCGAGAACCAGGCTGCCGCGAATCTCGCGCAGGCCCTTGCCGCGCAGCGCGCGCACCAGGCGCCAGAAGGATTCCAGGTCGAGCTTGGGATCGCCGCCGCCCTTGAGCACGAGGTCGCCGTCCAGGACGCCGTCCTGCACGGTGCCGGCGAGATAGGCCTCGGTCCTCCAGCGATAGGCCGGGCCGAGCTGCTCGAGCGCCGCGTAAGTGGTCACTAGCTTCATGACCGACGCTGGGTTCAGTGGCGCCGCGGCATTGGCGCGCAGGATCTCCTGGTGCACGCCGACTTCCTGTACGACCACCGCAACATTGCCCACGGGAATCTTCGCGGCCCCAAGCGCTTGATTGACGCTCGCGGGCAGCGTGCTTTGCGCCCAGGCGGGCAGGGCGGCAATCAGCAGAAGCAGGAGGAGCGGCACCGGAAGCATTCTAGTAAACGCTTGAAATTGCACGGGCTAGCCTATATCATCTAGCACTCGCCTGGGTTGAGTGCTAACAGAAGGCCTCCCCGGCCGCACCAGAATTTCGATAAGCCTTTGTAAACACTAACGAATCAATTGGAGACTCGTATGAAGATCCGTCCGCTGCACGACCGCGTCATCGTCAAGCGCATCGAGGAAGAGCGCAAAACCGCCGGGGGCATCGTGATCCCCGACAC
>Ga0247825_10002247_pt1 | contig 12798 bp, 11 predicted proteins | sample 13C_Vanillin_Day_FD_194413 | JGI IMG/M metagenome (GOLD analysis project Ga0247825, IMG submission 194413) | Soil microbial communities from agricultural site in Penn Yan, New York, United States - 13C_Vanillin_Day48 | ecosystem: Environmental > Terrestrial > Soil > Agricultural land | place...
GCCCGAGGACGACCACTCGGTCGTCCTCGGGCCGCGCCGTGTTCATCTGGGCAGACAAGTCGAGCATGACGGCGTCGTCGGCGACACAGTTCGAACTCAGCCCGCCGCCGCGGACGGTGACGGTGCCGCCCGTCCGATGCGCAACCCGCATGACAGTGGAGACGTCCTCCACGGACTCCGGTTCGACGACGCAGGACGGTCGGCGTCTCGCGGCGTCGGGAAAGAACACTCTGCCCAGTGCCGCGCGGTAGTCGTCGGTGTCCGGCAGATGAACCCGGTGCGGGAGCACCGCCTTCAGCTGCGCGACACATTCCGCGGATGGTGAACTCACGAGCGCCTCCTATCCGGTTGCGTTACCTGCCTGCCACTCGGCCCACGGAACTTCCCAGTCCCCGTACGTGTCCCACACGGGCAGGATCGGCCCGCCCGAGTTGGTGATCTCGACGACGTCGCCGATACCGAAATGGTCGAACATCCACTGGGCGTTGGCGGGAGCCAGGTTCACGCAGCCGTGGGAGACGTTGCTGTTGCCCTGATCGCCCACCGACCACGGCGCCGAGTGGACGAACTCGCCGTCGTTCGAGATGCGGAGGTTCAGGTCGACCTTCTCGCGGTAGTAGTCGGGGTCGCCGGCACAGACGCCGTACGTGCAGGAGTCCATGATGATGCTCTGCTGCCTGTCGGAGACCACGTGCGGGCCCTCGTGCGAGGGGTGGTCGGGGGAGCCGAGGCTCATCGGCATCGAGGTTTCCTGAACACCGTTGTGGAACACGGTGAGCACCTCGCTGGCACCGTCCGCCTTGGCGACCCACGAGTCGTGCACGGTGTAGTCGGCGGCATTGTTCTCGGCACCGAAGACGCCGTCGCCCAGGTCGACGCCGAACACGTCCGCCTCGATGTGGATCTTGGTTCCCGGCGCCCAATAGTTTGCGGCGCGATAGTGCGCGTTCTGGTCGTCGGTCCAGTACCAGGCCCCGGGCTGCGGCGGTGTTGTCGTCACGTGCAGTCGCTCCTGCACCGCGGCCTTGTTGGCGACCGGAGCGGTGAACTGGAACACCATGGGCTGGCCGACGCCGATGCCCGTGTCCGCGACGACCTCGGGTGCCGGGACGACGTTCGCGTACGCGGTGGAATCGGGGGTCATCGTCGTCACCGTGAACGTCTGCTCGACGGGGGCGCCGTCGGGGTTCGCCGCGTCGGCGACGACCGTGTACGTGGACCCGTATCCGAGGGGCGCGGTGCTCGTCCAACTCGTGCCGTCGGGGGCGAGGGCGCCGGAGACCGGTGCGCCGGCGTCCGCGGGATTCGTGACCGTCACGGTGGTCAGCCGGCCTCCCGTGGCGGTGACCACGATCGGGGTGGTCGGGTTGATCGGCGCGCCGGCGGCCGCGGGAACGGCAATCGAGGCGGGCGCGGCCTGGGTGGTGGTCGGGGGTTCCGAGGTGCCGGTGTCTCCGATGGTGCATGCCGTGGCCAGGAACGTCAGGGCCACCACTGCAACGATGCCGGCTGTCCGTGTGCGGAGAGTCACGACCACCTTCTTTCGGATCTCGATCAGCGTTTCGCCGTCCTCATACTGCCAGCGATCGCCTCGGAGTTTCCTGTCAGACACCCGCCGACCCTGCCCGACCTGGGTGAATCCGTCCACTCACGACGATTTAGACAGCTGTGCTGGCAATATTTCTGACTGTATGCGCACGTAGTTGGCGCAACATGACGATTGACCTTGAGAAATAAAACAGCTAGACTGGCTAATGAAATTGCTCCGGCGAACGAGAGGCGAATACATGGACGAGAAGGCTGATCGACTCCGTGAGGATGTCGTCATGTTCACCCGGCGCATCCGGACCCAGCGGTCCGGGCACCTGCTCACGCCCTCGCAGCTGCAGGCCCTCGCGCATCTCGACCGGGAAGGTCCGATGAGCGCCCGTGCCCTCGCCGATCTCGAGCAGGTGGCGCCGCAGTCCATCGCGCGGACCGTCTCGATCCTCGAAGACTCCGGCATGGTATCCCGCACCGTGGACCCCCAGGATGCCCGGGCGAGCATCGTCGCGATCACCGCGCTGGGATTGCAAACCCTCACCGCCGACCGCTCGCGGCGGAGCGAATGGCTCTCGGCGGCGCTCGCCACCGAATGCACCGACGCCGAACGCGACCTCCTCTTCATCGCCGGACGGCTACTCCGCCGACTCGCAGCAACCCCCGAGTCGGCGCCGCAGCGGGAGTCACTGATGAACTCGTGAGCGCGACCGTCGCCGACACCGCTGTCGCGCAGAAGTCGCCGTCCGTACCGTTCCGGGTCAGCGGATCCGTCGCCACCGGGAGCATTCTCCAACCCCTGAACTCGTCGATGATCGCGGTGGCGATCGTCGGCATCGCCGCCCAGTTCGGCTCCTCGTCCGGCATCACCTGGGTGATCTCCGCGCTCTACATCGCCACCGCCGTCACCGCGCCGATGGCGGGGAAGCTCGGCGCCCTCCTCGGCGCCCGGAAGGTGTACCTCGGGGGCCTCGCACTGGTGGCGCTGGGCTCCGTGGCCGGTCTGCTCGCACCCACGGTCGGCTGGCTGATCTTCTCCCGCATCCTCGTCGGAATCGGAACCGCCACCCAGTATCCCAACGCGATGACGATGATTCGCGGGTACGCGGAACGGCACGGTGCGCAACCGCGCACCGCGATCACGACCCTCGCGATCTGCAGCCAGGGAGTCGTGGCACTCGGCCCGACGCTCGGCGGACTGCTGGTGGGTGCGTTCGGCTGGCAGTCGATCATGTGGATCAACCTCCCGATCGTCGCGTTCAGCGCCGTCGCGGTCACGAAGTTCGCGAACGTCGGTTTCGTCGGCGGCATGTCGGTCAGTCGACGGCAACTGGTGCACGCACTCGACGTCGTGGGAGTCCTGCTGTTTCTCGCGCTCGTCTCGTCCACGATGCTGTTCCTGCTGTCGATCACCACCGACCCGGTGTGGTGGCTGATCCCCGTGTGGGCGCTGGTGCTGGCGCTGTTCGTCCAGTGGGAACGTCGGGCGGATGAACCGTTCATCGACGTTCGGGCACTGGCCCGGAACCGGGCGCTCAGCGCGACCCTCGCGCGGACCCTCCTCACCTACACGGCCTTCTACTGCGTCTTCTTCGGAATCCCGCAGTGGTTGCAGTACTCCCGGGGAATGGGCGCCACTGAGGCGGGGCTGACGATGCTTCCCGTCGCCGTCGTCGGTATCGGCTCCACACTGCTCGCGTCCCGGACGTACCGGCGGCACGGGGTACGCCGAACGCTCACCGTCGGGACGTGTGCGCTGCTTGTGGGCGGGGTGCTCCTGGCCTCGGTGGAGAGCAGCACCGCCCCGATCGTCGTGCTGCTCATGGTGGCGGCAGTGCTGGGAATCCCCAACGGATTCAACAACATCGGAAACCAGAATCTGATCAGCTCGGTCACGTCCGTCGAGGAAGTGGGCACGGCGATCGGGATGTACCGCACCGTGCAGTACATCGGGGCGAACCTGTCGGCCGTCGTGCTGCAGACCACCGCCGGTCACGTCATCGGCGACGACGGACTGCACCGCACGGGATGGTTCATCGCGATCGCGGGTGTTCTCCTCCTCGCCGGGGTCCTGATGTCGCGGAACATGGGCGACCGCCGGTCTGCTGCGTAGGAATCGCTCAGGAGGGAACCGTTCCTCCGACTGCCCGCCAGATCAGCGCGGCGGTCCGGGCAGGCCAGTCCGCGGGGGGCGGATCGCCGGCCAGGGCGCGGCCGTACCAACTGCCCGTGGTCATCGTGACGGCGACCTCGAGATCGGCGTCGGCGTCGATCATCTTCAGCTCCGCGGCACGATCCAGGATGGCGCGGATACGGCGCCGGCGCGGTGCCACCACCCGGGCACGGTACTGCGCGCGGACGTCACCGTCCGTCGTGTCCTGGAGCATCGTCCCGACCAGTGACAGCCGGCCGGTGCGCGACACCCCGCGCTGGAAGTCGGCCAGTTCGCGAACCAGATCACCGAACGGGTCCGCCGACGACCGGCCGGTCTCCTCGTCGGCCAACTGCGCCACGACGGCCGCGGCCAACTCCGCCTTCGTCGCCCACCGGCGGTACAGCGCCTGGCGGGTGGTGCCCGCCTCCGCCGCGATCGCGGCGAGCGACATCGCGTCGTATCCGGCCCGGGACAGTTGCCGGCCCGCAACTCTCAGGACCCGGGTGTCGATGTCGGTGTCGCGACTGCGCCCGGCCACACTCATGCTCGAACCTCTTTTCAATCCAATACTGATGTGTATTGTAATGGAGAGACGACGGAAATCGGGAGCTCGCATGAGTGATCAGGACACCCCGTCCCTGTACGAATGGGCGGGCGGTGAGCAGTCGTTCCGGCGGCTGATCGACGCCTTCTACGACCGGGTGGAGCGCGACGAACTGCTGTCGCCGATGTTCCCCGGCGGCGTGCACGAGGAGCATCGCCGCAACGTCACCCTGTGGTGGTGCGAGGTGTTCGGCGGCCCGCCGGGATACACCGAACACCTCGGCGGCTACGAACGCATGCTGCGGCACCACATCGGTCTCGCCATCAGCCCGCAACAGCGGCACCGCTTCGCCGCGACCATGAGTCTCGCCGCCGACGACGCGGCCCTGCCGTCCGACCCCGAATTCCGCTCCGCCTTCATGGCATACGTCGAGTGGGGGACCCGGCTCGCCCTGCAGAATTCGAGTCCGGGAGCCGAGGTGGTCGAGCACGCACCCGTCCCGCACTGGGGTTGGGGCGTCGCCCCGCCCTACCGCGGCTGACCGGAGATCGGGCAACCCGAGCTGGCGGCCGGGAGAAAGTTGGGGCGGAGGTCCATGTCGGGCGCGTCGTAGAGTCGGTGGAACGTCGGGGTGAGCGCCGCCGACATCGGTGGGTTGATCCACGACCAGTCGGTGGGGCACTTCCGGCCCAGCGATTCCTCGCGTTCGACATGGCTGATGAACTGCTTGGCGACGGTGTGATGATCGACCATGTGCACCCCGGACTGCCGGTAACTGTGGATCACGGCGCGGTTCAGTTCGACCAGTGCCCGGTCGCGCCAGAGCGTCCGCTCCGACGTCGTGTCCAGGCACAGCTTTTCGGCGATGGCGGGCAGCATGTCGTACCGGTCCCGGTCGCTGAAGTTGCGGGCCCCGACCTCCGTGCTCACGTACCACCCACTGAACGGCGCCAGCGGATACGTCAGCCCGCCGACGGAGAAGCTCATGTTCGACACGGCGGGCACGGCATGCCATTTGAGACCGAAATCGGCGAACCAGGCGTAGTCGGGGTGCTCGATCTCGACCTCGAGCACCAGCTCGGATGGAATCTCGTACCAGCGCAGCGTCTCGTCGGGGGTGCTCACCAGCAGCGGCAGCACGTCGAACGGCGTGCCTGCGCCCCGCCACCCCATCTTCGTCACCGCCTCGGTGATTCCGACCTGGGCGGGGTCCCCGGTCACCGTCCCGTCCGCGTGGCGGTAGCCGGCGTACCGGATCAGTTGCGGGCTGACGATCTTGTACTCGCGTCCGTCCGCCAGCGGTAGGGGACCGACCGTGATGACCGAGCGCAGCGCGCCGCCGTTCGTCGCGACCCGCAGGTGCTCCCAGCACGCCTCCGCAATCTCGTCCGCGGTGGTGGCGTGGCGGGCATCGATCAGCTTCAGCGTGCGCCAGTGCTTGCGACCGACGCAGCGGGCGTGATTGCGCCACGCCAGCTGCGAGCCGACTTCCAGTTCCTCCACGGTGTGCTCGTAGCGGCCCGCCTCGGCCAGCGACTCCAGTGCGTCCGCGAGGCGGGCGGTGGGCAGATGGGCCAGCTCGGGCTCGCTGAAGAACTCTGCGCACTCCCGCATCTGCGCTGCGGACCGCGACGTGACATCCAGCGAGTACGACATAGTCCCTGTGCTGCTCACCATTGACCTCCCGGCGATCGTGGATCCTGCGGCGGTCAGTATGTCAGCGAAGCGGGCACACTCGTCCACCGAGTGCGGACGGGGTGAGGAAATACCGCCGGCAGGACGGCGGTTCCCCCGGAGGTGAAGCTCTCGATTCTGGACCGGTCCCGCACGCGCCGCGGTGCGCCCGACTCTGCCGCGCTGACCGGGACGATCGAGCGGGCGGTGCACGCCGAACACCTCGGATTCGAGCGGTTCTGGGTGGCCGAGCACCACGCCGTGCCGGGCATCGCGAGCGGGTCGCCGCCCGTGCTGCTCGCGGCCCTCGGCGCCCGCACCAGCCGGATCCGGTTGGGCTCGGGTGGTGTGATGTTGCCGAACCACCAGCCGCTGGTGGTGGCCGAACAATTCCTGATGCTCGAGGCCGTGTACCCGGGCCGCATCGACCTGGGGGTCGGGCGGTCCCTGGGATTCACCAAGCCGGTGCGGGAGGCGCTGCGACGCGACCGCAACGCCCCCGACACGTTCGCGGACGACCTCGACGAGGTGCGGAACTACCTCGAGGGCAAGGGCACCGTGACGGCCCGGCCCCAGGTGGCGAGCCCCCCGTCGATGTTCGTTCTCGCGACTCGCCGCGGACTCGACTTCGCCGCGAAGGCCGGTCTGCCGGTGGTGGTCGGCGGGCCGATCCTTCAAGGGTCGGGCGCGCGCGTCCCGGAACTCGGCCGGTACCGCGACAGCTTCGTCCCATCCGCCGTTCACCGGGCCCCGTACGTGATGATCTCGCTCGAGGTCATGATCGCCGAGAACGACGACCGGGCCCGTGAACTGCTGCTCCCGGAGGCGTGGGCGCTGGCGCAATCGAGCCGGACCGGCGAATTTCCGCCGCTCGAATCGGTCGCGGACATATGCACTCAGCCCTGGACCCCGCGGCTGCGCGAACAGGTCGACGCCACGATCGCGTCGTCGATCCACGGCGACGCCGAGCAGGTGAAGGTCGCGCTCGACGCGCTGAGGGCGCGCACCGGCGCCGACGAACTCCTGGCCTCGACGTCCACGTTCGACCGGGACGCGCTGTTCGAATCCGATCGGCTGTTGTCACTCCTGGACGTGTGACCCGCACGGCACACAACAGTTGCCGCAAGCCTTGCGCAAGTCTTGACAATCTTGCGCAAGCGGGTGAATAGTGTGTGTCGGCAGTCACAACGAACAGCGAGGCGGTAGCACAGTGGCACCCACCTTGACCGAGGTCGCTCAACGCGCAGGGGTATCCCTGTCCACCGCATCGCGGGCGTTCAGTGCCCCGGACCGGATCGGACCGGACACTCTCGCGCGGATCATCGCGGTCGCCGACGAGATCGGCTACCGGGCGGCGTCGCCGACACGCAATGACGCCGTGAGGCCGACGGCGACCACCGTCGCTGTCGTGGTGCCCGACATTGCGCACACGGTGTTCGCGAGTTTCGTGAAGGCGGCGCAGGCTCAGGGGTGGCACCGGCGGCAGACCGTGCTCCTCACCGACACGGACGGCAGCGCGGATCGTGAGCGCGAGGTCCTCGGCGAATTGCAGGGTCGTGTCGACGCACTCGTCGTCTGCGCGCCGCGACTGCCCGCGTCCGACATCGTGCAGCTTGCCGGCGACACCCCACTGGTGCTCGTCAACCGGTCTTCGCCCGAATGCGATTGCATCGTGGCGGATTCCGAGGACGGTCTTCGTCAGACCATCGACTACCTCGTTGCCCTCGGGCACGAACACCTCGCCTACGTTCAGGGCTCGCCGCAGTCCTGGTCGAATCAGCGCCGCGTCGCCGCGGTCGAGGAATTCTGCAAGTCCCGCGATGTGCAGCTGAGCCTGCTCGGATGGCAGCAGGAGACCCTCGCGGGTGGTCATGCCGCGGCCGCGAGCGTGATCGCGACCGGTGCGAGTGCCGTGATCACACACAACGATCCGATGGCGATCGGTGTGATGAACGGCGTCCGCGCAATGGGCTTTTCGGTTCCGGACGACCTGAGCGTCGTCGGCATCGACGACTCACCGCTGGCCGAGCTCGCCAACCCCGCGCTCACGAGTGTCAACGTGCCCATGGCGAGAGCCGGCGTGCTGAGTCTCGACCTGGTGTACCAGCGCGCCGGCGAACCGGATTCCGACGTCCGCGAAGTTCACCTCCCCACACAACTTGTCGTCCGTGCGTCGGCCGGACCGGCGCACGATCGGGTGTTTCGCCCCGGAAAAGAGAGCCGCTAGATGAAAATCGTTGTTGCCGACAGTAATCTGATCCCACACCGGGCGCGGTTCGATGCCGCGGTTCCCACAGGATCGCAACTGTCCTGGCACGGCAGCTTCGACGAGGCTGCCCTGATCGAAGATCTGCGTGACGCCGACGTGTATGTCGGGGGAAAGTTCACGCCGTCGATGGCGTCGTCCGCGACCACGCTGCGGCTCGTGCACGTCGCCGGCGCCGGGACAGACAATATCTCGTTCGGCGCCCTGGCCCCCGACGTGCTGGTGGCGAACACCTTCCACCACGAGAAGTCGATCGCGGAATACGTCGTGGCGGCCGCAGTGATGCTTCGGCGCGGCTTCGTCGCCCAGGACGCGGCCCTGCGGCGCGGGGTGTGGGCGACGTCGGTCTACGACGACCGCCTCACACAGTCGAATTCACTGCAGGGTGCGCGGGTGGGTTTCGTGGGTTTCGGCCACATCGGCAACGCCGCGTGGAATCTGTTCCGGGCATTCGGCGCGACAGGAGCGGCCGTGACCGGCCGCGGCAACGTCGATGCGACGGGTGAGGGGTTGGACTGGGCGGCCGACGTGTCCCAGCTCGGGCGTCTCCTCGCCGAATCCGATGTCGTCGTGGTGTCCGCACCGCTCGACGACCGGACGCGGGGCATGATCGGCGCCGACGAATTGCGTGCGCTGGGCAGCGACGGTGTGCTGGTCAACGTGGGCCGCGGGCCTCTCGTCCAGGAGCAGGCACTGTTCGACGCGCTGTCCTCGTCGACCATCGCGGCTGCGGCCATCGACGTCTGGTACGACTATCCCGGAGCCGACGGTCGAGGTGCGCCCAGTGCCCTCCCGTTCTCCGAACTCCCCAACATCATGATGACGCCGCATTCTTCCGGGGTGTCGCGGCAGACGTTTCTCGGCCGCGTCGACGACATCACCGACAACATCACCCGACTCGCACGCGGGGAGCAGTTGCGCAACGTCGTTGCTCCCGCGGTCGGAGCGAAAGGATCACGGGCATGACCGACAAGATCATCTCCGCGGACGTGCTGGTCTGCAGCCCCACCCGCAACTTCGTCACCCTGAAGATCACCACCGCCGACGGCGTCGTCGGTTACGGTGACGCGACACTGAACGGCCGCGAACTGTCCGTCGCGTCGTATCTGCGAGACCACGTCGCGCCCTTGCTGATCGGACGGGACGCGACGCGGATCGAGGACACCTGGCAGTACCTCTACCGTGGGGTGTACTGGCGCCGCGGGCCGGTCACGATGGCCGCGATCGGCGCGGTCGACGTGGCGCTCTGGGACATCAAGGGCAAGACGCTCGGCCAGCCCGTCTACCAGTTGCTCGGCGGTGCCGTGCGTGACCGCGTCCTGTCGTACACCCACGCCACCGGGTGGGACGTGCCCGCGCTGCTCGACTCCGTCGACGCCAAGCGGGAGAAGGGCTTTCAGGCGATTCGTGTGCAGTCCGGGGTGCCCGGACTCGATTCGGTCTACGGTGTGCACAAGGGGGCTGCGGGATACGAGCCCGCGAGCCGCGGCGCACTCCCGGTCGAAGAGGTATGGGACACGGACGCCTACCTCAATCATGTGCCCGGGGTCCTCGCGGCGGTCCGGGACCATGTCGGCCCCGACCTCAAGTTGCTGCACGACGCCCACCATCGACTCACCCCGCAGCAGGCCGCGCGGCTCGGCAAATCGCTCGAGCCGGTGAATCTGTTCTGGCTCGAGGACGTCACGCCGGCAGAGAACCAGGACGCGTTGCGTCTGGTGCGCAACCACACCACGACGCCGCTGGCGATCGGCGAGGTCTTCAACACGATCTGGGATTGCCAGCACCTGATCACCGAACAACTGATCGACTTCATTCGCGTGGCGGTCGTCCACGCCGGCGGAATCAGCCACGTCCGCAAGATATTTGCGCTCGCCGAGGTGTATCAGGTGCGAGGCGGACCGCACGGGCCGTCGGACGTTTCGCCGATCTCCCTGGGCGCGAGCCTACAGCTCGGACTGGCGACGCCGAACTTCGGAATTCAGGAATACATGGGCTACGACCCGCTCGTCAGTGAGGTCTTCCCGCACGCATGGTCGTTCGCGGACGGCCATCTCACCCCCGGTGACGCGCCGGGTGTCGGAGTGACGATGAACGAGGAACTCGCGGCGAAGTATCTCTACGAGCAGGCCTACCTCCCGGTCGCCCGGCGCCGCGACGGCTCCATGACGGATTGGTGACGCGCATGACCGAACACCCACTCTCACGCCGAAACGTTTCCGCCGCGGCACTGATCCACCGGCGGGTGCCGGAAGGCACCGGGATCGTGCACCTGGGGCTCGGCAACTTCCACCGTGCCCACCAGGCCGTCTACACCGCGCTGGCAATGGAACGCGAACCCGGGCCGTGGGGGATCCTCGGTGTGGCTAGCCGGTCGAGCGCCGTCGCCGATGCGATGACGGCGCAGGATCTGCTCTACAGCGTCGTCGAGATCTCGCCCGGTGGATCGCGTGTCAGAGTTCCCGGCTCCCACACCGGGACCCTGGTGGCCGAACACGATCCGGAGTCCGTCGTTCACGCGATCGCGGATCCGGCAACGAAGATCGTGACGATCACCGTGACCGAACACGGGTACACCGTGTCTCCCGAGACCGGATCCCTCGACCTCGACTCCGACGCTGTCCGGCGTGATCTCGCCGAGGCCTCGACGCCGCGCACGACGATCGGACAGATCGCCCGCGCACTGGCCCTGCGGGCGAGCACACACGGCACCCCGATCACCATCCTCAGCTGCGACAACCTGCTGGCAAACGGACGGCAGACCGAACGGCTCGTGCGCGAGTTCGTCGGCACCTTCAGGGCACCCCTCCGTGACGAGGTACTGACCTGGATGGATGCGTCCGTGGCGTTCCCCAATTCGATGGTGGACCGCATCGTGCCGTCCAGTTCGGACCGATACAACGAGACGGCCCTGACGCACCTCGGCGTGCGGGACACGATCGCCGTCCCCGCCGAACCGTTCACGATGTGGGTGATGGAGGAGAAGTTCGCCGCCGGCCGTCCCGCCTGGGAGCACGGCGGCGCACTGTTCACCGACGACGTCGAGCCGTACGAGCTGATGAAGGTCCGGCTGCTCAACGGGACGCATTCGCTCATCGCGTACCTCGGCGCACTCGACGGGTGTGCCACCATCCCCGAGTCCGTGGCACGACCGTTCGTCGAGGACGCGGCGCGCCGCATCCTGTGCGACGAATACCTGCCGACAGTCACTGTTCCCGAAGCGGTCGACACGGACGACTACATCCGGCAACTCTTTTCGCGCTGGTCCAATACCGCTCTGGGACACCGCACCTCGCAGGTCGGCTCCGACGGATCGGTCAAATTGGCGCAGCGTATCCCGATCCCCGCGCTCGAACACCTCGGCCGCGGTGACGTCCCGCAGTTCCTTGCTCTGACCGTGGCGGCGTATCTCGCCTGCATCGCCCCGCTGCCTGGATTCGACCCCGGCCCACACGCACGATCCATGACCGACCCCGCTCGACCGCGCCTGGCAGGAATGGCCGACAACGCCGCTTCCACTACAGAATTCGTTCGCTCCGTCTTCGTCGACGGAGGCCTGTTTCCCAGCGTTCTCGCTGCGCACACCGAGTTCGTCTCGCGGATTGCCGACTTCGTCGACATCATCGTCCGCCACGGGCCGGCTGTCGCCGCCGGTGAAGCATCCGCCCCGGTCCCGGACCCCGGCGCGCTCACGCTGCAGTCCAGGGCGACCATCTGACTCTCTCACCCCCTGCCCGGACTTTCCGGGAACCACCAATGGAGGAATCCATGGACACTACACTCGACCCCACGGTGAACCCGAAAACACCCGGCCGCGCAGGCGGTACACCCCAGGCAGACCCGGCCGCAGTCCGCCGGGCGGCGTGGGCGGGACTCATCGGCACCACCCTCGAGCAGTACGACTTCGTCATCTACGGCACCGCCTCGGCGCTGATCTTCAACACACTGTTCTTTCCGAACATCTCGCCCGCGGCGGGCATCCTCGCGAGCTTCAGCGCCTACGCCGTCGGGTTCCTCGCCCGACCGCTCGGCGGCCTGTTCTTCTCACGCTACGGTGAGCGTCTCGGCCGCAAATGGGTGCTCGTCGCGACCCTGATGCTGATGGGCGGCGCGACACTGGGTATCGGTCTGCTGCCCACCTACAGTCAGGTCGGGCTGCTCGCACCCGCTCTCCTCGTCGCGTGCCGATTCTTCCAGGGATTCGGCGCGGGCGCCGAACAGTCCGGTGGTGCAACCCTTCTGACGGAGACAGCGCAGATAGGCAGGAGAGGCCGGCTCGCCGCGCTGGTGATGACCGGGGCCGCGCTGGGCACGGCGCTCGGCGCAGTCGCGTGGATCGCCGCGCAGCTCCTGCCGGAGGAGCAGCTCATGTCCTGGGGCTGGCGGCTCGTCTTCATCAGCAGTCTGCTCGTGACTGTCGCCGCGTTCGTCATCCGTCGCAAGCTCAACGAGAGCCCGGTGTTCCAGGAACTCAAGGAGCAGCACCACGTTCCGAAGACACCCGTGAAGGAGATCTTCGCGAACGGCAAGAAGCCGCTGTTCATCGTCATGTTCATGACGATCGGCATCAGCGCGCAGTCGTACACGTACCAGGTGTTCATGGCGTCGTACCTCAAGAAC
>Ga0247825_10002248_pt1 | contig 12796 bp, 9 predicted proteins | sample 13C_Vanillin_Day_FD_194413 | JGI IMG/M metagenome (GOLD analysis project Ga0247825, IMG submission 194413) | Soil microbial communities from agricultural site in Penn Yan, New York, United States - 13C_Vanillin_Day48 | ecosystem: Environmental > Terrestrial > Soil > Agricultural land | place...
GCCGAAGCCGGTCCGCGTCGACGGCGCGATCGGCTGGGTCGCGCCGCCGCGCCTGGACGCCGAGGTCGTGACCGCGCTGCGCGCCAAGACGCTGCAGATGCCGATGCCCTGGGTGCTGGACTGGGGCCCGCTGGCGGCGATCGACCCCGACGCCTGCAACCAGCTCGGCCTGCTGATGCGGCACTGGTCGACGCAGAAGCTGGACATGCGCTGGATAGGCTTCGAGCAACTGCTGGCCATGCTCGGCGAAGCCGCCCCGACCGGCGTGCGCGACGCCGACCCGGCCTACTGGCTGCTGCGCCTCGAGGCGCTGCGGCTGGTCAACCGGCCCGACCAGTTCGACGAGGTGGCGATCGACTACTGCGTGACCTACGAAGTGTCGCCGCCGTCGTGGGAAAAGTCGCTGTGCAGCGTGAAGCTGGCCGACACCTCCGGCGTCACGCTGTCGTCGCGCTCGATGGTCACGGACGTGTCGACGGGATTTGCCGAGTCGCAGGTCGTCGAGGAGGCCGGCGGCATCCGCACGGCCGGGGTCGAGCTGTCCGGGCAACTGGTCGGCGACATCGGCAAGGTGCTCGCCCAGCTCGAGAGCAAGCTCGGCGACGCCGGCGTCGTCAGCATCAACTGCCAACGGCTGATCCGCATGGACTTCGTCGCCGCCGGCGACCTGCTGAACTGGGTGCTGCAACGGCGCACCGAGCAGCGTCTGGTGCATTTCGAGGATGCACACCGGCTCGTCGGGTTGTTCTTCAACGCGATGGGCATCAACGAGCACGCGCGCGTCAAGGTTCGCAACATCTGAGCCGCCGCGCCGGTGCTTGCAGCCGGCGCCGCCGGCCCCATCTGGATTCCCCATGGACAGCTACCACGGCACGACCATCGTCAGCGTGCGCCGCGGCCGCGAGGTCGCGATCGGCGGCGATGGCCAGGTCACGCTCGGCAACATCGTCGTCAAGGGCAGCGCGCGCAAGGTGCGCAAGCTCTACAAGGACCAGGTGCTGGCCGGCTTTGCCGGTGCCACCGCCGACGCCTTCACGCTGTTCGAGCGCTTCGAGGCCAAGCTCGAGAAGCACCAGGGCCAGCTGGCCCGCGCCGCGATCGAGCTGACCAAGGACTGGCGCACCGACCGCGTGCTGCGCCGCCTCGAGGCGATGCTCGCGGTCGCCGACCGCGACTGCTCGCTGATCATCACCGGCAACGGCGACGTGCTCGAGCCCGAGCACGGCATCGTCGCGATCGGCTCCGGCGGCGCGTTCGCGCAGGCCGCCGCGCGCGCGCTCTACGAGCACACGACGCTGGGCGCGTCCGACATCGTCAAGAAGTCGCTCGAGATCGCCGGCGACCTGTGCATCTACACGAACCAGCACCACACGATCGAGACGCTGGACTGATCATGTCGATGACACCGAAAGAGATCGTCTCCGAGCTCGACCGTCACATCGTCGGCCAGCACAACGCCAAGCGCGCGGTCGCGATCGCGCTGCGCAACCGCTGGCGCCGCCAGCAGGTCGACGACAAGCTGCGCGGCGAGATCACGCCGAAGAACATCCTGATGATCGGGCCGACCGGCGTCGGCAAGACCGAGATCGCGCGCCGGCTCGCGAAGCTGGCCGACGCGCCCTTCATCAAGGTCGAGGCGACCAAGTTCACCGAGGTCGGCTATGTCGGCAAGGACGTCGACTCGATCGTGCGCGACCTGGTCGAGGTGGCCGTCAAGCAGACCCGCGAGGCGGCGATGCGTGCCCACCGCGCGCGCGCCGAGGACGCCGCCGAGGAGCGCATCCTCGACGCGCTGGTGCCGCCGCCCAGCCACGGCCCGGGCTTCGGCACCGCGGCCGCGCCGGCCGACGGCGCGGCGCGCCAGACCTTCCGCAAGCGCTTGCGCGAGGGCGCGCTGGACGACAAGGAGATCGAGCTCGACCTCGCCGAACCGCGCGCCAACGTCGAGCTGATGGCGCCGCCCGGCATGGAGGAGATGACCGAGCAGCTCAAGGGCCTGTTCGCCGGCCTCGGCTCCGGCCGGCGCAAGACCCGCAAGCTCAAGATCGGCGAGGCGCTCAAGCTGCTGGTCGACGAAGAGGCGGCCAAGCTGGTCAACGAGGAAGAGATCAAGGCCCAGGCGTTGGCAGCGGCCGAGCAGAACGGCATCGTCTTCATCGACGAGATCGACAAGGTCACCTCGCGCAGCGACGGCAGCGGTGCGGCCGAGGTGTCGCGCCAGGGCGTGCAGCGCGACCTGCTGCCGCTGGTCGAGGGCACCACGGTCAGCACCAAGTACGGCATGGTCAAGACCGACCACATGCTGTTCATCGCCTCGGGCGCCTTCCACCTCAGCAAGCCGAGCGACCTGATCCCGGAGCTGCAGGGGCGCTTCCCGATCCGCGTCGAGCTGGGGTCGCTCGGCGTCGCCGAGTTCGAGGCCATCCTGACGCAGACCCAGGCCAGCCTGACGCGCCAGTACGCGGCGCTGCTGGCGACCGAGGGCGTGACGCTGGACTTCCGCGCCGACGGCATCCGCCGGCTTGCGCAGATCGCCTGCGACGTCAACGAGCGCACCGAGAACATCGGCGCACGCCGGCTCTCGACGGTGATGGAGCGGCTGCTCGACGAGGTCAGCTACGACGCGCCGAACCGCGCCGGCCAGACCGTCTCGATCGATGCCGCCTACGTGGACGGCAAGCTCGCGGCGCTGGCGGTCGACGAGGACCTGTCGCGCTTCATCCTTTGAGCGTCAGGCCGCGCCCGGCGGCGATCGCCAGCAGCCCGTCGAAGATCAGCGACTCGGCCAGCTCGTAGCCGATCGACAGCGCCGGCGCGACCTTCCAGCCGGCACCGCCGGTGACGATGCAGTGCGGCGCGCGGCCGCTGTGCAGCGCGAGCTGGCGGTGCATGCGCTCGATCGCGCCGGTGATCGCGTAGGTGCCGCCGCTGGTCAGCGCGTCGCTGGTGTTGGTCGGGAAGGCGCGCACCTCACCGGTCGGCACGCGCAGGCCCGCGGTGCCGGCCTCGAGCGCCTTCAGCATGATGCCGTGGCCGGGCAGGATCAGCCCGCCGAGGAAGCGGCCGTCAGCGTCGATCGCGTCGACCGTCACCGCGGTACCCGCCATCACGACCAGCACCGGCTCGCGCCGGCCGGCCGCCAGCATGCGCGCGCGCGCCCCGATCGCCGCGACCCAGCGGTCGCTGCCCAGCCGCGTCGGGTGGTCGTAGCCGTTGACGACGCCGGCCTCGGCGGCGCTCGACACGACCCAGCGCGGGCTCACGTCCCACAGCTCGAGCTGCTCCTCGACGCGGTGGCGCACCGAATCGGCGGCGACGCAGCAGCCGAGCATCGCGGTCGGCGGCGCCAGCGCGGCCCAGTCGCCGCCGGGTTCGGCCAGCCGGTCGATGGTCTCGAGGAAGGCCGCGCCCTGGGCCACCGGCTCGCTGCCGGACGTCAGCGACGCGTACTGCGCCCACTTCAGGCGCGTGTTGCCGATGTCGATCGCGAGCAGCGTCATCCGGTGGCTGCCGCCCGTTCAGTCACCGCCGGGGTAGCCGGGCTGCGTCTGCTCGTGCACGACGGTGTTGCCCAGTCCGAGCAGGTCGCGGGCCCGGCTCAGACGCGCCTGCGATTCACGCGGCCGGCGCGCGCGCACCAGGCTGCGCTCGACCTCCCAGACCAGCCGCACCAGCGACTCGCGGTCGCGCGCGCGGTGCACGCGCAGCGCGGTCAGCGAGCTGCTGACCGGCGCGTCGACCAGCAGCGTGCCGATCAGCAGGCTGCGGACCTCGCCGAGCAGGCGGCCGTCCTCGCTGTCGCCGTCCTCGTCGGGTAGCGCCATGTCCAGGTTCGGGTCGAGCACGACGGCGCGGACATGGTCGGGAATCTCGCCGACCGGCTCCGACAGCACCGGCATCGCGGCGCGTGGCGCATCGAGCGTGAGGTAGGGCACCGGATCGCGCGGCAAGGCCAAGGGCGCGGCGCGCGGGGTGCGACGCGCCGGCGACACGCGCCGCGCCGGCAGCGGCCGGAGCGACGCGACCGGGGTCGCGGCCGGGGCCGGGGTGATGGAGATCAGTTCGGGTGCCGCGACCGGGGCCGGGGCCTCGGCCGGCGGCGGCTCGGTCGGGGCCGGTTCGGCGGCCACGGCCACCGCCGGCTCCGGCTCCGCCTCGACGGTGGGCAGCGACGCGTCGACCGGCTCGGCTGCGGCGGGCGACACGGCCACGGGCTCGGGCATGGCCTCGAGCGCCGGCGTCGCGGCGGCCTCCAAGGCATCGACGGCCGGGGCCGCGGGCGCCGCGGCGGACTCGGCGACGGGCGCCGCCGCTTCCAGGGCCGGTTCCGGCGCCGCATCGGCGAGCGGCGCGGCCACGGGCTCGCCCGCCACCATGCCCCACTCGATCAACTCGTCGAAGTGGGACGGCCCGACGCCCACCTGCTGCGCCAGGTCCAGCACCTCGTCGCGGCTGCGCTTGCCGTCGACCAGCAGCAGCATCGTGCGGTGGCGCTGGCCGAGCGTGCGCTTGCGGCGCTTCAGCTCCTGCTGGCCGAGCTCGGTCTTGATGGGAGGCGCAGTCACCTTGGCTTGCGTAAGGGTCCGGTCCGGGCCATTGTGGCGCGGAACATGCCGCGCTCGCCGCGCGCCCGCCGGCCTGCTACGATCCGCCCTCGGTTGACGTTTACGTAAAGGTAAAGTCGAATCCGGCACTCCGTCACGCGCCGCTCCCGCAACCCTCGCCCGACCACCGCCATGACCGACCTGTCCGCCGAGTTCAAGGCTCTTGCCGATTACCGCCCGACGCACAAAGTACGTTTCGTCACCGCGGCATCGTTGTTCGACGGCCACGACGCGTCGATCAACATCATGCGGCGCATCCTGATGGGCATGGGCGCCGAGGTGATCCACCTGGGCCACAACCGCTCGGTCGACGAGGTCGTCACCGCGGCGCTGCAGGAAGACGCCCAGGGCATCGCGGTCAGCAGCTACCAGGGCGGCCATGTCGAGTACTTCAAGTACATGGTCGATCTGCTGAAGGCGCGCGGCGGCGCGCGTATCCAGGTGTTCGGCGGCGGCGGCGGCGTGATCGTGCCGGCCGAGATCCGCGACCTGGCCGACCACGGCGTGCGCATCTTCAGCCCCGAAGACGGCCAGCGCATGGGGCTGGCCGGGATGATCGGCGAGATGGTGATGCGCTGCGACCAGGACCCGACGGTCCACGCGCCGGCCGACCTGAAGACGATCCAGGGCCATGGCGAAGCGGCCTGGCGCGCGCTGGCGCAGCTGGTCACCGGGCTGGAGAACGGCTCGGTGCCGCAGGCGCTGAAGCAGGCGCTGCACGAGGCGACCAGGAAGGCCAGCGTGCCGGTGCTCGGCATCACCGGCACCGGCGGCGCCGGCAAGTCCAGCCTGACCGACGAGCTGATCCGCCGCCTGCGGCTGGACCAGGGCGATGCACTGCGCATCGCGCTCATCAGCATTGACCCGTCGCGCCGCAAGAGCGGCGGCGCGCTGCTCGGCGACCGCATCCGCATGAACGCGATCGGGCCGTGGCAGGACGGGCCGCGCGTCTACATGCGCTCGCTCGCCACGCGCGAGGCCGGCAGCGAGATCAGCGCCGCGCTGCCCGACGTGATCGCCGCCTGCAAGGTGGCCGGCTTCGACCTGGTGATCGTCGAGACCTCCGGCATCGGCCAGGGCGACGCGGCGATCGTGCCGCATGTCGACGTGCCGATGTACGTGATGACGCCCGAGTTCGGCGCCGCCAGCCAGCTCGAGAAGATCGACATGCTCGACTTCGCCGAGTTCGTGGCGATCAACAAGTTCGACCGCAAGGGTGCGGCCGACGCGCTGCGCGACGTCGCCAAGCAGGTGCAACGCAACCGCGCGGCGTTCACGCAGCCGCCGGAGGCGATGCCGGTGTTCGGCACGATGGCGAGCCGCTTCAACGACGACGGCGTGACGGCGCTGTACCAGGCGCTCGCGAAGCGCCTCGCCGAGCTGGGCCTGAAGCTCGGCGCGCCGCGGCTGCCGCCGGTGAGTGTGCGCCACAGCAGCAACCAGACACCGGTCGTGCCGCCGGCGCGGGTGCGCTACCTGGCCGAGATCAGCGACACCGTGCGCGGCTACAAGAAGCGCGCCCGGACCCAGGCTGCACTGGCCCGCGAGATCCAGCAGCTGCGCGCCGCGGCGGCGATGCTGACGGTCGGCAAGCCCGACAAGCCCAAGGCCGCCGAGGCTTCGCTGGACCTGGCCCGCGAGCGCGAGTCGCGCCTCGACGCCGACGCGAAGAAGCTGCTCGCGCAATGGCCGCAGATGCTGGCCGCCTATGCCGGCGACGAGTACGTGGTGAAGATCCGCGACAAGGAGATCCGCACCGCGCTCGTCACCACCTCGCTGTCGGGCACCAAGATCCGCAAGGTCGCGCTGCCGGGCTACGAATGCCACGGCGAACTGCTGAAGTGGCTGATGCTCGAGAACGTGCCCGGCAGCTACCCCTACACCGCCGGCGTGTTCGCCTTCAAGCGCGAGGGCGAGGACCCGACGCGGATGTTCGCCGGCGAGGGCGATGCCTTCCGCACCAACCGGCGCTTCAAGGTGGTCAGCGAGGGCATGCCGGCCAAGCGGCTGAGCACGGCCTTCGACTCGGTCACGCTCTACGGCCACGACCCGGCGATCCGCCCCGACATCTACGGCAAGGTCGGCAACTCGGGCGTCAGCATCGCGACGCTCGACGACATGAAGGTGCTCTACGACGGCTTCGACCTGACGAACCCGAGCACCTCGGTCAGCATGACGATCAACGGCCCGGCGCCGTCGATCCTGGCGATGTTCATGAACACGGCGATCGACCAGAACCTCGCCAAGTTCAAGCAGGAGAACGGCCGCGAGCCGACCGACACCGAGGCCGCCAAGATCCGCGCCTGGGTGCTGGAGAACGTGCGCGGCACGGTGCAGGCCGACATCCTGAAGGAAGACCAGGGCCAGAACACCTGCATCTTCTCGACCGAGTTCAGCCTCAAGGTGATGGGCGACATCGCTGAATACTTCGTGCACCACAAGGTGCGCAACTTCTACTCGGTGAGCATCAGCGGCTACCACATCGCCGAGGCCGGCGCGAACCCGATCTCGCAACTGGCGATGACGCTGTCCAACGGCTTCACCTTCGTCGAGGCCTATCTCGCGCGCGGGATGCACATCGACGATTTCGCGCCCAACCTGAGCTTCTTCTTCAGCAACGGGATGGACCCGGAGTACACGGTGCTCGGCCGCGTGGCGCGCCGCATCTGGGCGGTCAGCATGCGCGAGAAGTACGGCGCCAACGAGCGCAGCCAGAAGCTCAAGTACCACGTGCAGACCAGCGGCCGCAGCCTGCACGCGCAGGAGATCGCGTTCAACGACATCCGCACGACGCTGCAGGCGCTGATCGCGATCTACGACAACTGCAACTCGCTGCACACCAACGCCTACGACGAGGCGATCACGACGCCCACCGAGGAGAGCGTGCGCCGCGCGATGGCGATCCAGCTGATCATCAACCGCGAGTGGGGCCTGGCGAAGAACGAGAACCCGAACCAGGGCGCCTTCATCATCGACGAGCTGACCGAGCTGGTCGAGGAGGCGGTGCTGGCCGAGTTCGAGCGCCTGAGCGAGCGCGGCGGCGTCCTCGGCGCGATGGAGACCGGCTACCAGCGCGGCCGCATCCAGGACGAGTCGATGCACTACGAGATGCTCAAGCACACCGGCGAGTACCCGATCATCGGCGTCAACACCTTCCGCAACCCGCAAGGCGATGCGGTTCCCGAGGTGCTGGAGCTGGCGCGCTCGACCGACGAGGAGAAGCAGTCGCAGCTCGCGCGGCTGACCGACTTCCATGCCCGCCACGCGGCCGAGGCGCCGGCGATGCTGAACCGTCTGCAACAGGCGGTGATCGAGAACCGCAACGTCTTCGAGGTGCTGATGGAGGCCGTGCGGGTCTGCTCGCTCGGCCAGATCACGACCGCGCTGTTCGAGGTCGGCGGGCAGTACCGGCGCAGCATGTAGCGGCCGCGCACCGGACAATCGGTGCGATGGATTCACTGTCGCAGGCGGCCCTGGGGGCCGCGGTCGGGCTGGCCGCGATGGGCCGGCGCACGGCGCCGTGGAAGGCTGCGCTGTGGGGCGCGGTGTGCGGGACGCTGCCCGACCTCGACGTCCTGATCGACCACGGCGACGCGGTGCGCAACATGACGCTGCACCGCGCCGAGAGCCATGCGCTGTTCTGGTTGACGCTGGCCTCGCCGCTGCTGGCCGGCGGCATCGCCGCGCTGCACCGCGAAACCGCCGGCTGGCGCCGCTGGTGGCTCGCCGTCTGGCTGGCGCTGGTGACGCACCCGCTGCTCGACGCGATGACGGTCTACGGCACGCAACTCGCGCTGCCGTTCAGCGACCGGCCGTACGGCGTCGGCAGCATCTTCATCATCGATCCGCTGTACACGCTGCCGCTGCTGGCGGGCGTCGGCGCGGCGCTGCGGCTGCGCGGTGCGCGTGGCGCGCGCTGGAACGCGGCCGGGCTCGTGCTCGCGACGGCCTACCTGGCCTGGAGCGTCGCGGCCCAGCAGCTCGCCACCTCGGCCGCACGGGCGGCGCTGAGCGCGCAGGGCATCGCACCCGAACGGTTGCTGGTGACGCCGACGCCGTTCAACACGCTGCTGTGGCGCGTCGTCGCGGTCACGCCGGACAGCTACCACGAGGGCTTCCACTCGCTGCTCGACACATCCCCCGGCATCGCCTTCGAACGCCACCCGCGCGGTGCCGAGCTCGCCGGCGAGCTGCGCGGTCTGACCCCGGTCGAACGGCTGGCGTGGTTCAGCCGCGGCTTCTACCGCTACCGCGAGTCCGCCGGCGAGTTGCGCGTCAGCGACCTGCGCATGGGGCAGGAGCCGCACTACCTGTTCACCTTCACCGTCGCACGGCGCGAGGCCGGTCGCGTGGTCGCGGTGCCGCCCGTGCAGGTGGGCCTGCGGCCGGATCTGCGGCGCAGCCTGGTCTGGCTGTGGCGACGCGCCAGCGGCGAGCCGATACCGCCGCTGCGTTGACGCCGCGGAACCGCGACGCACCACAACGAGGTGCAGGAAGCGCCTGGGCACCCCGTCAAATCTTCGACAGACCGGGGGTATCCCTAGGGTCTGTGCGATTCTGAGTCACGCCTCGGAGGACCGCCGAGGGTGCTCAGGGTCTGTCCTAGGTATCAGGTGCCCGACGCCGGGAATACAACATCGGCGGGGAGCGCTAAGGAGCAAACCCAAGGCTGTACCCATCCATTCCTACTACGGAGACGACGATGAAAGTTAAGAAGCAATCGGGTTGGCGCCTGATGCGCCCCCTGAGCCTGGCTCTGCTGGCGGTGCCGACGGTGGCACTCGCCAATGCCGACGTCGAGAAGCACATCGCCAACTCGAAGAACTGGGCGATGCAGGCTGGTGACATGTTCAACCAGCGCTACAGCAAGCTGAACCAGATCAACAAGGGCAACGTCGGCAAGCTGCAGGTCGCGTGGACCTTCTCCACCGGCGTGCTGCGCGGCCACGAGGGCTCGCCGCTGGTCGTCGACGGCAAGATGTACCTGCACACGCCGTTCCCCAACAACGTCTTCGCGATCGACCTCGACACGCAGACGATCATGTGGAAGTACTCGCCGAAGCAGGATCCGGCCGTCATTCCGCAGATGTGCTGCGACACCGTCAACCGCGGTCTGGCCTACGCCGAAGGCAAGGTCTTCCTGCAGCAGGCCGACTCCAACCTCGTGGCGCTCGACGCCAAGAGCGGCAAGGTCGTCTGGAGCGTGAAGAACGGCGATCCGAAGCTGGGCGCCGTGAACACCAACGCGCCGCACGTCTTCAAGGACAAGGTCGTCACCGGCATCTCCGGCGGTGAGTGGGGCGTGCGCGGCTACGTCGCCGCCTACGACATCAACACCGGCAAGCAGGTCTGGAAGGGCTTCAGCACCGGCCCCGACGCCGAAATGCTGATCGATCCGGCCAAGACCACCACCTGGACCGACGGCGCCGTCAAGCCCGTGGGCCCGGACTCTTCGCTGAAGACCTGGAAGGGCGATCAGTGGAAGATCGGCGGCGGCACGACCTGGGGCTGGTACTCGTACGACAAGGCGCTGAACGCCATGTTCTACGGCACCGGCAACCCGTCGACCTGGAACCCGTCGCAGCGTCCTGGTGACAACAAGTGGTCCATGTCCATCTGGTCGCGCGACGTCGACACCGGCAAGGTCAACTGGGTCTACCAGATGACCCCGTTCGACGAGTGGGACTTCGACGGCATCAACGAGATGATCCTCGCGGACATCCCGGTGAAGGGCAAGCCCACCAAGGCGCTGGTGCACTTCGACCGCAACGGCTTCGGCTACACCCTGGACCGCACCAACGGCGCCCTGCTGGTCGCCGAGAAGTACGACCCGAAGGTGAACTGGGCCACGCACGTCGACATGAAGACGGGCCGTCCGCAAGTGGTGAAGCAGTACTCGACCGCGCAAAACGGTCCTGACGTCAACACCAAGGGCGTCTGCCCGGCCGCGCTGGGTTCGAAGGACCAGCAGCCCGCCTCGTTCGACCCGAACACCGGCCTGTTCTACGTGCCGACGAACCACGTCTGCATGGACTACGAGCCGTTCAAGGTCGAGTACACCGCGGGTCAGCCGTACGTGGGTGCCACGCTGTCGATGTTCCCGGCTCCGGGAAGCCACGGCGGCATGGGCAACTACATCGCCTGGGACGCCGGCAAGGGCAAGATCGTCCAGAGCAAGCCCGAGAAGTTCTCGGTGTGGAGCGGCTCGCTCAACACCGCGGGCGGCCTGAGCTGCTACGGCACGCTGGAAGGCTTCTTCAAGTGCGTCGACGCGAAGGACGTGAACAAGGAGCTGTACAAGTTCAAGACCCCGTCCGGCATCATCGGCAACGTGTTCACCTACGAGCACAAGGGCAAGCAGTACATGGGCGTGTTCTCGGGCATCGGTGGCTGGGCCGGTATCGGCATGGCGGCTGGTCTCGAGAAGGACACCGACGGCCTTGGCGCCGTGGGTGGCTACCGTGAGCTGAACAAGCACACCGACCTCGGCGGCACGCTGACGGTGTTCGCTCTGCCGAACTGATCTCGGCGCTTTTCCCGGCCTGCGGAACCTAGCGGTTCCCAGGCTGGTCCCAGGGGACGGTGGTCGTCAACGCCCGCCGTCCCCGTTTCGTTGATTGGCTTCCTTCCTTACTTCCCCAGGTATTCGTCATGAAAGTTCGTCTGAATCAGATCCTTCTCGGCACCGCCGGCGCGCTGGCATTCGCATTGGCGGCCTCCCCGGCCCTGGCTCAGGAAGTCAAGACTCCGCTGTACACCGTGGTCGACGGCAGCAAGGTCGACGCCAAGACCCTGAATGGTTTCCGGATGTGGCGCCAGGCGAACTGCGCAGCCTGTCACGGCGCCAACCAGGAAGGCCTGGCCGGCCCGTCGCTGGTCGAAGGGCTCAAGAAGCTGTCGAAGGAAGACTTCGTCAAGACGGTGCTCGACGGGCGCATCGAGCGCGGCATGCCGCCGCACAAGGACAGCCCCTACGTCTCCAAGAACATCGACGACATCTACGCCTACTTGAAGGGCCGCTCGGACGGCGCCATCAAGACCTCGCGGGTGACGGGCATCGAATGACGCACGCGACCGCGCCCGCACGGCGACGCACAGCCGTGCGGCTCGTCGCGGTCGCTGCCCTGGGGGCCTGCGCAGGCGCGTGGGCCCAGTCGGGCTTCTCGGTCGTCGATGGCTACCGCGTCGACGACCGCACGTATGCCGGCTACCGCGCGTGGCGCTCGCAGAACTGCGGTGGCTGCCACGGCGCCGAACAGCAGGGCCTGAGCGGCCCGGCGCTGATCGACAGCCTGAAACGCCTGTCACGGGAGGATTTCGAGCGCACCGTGCGCGAGGGCCGTCCCGAACGGCGCATGCCGGGTTTCGGCCATGTGGCGCAGGTGATGGAACAGATCGACGGACTTTATGTCTATCTCAAGGGCCGGGCCGACGGCGTGATCACGCGGGCGCAGGTCGAACCGATCAACAAGTGAACCCATGAGCCAGACACCGACGCATCGCCTCACCCTCCTGTCCGCCGCGGCCTGTCTCGTCGCCTCCGTCTGCGTGCCGGTCGCCGCGCAGGAGGCCGCCCCGGCGCGCAAGGCCTTCCGCGTCTGCCAGGACCCGAACAACCTGCCGTTCTCCAGCACCCAGGGTGACGGCATCGAAAACCGGATCGCCGAGCTGTTCGCGAAGGAGCTCGGACTGCCGGTCGAGTACTACTCGTTCCCGCAGCGCCTGGCCTTCGTGCGCAACACGCTGCGCTACAAGCTGCCCGGCCAGGACTACCCCTGCGACATCATCATGGGCGTGCCGGCCGGCTACGACCAGGTATCGGTGACCAAGCCCTACTACCGCTCGACCTATGCGCTCGTCTACGCACCCGGCAAGGGTCTCGACGGCGTGCAGACGATCGACGATTTCCTCAAGGTCGACCGCGCCGTGCTGGGCAAGCTGCGCATCGGCCTGTACGACCGCTCGCCGGCGTCGGAGTGGCTGAACCGCCATCAGCTCGTCGAACAGGGCGTGCCCTACCCGATCATGAGCGCCGATCCAGCCCAGTACCCTGGCGAGATCATCGAGAAGGACATCACCGCGGGCAAGATCGACGCGGCCATTGTCTGGGGTCCGATCGCCGGCTACTACGCCAAGCGCGTCACGTCGATGAAGCTCACCGTCGTGCCGATGCGCTCCGAGAAGAACATCAA
>Ga0247825_10002249_pt1 | contig 12794 bp, 8 predicted proteins | sample 13C_Vanillin_Day_FD_194413 | JGI IMG/M metagenome (GOLD analysis project Ga0247825, IMG submission 194413) | Soil microbial communities from agricultural site in Penn Yan, New York, United States - 13C_Vanillin_Day48 | ecosystem: Environmental > Terrestrial > Soil > Agricultural land | place...
CCTCGGCCTGCCCGACCCGGTTGGGGGTGTTCGAGATGCGCATCAGGCTTCCCTGGATGACCTCCTCGCGGGTCACCGAGGTGCCGTACACACCGTGGACGATCGAATCGTCCACGTAGTTCTCCCGAATGTGCCCGATCGCCCGCTTGATCCAGATCAGATCGGTCACCTCCCGGATGAAATCGTCGGGATCTGCATAGGGCTCGTAGGCAATCGGCTTCAAATCCATGCGATAAGTATACATACGTATGCGTACGGTTCAAGGGTTGAAGAGTTGTGACTGAGCCCTACCGTGCGTGCCCCCGGCGCGCCGGTGATGGGCCGGAACCGCTCGCTCAGTGAGGATTTCGCCGAACGGAGGATGATGCCGTCAATGTTCGTGGCGGTTCCGCCGTGCTGTCAGGTGTTCGTGGGGCTCGGTCACCTGCTACGACTCGACACTGGCGACTGTGATCGAACCTCGCCGGGGACGTCGGATTCCGGTTCTCTGCCGACCCGCGTGGATTCCGTATGCATCCGCGCGAGCCGGTGTTCGCCGCTGCCCGCGCCGGTCTGGTGATCGGGCGCCACGGCTGCGCGATCGGTGCGGGGACGGCCGTCGGTGCGGCGGTGGCGGTGTACGTCAGAGGAGTAGTCGTGCCCGACGATCTGGCGGCTTCGGAATCGATCGGTGACCCTCACGGTCGTGGACACCGTCACCGCCCCCGAACCGTGCTCGTTGTCGGAGTGTGCGCCGGTCGTGCTCCGAAATGTTGCGGCGGACCGGAAGTTCGGTCATGTGCGAGTGCCGCCTATTCCTCGAGGTCCGGTCGGGTGGGGGTGCCGAGTGTGTTGTCGAGTGCGATCAACAGCGAGGCCATATCGCGGGATGAACCGCTGCCAGGTGCGCCCACCATGCTGCGGATCTGACGGGCCGCGACCGTGAGGGCGGACATCGTTTTCGTCGTCCCGAGCTCGGCGTCGGCGTCGTCGAGGACGGAGTGGGCGCGGTGGATTCGTGATCGGTTGACCGAGTACCACTCGGCGATTCGGTGCTCGGTGGTATCCGCCGGGGAGCTGACTGCAAGCGCGAGGGTCAACGCCCGCAGTGCAGAGTGCAACTCGTCGCGCAGTGCGAGGCGGGCGAGGGAGTCCCATTTGTCGGTGGGCGTCAGTGCGGACACCGCGGTGAGCAACTGTCCGATCCGCAGGTGGGTCGAGAGCGCAAAGTAGACCGGCGCGACCACCTCGGGGTCGGCGCCGTGGGAGAGTTCGGCGGCGTCGACGATGTTGAGCAGGCTGAACGAGTCGAGCAGGCCCGCGGCCTGGTCAGCGATGGTGGAGGGGACTCCGGAGGAGACGAATGCGGCGGCTTTGGCGCGTACTTCTTCGGCGTCCGGACCGGAGAGCCACTGGGGCATCGATGTGGACAGTGCGGTGACCGTGCCCTGGTACCGGCTGATCTCGGCGCCGACGGCGACCGGTTGTGGTCGGTTGGTCAGGAACCACCGGGTGGCCCGGTCGAGCAGCCGGGTGATCTCGCGTTGCAGTGCGGCGACCGCGGCTGCGGGCAGTTGCGGATCGGCACGGCGAATGGTCTCGCGCAGCTGCCGAATGCCGAAGACTTCCGAGGCGACCAGGTGCGCCCGCACCACGTCGGGGGTGTCGGCTCCGGTCTCGTCGCGCATTCGCATCACGTAGGTGGGTCCGCCGACGTTGATGATGTCGTTGGCCAGTGCGGTGGCGATGATGTTCCGGCGCAGCGGATGTGAGCTGATCTCGGTGGCGTAGTCGCGGCGGAGCCGGTCGGGGAAGTAGTCGGTCAATAACCAGTGGACGTGGTCGACGTCGGGCAGGTTGCCGGCAAGCACGGCTGCCTTGACCGCCAACTTCACGTGCGCGACGACGGTCGCGAGTTCCGGGGAGGTCAGGGCGGCACCTTCGGTGTGCAGTGTCCGGATCGCCGCCTTGGACGGCAACGCCTCGAGGTCCCGGTCCAGGCCCGTGGTCTCCTCGAGTTCGCTGATGAGCCGGGCGTGCATGGGGAATTGGCTGTTCCCGGTGCCGCGGACCATGCTGAGCAGTTCGTTCTGATTGCGGTTGTCGGCCAGGACCAAGTCGGCGACGTCGTCGGTCATCGATTCCAGCAGGGGGGTGCGTGCGTTCGGGTCGAGGCGACCGTTGCGGATAGCGGCATCGAGGACGATCTTGATGTTGACTTCGTGGTCGGAGCAGTCGACACCGGCGGAGTTGTCGAGCGCATCGGTGTTGATCCGGCCGCCGGCGCGGGCGTACTCGATGCGGCCGCGCTGGGTCAGTCCGAGGTTTCCGCCTTCCCCGATCACGCGGGCACGCAGGTGGTTGCCGTTGACTCGGACGGCGTCGTTGGTTTTGTCGCCGGCGTCGGCGTGGGTTTCGGTGGAGGCCTTGACGTAGGTGCCGATGCCGCCGTTCCAGAGCAGATCGACCGGGGCCTTCAGGATGGCGGTGATCAGTTCATTCGGGGTAGGCGCGGAGACGGTGTGACTGGTGCCCAGCGCGGTGCGGGCCTCGGGGGTGAGGGGGATGCGTTTGGCGGTGCGCGGGACGATGAAGCCGCCGGGCGAGAGCGCGGCGGGGTCGTAGTCGGACCAGCTCGAGCTGTCGAGTGCGAACAGGCGGGCCCGTTCGGCGTACGAGGTGTCCGGGTCGGGGGTGGGATCGACGACGATGTGCCGGTGATCGAACGCGGCGACCAGTTGCAGCTGCCCGCTCAACAGCATGCCGTTGCCGAAGACGTCGCCGCTCATGTCGCCGATACCGACGACGGTCGTCGGGGCCGTCATGACATCGTGGCCGAGTTCGCGGAAATGCTGGGTGACCGATTCCCAGGCGCCGCGGGCGGTGATCGCCATCGCCTTGTGGTCGTAGCCGACGGATCCGCCGGAGGCGAAGGCGTCGCCGAGCCAGAAGCCGCGTGCGCACGCGACGGCGTTGGCGTGGTCGGAGAAGGTGGCGGTGCCCTTGTCCGCGGCGACGACGAGGTAGGTGTCGTCCCCGTCGTGCCGCACCACGTCGGGATCGGCGAGCACCCGACGGTCGGTGACGTCGAGGTTGTCGACGACGTCGAGCAGTGCGCCGATGAAGATGCGATAGCAGACGACGGTCTCGTCGAGTTGCCGCGCCCGGTCGAGGGCGGGGCCTCCGGCTTTGTGGTCGGGTTCTTTGACGATGAATCCGCCCTTGGCTCCTGCGGGCACGATGACCGCGTTCTTCACCGACTGTGCCTTGGCCAGACCGAGAATCTCGGTGCGGAAGTCCTGGGGGCGATCGGAGTGCCGCAGTCCGCCGCGGGCGACCTTCCCGAACCTCAGGTGCACCCCCTCGACGCGGCGGGAGTAGACGAAGATCTCGCTCAGCGGCCGCGGGTGCGGTGCTTCGCCGATCGCGTGGGGGGTCAGCTTGAGGGTCAGCGCCTCGGCGGCACGGTCGGCGAAGTAGTTGGTGCGCACGGTGGCCTGGATCAGCGAGGAATAGGCGCGCAGGATCCGGTCGGCGTCGAGGCCGGTGACGGCGTCGATGGCCTGGCTCAGGGCATCGACGTCCGGCTGAAGTTGTTCGAGGGAAGCGGCGGTGGCGGGATGGAATCGGCGGGTGAACAGGGCGACGAGGGCGCGGGTGGTCGCCGGATTGTCCAGCAGCACCGAGCAGATGTAGCTCTGGCTGAACGGAAGGGAAATCTGCCGCAAGTAGCGGGCATAAGCCCGCAGCATCTCGGCTTCGCGCCAGGACAGGGAGGCTCCCAACACCAGGGCGTTGAACCGGTCGATTTCGATATGGCGGGTCCAGATCGCCCACAAGGTCGACGTGACCGACTCGGCGAGGGTGCCCGAGTCGATACGGTCGGTGACGGCTGGATCGATCTGGAGTCGGAAGTCGTATCGCCAGCACTGCAATCCGTCTCCACGGGTGAATTCGGTGGGACGCTCGTCGAGCACCTCGATATTCATCGAGTGCAGCATCGGCATGATCGTGCTCAGCGAGGCGCTGTGGCCGGCCAGATAGATCGTCAGACGCACGATCCCGCGGGCGCTGTCAGTGGCGCTGATCGCGTCGAGGCGGAAGTCGACGTCACCGTCGGAGAGGGCGGCGACCTTGTCGTTATGCTCACTCGAGAGGACCGGCGCTCTCTGCTCGCTCGAATGTGCTGGGCGGAGCTGGCCGGTGTCGGTGGTCATGTGCGCTGTCCTCCGTCGGAGTGAACCTGGGTGCCGAAGCGAGCGAAGAAGAGTGGAAGCGGGGTGGCGGCCACCGCGGCGGCGCAAGGTGGCCGCCACCCCGGGTCTGTGTGGTGGTCAGGCCCGCGGTTCCGGCGTCGGGGACGCAGCGCGATGGCTGACCGCCGATACCGCATCACCGGTTGGAGGGCGGTGCGCACCGTCCTTGCGCTGCAGACGCACGCCGAGAGCGACGACGACCGCCGCCAGGCCGAGGGAGAGCCACAGTTCGAGACGGTGGCCGGGCAGGATCGCCATCAGCAGCAGCACACCGGCGATGAACGCGATCGTCGCCACCGTCAGAAACGGGAACGCCCACATCTTGACCTCGAGGGTGTGGTCCTCGTGGCGGGTCTTGCGGCGGGTGGCGTACTGGGTGAGGGCGATGACCATATACATCATCAGCGCGATCGCGCCGCTCGAGGCGAGCAGGTAGTTGAAGATCTGCGGCAGGAGATAGTTCGCGAGGACGGCAACCATGCCGATGGTGGTGGAGGCGAGGACCGCATTGCGGGGGACCCCACCCTTCGAGGTCACGGCCAGTGCGGACGGGGCGTCCCGCCGTGTGGCGAGGGAGAACGCCATCCGGGAGGCGGTATAGATGGCCGAGTTCAGGCAGCTGCAAACGGCGACGAGGACGACGATATCCATGATGCCGGTGGCACCGGGGATGTTCATTCGTTGAAGGACCGCCTGGTACGAGCCGGACGCGAGGCCGTCGGCGTTCCACGGGACGAGGCTGACGACGATGAAGATCGAGCCCAGGTAGAACAGGCCCAGGCGCCACACGACCGCGCGGATGGCCTTCTTGATGTTCTTCTTCGGCTCTTCGGACTCGGCCGCGGCGATGGTGACGATTTCACTGCCCTGGAAGCTGAACATAGCCGTGAGCAAACCGGCCACGACCGCGACGGCACCGTTGGGCATGAACCCGCCGTTGGTCCACAGGTTGGAGATGCCACTGACCCCGGATCCGGGCAGCCACCCGAAAATGGCCGCGACGCCCAGCACGATGAACCCGACGATCGCCACGACCTTCAGCAGTGCGAACCAGTACTCGAATTCGCCGTAATTGCGGACGCTGAGCAAATTGATCCCGGCGAGCACAACGATCACCGCGAATGCGACCACCCAGCCGGGTATCGCGAGCATGCCACCGAGCACCTCACCGGCGACGATCGCCTCGATGGGAATGACGAGCACATAGAACCACCAGTACAGCCAGCCGATGGAGAACCCGGCCCAACGTCCGAGTGCGCGGTCGGCGTAGGTGGAGAACGATCCGGTGTCCGGGTTGGCGACCGCCATCTCACCGAGCATCTGCATGCAGAGCACGACCAGCGCCGCCGCGGCGAGGAAGGAGATCAATACCGCGGGACCGGCCGCGGCGATCGCGGTGGAGGAGCCGACGAACAAGCCGGCACCGATCACGCCTCCGATGGAGATCATGGTGATCTGGCGGCCCTTGAGACCTTGGCTGAGCTGCCCACCCGCGCAGGGCGGGGAGGAAGGAACTGGGTGTTCTGGCATGGGATCCTCGTCGATCGTGTGGCTGAGTGCGCGCGAGTGCGGTGGTGCGGCCGGAGCCTGCGCGCCTGCCCTGGATCCGGCCCCTCCAGCGGATCCGGCGGGGGTGTGGTGCGGTGTCACCCCTGACAGGGGTGGTGCAACCGCCATGCGTGTAGTGCTGACGTCGCGAAATCGACGGGAGCACTGGGGGCTCGGCGTCGGCGGCCTTACCTCTCGCCGCCGACGCCGTGAGCGGTTATCGCTGGTCGCGGGTGACCGCCGGGGTGCCGTCGAAGGCCCCGGAGAATCGGCCGACCTCGTCGATGCGGATCGTCGCGGTCGCCTCGTGGGCGGCCAGGCCCTCGAACGCCGAAATCCGTTCCACGGCCGGCGCCAACGCGGGGGTGGCCTCTTTCTGCGCCCGCTGGTAGGTCAGTGGCTTGAGGAATCGCGAGACCGACAGGCCCGCGTTGTAGCGGGCGGTCTTACCTGTCGGGAGCACGTGGTTGGTTCCGGCGATTCCCTTGTCGGAGTAGGCCACCGTGCTCCACGGCCCGAGGAACAACGACCCGTAGTTCCGCAGTTCCTTGAGGTAGAAATCGTCGTCCGCGGTCTGGATCTCGAGGTGCTCGGGTCCGAGGACATCCGATACCGCCACTGCCTGGGTGCGGTCGGTCGCAAGGATGACCGAACCGAAGTCTCGCCAGGCCGCACCCGCGACCTCGCGGGTGGCGAGGCTGTCGAGTTGCCGGTCGACCGCCTCGATTACCCTGCGGCCCAACTTGTCCGAAGTGGTGATCAGGGCGGCGGGTGAGTTCGGCCCGTGCTCGGCCTGACCGAGCAGATCAGCGGCCACCCATTCCGGGTCGGCGGTCTCGTCGGCCAGGACCGCCACCTCCGAGGGGCCGGCGAGCAAATCGATGCCCACCTGACCGAACAGCTGCCGCTTGGCCTCGGTGACGAACGCGTTGCCGGCGCCGACGAGCATGTCGATCGGAGCCTCACCGAGCAGACCGAACGCCATCGCGCCGAGCGCCTGCACGCCGCCGATCGCGAAGACCCGGTCCGCCCGAGACAGGTACGCGCCGTAGAGGACGGCGGGGTGCGCGCCGTGCTCACCGGACGGCGGGGTGCACGAGAGGACGGTGGGCACACCCGCGGCCTTGGCCACCCCGACGGTCATGAAGGCGCTGGCCAGCAGCGGGAATCGGCCCGCCGGTAGATACGCGCCGACCCGGGTGATCGGGATGTACTGCTGGCCGCCGACCACGCCGGGGGCGAGTTCGATCTCGAAATCGGTCAGGTGCTCACGCTGGGTGACGGCGAACCGGTTCGTGCGCTCGTAGCCGAGTTCGAGGGCGGCACGGACATCGGCGGGAAGGGCGTCGCCGCTCTTGCGGAGCTGCTCGGCGCTGATCTCGAGGTCGCCGGACCAGCCGTCGAGCTCCCGGGAGTAGGAGCGGACGGCGTCGAGACCGTCGCGTTCGATGTGCGACAACATTTCCGAGACCCGTTCGACGACCTTCGGGTCGCGCTGTGCGGGGGGACCGTCGACGGCGGGCTTCTTGAGCCAGGTGAGGGGGCCGAGGGCCCGGGCTTCATCAGGTGTGATCTGCATGTCAGTGACGGTAGGCGCTTCACGTCCATAGGACTAGAGGAGTAACTCCTAGGGCAACCACAGGAAAACCCTATAGAAGACGATGAGTCCTAGAGCAGGGGAGGCGTGGTGCACCGTCTGACCGAGAGTGGTTGCGCGACACCAGTCGGGGACCGTCCCGCAGGGGCCGTGGTCCCTCGATCTGGGGATCAGCGATCAGCGCCGCGCGGGCCGAGTTAGTGCGGACTCGCCGCCAGAAAGCTCGCGGATCGTGTCCTCGGCCAATCGCGCGAACTCTCGGGTGGCATTCGACAGGGGCCGACCACGGTGCTGTGCCAGGGCGATGGTGTCGTAGAGCGGCTCTGCGAAGGGCGCGGTGTGCAAGCCCTTCGGGAACGTTGCGCTAGCGATGACGGCTCGACTGGCGATCGTGTCGCCCACCTTTGCCGCCACGAGTTTCAGGGCCGCCTCGACATGCTCGATCTCGATCTGCGGTTCGATGCGGACACCGGCGAGCTGGGCCCGTTCGACGAGCTGGCGGCGGGTGGGGTCGTTCCATCCGTAATGCACGTCGTACAACACGAGTTTCGCTGCCGCGAAGCGCGTGATGGTCATCGGCTCGGCAGTGCGGGCGGGGTCGGCGCTGATGTAGAAGACCTCGTCGCGCATCAGCGGTCGCACGGATAATTCGTCGTCGTCGATCGGCAGGACCACCAGGCCGGCCTCGATCTCTCCGGCGGCGATGGACGCGGCAGTCTCCGCGGAGTTCTGACCCACCAGCCGAACACGCACGGCCGGGTACCGGGAGTGGAAGGTCTGCACCAAATTCGACAGCATGTAATAGTCGGCGTTGCGCGGAACGCCGAAGGTTGCGGTGCCGCCCTCGAGTGAACCGAGCGAATGGACCGCCTGGGTTCCGGTGTCCGCGGCGTGCAGTGATTTTTGCGCGTAAGGCAGCAGCTCCTGCCCCGCCGCGGTCAGCGAGAGCCGGCGGCTACCGCGGACAAACAGTTGCGCCTCGAGTTCATCTTCGAGTCGGCGAACCAACTCCGAGATCGATGCCTGCGCCACCTGCAGGATGTCTGCCGCCGCGGTAAACGACCCGAGCCGCTCGGCCTCTACGAAGGCCCGAAGCTGATTCAGCGTCGTCACGATACTCCTCTACCTCCTCGTCGGGCCCCGCGGTCCGACAAACCCTTCCGGCGGACGGTGCACCGCCACAGGCGAAACAACGCACACGCACCCGACTACGTATAGGCCAACCCTATCAAGAACAAATCAGGTAACGGATAACCCTCTTCCGGCGTCGGAGGAGTTCGGCAGGATCCGTGGCAGATGCAAATCGTGACTTTTGCAGGTGTCAGCCAAGCCTTGCGGCAGAACGATCCGCGAGAACCCGCCCGGGAATCCTTGGACCTTACGGCCTGCGCACGCGAGTGCGGGTTGCGGTGGCCCGGACGGTGCGAGGTGCACCCGCGTGCGAGCCGGCTCCGTCGGGCGTCGACGGCGAGCTCGGTGGCGGATCCTCGGCGCCCGCAGCACGGTGGGCAACGCGCGCACCATCCCGAGAAGATGGGCGCATGCGTGCTCTCGACGATTGCCGACAGGGTCGGCGCCTACCGGCCGCGGAGTCTTCCGGTGTCCGATCAGCGCTCTAAGTCTCCACTGGCGCAACGAGACCGGCGAAACTGACGGCCTCGACTCCGTGCGACCGGGCATCGGCCTGGGCCCGTTCTCGTTCGGCGGCAAGGTCGAGTGATCGACCGAGTAGTCCGTACGCGACGGCCGAGCCGAGGAGGCCGACGAAGAGCGCGATGTCTACCCCGCCCATCGCCGACGCCACCGGGCCGGTGTACCAGGTGGTGACGACAAACGGGACCATGGCCGCAATGCCGAAGGCGTACGCGGTCAGTCCGCGCCATCCCCAGGTGCGGTAGATCCCTCCGTGCGGGATGAAGATCTCGCGGATGGCGTAGTGCCCGCGCCGCACGAAGTAGTAGTCGACCAGATTGACCGAGGTCCACGGCACGAGCAGGTACAGCAACACCACCAGGAAGCTGCCGAAATTCGCCAGAAACTCCCCGCTCGAGACGACCGCGCCGCCGAGTCCGACCGACGCAACGATCGTGCAGGCTATGACCCGCATCGAGCGGGTGGGCCTGAGCGCCTTGAACGAGTCGACCATGGTGATCAGCTCGATCGAGGCGGCATAGATGTTCACCGTGATCACCGTGATCAGCGCGGGTAGCGCCGAGAGAAGAAGCCAGAACCCCGACCCGGGCAGGATCTCGTCCGCCGTGTGCTGCACCGCCTGCAGCGGGGACAGGCCGGTGAACAGGGCGGCCACCAGCGCGCCGAGCGTCATCAGCCAGCCCGCACCGACGAAGATGCCACCGTAGGTGAACAGAAGGGCTTTGCGGGGACTCGTCTGGGGTGGAAGGTAGCGGGAGTAGTCGGAGACATACGGTGCCCACCCCAACGCATAGGCCGCCGCGGCCCCGAATTGCACCAGGAAGGCGGCCCAGTCGAACCCGGCGAAGCCGAGCTGCTGCGCCGGGAACGGGAGAACGATGATCGCCGCGACGGTGAAGACACCGAACGTCATCAGGCACAGCCAGGTCAGCCAGGTCTGGGTCCGGTGAATCCAGTGATAGCCGAAAATTGCGAGGGTCAGCGCAAGCACCGTGACGAGGACACACCACCCATCGTGCGCGTCAATCCCTGTCGTGATCGTCAGGACGTCCGAGGCAAGCATTTGATTGAAGATGTTGAAACCGACAATGCTGAACACGACCACCGCGCAGATCACCACGACGCCGCGGTAGCCGAACTGGGCCCGGGACTGGATCATCTGCGGGAGTCCCAGCTGGGGGCCCTGCGCCGAATGGAACGCGGTAAACACCGTTCCGACAGCGACACCGAGCACGATTGCCAACACCGAGGTCATCAACGTCGCGCCCAGTGCCGCCCCCACCATGCCGGTCGCGAGGGTAGTCAGGTTGGCGTTCGACATGAACCACAGCGGGAACAGCGTCGACGGCCTGCCGCGCCGCTCGGTCAGCGGGATCCAGTCGATCGATTTGGTCTCGACCGCGCCGCGCGCGGGCGTGGCGATGACTTGTCGGGAAGTCGCGGATTCCTCGGGCATGGCTTCCTCGCTCACAGGGTCGACCTCGCGGGAGAGTGCGGGGTGGGGGTCAGGGCATAGATGTCGGGACGGCGGTCGCCGAACAGGTCGTTGTAGTCGCCGAGGGCTTTGTCGCCCGGCTCCGGCAGGTCCAGCAAAGCGTGGACGATCGCGGCACGATCGTCCGCTTCCGCGCAGACCCAGCCATCGGGGGAGATCACCGCGCTCCCTCCGGTCCACGCGACTCCACGTTCGTGGCCGTGGCGGTCGGCGATGACCATCGCCAGCCGGGATGACCGAGCGGCCGCCATCGCCTGGATGGTCTCCGGTGCCCGTTCCCTGGGCGGGCGCGGGACGAGGGGCCAATTAACCGGAAGGGCAAGGATTTCGGCGCCGGACAGGGCGAGCCGACGAGGTACCTCGGGGAACTCGTTGTCGTAGCAGAGGGCAACCCCGATCCTGCCGATGGGGGTGTCGACGATGGCACCGGCCTCCGAACCGCGTGAAAAGATTTCGGTCTCGGCCGCCCATAGGTGGGCCTTCCGGTATCGCGCGAGAATTCGGTCACGGGTGATCACGAGGGCCGAGTTGAACAGGCGGTCACCGGCGAGTTCACAAAAACCGACCACCCCGACCGTGCCGTCGGGCAGCTGCGACGCCACGGCGATGAGCCGTCGATCGTCGGCGGTCAGTGCCAGCGATCGCGCCTCGCACGCATCCTCGAAGACATACCCACTGGTGGCGAGCTCGGGCAGCACGATCAAGCGGGCTCCGGCCGCGACACCGCGCGCGACACCGTCGCGAATGCACTCCACATTGTGGTCGATGTCGCCGACACGGATATCGAGCTCGACTGCCGCGACGTCGAGAGTGCGCACTATCTCCCACCTTGGATCGATGGAGTGGGGTCGGCCGTCCCGCATCCGGGATCCGACGAGCGAGTCCGATGGCGCCCGTCCACGGCGACCGTGAACCCGAGGTTCAGGTGCTGCGCGGGTCGGCGCGGAAATCTTGACTTGGCGACGCCGACGCGGCGTGGGGGTGACTGGCGACCTGTGCTCGACATGGCAGTACGGTAGGTGCTAGTTCCACCACAGGTCTAGATGGCAGTTCCCTGAGGAAAGCACAGGCTTAGCCTTTGCGTGGTGGTGGGACCCTTTCCTCGAAACGTGAAGGTGGATCGGTGACGCCGGGGCGCCGCGTCCGACCGACTGGCCAGGACCACAGGGCGACACATAACTGGTGACACGCCGAGGGTTACGAGACGAGCCAAACCCCTGTACCTCCGTTCGCCGGACGGGATGATCGACCTCGGTGATCTCGTCGATGCCGTCGATGAACCTCCGCACGGCGGCGACAATGTCGGGGGGGTCGGTAATGACCACGGCCTCCTCGGCGAGGGTGGAGCTGTGGGAGGCGTTGGCGGGAGCCGATGACCGCCCGCCGGTCGGTGGCGATGACATTGGCGTGCAGGTTCGGTGACGACAGCACCCGCACTCCGGCGTCGACGTAGTACGCGAGCGCGACCGGGGAGGTCAGGTGCGCCCGGACCGCGGCGCGGGAGGCGTTGACGACGAGGACGTCCCCGGCGCGCAGCGGCATCAGGGTTGGCGCGTCCTGGCCGAGGTGGGCGATCGCAGCGTGCCGGATTCCACGGGTGCGGATGGCGCGGGTGCGGCCACGGGCTCGGTCCGTGGAAGGTGGTCGCCATACCCGGACACGGTAGCGGGTGGGAACGCCCGGCTCGGTGTAATCGATATTGGCCTCAGGCCCTCGGGCGGGCCCTCTGCCACGCCGTGTTGGGGTGGGGTGTTTCCCTCCCCGGGGTGGGCGAACGGACCCCTGGGGTTGCTTCAGTTCGGGCGCTGGAGTGGGCAGAGTTGTATCTGTCACCGACGCACCTCCCCGACATCCTCAGGAGCGAATGAATGATCAACGCCCGCCGAACCTTTACCGCCATCGCCTTCACTGCCTTTACGGTCCTGAGTGCGGCCGGGGCAGCGTCCGTCGCTCAGGCCGAGCCGATCGGCCCGAACGGTCCCACCGGTGGTCCGTGCCCGATCGTGAACACGGACTCCCAAGGCAACGAGACGGTGACGTACGGCAAGCCCGGCGACCGCAATGGCGCCCTGGTGTGCGGTGCGGACGGCGAATGGACGGTCGGCAAGACCAAGGCCAACCCCGGGCAGATCCAGATCCAGCCCGGACTCTCCCGCGGGTAACCGACAGCAGCCTCTGCTGTCCCTTCTGAGGCGAGTGCCCCGCATCGATGCCGGTGCGGGACATTGTCGTCCCCCACGGCCCTCGGTCGCTGTACGCGCCCGGT
>Ga0247825_10002251_pt1 | contig 12781 bp, 12 predicted proteins | sample 13C_Vanillin_Day_FD_194413 | JGI IMG/M metagenome (GOLD analysis project Ga0247825, IMG submission 194413) | Soil microbial communities from agricultural site in Penn Yan, New York, United States - 13C_Vanillin_Day48 | ecosystem: Environmental > Terrestrial > Soil > Agricultural land | place...
GCCGGCGCGAAGCGCCTCCACCAGCGCGCGCTCGTCCACCAGGCCGCCGCGCGCGGTGTTGATGAGCAGCGCGCTTTTCTTCATGCGGGAAAGCTCTTTCGCCCCGATGAGATTTCTGGTGGTTGAAACCAAAGGCAAGTGCAACGAAACGACATCCGAGCGGGCGAGCACCTCGTCGGGCGGCGTGAACTGCACGTCCGGCGCCTTCGGCGGCGCATGGTCGGCGAAGAGGACATGCATGCCGAAGCCGCGCGCAAGGCGCGCCACGCCCTGGCCGATGCTGCCTTCGCCGAAGATGCCGAGCGTGCTGCCGTGCAGGTCCTGGACCGGGTGGCCGGAGAGGCAGAAGCGCTCGGAGCGCTGCCACTTGCCCGCCTGCACGTCCGCGCGCCAGGCGAGCAGGTTCCGGCGCAGCGCGAGGATCAGGCCGAAGGCGTGCTCGGGCACGGTGTGCTCGGCGTAGCCGCGCACGTTGGAGACGACGATGCCGCGCGCCTTGCAGGCGGCGATGTCGACGTTGTCGGTGCCGGTGGCTGCCACCGCGATCATGCGCAGCTGCGGCAGCCTTGCCAGCAGGTCCTCGCACAGCGGCACCTTGTTGACGATGGCGATGGTCGCGCGCTCGAGCAGGCGCGCGGTCTCCTCGGGCGAGGGGATGCCGGTGTGCTCGCGCCATTCGTGCGCGAAGGCGGGGCGCCGCACCTCGGCCTCGAGCGAGTCGCGCTCGAGGAAGACGATCTCTTCCATTACTTCACCGGCGAGAAGGGCGCGGGAGCGAGGAAGACGCTCTCCTGGTGCACGAGCCAGGGGAGGAGGGTGGGCACGAAGGCCTGCCATTCCTTGTCCTGGCCGAGCTTCGCGCGCTGCCCGCTGCGGTGGCCGAAGTCGTCGTAGGCCCAGAGGAACACTACGGAATTGAGCGTCCCGGACTCCTTCGTCCAGCAGCCTATAAGTTTCGCGTATCGGCTGATGAGCGGCAGGCCGTTCTTCTCGTAGAACTTGAGGAACTCGGGCGCCTTGCCCGGCTGCACCTGGTAGGTTCGCATTTCGCAGATCATGGTCGCGACATCCTAGACGACCAATACCCGCTTTGCTATGGTGGCTGTTCAAGGTGAGGAGACACCCCAATGACTCAGTTCCGTAGACGCGACTTTCTCAAGTCATCCGCGGCAGCAGCGCTCGCGGGCAGCAGCACGTTCGGCGCGCTGGGCAGGGCATTCGCCGCCGATCCGGTCAACTTCTTCGCCTGGTCGGCGGGCGTCGACCAGGTGAAGGCGCACGTCAGCGCCTTCGAGGCGAAGACCGGCATCAAGGTGAGTTACGGCAACGCGCCCTGGGCGCAGTACCGCGACACGCTGGTCACCAAGTTCGTCGGCAAGGCGCCGCTCGACACGCTGTGGGTGTCGGATGCCTGGCTGCCCGAGTGGGCGGAGGCGGGCTGGCTCGCGCCGATCGACGGCTATCCGCAGCTCACGAAGTACAACTCGGACGTCGACGACTTCAGCACCAAGTCGATGATGTGGAAGGGCAAGCAGTACGGCCTCACCTACTACACCGACTACATGGCCTTCTTCTACGACGAGGGCATGCTGCAGAAGGCGGGCATCTCGGCGCCGCCCGCCACGTGGGACGAGGTGGTGCAGCAGTCGCTGAAGATCAAGAAGGCCGGGCTCTCCGAGTACCCGCTGATGCTCTCCATGGCGCGCGAGACCTGGCTGATCGAGTTCCTCTCGTCGCTCGTCTTCTCGCACGGCGGGCGCTTCGTCGACGACGCCGGCGCGGCGGTGATGCAGGACAAGAAGAAGGGCGCGCACGAGGCGCTCACCTGGATCGTCAACGCGGTGCAGAAGCACAAGATCGTCTCGCCGGCGTGCGTCGAGATCGGCGAGCTGAACGGGCTCAAGTCGTTCACCTCCGGACAGCACGCCTTCGCCATGCTCGGGCGCTACCGCATCCGCACGCTGAACGACCCGAAGCAGTCGCAGATCGCCGGCCGGGCGAAGCAGGCGATGATGCCGCGCGGCCCGAACGGCAAGCACGCCACGGTCGGCTGGAACCGCTTCTACGGCCTCACCGCCACGGCGGCGAAGGACAAGGCGAAGGCCGCCGACACGGTGAAGCTGATCGAGTGGTTCGGCGGCAAGGCCGACGGCCAGTACGCGTTCCAGAAGCTGATGTTCATGGACGTGGGCGCCGGCTTCGCGGTGAAGCCGCTGTTCAAGGACCCGGACATCATCAAGACCTACAACCAGTTCTCGGACATCAAGATGTACGAGAAGCAGCAGGCGCTGGCGCAGAAGAAGGACGTGATCGCGCCCTGGTACGGCGAGTGGGACGAGGTGAACGGCACCGCCTTCCAGGCGGCGGTGGTCGGCAAGAGCTCGATCGAGGACGCGCTGAAGCGCTCGGCCGACACCTGGAACAAGCTGCGCAGACGCGCCTAGAAGAGGTTTTTCTTAAGTGAGTATCCGGGCCGGGGCCCTGCGGGGCATGTTCGGGCCTCCGGTGAGCCGCTACGACCAGGCGAGCGCCATGTGGCTGCTCGCGCCGATGCTGGGCGTGCTCCTGGTCGTGGCGGTGTTCCCGGTGCTCTACTCGTTCTGGATCAGCCTGTTCGACCTCAGGCTGACGCGGCCGCACCGCGTGCCCTTCGTCTGGTTCGAGAACTACCAGGAGATCTTCCAGGACGAGCTCTTCTGGCAGTCGGTGTGGCGCACCACCTCGTTCACGCTGATCTGCGTCGCCGCCATCATGGTGATCGCGCTGGCGATGGCGCTGCTGCTGAACGAGGAGTTCCGCGGCCGGCGCTTCCTCTCGGCGATGCTGCTCGTGCCCTGGGCCATCCCCTACGTCGCCAACGGCCTGATGTGGAAGTGGATCTACGACTCGGGCTACGGCGCGCTGAACGGCCTGCTCTTCCAGCTCGACTTCATCGACAAGTACATGGTGTGGCTGGGCGACCAGCACAAGACGCTGTGGCTGATCGCCAACGCCTTCATCTGGAAGGAGGTGCCGCTCGCCACCATCCTGGTGCTGGTCGGCCTGAAGTCGATTCCCGCCGACCTCTACAGCGCGGCGCGCGTCGACGGCGCCAACACCTGGCGCCGCTTCGTGCACATCACGCTGCCGGCGCTCAGGCCTTCGTTCATGCTGGTGGTGATCTACGAGACGATGATGGCGATCCGCCACTTCGACCTCTTCTTCATCCTCACCGAGGGCGGGCCGGCGGAGGCCTCGCACGTCCTCGCCTGGCACGTCTACGTCGAGACCTTCCGCAAGCTCTCCTTCGGCACCGGCTCGGCGCTCGCCTACATCATGGCGCTGGTGACGTTCTTCCTCGCCTTCTGGCTGATCCGGACATTGGGGAAGAAGCTGTGAGAAGGATCTTTCTCTTCTGTGCCTCCGCGGTGTTCCTGATCTACGTTCTTGCCCCGGTGGCGTGGCTGCTGTCGTCTTCCTTCCAGGGCGAGGCGGAGATCACCTCGCGGCCGCCGCACTGGATCCCGCAGCAGCCGACGCTGGAGAACTTCGAGGCGATCTTCCAGGCGCGCGAGAAGAAGGTCACCTACGAGACGCGCCGCGCCGGCGACCCGGCGACCGGCGGCTACATCCCCTCGACCGCGCGCGACCTCCTGCCCTCGATGTGGAACAGCCTCGTCGTCGCCGTCGCGGTGGTGATCCTGAACCTCGTGGTCGGAGTGCCTGCGGCCTACGCCATGGCCAAGATCCGCTTCATCGGCCGCTCCACCTCGATCTACTTCATGCTCACCACGCGCGTCATTCCCGACATCGCGCTGGTGGTGCCCTTCTTCCTCTTCATCCGCACCTTCGGGCTGCTCGACCACCTCGGCTCGCTCATCATCACCTACCTCGCCATCACCGTGCCCTTCAGCATCTTCATCCTGGTGAGCTACTTCGAGTCGCTGCCCGACGAGCTCGACAAGGCGGCGCGAGTGGACGGCTGCTCGCGGCTGCAGACGCTCACGCGCGTGTACGTGCCGCTGGCGATGCCGGCGCTGGTGGCGGTGGTGCTGTTCACCTTCCTGTCGAGCTGGAACGAGTTCCTGCTCGCGCTCATGTTCACGCAGACGCCCGCCTCGCAGACCATGCCGATCGTGGTGGCCTCCTTCGCCTCGGATTTCACCATCAGCTTCGCCTTCATCAACGCCGCGGGCGTGCTCGCCGTCATCCCGCCGGTCCTGATGGCGGTCATCTTCGAGCGCTACATCGTCTCCGGCCTCACCGCCGGCGCCGTCAAGGGCTGAAGCGGCATGGCGACGATCCGCTTCGAGTCGGTCGGCAAGACCTACCCCAACGGCTTCGCGGCGCTGGAGAACCTGTCGCTCGAGATCGCCGACCGGGAGTTCGTAGTGCTGCTCGGGCCCTCGGGCTGCGGCAAGTCGACCACGCTGAACCTGATCGCGGGGCTGGAGGACGTCACCGCCGGCTCGCTCTACTTCGACGCGACGCTGATGAACGTGGTGCCGGCGCACAAGCGCGACGTGGCCATGGTGTTCCAGAGCTATGCGCTGTACCCGCACAAGTCGGTCTACGAGAACATCGCTTTCGGCCTGCGGATGCGAGGGTTTGCCGGAGAGGAAATTGAACGGCGGGTACGCGACGCGGCGCGCTCGCTCGAGATCGAGCCGCTGCTCGAGCGCCGGCCGCACCAACTCTCCGGCGGCCAGCGCCAGCGCGTCGCGCTCGGCCGCGCGCTGGTGCGCCAGCCGCAGGCCTTCCTCATGGACGAGCCGCTCTCCAACCTCGACGCGGCGCTGCGCATCGCCATGCGCGCCGAGATCAAGAAGCTGCACCAGACGATGCGCACCACCTTCGTCTACGTGACGCACGACCAGGCCGAGGCGCTGACCCTTGCCGACCGCATCGTCGTCATGAAGGAAGGCGTGATCCAGCAGATCGGCACGCCCGAAGAGATCTACGACCGGCCTAAGAACACCTTCGTCGCCTCCTTCCTGGGCAACCCGCCGATCAACTACCTCGAGGGCTCCCTCTCCCAGGATGGCCGGCGTTTCGTGCGCGGTGCGGTCTCGCTGCCCCTGCCGATCCCGCTTCCGGTCCAGGCCGGCCGGCCGGTCAGGCTGGGCATCCGGGCGGAGGATGTCGATCCGAAGGGCACCGGCGAGCAGCTGGGCGGGCGGATCACCTCCGTCCTGCCGGTCGGCTCCGACCAGTTCCTCGGCGTCGAGGTGGAGGGCGCGGCGCTCTTCTTCCGCGTCGGCCGCGAGGTGCGCGTGCACGAGGGCGAGAACATCTCGCTGCCGGTCAACGCGAACCGCCTGCAGGTGTTCGACGCCGCCTCCGGCGCAAGCCTGCTCTGGCAGTGAAGCCCGCGCCTTTCCGCTACCACCGCCCGCGATCGCTGGCCGATGCCATTGCTTTACTTTCGCAATATTCAGACAGCAAGCTGATTGCGGGAGGCCAGAGCCTCGGGCCGATGATGAACATGCGCCTGGTGCAGCCGGCCGAGCTCATCGACCTGAACGCGGTTGCCGGCCTGGACTTCATCACCGAAAAGGATGATTTCCTGGAAATCGGGGCGCTGGCCCGCCACCATCAGGTCGCGAATTCTCCTGTCATCAAGAAGCACTGCCCGCTGCTCGCCGAGGCGGCCGCGACCATCGGCCACTACGCCATCCGCAGCCGCGGCACGCTCGGCGGCTCGCTCGCGCACGCCGACCCGGCGGCGCAGCTGCCGCTGGTGGCGGCGACCCTGGGCGCGCAGATCGTGGTGCACGGCAAGCGCGGCGAGCGGCGCATCGCGGCGAAGGACTTCTTCGTCTCGATGATGAGCACCGCGCTCGCGCCCGACGAGATCGTCGTCTCGGTGCGCTTCCCCAAGGCGGCGGCGGGCGACCGGCATGCGTACCTGCAGTTCAGCCGCCGCACCGGGGATTTCGCCATCGTTGCAGTCGCCTGCACACTCCAGAACAGGAAGTTGAAGATCGGCGTGGGCGGCGCCGAAGGCAAACCGCTGGTTCTCGAGTTCTTAAATGAAAAGCCCGAAACCATTGCGAGGAAGGCGCGCGAGGCGGTCGATCCCGCCGAGAACCCGCGCGTGCCGGCCCTGTACAGGAAGGAGCTGGTGGAAGTCCTCGTGAAGCGAGCCGTCGCCAAGTGCTTGAATTCGAACTGACGGTAAACGGCGAGCGCTATCCGGTTCGCGCGGAGCCGAGGAAGCTTCTCTGCGACGTGCTGCGCGAGGACTGCCGGCTTACCGGCACGCATGTCGGCTGCGAGCACGGCGTGTGCGGCGCCTGCACGGTGCTCGTCGACGGCAAGCCCTCGCGCGCCTGCCTCATCTACGCGGTGCAGATGCAGGGCCACGAGCTCACCACCATCGAGGCGGTGGCGAAGGAGGGCAAGCTCTCGCCCCTGCAGCAGGCGCTGCACGAGGTGCACGGGCTGCAGTGCGGCTTCTGCACCGCCGGCATCGTCATGACCTTCGAGGCGTACCTGAAGGAGAACCCGCGCCCGAGCGAGGCGGAGGTGCGCGAGGTGCTCTCCGGGAACCTCTGCCGCTGCACCGGCTACCACAACATCGTGAAGGCAATCATTCGAGTGGCAAATGAGGGCCGCGATGCGAAGGCCTAAGCTGCGCCACATCGGCGCGGCGCTGCCGCGCAAGGAAGACCTGCGCTTCCTCACCGGGCATGGGCGCTACGTCGAGGACATCGAGATCCCCGGCGCGCTGCACGCCTGCTTCGTGCGATCGCCGTATCCGCACGCAAAGATCAAGTCGATAAAGACGGATGAATCGAGAAAGTTGGAAGGCGTAGTAGCCGTTTACACCGGAAAGGACCTCGCGCAGTGGACGACGCCGCTGCGCATGGCGCCGCCGATCGAGGGGCTGCACCCGGTGGAGATGACGACCCTGCCCATCGACAAGGTGCGCTTCCACGGCGATCCGGTGGCCTGCGTCATCGCCACCAGCCGCTACCTCGCGGAGGACGCCGCGGAGCGGGTGGAGGTCGACTACGAGCCGCTGCCGGCGGTGGCGAATCTCGAGCAGGCGCTTCTGGAGAATGCGGTCAAAGTCGACGCGTCTTTGCCCTCGAATCTCGTCTCTATTCAAAGATTCAAGACTGGAGACCCGGAAGCGAGAAAACGCGAGGCCTTCAAGGTCATCGAGTCGGCGTTCCACCAGGGGCGCATGACGCACCTGCCGATCGAGACGCGCGGCCTCGCCGCCGTCTGGGACGAAGGCCGCCAGCACCTGACCGTGCACATCGGAAACCAGGTACCGCATCCCTACCGCTCGCAGGTGGCGGCGCGCATGCGCCTCTCGGAGTCGCAGGTGACGATCGCCTCGCCCGACGTCGGCGGCGGCTTCGGGCAGAAGATCGCGCTCTACCGCGAGGAGCTCACGGTGTGCGCCGCGAGCCGGCAGCTGAAACGCCCGGTGCGCTGGCGCGAGGACCGCATGGAGAACCTGATGGCCGCGAGCCATGCGCGCGAGGACAGCGTGCGCACGCGCGCCGCGGTGACCAAGGAGGGGCGCCTGCTCGGCCTGGAGCTCGAGATCCTGGAAGACTTCGGCGCCTACTGCTTCTATCCCGCCAACTACCTCGCGAGGGTGGTGGCGATGATCCTCACCGGCCCTTACAAGCTGCGCGACTACGCCTTCGAGGTGAAGGTCGCCCTCACCAACAAGTGCGGCAACGGCCCGATGCGCGCGCCCATGGCCATCACGAGCTGGGTGATCGAGGGCACCATGGACGCGATCGCACGCGAGCTCGGGCTCGACCCGCTCGAGGTGCGCCGCCTGAACATGGTCGAGACGCGCGAGCTCCCCTACACCATGCCGACCGGCGAGGTGATCGCCGACATCACGCCGCGCGAGACGCTCGAGGCGGCGGTGAAGGCGATCGACTATGCGGGCTTCCGCAAGCGCCAGGCCGCCGCGCGCAAGGAAGGCCGGCACCTCGGGCTCGGCCTCTGCTCGGTGGTCGAGTCGACCACCTACGGCTCGAAGTTCTACAAGGCCGCGGGCATCCCCGGCTCCGGGCACGAGGCGGCGTGGCTGCGCATCGAGCCGAGCGGGGCGGTCAACGCCTCGGTGGGCCTGGGCGCGACTGGGCAGGGCTACGAGACGGCGTTCGCGCAGGTGGTGGCCGACGGCCTCGGCGTCGAGCCCTCGCAGGTGCGCATGCAGATGGGCAATACCGATGTCGCGCCCTACGGCATGGGCAGCCGCGGCGCGCGCGGCGGCACCGCGGGCGGCACGGCGATCTTCCTCGCCGCGCGCGAGGCGAACGAGAAGGTGCTCGCCATCGCCGCGCAGATGCTCGGCTTCGACTCCGCCGAGGGCCTGCACCTCGTCGACGGGCGCGTCGAGCGCGAGATCCTCGGCGAGCGCGTGAAGACCGACCTCACCCTCGCGCAGGTGGCGCGCACCGCGTACCTCGACCCCACCGCGCTGCCGAAGGGCATGGCGCCGGGCCTCGACTTCTCGAAGACCTACGACCCGCCGCCGATGACCTACTCCAACGCGGCGCACGCCTGCGAGGTCGAGCTCGACGCCGAGACCGGCGCGCTGAAGATCCTGCGCTATGTGGTGGCGGAGGATTGCGGCACGGTGCTAAACCCCTTCGTCGTCGAGGGCCAGCAGCACGGCGCCATCGCCATGGGCCTCTCGGGGGCGCTGCTGGAGCACATGCGCTACGACGAGCACGGCAACAACATCACCGGCTCGCTCGCCGATTACCTCGTCGCCACCTCCACCGACCTGCCGGGCTTCGAGGTGATCCCCATGCACACGCCGAGCCGCGGCAACCCGGTCGGCATCAAGGGCATGGCGGAGGGCGGCGTGATGGGCGCCATCGGCGTCATCGCCTGCGCGGTCAACGACGCCCTCTCACCATTCGGCGTCGTCGCCGATCGCCAGCCGCTCAGCCCGGATTACCTTCGCTCGCTGCTCCGGCAGACATAGGCCACGGTGCGGATGCGCTTCTCGCCGAGGTTCTGCACCTGGTTGCGCGTCATGCGCGCGTAATCGTCGCCAAGAAAGAGCTGGAACCCCAGCGGCGGCGGCGCCGCGCCCGCCATGGCGGCCGCCTTTTCCCTGAACCAGGCGAGGCTCGCCTCGGTGGAGTCGATCTCCTCCAGGACCTCGAAGCCCGCGCCGGACAGCAGCTCGCGCATCTGCGCCGGTGTCGCGAGATGGCTGATGGCGGGCTCGCGCGCCCACGGCACCGGAAACACGACCGGCCCGCCTTCGCCCTGCAGGATGTCGTAGACCGCGAAGACGCGCCCCGGCTTGAGCGCGCGCATCGCCGCCGCGTAGAGCGCGTCCTTGGCGGCGATGTTCATCGCCACGTGGATGGTCAATGCGGCATCGAAGCTCGCCGGCGGGAAAGGCGGGCGCGTCGCGTCGCCGTGCACGAAGCGCACCTTGCCGGAAAGCCCCACCCATCCCGACATCGCCGTCGCGGCGTCGCAGAAGCTGCGCGTGAGGTCGATGCCGGTCACCCTGCAGCCATGGGCCTCGGCGAGCGTCCGCGCCGGCCCGCCAAGACCGCTGCCGAGGTCGAGCACGTGCGAGTCGCGCTCGAGCTCCATGCGTCGCGCAAGCTCGAGCGTCGCCTGGCGGCCGCGGATGTGGAACTCGTCGATGCTGGCGAGGTCGGCGGTGGTCAGCCGCTCGAGGTCCTTGCCGGCGGCGGCAAGCCGTTCGCGGATGGCGGAGGCGAGGTCGGCTGCGCCGCCGTAGTGGCGCTCGACCCCGGCGCTCACGGCCGCTCCGGCTCGGCGAGGACGCGCTTGGCGACGTGGAAGCCGTCGAGCGCCGCGGGCGCGCCGCAGTAGACGGCGCCGTGCAGGAGCAGCTCCTTGATCTCGGCCCTGGTGATGCCGTTGCGCAGCGCCGCGCGCAGGTGGATCTCCAGCTCGCGCGGGCGGTTCAGGGCGAAGATCATGGCGAGGCTCATGATTGAGCGGGTCTTCAGCGGCAGCCCGCCGCGCGCCCAGCTCGCCCCCCAGCCGTGCTCGGTGACATAGTGCTGCAGGTCGATCGTGAAGTCGTCGGCGTCGCGGAAGGCGCGGTCCACGTACTCGCCGCCCATCCAGCGCCGTCGCAGCTTCAGTCCCTCGGTGTAAGCCTTGCTTTTCTTCGCAGGTGCTTTTCTAGCCATCGCCAGCTCCATAGGGTCGGGTAATGATCTCGAGAAGATTGCCCGCGGGGTCCTCGAAGTAGACGCCGCGGCCGCCGAAGAGGCGGTTGATCTCGCCGTGGCGAGACTGCCCGGGGTCGGCCCAGTAGTCGAGGCGCCGCGCCTGGACGCGGCCGAAGATCTGGTCGAACTCCTGCTCGCTCACCAGGAAGGCGTAGTGCTGCACCTGGATCTTCTCGTCGGTCTCGAGGAAGGCGAGGGTCACCCCGTTCGCCGTCTCGACGTCGAGGAAGGGGCCGAAGGGCACCGGCATGCCTAAGCCGAAGATCTCGGCGTAGAAGTCGGCGGACGCTTTCTTGTCGCGCGCGTGGACGATGGTGTGGTTGAGCTTGACGGCCATGGAAGAGAACGGTCGGACGGTGCGAATGGGTCAAATATGACCCATTTTGAGGAACTCCCTGCGAGTCTTCGGGCCGTAGGTGAGGAAGCCCGGGTCGGGCTCATAAGCCGCGCGCGCCGCGGCAACGGCGTCCTGGCTGGCGTATTTCTTCACCTCTGCGGCGGAGATGCCGTACACCTTCGCCGCGCTCAGGCCGAAGATCTTCGCGCGCAGCGCCGGGGTGATCTCGGCGTAGCCGTGCTGCTCGCGCAGCCGCGGCGCGATCTGGAAGCTGCGGAAGGCCTGGATCTGGTCCTGCGGCGAGCCGTACCAGATCGAGTCGGTGCCCCAGAGCACGTTGTCCTCGCCGCAGTACCGGATGAGCTTGCCCAGGGCGTGCGCCGCCTGCTCGGGGTCGCGCATGAGGAAGCGCCAGGTCGAGCCGAGCTCGGCGTACACGTTGCTTCCTGGTTTCACACTGTTATCCACCAGTGAACGGATCAGAGTGTCGATGCCGTCTTTCTTTGCGGCGGGCTCGTAGGGCTCCTCCTTGACGCTCGAGACGAAGCCCGAGTGGTAGACGAGGAACTTCACGTCGGGAAAGCGCTTCGCCACGACGCCGATGTCGCTGCACTGGCTGTGCTCGTAGGAGCGCTTGCCGAAGGGCAGGCCCTTGTGCACGCAGATCACCTTCACGCCGAGCGCGCGCGCCTTCTCGATGAAGCGCGTGCCGACCTCGTCGGAGAGGAAGTAGCCGCGCCCGCCCGGGCCGAACTGGGTGTAGGTCTTCCACGCCGAGATGCCCCAGCGCTCCTTCAGCTCGTCCATCGCTTCGAGGTCGCCGGGCTGGTTCGGGTTGACGCGCCCGTGCAGGAGCAGGCGGTGCTTGGGCAGTCGCTCGACGATGCGGCGCACCGCGTCGGCGGCCTGGATGGTGACCGGCTCCGCATCGCGCGTCGAGGGCACGAAGGAGAGCACCATCATGTCGGTGTCGGAGTCCATGAAGACGTCCTTCACGAACTCGTCGGGACCGAGGCACTGCAGGTGGCTGGGTTTGCCGCAGGCGGCCTTGGGTGACCACTTGAAGGCATCCGCGGAGGCCTTCTTCACCCAGTCGCCGCCGGGATCGACGAAGTGGCCCTGCACGTCGAAGATGAACTCGCCCTTGCCGCCGACGGAAGCCTGCGCGAGCTGCGGCTCGAGCGCCGCCTCGCGCGGGAGGTCGAAGAAGCCGCCGGTCTTTCCCGCCGCTGCGTTGGCGGCGTTGAAGGCGAGCAGCGTGCTCGCCGCGCCGCAGGACGAGACCAGGAATTTTCGTCTTTGCAGATTGAGCTTCTTCGAGAACTGCGTGGCCAGCTCGAGAGCCAGACGATTGGAAAAGCGGTTTGCCGCAGACAACGGCACGGGCACGAATTCGCCGTTCGAGGTGCTGTCGAGCTTGATCGGCAGGCGCGTGCCGCCGGGGTCGATGCGGGAATCGCCGCTCATCGCGCTTTCAGCTTGAGCTCGAGGCCCACCGGCGACATGGTGAGGGCGAGGTGCTCGCGCGGCTCGCCGCCGCCGGGGGCGGCGACGCTCTCGAGCTCGAAGCTGCCCAGCAGCATCGCGATCACCATCTTCATTTCCATCACCGCGAGGTAGCGCCCGGGGCACAGGCGCGGCCCGGCGCCGAAGGGCATGGCGACGCGCTTGGCGGAAGCCGCGGCGCGCAGGCCCGCGGGGTCGTTCAGCCAGCGCGCCGGGTCGAAGCGCCCGGCGCCGGGGAAGTGGCGCTCGTCCACCGCGGCCGGGCGCATCAGGCACATGACGAGCTGGCCGCGCGGCACCTCGATGCCGGCGACGACGCTGTCGCGCACGGCCTGGGCGACGATGAGCGGGGCGACCGGCTTCAGGCGCATGGTCTCGTTCGCGCAGGCTTCCACGTAGGGCAGCGCCGCGAGCTGCTCGTAGCGCTCGGGCAGGCCCGCCGCGCCGACCACGGCGCGCGCTTCGTCGCGCGCGCGCTCGAGCGCCTGCGGGTTGCAGGAAAGGAGCCAGATCATCCACGCCAGCGTGTTCGCGGTGGTGTCCTCGCCGGCGAGCAGCATGGTGAGGACGTTGCCGGCGACGTCGCTGTCCTCCAGGCCGCTGCCCGCGGTGTCGCGCGCGGCGATCATCGCCTCGATCAGGTTGGCGGGCCGCTCGCGCAGGGACGGGTCGCGCTCGATCCGCGCGCGCGCCTGGGCGATGAAATCCTGCACCGCGCGGTGCAGCGCCGCGAGCGCGGCATGGG
>Ga0247825_10002252_pt1 | contig 12781 bp, 12 predicted proteins | sample 13C_Vanillin_Day_FD_194413 | JGI IMG/M metagenome (GOLD analysis project Ga0247825, IMG submission 194413) | Soil microbial communities from agricultural site in Penn Yan, New York, United States - 13C_Vanillin_Day48 | ecosystem: Environmental > Terrestrial > Soil > Agricultural land | place...
GTGCGGACGGCGCGCCACTCCCCCGCCCACCCGGGCCCGCTCGCTGCCCCGCCGGGCGCGCGCCTCCGCCACGGTGATGGTGACGGTGATGAGGACGAGCAGCACCGAGAGGACGGCGGCCGCCGTGCGGTCGAAGCTCGAGCGGTACGCCGCGTAGATGACGCGGGTGAAGGTGTCGAAGCGCAGCAGCGAGGGGGCGCCGAAGTCGCTCAGCGCGTAGAGCGCCACGAGCAGCGCACCGGACGCTACAGACGGCCGCAGCTGGCGCGCCGTCACCGACCAGAACGTGTTCCACGGCGAGCGGCCGAGCGAGCGGGCCACCTCCTCGACCGAGGGGTCGATCCGGCGCATCGCCGCGGCCACGGGCAGGTAGACATAGGGATAGCAGCAGGCCGTGAGGACGAGCACGGTGCCGCCGAAACCGCTGACAGCGGGAAGCGCCGAGATCCAGGCGAAGGCGGCGACGTAGCTGGGGATGGCCAGCGGCAGGGCCGCCGTGACGGCGAGCAGGCGCCGCCCGGGGAGGTTCGTGCGGGTGGCCAGGATCGCCAGGCCGACGCCGATGACGAGGCTCAGCAGGGTCACCGTGCCGGCCAGGGCGAGGCTGCGCAGCACGAGGGTGAGGGTCCGCTCGCGAAGGATGATGTCGGCGACCCTCTCCAGCCCGGCCCCGGCCGTGCGGACCACGAGGTAGCTGATGGGCAGCAGCGCGACGAGGGCGGTGACGAGCCCCGGGCCGAGGAGGATCCACGGCGCCCGGGATGGGCGCACGGCTGACCTGGCCCCCGAGGACTCTGAGGTCTCGGGAGCCAGGTCGGTCAGGGCCTCGCCGCTCAGGTCAGCCCCACCTCGTCGAGGAGCGCCAGCGTCTGCTCGAGCGAGTCGAGCGAGTTCAGGTCGACGCTGCTGCGCTTGAGCTCGGACAGCGGCACGATGTCGTGCTTCGTGGACTCGATGCCGGCCACGACGGGGTACTCGGCGGTCTCGTCCGCGAAGTACTGCTGGCCCTCCTTGGAGAGCAGGTAGTCGATCGCCTTGGTGGCGCCGGCCTTCTGGTTGCTGCCCTTGAGGATGCCGACGCCGGCGACGTTGATCAGGGCGCCGGGGTCGTCCGAGCCGAGGAAGTGGATCTTGGCCTTGACGGAACCCGCCCCCTTCTCGGCGACCCGCTCATACCAGTAGTAGTGGTTGATCAGACCGAGGGCGACCTGCCCGGAGTCGACGGCGTCGAGGACGAGGATGTTGTTGTCGTACGCCTTGGGCTCGTTGGCCTTGAAGTCCTCGAGCCACTTCTTGGCGCCGTCCTCCCCCTTGGTGACCCGCAGTGCGGTGACGAAGGACTGGAAGGAGGCGTTGGCCGGGGCGTAGCCGATCTTGCCCTTGTACTTGGGGTCGAGGACGGCGTCGACGGAGGTCATCGACGTCACCTCGGGCGCCTGTGCGGGGTCGTAGGCGATGACCCGGGCACGTGCCGAGGTCGCCACCCAGTGGCCCTTCGGGTCAGCGAAGCCCTCGACGACCTTGCCCGTGGTGGCGGGGTCGAGCGTCTCGAGGCGGTCGGCCTTGCCCAGCGCTCCGAGCGCACCGGCGTCCTGGGAGAAGAAGATGTCGGCCTTGGTGTTCTCGCCCTCCTCCAGCAGCTGCGCGGCGAGCTCGCTGGAGCCCCCGTAGCGGACCTGGACGTCGACGCCGGTCGCGTCCTCGAGCTTCTTGAGCACCGGCCCGACGAGGTTCTCGTTGCGGCCCGAGTAGATGACCAGGGCGTCGTCGGACAGCGGCTCCTGGCCCTCTCCCTGCCCGCAGGCACCGAGGCCCAGGGCCAGCAGCGGGGCCACCACCAGGGCGGTGGCGCGGCGACGGGGGGCGCGGCGACCGGTGGTGCGGGAGCGGCGAGGAAGACGGGGACGCATAGCCGCACGATATTAGGTAAGCCTTACCTGAGCCAAATCGCCTGCCCGTACCGGGAAAGACCACGTGGTTCGCGTTGCTGAGCCTGCTGGAAGCGCTCCGCGGCTGAGGTCCGGTGGACCGGCTCCCCGACCGAAAGCCGCCTGGTCGGTAGCGTGCCGCCATGGCGAGATCGGGTTTGGGACAACGGCTGGCACGCATCGTCGGCCGGGCGGCACGCGATGGCGCCCGGGCGTGGCGCGGTTCGGAGCCGCAGCGCTCGGCCGGCGGCCAACCCGCCCGCGCCGACACCCTGTCGGGGACCCGGCCGGGACACCAACCATCCCCGACCGGCTACCCCGGCGATTTCGAGGGTGTCCCCGAGATCAGCTACACGCCGGCCCACGACGGCGACCCTGACCCTGGCGAGATCGTCTGGACCTGGGTGCCCTTCGAGGAGGACCACTCGCGCGGAAAGGACCGGCCGGTGCTCGTCATCGGGCGCGACGGGTCGTGGCTGCTGGCGCTGATGCTCACCAGCCAGGACCACGACCGGGACGCCGCGCAGGAGGCGAGCCATGGCCGGCGGTGGGTCGACGTCGGCACGGGCTCGTGGGACCGGCAGGGTCGACCGAGCGAGGTCCGCATCGACCGCATCGTCCGCGTCGCCCCTGCCCTCGTGCGCCGCGAGGGTGCCGTGCTGTCGCGCGAGCGTTTCGCCGAGGTGGCCGCGGAGGTGCGAGCGGCCCACTGACGCCGGCACGCGGGTCGTCGCGGATCCGCGGCCGGGGGCATCGTTGTCGCTATCGTTCCGCGCGTGGCGGAGAAGGGGTTGGGACCGCGGCTCGCGGCCCTCGTGCTGGCCGGACTGCGCAGGGCCGTCGGCCTTCCTCCGGCGTACCCCGGTGACTTCGTGGGCAGACCGAGCGTGACCTACGCGCCGCAGCCCGACGGCCGACCGGACCCGGGCGAGATCGTCTGGGCTCGGGTGCCGTTCGAGGAGGACCACCGGCAGGGCAAGGACCGTCCCGTGCTGCTCATCGGCCGCGACGGCAGGTGGCTGCTGGGTCTGATGCTGACGAGCCAGGACCGCCGGTCCGACGGTGCCCGGCCGCCCGGTCGCGCCCGACGGTGGGTGGAGATCGGCACCGGCCCGTGGGACCGGGCACGACGACCGAGCAGCGTCCGCGTCGACAGGATCATCCGCATCCACCCCAGGACCGTGCGCCGCGAGGGTGCCGTCCTCGACCGGATCCGTTTCGAGCAGGTGGCCGCGGCGGTGCGCGCGGTGCGCTGACTCAGGGCAACCGGCACCCGGGACACGAGCAGGAGGGCCCGTCACCGCTGAGCGGTGACGGGCCCTCCTGCTGCGTCAGGTGGCGCTTCGCCTCAGAGGGAAGCGGCCTTCTTCGCCATGGCCGACTTCTTGTTGGCGGCCTGGTTCTTGTGGATGACGCCCTTGCTCACGGCCTTGTCGAGCTTGGTGGAGGCAGCCTTGAGCGCCTCCTGGGCCTTGGCGGTGTCACCCGTCTCCGCGGCCTCGCGGAACTTGCGGATCCAGGTCTTGAGCTCGCTCTTGACGGCCTTGTTGCGCTCGGTCGCCACGCGGTTGGTCTTGATCCGCTTCAGCTGGGACTTGATGTTTGCCACAGGTAGTTCTTTCTGGTTGGTCGGTTGGTGCCGTTAGAGGGCGGCAGACGCGGCTCGGGACCGGGCGTGGGGCACCCGTGGTTGAGCCGCGCTGGGTGGTGCTGCATGCGCGCACGACCTAGGCGCGCACGCGAGGGCCAAATCTACCAGCGAGAGCCGCTCGCCCACAAAACGCCGTATGCCGCGTGGCTGCGCCGGCAGGGCACCCATCGGGCCCCGGGTGGTCATGGCTGGGCGGGGGGCCCTGGCCACCCCTCAGGAACGGTGGCCGGCCGCCCGCTCCCGGGTGATGGTGAGGATGGCGCGCTCGACGGCATACACAGGGTCACGCCCGCCGCCTTTGACCTCGAAGTCGGCGCTGGCCACGGCCTGGATGGAGCGTCCCAGGGCCTCGGCCTCCCAGCCCGAGAGCGCTCGGCGGGCCTTGTCGACCTGCCACGGGGCCATGCCCAGGTCGCGGGCGACGTCCGCGGACTTCCCCCGGCCGGCGTGTCCCACCCGCACGAGCTGGCGCAGCTGCTGGGCGAGCACCGCGACGATCGGCACCGGGTCGACCCCGGTGGCGATGGCGTGGCGCAGCAGCCTGAGCGCCTCACCCGCGTTACCGGCAACGGCGGCGTCGGCCACCCGGAAGCCCGTCGCCTCGACCTTGCCCCCGTGGTACTTCTCGACGAGCGCCTCGTCGACGACCCCCGTGGTGTCGGAGATCAGCTGCTGGCAGGCCGCTGAGAGCTCTCGCAGGTCCCTGCCGACCGCCTCGACGAGCGCGCGGACCGCCTCGGGGGTCGCCCGACGCCTGGCCGCGCGGAACTCGTGCATCGCGAAGTCGCTCTTGTCGCGGTCGGTCTTGACCGCCGGGCAGTCGATGACCCGGGCCCCACCCTTCTTCAGGGTGTCGAGGACCTTCTTGCCCCGCTGCCCCGACTTGTGCGCCACCACGAGCGTGATCTCCGGCTCGGGCGCAGCGAGGTAGGCCAGCAGGTCGGTCTGCAGGTCGTCGGGGGCCTCGTCGAGGTCCTGGACGACGATCGCCTTCTCGCCGCCGAACAGGGACGGGCTGGCGTGCATCCCCAGCGAGCCCGTCTCGTAGGAGCTCGCCTGCAGCCTCACGACCTCGAGGTCCGGCGCCGTGACCCGGACCTCGGCCAGGACCGAGGCCAACGCCCGGTCCGCCAGCACGCCCTCAGGACCGGTGATGAGGACGAGAGGAGGGACGGTGCGCTGGGGGGCGAGGCTCACGAGCACAGCCTGCCACGCGCCGCCGACACGATGCCCGAGACCGTCGCCGCCGCGCCCATCGCACCACCCGGCCGCGCTGGCCGGCGTGTGCGGCACCGCGACCGGGCCCGGTCTGGCAGCATTCCGCCGTTCCCGAGCAGAGGACCCGCCATGACCACGCCCACTCCCCCGCAGCCTCCGGGCTCGTTGTCCTCAGGCCCGCCGTCGCCTGCCAGCGTGTGGGCAACCCCCTCGCCCGGCGCCGCTCCCGCACAGAGTCCCCTGCCGTACGCCGCCGTGCCCGGCCACGGCGTTGCGCCCGGCCACGGCGGTGCGACCGTCCCTCTCGCGCCGGGCTCTGCCGGGCGCGACCGCACTGCGCTGTGGGTGGCTGGTTGCGCGCTGCTCGCCGGCCTCGTCGCCCTTGCGGTGGCCGTGGTGGCTCTGGTGCTGGCCCTGAGCCACGGCCCCGTCCACGGCACCGAGTCGGCCGAGCCGCTGGCCGGCGAGGTCGTGGGCGTCCCGCCCGGCTCCTCCCTCTCCGGAGACCGCCTCGCCCACAGCGTCGCGGTCGTGCTGGCGGACGCGGGCGCAGACGTCGAGACGCTGGAGTGCGACGACACCCTGAGCGTGCAGCGCGGGGCGCAGGTGGACTGCAGTGGCACCGTCGACGAGTACGACGGGTGGCTGGGCACCGTCACCTTCACCAGCGCCGACGGCGAGTTCGAGCTGTACGAGGAGTAGGCCGCGGCCGCTAGCCTCGGGCCTGTGCGCGCTGCTCCCCCGGCCTCCCTCGACGGCATCGGCCGCATCGTCTGTTACGGGGTGACGGGGTCCGGCAAGACCACGCTCGCTGCACGGCTGGGCGAGCTCACGGGTCTGCCCTGGCACGAGGCCGACCGCCACACGTGGGAGCCGGGCTGGGTGCAGGTGCCAGAGGACGAGCAGCGTCGGAGGATCGAACGGCTGGTCGGGGCGCCGCAGTGGATCCTCGACACGGCGTACGGCAGCTGGATCGACGTGGTCCTCCCGCGGGCGGACCTCGTCATCGCCCTCGACTACGACAGGTGGCTCACGCTCGTGCGGTTGCTGCGCCGCACCGTCCTTCGGCTGGTCGACCGGCACGAGGTCTGCAATGGCAACACCGAGAGCCTGCGCAACCTGTTCGGCGGCAGCTCCATCGTCCGCTGGCACTTCGCGTCCTTCAGCCGCAAGCGCGCCCGCATGGCGGCCTGGGAGGCAGACCCCGCGGCGCCGCCGGTCCTGCGCTTCCGCTCCCCGCGCGAGACAGAGGCGTGGCTCGCCCGTCTCGCCGCCCCGGCCGGGCGCTAGCCCCGGTGGCCGGTTCCACACCGGCAGCGCACCTCCGCCTCGGATCACGCCCTCTGGCGAGCAGCCGGTCCGGCGGGGCCCTCAGTCGAAGCTCATCCGCGGCGCACCGGTGGCCTCGAGGCCGAGCCCTCGCAGCCGCGCTGCGATGACGTCCTGGGGTAGCTCGAGGCTCTCGGCCAGCTCCTCGACGCTGAGGCCGAGCTCGACGCCGTCGCGCAGCTCCTCGTCGGCCTCGGCGGTCCACGAGTGGCCGTGGGTGACGGCGGTGCGGGACCCCGCCGGGGAAGGCGGGTCGGCAGCGGTCGGCCGCGGATCGCCTGGGGGGCGGGGGTGCTCGGCGCCGTCGCCGCCCATCGAGGTCCCCGCGACCGCGCCGGTGACCCCGCGCAGCGCCGGCTCGTGGACCGTCACCGGCTCGGGCGCGGTCTCGTCGAGGCGCCGCAGCGCCGCGAGGACCATCTCCTTGTCGGTGGTCGGCCAGAACGGCGGCAGCGAGCGTTGGAGGAAGCCGGAGTACCGAGCCGTCATCATGCGGGAGTCGAGGAAGGCGACGACGCCGCGGTCGTCCCCCTTCCTGATGAGGCGTCCCGCGCCCTGCGCGAGCCGCAGCGCGGCGTGGGTGGCCGAGACCGCCATGAAGCCGTTGCCGCCCATCCGCGCGATGGCCTGCGACCGGGCCGAGGACAGCGGGTCATCGGGCCGTGGGAACGGGATGCGGTCGATGATGACGAGCTGGCAGGCCGAGCCGGGGACGTCGACCCCCTGCCAGAGGGTGAGAGTCCCGAAGAGGCAGGTCTGCGGGTCTCGCGCGAACTGCCGCACGAGCGTGGTGATCTGGTCCTCACCCTGGCAGAGGAAGCCGATGTCCCCGTCAAAGCGCTCGCGCATGGCGTCGGTCGCCTCGCGGGCCGCCCGCATCGACGAGAAGAGCCCCAGCGCGCGGCCGCCGGCAGCCCGCACGAGCGCCTCGATCTCGTCCAGCGTCTGCTCGCTCAGCCCGTCCCGGCCCGGCGGCGGCAGGTGCTTCGCGACGTAGGCGATCGCCTGCTTGGGGTAGTCGAACGGGCTGCCGACATCGAGGCCCTGCCAGTCCGGGGCGCCCTCACCGCGCAGGCCGAGGGTGCCCGCCACGGCGTCGAAGGTTCCGCCCAGCTCCAACGTGGCCGACGTCATCACCACGGTCCGGTCGCCGAAGACCTTGTCCCGCAACAGCATCGCGACGCTCATCGGCGCCACCCGCAGCACGGAGCCGCGCCGGGGGTCGCGGCTGACCCATACGACGTCGAGGTCGCGGCGCTCGAGCACACGGGCGCTGTTCTCGTACATCTCGTCGATGGCGGCCCGCGCCACCTGCCGGGTGCCGTCGGCCTCCTCGCCCGGGGCCGGCTTGAGCTCGGACTGCACCTGGCGTGTGGTGTCGCGCACCCGTGCGAGGGCGAGCTCGAGGGCATCGGGGATGCCGACCAGCCGACCCTCGGGGAGCTCGTCGAGAACGCCCTGGAGGAAGACCGCGGCGTCCTCCACCGCCTCCGTCGACTCGGCGAGCCGGCCGGCCCGCCTGGCAGCCGCGCTGACCATGCTGGCCGTGATCTCGTCGGTGACGGTCGAGGTGACCCGGTCGACGACCTCGTGGGCCTCGTCGATGACGAGCAGGTCGTGCTCGGGCAGCATCTGGCGGCCCTCGAAGGAGTCGATCGCCATGAACGAGTGGTTCGTGACGATGACGTCGACGTCCTTGGCCGCTTCACGGGAGCGCTCCACGAAGCACTCCGTGACCATCGGGCACTTGCCGCCGAGACACTCGTGGGCGCTGACCGAGACCTGCCGCCAGGCGCGCTCGCTCACGCCCGGCACGAGCTCGTCGCGGTCGCCCGACTCGGTCACCTCGGCCCACTCGCGCAGCCGCACGATCTCCGCGCCGAGTCTGCTGGCCTGCTGGTCGACCTGCCCGACCGACATGAGGGAGTCGCCGTCGTCGTCGGGGAAGCCGCCCTCGAGCTTGTGTGCGCACAGGTAGTTGCGGCGGCCCTTGACCAGGCCGTAGGTCGGGCGCCGCCCGATCAGCGGTGCGATGGCCTCGGCCAGCCGCGGCATGTCGCGGTCGACGATCTGCGCCTGCAGGGCAAGGGTGGCCGTGGCGACCACTGCCGGCTTGCCCGAGTCGATCGCGTGCATGACCGCCGGGATCAGGTAGGCCAGCGACTTCCCGGTTCCCGTCCCGGCCTGCACCAGCAGGTGCTCGTCCTTGGCGATGGCCTCCAGGACGGCGTGGGCCATCTGCACCTGTCCAGGGCGCTCGACGCCGCCGACGCCCTGGACGGCAGCGTGCAGCAGGTTGTCGAGAGAGGGCATGGGCTCAGCGTAGGCGGTGCGCGCGGGTGCCCGGTCAGGTGCGCCCATCCGGGCGCAGGACGGCGCCGTCGACGCGGCGGGTCATGATCACGTCGTCACGGTCGTCGCCCGGTGCCACCCGGATGGCGCCCGGGATGCGGCCCACCTCGGTGTACCCACACCGTGCGTAGAACGCCCCCACCCCGCTGCCGCTGCGGTAGTCGAGCGTCAGGAGCTCGGCTCCGTCACTGCGCGCAAGCCGGTGCAGTCCGCCCATGAGGATGCGGCCGAGGTTCCGGCCCTGCTGGGAGGGGTCCACCATGAGGCGGTAGAGCCAGCGGGTGTGGGCGAGCAGCGGCGTGCGGCTCCGGGTCCACCAGCCGAGGCCGAGCAGGGCACCGCTGGGATCGCGCAGCACGCCGAGGAAGGCGAGCCCCGCGGCCATCTCGTCCTCGTGCCGCCGCAGGGCGGCCTCGACCTGCGAGCGGGGGGCACCCGGCGTGAAGCCCACCGAGCCGCCGGCGTCGTTGACCCGCTGCCACAGGTCGACGACCTCGTCGGGGTTCTCAACGCGGTCGAGCCGGTGCACCTGCGGCGCCTCCAGCATGACCGACGGCTCCTCCTCCGGCAGGTCGTCCGGGTGGCGCAGGGTGCCGGCGCGGGCCAGGCCCGCACGCTCGGCGGTGCGCAGCGAGGCCTCGTGACCGTCCCGCACCACGGCACGGACCGGCATACCCGGCAGCCACTCGGCGGCCAGCGCCACCGCCTCGCGGGCTGCCTCACGCGCGTAGCCGCGGCCGTGGCCCTGATGGTGGAACCGGTAGTAGAGGTTGAGGTAGCCCTCGGCCTGTCGGACACCTGCGACCCCCAGGGGCTCCCCGGACGCCCGGTCCTCGACCGTCCAGTACCCGAAGCCGTGGTCGTCCCAGTGGCGCAGGAACGCAGCGAACTGGGCGCGGTTCTCCTCCTCCGACTTCAGCGCCTGGGGGGCGTGGGTGTACAGCCGCGGGTCGGAATGGAGGGCAACGTGGAAGTCGAGGTCGTCGGGCACGGGACGCCGCAGCCGCAACCGCGGCGTCTCGGTCTCGAAGGGCAGGTCGGCCGGCACGACGGCAACGCTATCGCCGCCTCCCGACAGTGACGGGAAGCGTGGCCGCACGAGGCGGAGCACCGCCGCAGGGGGCTACAGGCGCGACCGGGACAACAGCTCACGCAGGCCCGTGGCCGGGTGCCCGGTGAGTTGCGGCACGGCGTCGCTGACCGTCGCGAGCTCCCCAGCCGCTATCGCGGTGTACGTCGACACCCAGGCGTCGACCTGCCAGTCCGGCGCTCCGTAGCGAGCCCTCGAGGCGTACGCCTCCTCCACCGTCTCGGCGTGGTACCGCGTGGGCCGTCCCGTCACCTCGGAGAGGACCCGGGCCGCCTCGTCGAGGGTCAGTGCCTCCGGCCCGGTGAGGTCGTACGTCTGGGACGCGTGGTTCCCCGGGGCCAGGAGCACCGTGACGGCGGCGTCAGCGATGTCGTCCTGGGCGACGACGGCTGCCCGGCCCTGGCCGGCGGGGCCACGGATGACGCCGTCCTCGCCCACCATCAGCGGCAGGAAGTCCGCATACAGGCTGTCGCGGAGGATCGTGTGCGACGGCCCCGCGCTCCGCAGGTGCTCCTCCGTCGCCCAGTGGTCGCGTGCCAGCGTGAACGTCGCGTCGGGAGCGGCCCCCTGGAAGGAGACGTAGACGAGATGGCCCACCCCGGCCGCCACCGCGGCGTCGATGAACGCGCGGTGCCTCTCGACCCGGTCGGGAGTCTCTGACGCCGACACCATGAACAGCGTGCCGACACCCTGGAGGGCGCTTCGGGACTGCTGGGTGTCGGCGTAGTCGGCCTCACGCACCACGGCGCTGCGCAGTGCCGGTGCCCGCGACCGGTCCCTGACGAGCAGGACCTGCTCGTGACCGCGTGCGGCGAGCCGCCGGGCCACCTTGGCGCCGAGACGGCCCGTGGAGCCGGTGACGGCCAGGGTCGCGGGCTCGGCCATCCGGCACGCTCGGTGTCAGGCGGCGTATGCCGCGAGCTCTCCGGCGAGGTCGGCGTGCACCCGTGCCTTGACCCGGGTTCCGTCCTCGGTGTGCTGGCTCGCGATCACGTCGGCCTCGTCGTGCAGCCTGCTGACGAGGTCTCCCCGGTCGTAGGGCAGCAGCACGTCGACGTCGATCGTCGGGCGGGGCAGCTCCTCGGCGATGAGTGCTCGCAGCTCGTCCATGCCCTTGCCGGTGCGGGCCGAGACGACGATGCAGTGCTTCTCGTGCCGGCGCAGCCGGTCGAGCACCTCGGGGTCGGCGGCGTCGGCCTTGTTGACGACGATGACCTCCTTGACGTCGGCGGCATCGACGTCGGCGAGGACGCCCCGCACCGCGCTGATCTGGCCCTCGGGATCGGGGTGCGAGCCGTCGACGACGTGCAGCAGCAGGTCGGCCTCGGCCACCTCCTCCAGCGTCGAGCGGAAGGCCTCGACCAGCTGCGTGGGCAGCTGCCGGACGAACCCGACGGTGTCGGCAAGGGTGTAGACCCGCCCGTCGGCGGTCTCGGCGCGGCGCACGGTCGGGTCGAGGGTGGCGAAGAGCTGGTTCTCGACGAGCACGCCGGCACCGGTGAGCCGGTTCAGGAGCGAGGACTTGCCGGCGTTGGTGTAACCGGCGATGGCCACGCTCGGCACGCCGTTGGACCGGCGGCCCGACCGTTTGGTGTCGCGGCCGGTCTTCATCTCCTTGATCTCGCGGCGCAGCTTGGCCATCCGCTGGTTGATACGCCGGCGGTCGAGCTCGATCTTGGTCTCACCGGGGCCACGGGAGCCCATCCCCTGGCCGCCCGCGGCCTGGCCACCGGCCTGCCGGGACATCGACTCACCCCAGCCGCGCAGCCGCGGGAGGAGGTACTGCAGCTGGGCCAGCTCGACCTGGGCCTTGCCCTCCTTGGACTTCGCGTGCTGGGCGAAGATGTCGAGGATCAGCGCGGTCCGGTCGATGACCTTGACCTTGACGACGTCCTCGAGGGCGCGCCGCTGGCTGGGGGTCAGCTCGGTGTCGCAGATGACCGTGTCGGCGCCCTCGGCGATGACGATGTCGCGCAGCTCCTCGGCCTTGCCGGCGCCCAGGTAGGTGCCGGTGTCGGGCTTCGAGCGGCGCTGCACCAGGCCCGCGAGGACAGTGGAGCCGGCCGTCTCGGCGAGGGCGGCGAGCTCGCGCATCGAGTTGTCGGCGTCGTCCGCGGTCCCGTCGGTCCACACGGCGGCGAGCACGACGCGCTCGAGGCGCAGCTGTCGGTACTCGACCTCGGTGATGTCCTCGAGCTCGGTGGACAGGCCGGCGACGCGGCGAAGGGCCGCTCGCTCCTCGCGGTCGAACTGGTCGCCGTCATATCCGATCTCGCCGTCGAGCCCGGAATCGAGCAGGTTCTCGTCGGCAAGGGCCTCGGCCCGCTGGTTGAAGAGTTCAGTGCGTGAAGTCATATCCCCTCTAGGTTCTCACCTGAAGAACAGACCGGGCGACCGGTTTATGCCGTTCCCTCGCTAGCGTGTGCGCTGATGAGCGAGCACGAGCACTACTTCACGGCGCGCCCGGCCAGCCCCGGCGAGCAGCGGACTCTGGACGTGACGCTGGCCGGCAGGGCCGTGACCGTGCGGACCGCGCCCGGCATCTTCAGCCCTGAAGGCCTGGACAAGGGCACGGCCGTGCTGCTGCGGGAGGTTCCTGCGCCGCCGGCCGAAGGCCACCTGCTCGACCTCGGGTGCGGCTGGGGGCCGATCGCCCTCACCCTCGGCCTTCTCTCGCCCGACGCGACGGTGTGGGCGGTCGACGTCAACGAGCGGTCGGTGGCCCTGGCCCAGGCCAACGCGCGCTCCCTCGGCCTGAGCGGGGTGCGGGCCCTCACCCCCGACGAGGTGCCCGACGACGTGCGGTTCGCGGCGATCTGGTCCAACCCGCCCATCCGGGTCGGCAAGGCCGCCCTGCACGCCATGCTCCTGCAGTGGCTGCCGCGGCTGGAAGCCGGCGGCGCGGCACACCTCGTGGTGCAGAAGAACCTCGGCTCGGACTCGCTGCAGCGGTGGCTGCGCCAGCAGCTCCCCTCCGACGCGTACGCCGTGGAGCGCTTCGCGTCCGACAAGGGCTTCCGGGTGCTGGCCGTCCACCGGCTCGCGTAGGCCCACCGGCGCGCGGCTCCCCGCCGACTGCCCGGCCCGGGGGTGGGTTCCGGCACGCGAGACCGCCGCGCCGCCTCGACCCACGGCTAGAGCAGGGTCGTCATCCCGTCGGCGACGAGCTCGGCGGGACCCGCCAGCTCAACCTCCTGCCCCGGGAGCGCCGTC
>Ga0247825_10002253_pt1 | contig 12780 bp, 10 predicted proteins | sample 13C_Vanillin_Day_FD_194413 | JGI IMG/M metagenome (GOLD analysis project Ga0247825, IMG submission 194413) | Soil microbial communities from agricultural site in Penn Yan, New York, United States - 13C_Vanillin_Day48 | ecosystem: Environmental > Terrestrial > Soil > Agricultural land | place...
GACCATCTGCTGCCCAACGCTGACCTCCATGTCTTCGCCCACTGCGGCCATTGGACCCAGATTGAGCGGGCCGCGGACTTCAACGAGATTGTCGCGCAGTTCCTGAGAGGCTGACAGCGATCGGTTCCTGCGAACGTCCTCGGTCCTGTTCTGTGTGGGCGCCGAGGGCCATCTGCAGAAACTGGGACGAAGACTCGCGCTCATCGCAGCGGGCCGATGGTCAGGCATCGGCCCGCTGCGCGGGAGGGGGAAGGCAGTGGTCGACCCATCGGAACGCCACAGACCGGCGAACGGCGCTGGCGGAGTGGTGGACTGGCAGTGACGGTCGCGTCCCTTCGCGTGCTACCGGTCCGTGTTTCCCGTGAGGCTGAAACCGACTCGACGGCCCCTGCGAGTCGGTGCACAGTTACGCGCACCGCAGTGCACACGTGGGCAGCACGGATCGAAAACGGCTTCACCCCAGATGATCTCTGACAGGAATCGGTATCCCGGGGGGCGATCCTGCCGGTGTACGACCCGCTGATCGAACTCCCAGCCGTTGCGTCACGTGCTGGTGCGGCACGAGCAGGGCCCGACCTTCGCGCTTTTGGTGATGCCGATCCCGAATTCCTGTCCGCGGCGGGCCGGACACGCGGTGCGGTAGACCAGCAGCTGGTCAGTCGGTTGGCCGAACACCGCCAGGTCTCCCGGCCGGTTCGGTGGCCTCGATAACGTTGCGCAGCAGCCGTCCCGGACTGCCCGGGCCGTTGTCCGACGAGATTGGCGCTGGTGTGCCGCAACCGTACCGGTCGGCGCGGCTTGTCGTACGTTACGGGCGGACCGGAAGGGGAAAGCGACCCGCGCCGAACGCACCGCCCCGTACGTGCGGGTGACCACCAACACGATGTACATCGACATCGAATCCGGAGAACCGGTCGAGGAGGCCGACATCGACTGGGACACCTTCGACGATCCGGACATCGAACCGGAGGAAGGATTGCGGCACGCGAACTCGGTGGAGGAACGCGACGCGTATGTGCCGCAGTTCTACTTCCTCGACGTGCTGCGTGCCGAGGAGGCCGGCCTGGTCCCGGTCAACGGCGGCCGCTACCAGTTCAACCGGGGCGATCCAATTCGCCGGGTTCAACCCGGCCAACCCGTTGCCGGAGGACGAGGAAGCGCGCGAGGCCGCACTCTTGGAGGCTGAGGATACCAAGCGGGTGCAGCGTCGCCGGGTACGGGAGCTGAACAAGTTGGTGGAGTCCGCTACCGACGTGCGATGCGAGTTCATCCGCGGATGCTGTCGGCGACCAAGCCCCCGGAGAACGCGGATGCTTGCGCTCGCACCGCACCAGTTGTCGGAGTTCCACTCGTCCGATCTGCTGCCGGAGCTGATGGATGCGAAGACATGGGCGACGTACGAGGCGAAGAAGAAGATCGCGCCGCCGCGACGACGGCCAGCGAGTCCCGCGCCTGGATGCTCATGTTCGCGCTCACCGTCGCGGCGATGGAGTCACGGATGGCGAAGGACGCATGGCGGTCGCGGCCGCAGTACGTGAGCGAGTACCTGGCGATGCACACCGAGAACGGGCACACCCTGACCAACGTGGGGAAGGTGATCAGCGGCGAGCTGCGGCCCGAGGACATCGACATCGCCTAGCTGAGAATGCGCCCCCGGAAGGACGGAGTTCCGCTGCGCGACCGGAGAGCATGGAGGGTATTCGGGCATCGAGCCCGAACACCCTCTGCGCACAGCGGTGTGCGCGCACGAGGTGCTGTGCGGCCCGACGTCTACCGGGCCAACACCAAGGCTCAGCCTCCGCGAATCGCAAGGAACGAGCTTGGCCGGGCTCGTGGACGGATCGTCGGCCAGCGGGCCGCCCGCGGTTCGCTCTAGGGGACCAAGAGTGCGTGGGTTACCGTGAATCTTGCGAGATGAGGGGCGCTTGGGGTCGAGGACAGGGCCCGGAGATGGCGCGACAGCAGATGGTTCGACGTGGTCGTCATCGTCTCGACCGTTGCAGCCGGAACCGTGGTGGGCCGGCTTGCTGAACGACTACGAGGCCGGTGAGCCTGGTGCCGACCGCGCGTACTCCTACGTGTCCGAACCCGCGCCGTACCCGGTGCGGATAGGGTGCTGCCGGAAACTGCAAGGGTGGGCACTGTGATCTCCTCGGGTACGAATGTTGCCGCCTATCGAGTGGTCGCGGTGACGATTCCGTATGAGCGGATGACTCGGTACAGGGTGGTGCGACTGATTCCCAACTGTTGGGCGGCAGCTTTCTTGTTTCCGCCGAAGTCTCTGAGCGCCTTCACGACTGCATCGCGTTCGGCCTGCTCGAGCGCCGTCAGGGGCCGGGTCAATCGGCCACGGTATTGCTCCGGCAGGTCGCCGACGGTGATATCTCCCGCGCTACGCGAGTTGCTTATCGTTTTCACGGCAGTCTGCAGTTCGCGTAAGTTCCCCGCCCATTGTTGTCCCGCAAGGGCTTCGAGTGCTGCCGGTGTGAAACGTACATGCGTCGCAGTCCCGAGGTCGTCGAGCATCTTCTTCACCAGTGCGGGAATGTCGGCGCGGCGATGACGCAGGGGCGCGAGCTCGACTCTCTCCGAGCAGTGTGCGACGAGTGCGGCGTGCTCCGGGAACAGCTCGTCGACCGGCGCGCTGGTGACCACGACCCTAGTTCGCGTCGACCGTAGATGTTCGGCCATCCGCCTGGCGAGGGACGACGGAAGAAGATCGATGGCTTCGACGACGACGCATCGGGCTCCGTCGAGCTGACGGCGGAGCTGCTCGGCCCATTCTCGCTCACCCAGCTCCGAGACCTGTGCAGCGTCGAACCAGATGGCCTGCTCGTCCGCCACCGCGCGGGCGGCTGTCGTGCGGCCGGAGCCCGGCTCACCGGTGACGAGGACCGATCCGATCGGCGCGCCCGGGCCCGGCGACAGCATGATCGAACGGTTGAGGGGTTCCCCGCCGAAGGTGAAGAGGGCAGCTCCGCTTCCCGGTATCCGGAGTACCGATGCCGACACCCGCCCCGTCGACAAGTGGACGTCACGGGTCACCTGCCGGTCGATCGGTGAGTCAATCGCCAATGCACGCAGGTGGGCGTGATCGGCCGCTTCGAGGAACTGAACCGCGGCGGTGTTCGCGAGAAAGATGTCGTCGCCGATGGCGATGACCGGGCGGGTGCGGGCACGTGCGGTCGCATCCTGGAAGCTGCGGAAGACTCTCTGTTCGGCCTGGCGGGATTCTTCGAGCAGCCGCTCGCCGATCTGACGCGCCGAACGAGTCACGAAAGGCGCGAGCAGTGGGCTGTCGTCTTCGCTCAGACAGGTGATGTCGAGGACACCCTCGATCCGGCGAGTCACCGGATTGAGCACGGGCTGGCCGTAACAGCTGAATCTCTTGAGGGCCTCGATGTAGTGCTCCTCGCCGCGAACCGCCAGGCCCCGCCGCAATTCGAATGCGGTGGCGATCGAATTCGTACCTGTGGTCTCCTCGAGGAACCGGCGGCCCTCCACCGCCCCGGCCTGTTCGAGTCTCGGTTGCAACCGTCGTTCGCCGTAGCGGAGATCGATCAGGCGTGCGTTGCGGTCCGCGAGCATGACGGCGAAGCCGGTTCCGTCCAGTTCACCGGCCATTTCGTCGAGCACTGGTGTGGCGGCGACCATCAGCCGGCTGCGCCGGTCGACTTCCTCGATCACGGCATCGTCGACGGACGCTCCCGGATACAGTCCGCTCATCGCCACTCGTTGCCAGGACTGGGCGATGAGTGGTCGTGACGAAGTGTCGAGTTCTGTCATGGTTAGTCGCGACGTCCTTCCACACCTTGTCACGCACTTCCGAGTCTACGTTTGACTCCCTGTTTCCCCTACGCCCCGGCGGATCGAGACGACCGGTCGCGCACCCGTCCGATCCTGATCCGCCGGGACGGTACTGCGTCATCCCAAGTACACGGATTTCAGTTCCTGGTAGTTGGTCAGTGCCTCGGGACCGAGTTCGCGGCCGAGGCCACTGGCTTTGACTCCACCGAACGGGGCGGTGGGTTCCGGGAGGTAGCTGTTAATACCGATGGTGCCGGTCTGGACCCGTGTGGCGATCGCGAGTCCACGCTCGGGATCGCTGGTCCACACGGTTCCGCCGAGGCCGTAGTCCGAGTCATTCGCGATGCGGATGGCCTCGTCGTCGTCACCGTAGGCGATCACCGACAGCACCGGGCCAAAGATTTCTTCTTGGGCGATGGTGTGCTTGTTGTCGACGTCGGCAAAGATGGTGGGTTCGACGAACCAGCCCCTGTCCTGGTCGGCGGGCCGCCCGCCGCCCGTCGTGATACGGGCACCGTCACCGCGGCCCTTGGCGATATACCGCTCGACACGCTCACGTTGGGCGGCAGTGGCCATGGGACCGATCTGGGTGGTGTCGTTGAGCGCATCACCGACCTTCAGGGCGCCGGCGAGATCGGTGAACAGGTCCACGAATTCGGTATAGCGGGCGCGGGGGGCGAGGACCCTGGTTCCGAGGAAACAGGTCTGCCCGTTATTGAGAAGTGTTGCGGTGAAGAGTGTTTCGGCCACCTCCTGCAAGTCCAGACTGGCGTCGTCGAGAATGATCGCGGCGGACTTGCCGCCCAGCTCGAGGGTCACCGGACGCAGCAGCCTGCCACAGACTTCACCGATCGCCCGACCGGCGGCGGTCGACCCGGTGAAGCTGATCTTGTCGACGTCCGGGTGTGCGACCAAGTAGGCGCCGACCTCGCGTCCCCCGGGGACGATATTGACCACTCCGGCCGGAATCCCGGCGTCGGCAACGGCGTCGGCGAAAATGTAACTGTCGAGGACGGTTTCCGGTGACGGCTTGATCACCAGCGTGCAGCCGGCAGCGAGTGCGGGGGCGTATTTGAACGCCGCGAGGGTTTGCGGGAAGTTCCACGGCGCGATTGCCCCGACCACGCCGATCGGTTCTCGTCGCACGAGTGTGTTGCCGCCCAACAGACCGGGGCGGGTCTCCTCGAAGGCCGTGTCGCGGGCCAGCCCGGCGTAGTAGCGGAGCAGGATCACGGGGAATGTGCCTTCGAGCTGGCGGGCCACGGCGACGGGCATCCCATTCTGGGCACTGATCCGCTGCACCATGTCTTCGGCGCGCCGCTCGAGCGCGTCGGCGAGGCGTTCCATCGCGGTCGCACGGTCGGCCGGGGACCAGTGCGCCCACCCGGTCGGATCGTCGAATGCGCGCCGAGCGGCGGCGACGGCGGCGTCGACATCGGCCTCCTGGGCCTCGGGTACCGAGCCGATCACCTCCTCGGTACTGGCCGAGATGGCGGTGATCCGCTGACTCGAGGTGGGCGGAACCCAGTCGCCGCCGATGAAGAGAGAGTCGTAGTGCATGTCCATGAGTAACAGTCCTCGGGAATCGTCGACAAATAAGTCAGAAGGTGATGACGCCGCGTAGATTGCGGCCCTCGCGCATGTCTTGGTAACCGGTGTTGATTTCGTCGAGTTTGTAGGAGCGGGTGGCCAGTTCGTCGAGCTTGAGCTGGCCGCTGCGGTACAGGCCGAGCAGCTTGGGGATGTGCAAACGCGGGTTCGCGGTACCGAATAGCGACCCGACGACACGCTTTTCCATCAGCACCAGGTCCAGCGCACTCATCGACACGGTCGTTTCCGTCGCACGGTGCAGGTTGGTCACCACCACGGTGCCCCGTTTCGCCGTCATCGCGAGGCTGGCCCCGATCTGCTCGCCGTCACCGACGCCCGTGGTGTTGACCACCACGTTCGCCCCGCGACCGTAGGTGAGATCCGTGACGAGGGCCTGCGCCTCCTCACTGGTGGCCACTGCATGGGTGGCACCGAACTCGAGGGCCTTGGTCCGCTTGAACTCCACGGGATCTACCGCCACCACATATTGTGATCCGCTCAATGCCGCGCCCTGGACCGCGTTGATTCCGATGCCGCCGACCCCGACGACCACGGAGGTGTCACCCGGCTGGACACCGCCCGCGAACACCGCCGATCCCCAACCGGTCACCACGCTGCAGCCGAGCAGGCACGCCTTGTCCAGGGCAATGTCGTCGTCGATCTTGATGCAGCTGGCCTCGTTCACCACGGTGTGCTGGGCGAATGTCCCCAGAAGACAAATCAGCCCCAGGTCCTGGCCACGGGCGTGGTGCCGGGCCGTGTGGTCGGAAATCTGGGTTCCGTCACCGAGGTACTGGCCCAGTTCACAGAGGTTCTGCATGCCGGCCGAACACGCGGCGCAGCGCCCGCACGCGGGGATGAAGCCGAAGATGACCCGATCGCCCGGCGCCAGCCCCTCGACTCCGGGGCCGACGTCGACGACCGTGCCGGCACCTTCGTGTCCACCGATCATCGGCAGCGGCCAGGGCAAGTCGCCGGTCAGCACATGCTCGTCCGAGTGGCACAGGCCGCTGCCGCCCATCTCGACGAGCACCTCACCGCGCTTGGGCGGGTCCAGATCGATCTCCTCGACGGTCCACTCGCCCCCGCGCTCCCACAAGATCGCTGCCTGAGTCTTCACCTGATCTCCTCTCATGTAATGGACGTCACACTCGTCCGTAGGCACGAGCATCACAGCTGACCGAGGGTGCTGCGTGTTCCATTTCTGGACACACCACAGTCGGGCGCTGCAGCCGCCAATCAAGGCGCGGCAACGTCCCGGCGATCCGTTCGAGCAGCGGACGGGTTCGGTAGGGATGGCGTCGCGCATCGCGACGAACACCGTCGTGCGTTCTATCCCCGGGGCGGCAAGAATGAGGCCGGCCACCCGGTACAGATCATCGGCATCGATGGCGACTCCACCGATGTGGAGGTCCGCGGCCCCGGAGATGCCGACGACCTCGGCTACGTCTCTCAGGTGGCCGGTGACCTCCTCGAGACGATGCTGATCGACGACCGCAGTGACGAAGGCTGCAAGGGATAGCCGAGATCGCGGGGCGCCACGCACCGGTCGACCGGCGCCAGTGTCTTCTGCTCGTCCCACCGAGACATCCGCGCCTGCACAGTATTACGCGCCGTGCCTAGCAAAGACGCCAACTGCACGCCGGTCGCACGAGGGCCTTGCAAAGCGCAAGGAGCAGGCGGGCGTCGGTCCGATCGAGTCTCCTCATGTAACGGAGTATGCTACCGGGCGACTCAACCGTCCTGTGCATTCTGCTTGATTTTTATAAGCAATCTTGCGCAAACGGCTCATTGGGCCGCGTTGGTGCACCAATACATCGGCAAGGTCGAAGCGACATTTGAATCGAGTCAGAAGATTTTCTCTGCGCCCGAACTGGACCAGCAACGCACGGGGGCCTTAACCAACAACACTTTGAACGGATTTCTTCGCGGGCGAGAAACATTCAAGGCTGGGCCCGCCGATGTCCAGAACGGACTCGGAGTCTTCCGGACCAGCCGACCGCCATCGCGGCGGCCCGGACGGTCGGTACGACGCGATCTGGAAGCGTTTGTCGCCGAGTTCGACTTCGACGCGTAGTGCTCCGCCGACGGCTTCGACATACCGGCGCAAAGTGCCGATCTGCACACGCTCGAAATCACCATGCTCGATGTTTACCGCGCTGACGATCGAACTACCCGCCACCCCGATTGGTTCAGAAACCAAAAGTCGGCGACAACCCTGGGCTCTGCAGTAGTGCGAACCACGCAACTCATGCGGTCTACTTGTGGTGGGGGACACCCATCTCCTGGTGGTCGAGAGGCCGACAGGCCGAACACGAACACCGTCCAGCCGCCGGGAATCGCGGTAAGAACCCGCAATCGACAGAAGGAAGTCTACGATGCACACCCCCTCGCACAGATCTGGGAAATGACCCGCTGGACGCCGACGGCCGCGAACTCCCACCCGCTGCGCGTGCAGTTCGTGCGCACCGACGACGGCCGCCGCAGACTGCTCGAGCACCTGGACGAGGGCAACCGTGCGAAGACGACATCAGTTCCCGTCACCGCCGTTCTCGCGGCAGACAGCGAAGTTCACGAGCACCTGCCCCGACTGTTGCCGATCCGGCGGCAGATACGTGCGATCCCAGCATTGTGATCTCTCGTACCGGCGGCGGTCGGCCTCCACGCCGACATCGGCCGAGCGAGTTGGGCGGCGATCGCTCAGGATCGTGCTCGGCCTGTTCTGCCTGAAGGAGCGCCGCCGGAAGCATATCGGTGACGGTCAACCCGCATCGGGAGGACTTCTCGAGGACTGACAACCTCCAGTGACGTGGCGATCCACAAGCACCCGTCCCGACGCGGGTGAATGAGGTGGGCCCACTATGTTTTTCGTTTTGCGAGTCGTGGGGCGCCCACCCGGAGAGGTCATGGCGACGGTTTCAGATGTAGAAGGTTCAGCGCGGTTGCTCCGACCGCGCGATGACGATGCCCTTGCGCGCCGAGCTACGCGTCATCGCAGCGGGATTCGCGACACCCGCTGTGATATTCGGCGGCCCGTCTCAGCGGGAACCCTGAAGATCTCTCACACCAGGGTCGAGGCGGTCTCGCGCGCTCGCCGACTCGGGCTCCTCCCATGACCCCTGCCGTAATCCGCGCGCGGCTCCGGCGAGACCCCCCATCCGGGGGTCACGACACCCGCTGTGACGCACCTAACATCGGATTCACCGGCGATCCCTCGTGACCGCCTTTCACGTCATTGGACGAAGAAGGAGAATGCTGTGCACTTTCGACGGACCGGACTGGTGGGGCTGGCCGCGGTACTGACTCTCATTCCCACGGTGGTGGCCATGGGGCCGGCGACAGCTGAACCACCCGCAATGCCCGCCACGGGTGACTTCTACCACGTGCCGGCCGACCTGCCCGGGAGCAACGGGGCCGTTATCAAGTCCGAGCCTGATGCACTATTGGCAGGATCGCCCCTGGCCGCGGCCATCCCGGCGACCGCGACCCGGATCATGTACCAGAGCGCCGACACCGATGGCGCACCGATCGCCACCACCGGTATCGTGTTCAACCCCACCGGCCCGTGGGCCGGGCCGGGGCCTCGCCCGCTGGTCAGCCTCGCGGTTGGCACGCACGGGGCCGGCGATGCATGCGGACCGTCGCGTCTTCTCGCCGACGCGGTGACCGTCGACGGATTCGGCGTGCCAATGCTCGAACTACAGATCGCCGATATTGCTGCGCTGGCCGCGCGCGGGGTCGCGGTGGTCGTCACCGACTATCAGGGCCTCGGAACCGAAACTGTCCACACCTACCTGCAACCGGTCCCGGAAGCCCACGCCGTACTCGATGCGGCGCGAGCTGCAATCGGTTTGGGTGTCGTGGAACCGACCGCCCCGGTCGGCGTCTGGGGTGTATCGCAGGGCGGTCAGGCCGCAGGCGGGACCGCACAACTGGCCACCAGCTACGCGCCCGACGTCAATCTCGTGGGTACGGTCATGGGTGCACCAGCGGTCAGCGCGACTGCAACACTGTCCAATGCCGACGGCAAGCTCGTCAACGGAATTATCGGCTTCTTCCTCAACGGGCTCATGGCAAGTCACCCCGAACTCACCGAAGCGATCACCACCACACTGAATCCGGCCGGGATGGAATTTCTCCATGAAACAGCCCAGCAATGCGACTTTGGGATCATGTTGACGAGGTCGTTCGCCCCTACCTCGGAATACACCCGCAACGGGCAATCCATCACCGACAACCTCATGGCGGACCCAACGATTCGTCCGGTGCTCGATAATCTCGATCTGCGTACCGGCCCGACACCCGACAAACCAGTTCTGATCATGCAGAACATCAACGATGAGGTCGTGGACCCCACTATGACCCGGCAACTCGCCGACGCCTGGTGCGCACACGGCGCAACAATCGCCTACGACACCAGCATGGACACCCCACCACTGCTACCGCAGATCGGATTCCTCGCTCACGCGGCTACCTTGCGCGGCTTCGGCGAAGCCAGTCAATGGTTGGTCGATCGGTTCGCCGGCCAGAGCCTGCCACGCGGATGCACAAACTAAAAGCCAAGCCTGGCAACGGCACTGATGCCGGGGTCCAGAACAATTATGAGGAGAAATCTCGATGAGAGCGGCAGTGGTGCACAGTTGGGGCGACGCCGACCAACTCGGCGTGGAAACAGTTCCCGATCCCACCCCTGAGGACGGTGAGGTGCTGGTCGAGCTGCGTGCCAGCTCGTTGAACTGGCACGATGTGATCGTCCGCCAGACCGGACGAGGGTTCACGACGCCGAGCATCCTGGGTATGGACGGTGCGGGGACCCGGCTCGATACCGGTGACGAGATCATCATCTACCCGTGCCTGAACTGGGGTAGCGACGAGACGACACCGGGGAAGGACTTTAGCCATCCTCGGCGACAGCACCGACGGCACGTATGCGGACTTGGTGTGCGTGCCCGTCCACAACCTGTTTCCCAAGCCGGAGTACCTGTCTTGGGAGGAGGCGGCAGCGCTGCCCTGTGCCGGGTTGACCGCCTATCGTGCGATGTTCACGCGTGCCGACCTGCAGGACGGTGAGACGGTGCTGGTCCTCGGCGCTGGGAGTGGAGTGTCCACGTTTGCGGTCACGTTCGGTGCCGCGGCCGGTGCTCACGTGCTGGTGACGTCGTCGAGTAGCGACAGGATCGAGTCCGTCCGGGCGATCGGCGCCGAGCGTGGGTTCCTCTACACCGATTCGGACTGGGTCCAGCAGGTCGTCTCGGCCACCGGCGGGGGAGTGGACGTGGTGATCAGTGGGACTGGCGCCAACCTGGCCGAGGCGCTCGGGTGCCTCAAACCGGGTGGTCGGATCGCCGTATTCGGCTCCAGCGCCGGCCGAACCGCGACGTTCGAGGTGCCGATGCTCTACTTCGGACAGTTCACCGTCCTGGGTACCACGCTGGGCAGCCCGACGGATTTCAGGCAGATGCTTCAATTCGTCGAGAAGCACCGGATTCGGCCGGTGATCGATTCGACGTGGGCTCTCGACGATGTCGTCGCAGCTCACCAGCATCTCGAGTCCCGTCGACACCTCGGCAAGATCGTGCTGGTGAACAAGACCGGCTGAGATCAGCATCGGCAGGGTGCTGTACACCAGATCGCCTGCCACTGTTCTGGGCAGCGGACCGTCCGTCCAACGGTGCGGAATACCTCACCCCAGTCTCGGACCAACGGGTACGCCTTTGCCGCTCGCACACCGGACGTGCTGACGGTCGCGATTCCGAAGTGCACACCGATCTTCTCGCGGGCGTCCGCACCGGCAAACCACCGGCTTGATCTTGTGCCGGGCCAGGCCGGTACAGGTGCGGTAGCGCTTCGACCACCAATCCGTGGGTCGGGTTCAGTCGATGTGGGGAAGGGGAAGGTCTTGCTCGGCCCAGGCGGCCATGGTGGCCAGCACGACCTCGAGTCGTGCGCCTGCCGGGGTGAGCTCGTACACCACGCGGGGTGGGATCTCCGCGTAGGCGGTGCGGGTCACCAGCCCTGTCTGTACGAATCGCTGTAGCCGCGAGGAGAGGGTCTTCGGGCTGATCCCCGGTAGCCCGGTGCGCAACTCGGTGAAGCGTTTCGGGCCGGTCAGCAAGTCACGCACGATCAGCGTCGCCCAGGGCCCGTCCAGCACGGTCAGGAACCGGGCGACTGGACATTCGGGCAGAGTGTGCTCCGGATCACACATGCAAACCCCTTTAGTTCATTTGAGGGAACCGATTCCCGCGGGGAACCATAGCTGCATCAGCCCCGCACCACAAAACTGGAGGACCTCATGACCAAGATCGGCACGGCCAACACGGCAAGCGAGATGGTGCGGTCGGCCACGACCACCGCGTTGCGGGTCGCCGCGCGCAACTTGGAGCTATACGACACCGGTAACGTCGCCGGGGTGGACGAGGTGTTCGCCCCGGATCTGATCGATCACAACGCAGTTGCCGGCGCCGCCTCGGCGATCGACGGCATGCGAGCGCTGGTCGCCGCGGTGCGCGACGGGTTCACCGACACGCGGCACCGGATCCTGTTCCAGCAGGAGCTTTCCGGCGGTTGGGTGGTCATTCACTGGCAGATGACCGGGACCCACACCGGCGAAGCCTTCGGGTTCGCCGCCAGCGGCAACCCGGTCGCTATCAACGGCACCGACATCGTCCGCGTTGTCGACGGCAAGATCACCGAGATCTACCACGTCGAGGAACTGCTCAAATTGACCCAACAGATCAGCACCGGCCCCCAGCCAGCGTAAAGTTCGAGACCCGCGGCACCCCCTGCCCTGAGACCGAATCGGCAAACGCCGACGCGACGCTCCGCGTGCCGATTCGGGCACCGGGCCACGCTCGACAGAGGCGGATGCGCGTGTCCGACAACGGACAACTCGGAGTTGTCTGGCCGAGCTCGCCGGTCACACCCAGTACACCTGACGGTTGTTACCCCATCTGGGACGGGTGAGCCGGTGGCAGCCCGGCCTCGGACGCGCACCGCGACATCGTCCAGCGCGATGATGGGCTGACCTGCCGTCACGAGAGGAACTGAAATGAAGCATCGAGGGTCGACACCCGGCATGACCATCGCAGGCGTCGACAGCCGCTATCTGGAGGCGATCTCCGGGGCAGGCTCCGGTGCGGGTCGCTTGCGCTTTCTGCACGGCGGAACAGGGTCGCCAGTTGTGTTGCTGCACACGGTGAGAACGCAGGCCGAGCATTTTCAGGGTTTGATACCCCTGCTCCTGGCCGACCATTCCGTCTTCGCGCTCGACCTGCCCGGAATGGGGTATTCGGACATCGAGCCGGGAGCGTCGTACGAGGAACCTGCGCTGCGCAGTGCGGTGATCAGACTGATCGAGCAGCTCGACCTGCAGAACGTGAC
>Ga0247825_10002254_pt1 | contig 12778 bp, 7 predicted proteins | sample 13C_Vanillin_Day_FD_194413 | JGI IMG/M metagenome (GOLD analysis project Ga0247825, IMG submission 194413) | Soil microbial communities from agricultural site in Penn Yan, New York, United States - 13C_Vanillin_Day48 | ecosystem: Environmental > Terrestrial > Soil > Agricultural land | place...
GTTACGTAGTGTCCGCCTGAAGGCGGACACTACGTAACCAGGTGGGTCCGCCTGAAGGCGGACACTACGTAACTACACGGCGCGGACGACTAGAAGCGTCATGTCGTCGTGCTGTGGGGCGCCGGCGACAAACGCGTCGGCCGCATTCATCAACACGTCAATCAGCGTGGCGGCGGACGCGGCACGCTGCGGTCCGACAGCGGCCATCATGCGGTCCTCACCCCACTCTTCGTTGACGGCGTTCATTGCCTCGCTGATCCCGTCGGTATACGCGATGAGGACGTCGCCCTCCGTGAGGGCGACGCTGCCCTGCTGATACACACAGTCCTCGATCAGGCCAATCACCGGCCCACCGGTGTCGAGCCGGGCGACATCCGCGCCGTTGGCCGTCCGGCGGAACAACATCGGCGGATTGTGGCCCGCGTTCACGTAGGTCAGCACGCGTGACGGCACGTCGAGCTCGCCGTAGAAGAAGGTGGCGTAACGATTCGCCGCCGAGCTCTCGTAGACGAGCGTGTTCAGGTTCCGCATCACCTCGGTCAGGTCCGCCTGGTGATGAATGGTCTGGGCGCCGCGCAGATACGCGCGCAGCGACGCCATGAGAAGCGCCGCCGGAATCCCCTTGCCCGACACGTCGCCGATGGCGACACCCAACTGCGTCTTCGACAGCGGGATGAAGTCGTAGTAGTCGCCGCCGACGCCGAGCGCCGCCCGGCACGTGCCGGCGTAATCCAGCCCGTTGATCGGCGGAAACTCCTGCGGCAGCAGCCGCTGCTGCACGTCGCGTGCGATTTCGATGTCGCGCGCCTGCTTCGCGCGCGCCGCCACTTCGGCGGCGACGGCCGCCGTCAGCCGGCCGTTCTCGAGCGCCAGCCCGGTCTGTGCCGCCACCGAATCGAGCAGCCGGATGTCAGTTTTCGAGAACGGCTCCTCCGACTGCTTCGCCCCCAGGCTGACGATTCCGAGGATCTTCTCGTTGAGCGATAGCGGCAACAGCAGTTCCGGCTGCAGCGCTTCCAGCGATCGCCGCTCAGCGCCAGCCGTCAGGTGCACCCACGAATCCGCGTCGTCAAAACGCACGAGCGCGTGCTGCTGCTTGCGCAGCCGGGCCACCGTCACGCCGTCCGCCGGAATCGCCACGTCCGGCGACCCTTCATACCCGAGTGCGAACGCGGGCTGAAAGGCGCCCTCGCCATAAAGAAGGATCGCAATGCGCGGAATGTGAAGCGACTCGGCAACTCGAGTCGCGACGGTCTCGAGGAGCGGCCGGGTTTCGACGATCGTTCGCACCTTGGAGGCAAGGTCACTGAGGATCGCGTCCGCTTCATAGGCTTCGCGGAAAAAACGGCGATCGACCCAGCGGCGAAGCCGATCCGCGAATCGGCCGCCAATCGCCGCAACCCCGGCCAACCCCGCGACGACAATGGCGACACTTGCAGTTCCCGCGTTGGACGCCGTCAGCACCGTCGTCGCGGCGATCGTGGCCCCTACCAGAAGCGCGATTTGAATCACGCGGATCCCGCCGCGGGCGAGGACGTATTGCAGGCCCTGCCGGATGACGACACGCACATCCATCGCCCGGTGGACGACGATGACGTACGCAAGCGTGAGCGGGAACACCAGCACCATCGTGAACAGAGGAAGGTAGAACCACGTTGGAATGATGTATTCGAATCTTCCCGCGAGGACGACGATGAGAAGCGCAACGACGAAAGGCACGGCGCCCACGAAGAGCAGCAGTAGCCGTCGTCGCGCGTCACGGCTCGGTGCGGCAAACACCTTCCATCCGAGCGACGCAGCACAGGCTACGATGGCGACAAAGCTGACGAAGCCGCCGAAGTCGCCTTCGACGCCGGTGAGAAGCTGGATGGGTGGCGATGTGTATTGCCGCGCCCACTCCAGGTGATGCGTCCACAGGCCGACGCTGATACCCAACAACGTCGAGACCAGGACCAGATAGCCGACAACGATCCACTTCACCCACGGGAACCGCCGATCGAGCGGCAGCCGTTCCGGGAATACGATGGCGAAGAGCAGGAGCGCGGGCACCAGGAGCCCGGCGCGGAAGGCCGTGAAGCCGGCAAGGAACGAATGGACTGCTCCTTCCCGCCCGAACGTGAACTCGGCCGCCTCGCTCCCGCCAACGAGACTGAGCAACAGTACCAGCAGCAGCCAGGCGGATGGATCGCCGATCCGGGCGGCCGCGACCCAGAAGCCGAGGGCGATGCAGATGATCGGCAGGACAAACGCCTGCAGCGTAAATACGGCGTACTCCGCCAGACTCATCGCCGGGTCGGCGCTGCTGCGATACGGACGCAGCTCGATGGACAGTTCTCTGACCGGATCGTTTTGCGGTCCTGGCGTTTTTATCTGAACGCGCAATCGATCGCCGGGCTTCGCCTTCCGCACCGCGCCGTAGTAGACGAAGTACCCGTCAACAGGGCGGCCGTTCACGGCGAGCACGGTGTCTGCGAACTTGATCCCTTCAGCTTCGGCCTCGGGCAGGAGTCCCACCGCGCCCCAGTTGGCGTCGCCGAGATGAAACGGTGCACGGGCATAATCGCTGCGATGCCGCAGCAGCTCGACGCTGGTGGATGCGTTGCGCACGAAACCCGTCACCGCAAGCAGGAACAGCGCGGCGAGGCCCGCATAGGCCAGCCTGTGGCTGCGGCGTCGTGGTCGTCTGGTACTGGCCTCGGTCGTCACGGGATGACGCGCCTAACGCGGCGCGAACAGCCGGCGCACGTCATCCCTCCAGTTCAGGATGACGCGCAGCGAAACCGGGCTCAGTCGGCGCGCGCGCTCTTGCGCGGCTTCGGGAATCCCCTGATTCAGCAGAAAACGTCCGTCGGGAGAGACGTCATAGGTGGCCCGCACGGTCGTGCCACCGCCTAGGATGTTCTGATTGAACAACACGACAGGTTTTCCCGGAACGAACGATGTGCCGGACACGGTGAACGTCACGGACGTGAACGCGGGCGGGTTTCCCGGACCGCCGGGCGCGCGGTAAAACAGCTCGTTGCCGTTCTTCGACCACGCTGGATCCTCTGCCCCACCGGTCGTCACCGCCACCCGCGGCCCGGGGCCCGGATACGGCTGGACGTAAATCTGGGCCCGGCCGCTGTCATTCGAGGTGTACGCCAGCCACTTTCCGTCGGGCGAAATCTCCGGAAAACGCTCGTCGGCCGGCGTCGCCAGCACGGGGCGAACCTTGCCGGGCGCGTCGATCGACACAGCATAGACGTCCGTGTTGCCGCCGAGCGACGTGTATCCGCGGGTGAAGAGCAGCTCCTTCCCATCCGGCGTCCACGAACTCGGAACGTCGAACGGCCCTTCGGTCAGCCGCTTGGCGTCCCGCAGATTGACGCCATCGTTGAGAAAGATCTGCTGCGGACCGGCACGGTCCGACCGGAAGGCGAAATGTGAGCCGGTCGGCGAAAAGATCGGGAACGCGTTCTGTCCCTCGAATGTCGCGCGGTCTTCCGTCCCGCGCGCCGTGTCGAAGATCCAGATGTCCTTGTTGACATAGAGCTCGCTGAACGCGACGCGAACGCCATCCGGAAGGACACGCCCGCCGAAGCGGAACATGTTCCGCATCCCTGTGACCGGTGTCGGGCTGCCCTTGCGATCGAACCAGACGAGCGACGTCAGCAGCGGCGGCTCTACCGAACCCGGCGCGTAGAAAAGATCCCCGGTCGCTGCCACGCTGAACTGCGCCGCCCCTGTCCATGTGGTGCCGGCGAGCCCGTAGACCGAGTGCATCACGTCGTCGACGGCCTGCACCTCCTTGCCGCTCACGGACAACGAAGACAGATCGAACGGGACCGCAAAGAGCTTTCCTCTTCTCGCAAAAACCAGTGTGTTGTCTCCGGCGTACTGCGCGTCTACGGCATCGTCGAGCAGCTTCTTCCGCTCACCACTCTTCACCGAGTGCACCCACACCTGCGCGCGCGACCAATCCGGCGCGACAGCCGAGAACGGGATCACGGTGAACAACACACCGCTGCCGTCCGGGAGAAAGTGCGGAAGACGATGCGACGACTCGTGAGCGGCCTCGTCGAGCGTCGTGAGCGCTTCGGGTTTGCCTCCCGTGTCGGGAACCACGCTCAGCCCGGCGCCCTGCGAGATAGCGAAGACGATCGTCCCGTTCCGGCCCCAGGTGATTCCCGGCGGTCCGAACGCCCCTGGCCCGGCCAGGCCCTCTGCGATGACGCCCGGCGGTCCGCCGGCAAGAGCCACCTTCTTGATCTGCGATCCCTGCTGGAAGCCGAGCCACTCCCCGTCTGGCGAGAACGTCAGGTTGACCGCACCTTCGGTTCCTGCAATCGGTGTATCTCCAGATCGATTGAGGCTCCTGACAAAAATCCGGGGCGGCATACCGGGGGTTGCGGCGATGAACGCCACGCGCTGTCCATCCGGAGACAGCTCCACGGCGTGCCGGTTGCCGTGCGCGAGAAAGTAGCCAGCAGGTAATGGATATTCGAACTGCAGCTGCGGCCGATCGGGGGCCGGCGACGGGCGCCACATCCATGCGGCAACACCTCCCGCCAGGCATACGACCGCCGCCGCCCACGGCAGCAGCCGGGTCCAGAGCGGCGTCGCAGTCGGACGGATAACCGCAACCGGCCCGCTGTTCGCCGGGTCCTCCGGCTTCTCGATCAGGTCCTGAATGACGATGCGCGCATCGCCAATGGACTGCAGCCGGTTCTTCGGGTTTTTCGTCAGGCAGCGCTGGATCAGCTGACGCAGCGCGCGCGGCGTATCCGGCGGCAACTGCTCCCATTCCGGTTCCCGTTCGAGAATCTTCGCCAGCGTGTCGGTGACCGTTTCACCTTCGAAGATCGGTCCGCCCGTAAGCATCCGGAACAGCACAACCCCGAACGCCCAGATGTCCGTGCGCCGATCGACAGTGCGGCCGCGTGCCTGCTCCGGCGACATGTATGCCGCCGTCCCCATGATCACGCCTGCCTGCGTCGCCCCGGAGGTGGCACCGGTGAGTGCGCCCGGAGCCATCGTCGGCGACATGGAGAGCGAGACGTTTGACGACTCCGCCTCGGCGGTCTTCGCCAGGCCGAAGTCGAGCACCTTCACCGTGTCGTCCGCCGTGACCTTGATGTTCGCCGGCTTCAGGTCGCGGTGAACGATGCCTGCTTCGTGCGCTTCCTCGAGGCCTTCGGCAATCTGCTTCGCGATGACGAGCGTTTCGCGGAGCGGTAATGCGCCCCGGCGGATCCGCTCTTCCAGCGTCTCGCCCGGCACAAGCTCCATCACCAGGAAATGACGGCCGTTCACTTCTTCCACGCCGTAGATTGCGGCGACGTTCGGATGGTTCAGCGACGCCAGGACGCGCGCTTCACGCTGGAAGCGCGCGACTCGGTCGCCGTCGTTGCCGAAGGCTTCCGGGAGGAACTTGATGGCGACAGTCCGCCCGAGCTTCGTGTCGGAGGCCTGATAGACCTCGCCCATGCCGCCGGTCCCGAGGTGCGAAGTGATCTCGTAGTGTGCGAGCCGTGAACCTATCATGCGGAGACAGGAATAATAGCGGAAGCATGACCACGGACGTTTCATCCGTCATCGAGGCGTTGGCGCGTGCCCCACGGATCGTCGTTCCGCTCGTCCGCGAGATGCCGGCGTCGATGCTGAAACGTCGCCCGGCACCGGGAAAGTGGTCGGCGCACGAGCACGCCTGCCATCTGGCGGTCGTGCACCGGTTGTTCCTCGATCGGCTGGATTACATGCTGGCGACGCCGGCGCCCGTGATCACGCCGTACGATCCCGGGCGCGACGATCCGGACGATGCGCTGTTGTCACTCGACCTGGAGGAATCGCTGCAGCGTTATGCCGACGACCGCGCGCGCCTGGTCTCCCGCCTGCGGGAACTGTCAGACGCGGACTGGCAGCGCACCGCTGAACACGGCGAGTACAGTCATTACTCCGTGTTCATCATGTTCCGTCACCTGGCGATGCATGACTTCTTCCACGCGTACCGCATCGAAGAACTGCTGTTGAGGAAAGATGGGTAGCTGGGTGGCCTAGGTGGCCTGGGTAGGTAACCTAGGCAACCGCAAGCGGCTCCAGCAGGCGTCCATTGCTGTCGCCGAACTTCTCGAGGCGCACGCCGCCGCTGTCCATGATCGTCAGCAGCAGGTTGGTCATTGGCGTGTCGAGCTTGTACTGGTGATGGCGGCCCATCCTGAACTTGCCGCCGAGTCCGCCGGCCATCAGCGTCGGCAGGTCGGAGTGGCGGTGCATGTTGCCGTCGCCCATGCCGCCGCCGTACAGCAGCAGCGACTGATCGAGGACAGAGCCGTCGCCTTCCGGCATCGCCTGCAGCTTCTCGAGGAAATAGGCGAAAAGCTGCGACTGGTAAACATCGATGCGCGCCTTCTTCGCGATGAGGTTCGGGTCGTTGCGATGGTGCGACACGCCATGGTGCTGCTCGGGCACGCCGATGCTCGGAAACGTCATCGTGCTCAGCTCGCGCGACATGATCATGCTGAACACGCGCGTGATGTCGGCCTGGAACGCCAGCGCCTGCAGGTCGAACATCAGCTTCGTGTGCGCGTCGAACGTCGAGGGAATGTCCGTCGGCCGTTCCGGGAGTTCGATGTCCACCGGCTGCGATTCCGCGTTCTGGATGCGCTGCTCGATCTCGCGCACGGAGTCGAGGTACTCGCGCAGCTTGTTCCTGTCGCCGCGGCCCAGGCTGTTGGCCACGCGGTGCGCCTCTTCGCGCACCGAATCCAGGATGCTTCCTTCGGATCGGGTACGCGCCTGGCGCGCGTCGGCGCTGCCGCCGTCGCCGAAGAGACGTTCGAAGAGAATGCGCGGATGCGACTCGGTGTTGTTCGGTGTCGTCTCGTTGCGCCACGAGACGGTGTTGACGTAGAAGCAGTCGCCCGAATCGCAGGAGCCCTGCGTCGGAAAGTCGACCGACATCTCGACCGACGGAATACGGGACGTCTTGCCAATCTCCCGCACGAGGATCTGATCGACCGTGGTCGCCAGCTTGACCTCGACGCCCGGCTGAGTCCGGTCGTAGGCGTGCACGCCCGTCAGCCAGACGGCCGAGGCGCGCGGATGATCGCCCGTGCCGTCGCCGAAGGTATCGGCCTGCAGGTGCGACAGGCCGCTGAGCACCGAAATCTTGTCGCGGAGGCCGGCGAACGGCTGCAGCGTCGGCGTCAGCTCGAAGCTGGCGCCTGTGGTTGCAGGCGTCCACAGGTTCTGGATGACGCCGTTGGCGATGTAAACGAAGCCGTAGCGCGGTGTCGGCTTGAGCGCGCGCGCCGACAGGGCGGGGACCATCGCATCCAGGAATGGCAGCGCGATCGTCGTGCCCATGGCACGCAGGAACGTTCGCCGAGGTAGCGTCTTCTTGGTGACGAACATCACTCGCCTCCAGCCTCTCGCATCTGGAACGGACGACTCTTCACGATCCCGGCGACCAGCGACGCCAGCGTGTGGTTCGCCGGCGCCGACTCGCGCAGCACCGCGCGCACGGTGGGCGCGTCATAGTATTGCAGGTTGCGGCCGATCGCGTACATGAGCAGGCGCTCGGCCACGGTGCCGACGAACTGCTCGGGCTGACGCAGCAGTTCCTTCTTCAGCCCGGAAATTCCTTCGAATTTCGTCCCCTCCGGGAACACGCCGGTCGCGTCGATGGGCTGGTCGCCGTCGCGCTCGCGCCATCGCCCGATGGCGTCGAAGTTCTCCATGGCAAAGCCGATCGGGTCCATTCGCGCGTGACACCCGGCGCACGCCGGGGCGGCGCGGTGCTGGATCATCGCCTCGCGAAGCGTCAGCGGCTTGCCGGGCGCGGTTTCCGTTTTCAGCGATGGCACGTCGGCGGGCGGAGGCGGCGGCGCCGCCGACAGCAGATTCTCGAGCACCCACTTGCCGCGCAGCACCGGCGACGTGCGCGTCGAGTACGAGGTGATCGTCAGCACGCTTCCCTGCCCGAGCAGGCCGCCGCGAACGCTGCCTTCCGGGAACGTCACGCGGCGGAAGTGGCTGCCCCTGATGTTCGGGACCCCATAGTGACGTGCCAGGCGCTCGTTCAGGAAGGTGTAGTTGGCGCGCAGCAGATCGAGGACGCTGCGGTTCTCACGGAAGACGCTGCCGATGAACAGTTCCGTCTCCCTCTGCATCGACGTCCGCAGCGTCTCGTCGAAATCGGCGAACAGAATCTCGTCCGGCAGCTTCGCGCCGATGTCCCGCAGGTAGAGCCACTGGGCGGCAAAGTTCGTCACCAGCGATTCCGAGCGCGGATCCGCCATCATGCGGCGCACCTGCTGCTCGAGCACCTTCGGGTCCTTCAGCCGTCCCGCCGCCGCCACATCGAGCAGCTCGTCGTCCGGGATGCTGCTCCAGATGAAGAAGGACAACCGCGACGCGAGCTCGAGATCGCTCACGCGATATGCCGTGCCAGCGGCAACGGTCAGTGGCTCACGCTCGATGCGGAACAGGAACTGCGAGCTGACGAGCAGACGCTCGAGGGCCTTCTGAATGCCGAGGTCGAAACTTCCTTCCTTGCGGCCTTGCTCGTAGAACGGGAGCAGGTCCCTGACATCCGTTTCGTTGACCGGACGTCGATAGGCGCGGCGGGCGAGCGTGGAAAGGATGCGGCGGGCACACGGAAGTTCCTCGGCAGCAGACGCGGGCCTGCATACGAAGATCCGGCGACGGCTCGGCGAGTCGCCCGGCCCGGTCACTTTGTAGGGACCGCTGATCGTGACGCTGTTAATCGCCGGCTGGGTGCCGCGGCTGCGCATGCGAGGCCGCAGCGTCGCTTCGTCGCGTGCCTCGGTCCGCTGCACGAACGCCACGCCAATCAGCTTGGGGCCGGCCTTCAGCGTGAGCGGGAACTCGAGCGGACCGGCCGCAGCCGCGCCCCGACCACGGCCTCCGGCTCCTCTGCCCTGCACCGCCGGCCGATCCGCTGACGGAGGTGTCGGATCGGGATCTGCCGGATCGGGCTGGCCAGGCGGTGCGGCAACGGCGGGCGCACCGCGTCCGCCTCCACCGAGCTGCCGGAGCGCGGCGCGTTCGCCGTCAACGAGGATCTCGAGCTCGTGACCCTGCGCGTTGCCGACGTCCACTCTGATGATGTAGGTGCCGTCGACGGGGAATTCGCTGCGCACGGCAATTCCGCCGCGTGTGCCGAATGGCAGTTCCTCCACCCGCTCGTCCTGCGGATGCTCGGGATCGAGGCGATGGATGTTCACCATCACCGGCATCGCCGGGTCGCCTACGGCGAGTCGGCTGATCTTCCTGGCCGCGTCGAGATACCGCTCCATGTTGCTCGGCGAGACGAACAGCAGGTCGGCGATGTTGTCGAAGCCGCTGCTGATGTTATCCGGCGGCAGCAGGTAATCGACGCTGACCTCCCGCGGCAGCGACTCGAGCGCGAGCAGGTCGCGCACCGCGTTGCGGTACTCCGTGCGGCTCAGGCGGTGCGTCAGCGGCAGCTTGCCAAGGTGCGGCCGCGCCGTTTCGGCGCGGTCCAACTCTGTTTCCAGGAACGTGGCGACACGGTCGTAGCCGGCGGCGTCCGGACGCGGGGCGCCGGGCGGCGGCATCGACTGCGTCCGCAGCTTGCGAACGACCTTCTCCCATCGGTCCGCTGCGGCGCTGACGTTCGTGACCGCCGCGGGATCGATGACGAATCCGCCGCTCTTCAGCCGTTCGTTATGACATGTGGCGCAGTACTGCTTGAGGACGGCGGCCGATACCGCCGCGGGAGCCGCCTGTGCCGGCGCCGCGGGCGCCTGGGCACCCGTCCGCGCGGTGGCCAGGGCGATCGCGAAACCGAGCAGCGCGCAACCGAGTAAACCTCTGTAGGTCATTCAAATACGGGGGTATATTAACCCCGTAGCGCGGAGGAGATATGAGGTTTCGCGGGTGGCTCCACGTCGTAGCCATCGGGTGCATAGCGGGTGCAGTCTCGCTTGCCGCCGCTGGTTCACCCTTGATCGAGGCGGTCAAGAAGCAGGACATCCCGGCCGTTCGCGCGCTCCTGAAAGAGAAGGTCAGCATCAACGCGACCGAGGCCGACGGCTTCACGGCCCTCCATTGGGCCGCACAGCGGGACAACCTCCCGCTCGTCGAACTGCTGCTCGGGGCCGGCGCCAACGCCAAAGCATCCACCCGCTACAACATCACGCCTCTGTACCTCGCGGCCATGAACGGCAACGCTCCGATGATGGAGCGGCTGCTGAAGGCCGGCGCCGATCCGAATGGCACCGCGGAAGAAGGCCAGACGATGCTGATGACGGCGGCGCTGTCGGGCAAACCGGACGCCGTGCGGCTGCTGCTGACGCGTGGCGCGAAGGTCGATACCAAAGAACCCTATAGAGGTCAGACCGCGCTGATGTGGGCGGCGGCTGAAGGCAACACGGCGGCTGTCGATGTGCTGATGGAAGCAGGCGCCGACCTCACACTGAAATCGACCGGCGGCTTCACACCGCTGCTGTTTGCCGTGCGCAACGCGCATATCGGGACGACGGTCGCGCTGCTGAAGCACGGCGCGAACGTCAACGACGTGGCGCCGGACGGCTCGAGTGCGCTGAGCATGGCGGCGGTGAACGCGTATTACGAGCTGGCGTCCGTCCTGCTCGATCACGGCGCGAATCCGAACCTGCCCGATCCACGCGCATCGCCGCTCCATACGGTCGCCTGGCTGCGCAAGCCGGGCGCCGACGGCGCCGCCGGCGTCGGCAACACGCCGGTCGGCACGCCGCAGCAGGTTGGAAAAGTGACGCCGATCCAGCTCGCGCGCAAGCTGCTCGAGCACGGCGCGAACCCGAACACGCGCGTCGAATGGAACGAGCCGCGCTTCGGGAAGGAAGGCGGCACCGCGCGCAACCCGCCGAACATCCGCCTGGGCCGGCATCTCATCACCTACAACGGCGCCACGCCGTTCTACGTGGCGGCAAAGAACGGCGACGTCGAGCTGATGCGGCTGCTCGTCGAGTTCAAGGCCGATCCGAAGATCCCGTCGAAGGTCGGCGTCACGCCGCTGATGGTGGCGGCCGGGCTCGACACGTGGGAAGGCGAGACGCCGGGCCCGTACACCGGCGTCCCGGAAGCGGAGCGGCTGGAGGCCGTCAAGTTCGCTCTGTCGCTGGGCAACGACGTCAACGCGCGCACGAACTTCGGCGACTACCCGATGGAGGGCGAGGTCGCGTACACGCTGCTGTATTACCCGCACAACATCGACAAGCTGCTCGAACTCGGCGTCGGCGATCCGCGCTGGAACGGCAGCACGCCGCTCATCGGCGCGATCATGTCGAACCAGCCGTCGATCGTGCAGTACCTCGTCGATCAGGGCGCCGACGTGCGGGCTAAGACAACGCTCGGCTGGACGCCGCTGGATGTGGCGGAAGGCGTGTTCTGCTGCAACGCGAAGAAGGAGTTCCCTGCGGCGGCCGCGATCATTCGGAAAGCGCTGGGCCAGAAGTAGAGTCCGGCTTCAGCCGGATTGACCGTCGTAGTGTCCGCCTTCAGGCGGACCCGGGTTACTCGAGTTGACGCGGTCCGGGTCCTGTCGCCGGGTTTCCCCACTCCGTTCCTCGGCGCAACTGCGCAGGTCACGGCAGTGCGCCTGCGGGCGTCGTGGGGAGGCCCCTCCCGGCGCCACCCGCTGTAAAGAACTTCGTCAACTCGAGGCAGTGATGTAGTGTCCGCTTGAGGCGGAGGTCCGTGGAAGAGCGACCAATGAGGAACCTTCCTGTAATCGCTGCCGCCGTCTTCGCATCCGCACTGATTTACGCGCAGGTACCACCGCAAGTCGGCTTCGACGTCGCGTCGATCAGACCGACTCCGGCGAATCCTCCTGTCACCACAATGGGCGAGCGGCCGGGTGGGCGGTGGTCGCCGCGCAACGTCACCGTCATGATGATTCTGGGCCGTGCATTTCCAGAGTATTCGCTGCCCGGACTAATCGCCGGCGGTCCAGGCTGGCTCGCTGAGCGCCGCTTCGACATCGATGCCACGACCGACAGGCCGGTAACGCCGGCCCAGTATCCGCAGATGATTCGTCAACTGCTGACGGATCGCTTCAAGTTGAAGACCCATATCGAGTCGCGGCCGGTCGACGTGTATTCGTTGGTCCCGGCACGCAGCGACGGTCGCCTTGGGCCCCGGCTGCGGCCGGCGTCGGCGGAGTGCACGGCGGAACTCGAAGCGGTGCGCGAGCTCGAACGCGCCTGGCGTGCCGGATTGAGTACCCCGCAGGGACCGGAGCCGAAGCCGTGCAACGTTGGAGTCTCGATGAGCAAGGGCCTGATGCGCATCGCCGGAGGCCGCTCGATGAGCGAGCTGGCTGCTGCCCTTCAGCAATGGACCGAGCTGAAGGTCGTGGATCGGACCGGTCTCCGTGGCGATTACGAGGCGGAGCTCGAATTCGACTTCAGGGGGACAGTGTCGGTGGCTAACGCAGACCCCGCTCGGCCATCGGTTTTTACCGCCGTGCAGGAGCAGCTCGGACTCAAACTGGAGCGCAGCCGGGAGCCGGTCGACGTGCTGGTCATCGATTCGATCGAAATGCCGTCGGAAAACTAACGTGAGTTGACGACGTTCTTTCCAGCGGGTGGCGACGGGAGGGGCATCCCCACCCGAAACCCAGCGACAGGACACGGGCCGCGTCAACTCACGTAGCGCAGGTCCGCCTGAAGGCGGACACTACGTCCGAATCAGACAGGTCCGCCTGAAGGCGGACACTACGTCCGAATCAGACAGGTCCGCCTGAAGGCGGACACTACGACCCGAATCAGAC
>Ga0247825_10002255_pt1 | contig 12775 bp, 10 predicted proteins | sample 13C_Vanillin_Day_FD_194413 | JGI IMG/M metagenome (GOLD analysis project Ga0247825, IMG submission 194413) | Soil microbial communities from agricultural site in Penn Yan, New York, United States - 13C_Vanillin_Day48 | ecosystem: Environmental > Terrestrial > Soil > Agricultural land | place...
TCGTCAGCCAGAAGGACGAGGGCCACATGGCCCAGACCGACGAGCTTAGGGTCTTCGCCGACGACCACAACCTCGCCCTGATCTCGATCGCCGACCTCATCGCGTGGCGCCGCAAGCACGAGAAGCATGTCGTCCGGATCGCTGAGGCGCGGATCCCCACCCCACACGGAGAGTTCCGGGCGGTCGGGTACCAGAGCATGTACGACGAGATCGAGCATGTCGCCCTGGTCAAGGGGGACATCGCCGGGCCCGACGGCGACGGCGGGGACGTGCTGGTGCGGGTGCACTCCGAGTGCCTGACCGGGGACGTGTTCGGGTCGCTGCGCTGCGACTGCGGCCCGCAGCTCGCCGCCGCTCTCGAGATGATCGCGGCCGAGGGGCGCGGGGTGGTGCTGTACATGCGCGGCCACGAGGGACGCGGCATCGGCCTAATGCACAAGCTGCAGGCCTACCAGCTGCAGGACGCCGGGTCCGACACCGTCGACGCGAACCTGGAGCTCGGACTGCCCGCGGACGCCCGCGACTACGGCATCGGCGCCCAGATCCTCGGCGACCTCGGGATCTCGTCGATGCGGCTGCTGACGAACAACCCGGCGAAGCGCGTCGGGCTCGACGGCTACGGGCTGCGGATCCTGGAGCGGGTGGCGATGCCGCCGTGCGCCAACGCCGAGAACCTCACCTACCTACGGACCAAGCGGGACAGAATGGGCCACGACATCACCGGGCTCGAGGAGTTCGGCGGCCCGCGTCTGCTCGCCGGAGGTGCGCGGCAGTGACCCGGCCCGCCGTCGAGCACCCGACAACCCCGGCCCAGCGACCGGGACTCGCGCTGGCCGTCGTCGCCGCGAGCACCTTTCTCTCCATGAGCGTGTGGTTCTCGGCGTCGTTCGTCATCCCGCAACTGACCACCGCCTGGGATCTGTCCCCGACCGGATCCTCGCTCCTGACCATCACCGTCCAGATCGGTTTCGTCATCGGAGCACTCGCCTCTGCCGCCACCGGGCTGGCCGACGCGATACCTCCGCGCCTGCTCATGTGCGCGGGCGCACTCGGCGCCGCCCTGGCCAACCTCGGCCTTCTCTGGGCCGACGACCTCACCACCGCGCTCCCGCTGCGCCTCACCACCGGTATCTGCCTCGCCGCCGTCTACCCACCCGCGCTCAAGGAGATCTCCACCTGGTTCACCAAGGGACGCGGCACCGCCCTCGGCATCATGATCGGAGCGCTCACCCTCGGCTCGGCGCTTCCCCACCTCGTCAGCTCCTTCGGCCCCATCCACTGGCACCATGTCATCGTCGCCACCTCGGCCATGACCGCAACCGGCGCCGCCACCATCCTCCTGCTGCGCGGCCACGACCCCTATCCATTCCCCCAACGCCCCTTCAACATCCGCGCCGCCCTCGCCAGCCTCCGCAACAAGCATGTCGCGCTCGCCAACCTCGGCTACATGGGCCACATGTGGGAGCTCTACGCCATGTGGGCCTGGGTGGGCGCCTACCTCGCCGCGCTACCCACCATCTCGGCTCTCCCCAACCCCGCCACCACCGCCTCCGCATTGGCCTTCCTCTGCATCGGAGCGGGCGCCCTCGGATGCCTGGCCGGCGGCAACCTCAGCGACAGATACGGGCGAGCCCAATCCGCACTCATCTCCCTGTTGTGCTCCGGCGCAGCAGCGCTCACTCTCGCCGTCATCGGAACCGGGCCCCTGCCCGTGGTCCTCGCCCTCTGCGTCTTCTGGGGATTCTGGGTCATCGCCGACTCGGCCCAGTTCTCCGCGATCGTCACCGAACACGCCGACCCCGTGTACATCGGAGGAGCCCTCTCCATCCAGCTCGCACTTGGCTACCTCACCACCACCGCCAGCCTCTGGCTGGTGCCCGTCCTCGTTCAGAACCACTCCTGGGCAACCGCACTCGCCACGCTCGCCATCGGACCGGCCATCGGCGCGATAGCCATGGCCGTACTCACCACGAGCCGCACGAGACGCTCGTGACCGTCACCCACCGCGAGACATCGGTGTTCAACCGTCACCGGTCCGCTCGACAAAGCCGGGAACCGTTGACCGGAACGTTAGGCTTGACTGATGCTCTAGCGGATGATCTCAGGCTCTTCGCCGAAGTCGTGCGCCGTGGCCGGCTGACGGCGGCGGCGAATCACCTGCAGATCAACCACGCCACCGTGAGTCGTCACATCACCCCCGTCTCGAGCAAGCCGTGGAGAACCGAGTGTTCGACCGCACCGCGGACGGCTGGATTCTGACGGACGCCGGGTCTGCGCCTACCGTGAACGCGAGGATCGAGAGCCTTACTGGATGTCGTTTCCCCCGCGACCTCGTCAGGCTGGCGCGAGTGCCCATGATGGCGGAGTGCCTGTCACTGTCAAGGATGGTGGAGAGCCACCCCGGCCTGTTCGCCGCCCGCTGACGCCACCGACGGGATTCCGTCATCCCGTCGTGCACAACGCCTCGGCGAGCGAACGGATGACCTCCGGCCGGTACGTGCAGTGGAAGCTGCGACCCTCCTTCCGGACCTGCAGAAGCCGGCCGTACGGAGCGTCTTGCTGACGACCTTGGGCTCGAAGTAGTATCCGATTCCGTCCGGTGCGTGACCCCCGCAGATCACTGCGGCCCCCGCGCGATCGCGTCGTCCACCAACACTCGAACCGCGTCGACCTGCCGAGCACTGACCAGCGGACCGATGTCCGCCCCGGTTCCGACCCGGGACTGACCCGCAACGCGGCGACGCGCGCCAGTTTGGCCGTGAACTCGGGCGCGATCTTGTGGGACAACAAAAGTCGGTTCGCCGCGATACACGTCTGACCGCCGTTACGAACCTCGCGGGGGCGGCACCCTCGACCGCGGCGTCCACGTCGGCGTCCTCGAAGACCAAGAACGGTGCATTGCCGCCGAATTCCACGACGTGCAGAGCAGGCGGTCGGCGGACTCGCACACCAGGCGGAGCATCGTCAGCGGTGTCTCGACAGCGGGTTTGACGATCACCGGGCATCCGGATGCGAGCGCGGGGCCGACCTTCCGAGCGCCCATCGCGAGCGGGAAGTTCCACGGGGTGATGGCGAGGACCGGCACGACCGACTCCGTCGTCACGAGAATCTCACCGGCCCCGACGGGAACACGGGCGGCGCACCCACCGACACGGACCGCCTCCTCCGCGAACCACCGCAGAAACTCCGCCCCGTAGACGACTCTCGCCGGCTCGCATCAGGATCTCGCCGCGCAGCCGGGGTGCCGAGACCGCCCACCCCGCCCCCGCCGCGGCGGCGCAGGCGAGGTCCAGGGCACGGAGCGCATCGTCCGGCGTGGCGTCGGCGACCGACGCGACGACTCGCTCGGTGGCGGGTCGACGACGTCGAACCGCGCACCGGTGCTGCCGCCCGTTCGGGTACCACCGACCCCCAGGTCGGTCGGCATTACTGGGAGCGTGTCGGTCCTCACGTCGCTGCGATTTCTCATGTCTCCCTCGGTTGGGTGCGGGCCGCTACTGCTCGGTCGATGGCGCGGCGAGCCGCTGGTGTGGTCGCCCCTGCGCCGCGGCGGCGAGCGCGATGACGACCTCGTGCTCGTGCACGGACGCCTCCTCGGCTCGCGAGCTCGGTGATCTGCCCGAGGTCGCGACAGTGGTCACCGAAGGTACCGTCCACTTGACCCGGAGCCGCAACTCTCCCCCACCGCCGCGAGTGGTCACCGTTTCCACCCACACTGTTCGGTCTGCTCCGTAGGGCATCCGAGGAGATGCGGAGACCCCCTCTGCTGCTGACGACGTCCTCCGTCACCGCCGGCCCTGCAACAGCACGATGACGACAACCAGCACCAGGAGGGAGGCGCTGAGGCCACCGAAGCCGACGCCGGCGAGAATCAGTCCGGCGGCCGCCCCGCCCGCTGCTCCCGTCAGGTTCATGACGGTGTCCGAGACACCCTGCAGGCGCGGCTGATGCGCGGGCGGTGCCGCAGCACTCACCAGAGCGGAACCCGCGACGGTCGACGCGGACCAGCCGAGCCCGAGCAGCACAAGGCTGATCGTCACAGAATCCGGGTTTCCGGAACCGAGGGCGGACAACAACAACGATCCCACGAACAGGGCTTGGCCTAGCAGAATCGTCCACCGGGCACCGACCCTGTCTGCGAGGAAGCCGAATACCGGTGAGAATGCGTACATTCCTGCCACGTGCAGGCTGATGGTCACACCCACTAGGTTCAGCGAGGCACCGTGCTCGACCAGATGGACGGGAGTCATCGACATCAGTGCGACCATGACGGCGTGACTCAGCGCGAGGGTGGCCACCGAGCGCCGCGCGGCGGGAACGGAACGCAGAACGGCGAGGTGGCGCTGCTCCGGAACATGGTCGGGTTGCGGCGTTGCGCGGTGTCCGGCCGGGTCGCTCGACGACGGCTGGGCGGCCGCCACCAGCAGTGGGTCCGGTCGCAAACCGAGAAGGTAGACGACCGCTCCGAGAGTCTGAGCTGCCACCGCGATGACGATCCCACCCGTCAGGGGAGGCAGGTCCAGACTTCTGCCGATCGCCTCGCCGGGTTCGAACAGGTTCGGCCCGGCCATCGCGCCGATCGTCGTGGACCACACGACGAGCGACAGATCGCGAGCGCGGCTACCGGCGGAGGAGAGGTCAGTGGCCGCGAACCGGGCCTGGAGGTTGACTGCTTGTGCGGCGCCCATAGCCAACATACCGCCGAGGAGCAGCCAGATCGTGCCGAGAGCTGCTGCCGCAACCACGATCCCGCCGCCCACCACAGCGGCGGCGGCGCCGGCACTGAGCGAAATGCGCCTGCCCCTGGACTGCGCGAGGCGAGCGAGGGGCATCGCGAGGAGGGCAGCGCCGAGGGTACCCATGGTTGCCGCCATCCCCGACCACGCCGGCGAGCCCGACACCCGGGTGATCAGCAGCGCACCCAGGCTGAGCGCGACGCCGGTACCCAGACCGCCCAACACCTGACCCGCGGCCAGAACCCACACGACCCGCCGCTGCAGTCGCGCTCGTCGTGTCGGAGCGAGCACTGTTGCTCCCGTGGTCATTTCGATCTCCGTTCGTTATCGTGCACCGTTGTCGTCAGAAGACGAGGAGCTCGCCGTCCTCGGGAACGGACACCTGGCCCTGAAGGCCGTTCTCCCGGACCAGATCACGCACCCGGTCACGGCCCACCACACAGTGATTGAGCGCCTCCATGTGCACCGCGACGATGTGCGCGTGAGGCGCGGCACGGTGGGCCCTGACCACGTCCTGCGCGCCCATCAGAATGACGTGCGCTTCCGCGAGCAGGGTGGCTTCGCCCGTGTTCAACACGACGACGTCCGGCTCGTGCTTGCGCAGTGCGTCCCGCACCGCGTCATTCCACACACTGTCACCGGCGATGTAGATCACGGGTTCGCCGGGATGACGGAGGACGACGCCGCTCACTGCACCGAGTACCGGAAGCGACTGCAGGACTTCGTCGGAGCCGTGTTGTCCACCGGTGCGGCACACCTTCGTTCCGCCGACCTCGATCTCCGTGTCCATCACGCGAACGTCGATGAATCCGTTCGCGGAGACCTTCTCCGCATCGGCGTCGCCCTGGACCAGCAGCGGAACCGTGCGCGGCAGCAGCGCGGCCGCGGCCGGGTCCCAATGGTCGACGTGGGTGTGCGTGACCACGACCAGATCCGGGTCGAGCAGTTCACTCAACGGCACACCGAGATCGACCGTCGGGTTCCACGACATGTCACCGGAGGTTGCGGCAAACGGGTTCAGGGATCCTTTCGCGCCGAGCATGGGGTCAACCAGGATGCGCTGGTTGCCGATCTCCAGCAGGAGGGTGGCATTGCGCACGAGTGTGAGCTTCACTGAATTCCTCTCCGCCGGTTGCGCGGGGCAACCGGCGATATGACACGGACAAGTGGGGTGATGATCGCCGGATGCGGGTGCGGTCAACCACCGACGGACGGTGCTGCGGATGTGGACGCGGGCAGACCGAAGTAATCGGCGATCAACTCGATCGCGTTCCGGTCGAAGGTATTCGAATGCCCGCCCACCGCAAGCATCAGTTCGTCGGCGCCTGTTCGCTCGTACAGCTGCATGAGTCGATCGGCAACGACTGCGGGGGTGCCGTGAAACGAGCGATGCGTGTAGTCGTCGATGATGCTCTGTTCGCGGGAAGTGGCCGGGTACGCCTCAACTTCGTCGGCGGTCAACAGTTGGTACCCCTTCCGCTGGAACATCCGCAGCATCGCCATCGCCGATGTCGAGGCGTGTCGCCTGGCCTCCTCGTGATTCTCAGCGACCGCAACCGGGACACTAACGAGGACGTAGGGTCGATCGAGGACATCCGACGGCCGGAAGTTCTCACGGTAGAGTCGCACCGCGGTCGCGACGTCGGCGTCACCGAACTGCAGCGCGAATGCGTACGGCCGGCCCAGTTGCGCAGCGAGCAAGGCCGAGTACGGGGACGATCCGAGAATCCACACGTCCGGGCCCGACAGCGCACCGTCGATTCGGTTCTGAGCAGCCTGCCACGGCCCTGGTACCGCGTGTATGCCTCGGTAGCGGTGACCCGCGGGGAAGTCGTCGTCCAAGAATCCCATTAGTTCGACCACATGCTGCGGGAAATGGTCGTTCGCGTCCTCGCCACGCCGCAGGGCCGCGGCGGTTGCGCCGTCGGTGCCGGGGGCACGGCCGAGGCCGAGATCTATGCGGCCGGGGGCGAGTGCCTCGAGCATCCCGAACTGCTCGGCGACCATCAACGGCGCGTGGTTGGGCAGCATGATCCCGCCCGCACCGAGTCGGATACGCGCGGTTTCGCCGACGAGGCGGGCCACCATGAGCTGTGGCGCGGCGATCGACGCGGCAGGCATGGCGTGATGCTCGGACATCCAGAACCGGTGGTAGCCGGTCCTGTCCGCCGTCTGCGCAAGCGCGATGGTGTGCGCGAGCCCTTCGGATGCGGTCACTCCGACCCCGGTACTCCCGATGGCCAGCACGGACAGTACGAACGGCGCGGTGCCGGAGGGCTGGCCGAACTGCATGCAAACCTCAATTCTCACGGAAAACTCTGCTTCAAAGCGTGATGACACGGTAACAGATAGTCACGGCAAATACTCACTTATACCGTGAAGGCGCTGATACCATGGGGATATGTCCGGCCCACTTCCCTCCGCCCCCGGCGAGGATGAGCATCCGAGTCTTGCGTTGATCAACAGCGTCGCGGAACTGCCCGGTGGGCGCCTCATCGACGAGCTGACCACACCGGAGACCGCCACCGCCTGGCTCGTCCACCGGGACCTCGCCCCCGCAGGAGCGGAGCTCGAGACCTATTGCCGAGATCGGCTCACGCGGCTGCGCACCGACCTGCGATCGGTGTTCTCGACCCGAGCGACGGGCGCTGCCCTCCAGCCGGGGGCGCTGGATGGCGTCAACCGCGCGCTGACGAGCGCACCTTCCGCCCTGTTGTTGCGTCACGACCCGCACCGCGGGTTCTCCCGGTCCAACCAACATCCGGTGACGCAACTGGTCGAACACGCCATGGCCACCATCGCCGAGGACGCTGCCACGTTGATCACCGGGGACCTGGCTGCGTTGATCGCACGATGTGAAGCGGCACCGTGCGACCGCTTCTACCTCCGCACCCACGCGCGTCGCCGGTGGTGCTCGAACCGCTGCGGCGACAGGGTTCGTGCAGCGCGGGCCTATGCGCGGAGGCACTGACGGGGGTCGGGCCGGAACCGAGCACGGGCCGACGCGCACGGTTCACCCCGTCTGGCGCCCTTCACCCGGTGTTGGTGTTCAGGACGACGACGACCACGACGAGGGCTAGAGCGACCCCGACGATCCCTAGGCCGAGCAGGACCACGCCGGCGATCGCACCTCCGCCGCAGCGGCCAGGTTCATCAGTAAGTCCGAAGTGCCTGCACCGCCGGCCGTTGATCGGCAGGCTCCGAGTCGGTGAGCGCCGCCGATCCCGCCACGTTGGTCGCCGACCATCCCGGACCGAGCAGGACGAGACCTGCCGCCACCGCAACATGGCTGGTCGACCCAGGGCCGCCGACAACAGAGCCATGGCGAACGCACCCTGGTCCGCAAGGAGGACGGTCCGGTTACCCAGCTTGTCCGCAGCGATTCCGACACCGTCGAGCAGGCGTACATCCCGGCGATATCCAAACTGATGGTGACGCCGACGACCGTCAACGAGGCGCCGATTCCACGAGATGAACCGGCGACATGCCCATCAGTGCCGCCATCACGGCGTGCCCGGGGGAAATCGTGATCACGGCCCGACGAGCGCGTACTTTCGCGCCGAGGATCGCGAAACCTCGTGGCGCCGCCTCCGAACTCGTCGGACTGTTGCACGCCGCCCCCGGTTGTCGCACACACTCACCTTCCGCCCTGCTCGGCTCGAGCAGCCACCCGTATACGTGGTGAGTGCAGGCAATGCCCGCGCTCGGCCGATGCCGAGCCGGCCAAGGGTCGGCGCAGTCGATGTGGCATGATCCCGGACGACTGACGGAGGGAGCACGTGCATGGCATACGTCGAGGCCGTCGTCCGCCACGGACAGATCGTGACGGCGGCACGCGCTGCGCTGGAGCGCGGCGGCATCGCCCGCACATCCCTCCGCACGGTCGCTGCGGAGGCGGGTGTGCCGCTCGGCACATTACAGCACGTGTTTCCGTCGAAGGAAGCCCTACTGCGAGCCGTGATCGAGAGCGTCGTGGACGAGATTGCTGAAGTTCTCGATGCCACGTCACCACTCGACCAGGGGCTGGAACGCGCGATCAGAACAACGCTGTCGGGTTTCTGGACCCACTTGGTGTCGGGCCATTCCAACCTGCAGATCATGCAGTACGAACTCACGACCTACGCCCTGAGAACGCCCGGACAGGAGGAACTCGCGCGCTGGCAGTACGAACGCTACATCGCGGTCGTGGAGGGCTGGACCCGGCGCGCGGCCGAGACGGCCGGCGAAACCTGCGCCATTCCGTTCGAGCAACTCGCCCGCGTGATCGTGGCCGGCATCGACGGCCTCATCCTGCAGCACGTCTGCCATCCCGACGAAAGCCGTGCGGAACAGGATCTACACGTCTTCATCGACACGGTTGTCGTGTTGGCCGACATCGACAGCTGACGAAGCGGCCGCGCCGGTCCCCCATCCGCTGCTCGAACCCCGGCAATCTGGGCGCCTACACGTCAGGCGGTTGCGTCGGCGCCGCGGACTGGCACCTTCGCCACGCCGAGACTCCGTCTCCTACAACGGCGGCGTCAGAGGTGGGGGCACACGCCGGTCACCAGTTGCTTCGTGCGTGGAAGCGATGCGGAGGAGGGAAGAATCCTCGTAGGCGCGCGCCGCGAATGTCATGCCGATATCAGCCAGAATCCCCATCGGCACGATCACCGTCGGAACTCCCAATTGACGCAGTACCAAATTGCCGTTCGCTACCCAATCCCTTCCCTCCAGCCGTCGTCCGCGCCTGCGGCTCGCGGCCCAAGTCGGCGCGACCACGTCGGCAACGGTAGGAAACCAACAGCATCCAGGCCGAGGGCATCCACCCATTCCTCGAGGTCGTGCCGCCGGGTTCGTACCAGCCCTGAGATCCCCTCACGCAAGAGCGGAATACCAGTGACGGGTCGGCGTTCACGGCTTCACCACGTTGGAAACGTACTGACATCACCGACGATCCCGTCGCATCGGTTCGGTAACGACTCGGGCGAGTATTTCGTCGCTTTTCCCGACACCCAGTTCCAGATACGAATCAGGGCGCACACACGACACGGCGGGGAGATCCAACCAGGGCTGCATACGCCAGAAGCCACCGCGGTTCTGCTCATCGTCCGCAACAATGACGTCGAGGACCTCAAGCATGTCCTCCATCGTACGAGTCGGCGGCACAACTACATCCATCGTCGGAATAAGCTGCCAATTGGCTCTCATCGAGATCAGCCCCCAGGACGGGATGTAGGCGCAGAGAACACTATTCGATGCCGAAGCCCTACCACTGAACCAGGTTTCTTCAGCGAGCGGCGACGCTCGTCGACGTCCAAACGAGTAAATCCGGTCGATGAACTCAATCACCTGACTGAGCGCGGTGAACTTACACACGGCGCTGCCGCGGAACAAGCACCCACTGCAAGACCGACCGGGCTTGATACAGAGCTCGATGATCGGCTCCATCGGCGCGTCATCCCCGGCGTCGCCGACTCGCACCCTCCTAATTCGACACGCACACAAGACCAGTAACGTTCGCTGCGCTGGTCGATGTGCACACCGTCACCGCGGATATCGCCGTGCTCAACACCCACACCGCATCCATGCCGGCGCGGCCGAAACTGCCTGCAAAACCTGTGCCCTTCCGTTCGAGCAACTCGGCTGTGTGATCGTGGCCGGCATCGTCAGCCGCGCATCTGCCATTCCCACGAGAACCAGTCGGAGCAAGATCTCCACGCTTTGCCGAAACGGCGTCGCGTTGGCCGAGAGCCGAGGAAGCGCTCAGCTCACCGGTGCATCCCCGTGCTCGACCCCGTTAAATCTAAGTAACTGCACGTCAAACGTTGCGTCGGCGCTGCGGGCTGAAGTAATCTTAGTAAAGCCAGTCATACGACTGACTTAAATGGAGGTGTTAGAAATGAGCGACGTTGACGTAGTCGTCGTGGGTGCAGGTTTGGCCGGGCTCAGCGCCGCCAGAGCACTCGTGGCAGCCGGTAGTTCCGTCGTGGTGCTGGAAGCGCGCGACAGAGTCGCCGGACGAAACATGGGGGGCTTCCTGAGCAACGGCGTCCCGGTCGAACTGGGCGGGCAGTGGGTGGGACCCGACCAGCACGTCGTTCTGGAGCTGATCCGGGATCTCGGGCTCGAGACCTTCGAGACCTACGAAACGGGCGATTCCCTCACGGTCTACGACGACGTGGTGCACCGGCACTCCGGCGAAGCCCTCGGCCTTCCCGCGTCCACCGAAGCAGAAGTGGATCGCCTGCGCTGCCTCATCGACGCTATGGCGGCCGAGATCAACGTTGAGTCGCCGTGGGAATCGAACGGTGCGGACAGCCTCGACCGGCAGACCCTGGACTGGTGGCTCACCGAGAACACCGACGACCCCCTCGCGCTCCGCTACTTCCGATTCATCGTCCCTGCGCTCTTCTCCGCCGAGTCGCCCGAGCTGTCGCTCCTGCACTTCCTGTTCTACATGAAGTCAGGTACCAGCCTGGAGACCCTGGTCAGCACGAAGGGCGGAGCGCAGGACTCGCGCGTCATTGGCGGTACCCATCAGATCTCCGAGCGCATGGCCGAGCAACTCGGATCGGTCGTCCGGCTGAACTCGGTCGTGCACACGGTGACTCAGGAGCAAGATCGCGTTGTCGTCGACCACGACGGCGGGTCCGTCTCTGCACGGAAGGCTGTTGTTGCGCTGCCCCCGACCCTGGCAGGGCGGCTGCGGTATGCGCCCGCGCTTCCCGCACTGCGCGATTCGCTGACACAGCAGATGCCCGCGGGATCGGTAATCAAATTCCAGGTCGGATACGAGAAGCCCTTCTGGCGCGAAGACGGGTTGAACGGGACCGTTTCGAGTCTCGATGACGCCTTCAATGTCGTGCTGGACAACTCTCCTCAGGACGGGTCGTGCGGCGTACTCGTCGGCTTCCTGGAAGGCACGCACGCACGCACCACGTCGCCGCTCACCCCGGTCGAGCGGCGCGAGCTCATCATCGCGTCGTTGGTCAAGTACTTCGGACCCCAGGCAGCCGAACCCTTTGATATCCTCGAACAAGACTGGAACAACGAGGAATTCACCCGCGGATGCTATGGCGGCCGACTCGGAGCGGGCGTGTGGACGCAGTTCGGTCGTACCCTCGCTGAGCCGGTCGGCCACATCCACTGGGCTGGCGCAGAGACCGCCGACGTCTGGAACGGCTACATGGACGGGGCAATTCGATCCGGCCGCCGAGCGGCCTCGGCGATCCTGGCGGAGATCGGCTGAAGTGGGGCTGGTCCGGAATTCTACCCGTACGAACACACATTGATCGCTGATCAGCCATAAGGGCCGGTCGGGGTGTCCGCTGTGGCAACCGTGGACACCCCGACCTTTGTGTGTCAAGCAGAAGCTCTCGACGACCCGCGCGGTGCGGGTTTACGCGATGTGCCGTACACCGAGCACTCCCCCTCCCCCGGCGTATCCCTCTCGGTCGCGAAGCGCTGTGGTCGAGCGGTGGGTTTTCCGCGCGGTTCATGCGTGCGTGGTTCGACGATCCGTTCCTCGCCGGTACACAAGTTTCAGGTCGGCATCGTGGGTGAGCGTGAGGTCCGGCCGCGTCACTCGGCCTCCCCCTCAGCCCAGCAGGCGAGCCACGTGGACACCCATTCGCGGGAACTCTCAGCTTGTCGTTTAACCTCGGCCATCGCGTGGGGCAGTTGGTGCTGGTGTTGTTCGGCGTGTCGCCGCGGCATGAGGCGACACCGCCTGATCATCTTGAGGTTCCTTCCACAGAACTTTCGAGACGAAAACAGGCGGTGGCCGTGACTATCAGTGCGCCCGATCGGTGTGCGGTCGGGGAAGAATCGGGCGCCGATCCGCGTGTCGACCTGGTGTCGTTCCACGAAGAGTTCTACCGGTGGCTGCCGACCCGAGGTAATGCATTGTTCGAGTTGACCGATGCGCTGCTGTGTTCCGGCACCGCGGTTCGCACCCTGGTCGAGTTGTCACTGGCCGCCGAGAATCGGCGCGGTCACGGCGCCTTGTACGACGCAATCAGCTGCGGAAGCGTAGATTTCACTCGGCTGCGCCGCGC
>Ga0247825_10002256_pt1 | contig 12769 bp, 10 predicted proteins | sample 13C_Vanillin_Day_FD_194413 | JGI IMG/M metagenome (GOLD analysis project Ga0247825, IMG submission 194413) | Soil microbial communities from agricultural site in Penn Yan, New York, United States - 13C_Vanillin_Day48 | ecosystem: Environmental > Terrestrial > Soil > Agricultural land | place...
CAGAGCCAGGGCGGACCAGCCCGCGATCGTTCGACTGCGCATGAAGTTTCAAGCGTAGTGTGCTCCCGATCGAGGGTCAAGACCATCGCGGCAGCGGCGCTGTGCAAAACCTGTTGATGGACGGTGCATTTCCTGTGCACGCAGCGACAGCGAAAATTTATTTCGCATCAGATGTGCCACAAAAGAAGGCGCGTCCCACCTGTGCGCCGGTTTTCGTGGCGCGCTTCGCTTGTGAACGCCACCGCAACGCGTAAAATCACCGCGACTCTCAAGAACCTCGACCCGAAAAGGAATCGTGATCGCCACCGTACATCGCTTTGAAGAATCAATCGCAGGCCGGCCTTACCTGATCGAGGTCGCTGCGGTGGCCAAAGACCGCTGGCGCGCCTATATCGTTCGCCTGCCGGGGGTTCCTACCGCATTGATGCCCTTCTATGGAGCGACACCAGACGAGGCGGCGCGACAGCTGTGCCAATGGCTGACCCGAGCTCACGAACGCGCGGCAACTGCCGGATCGGCCTGAGCTATTCACCCCATCAGTTAAACTACGTGCGTGCTTACGGCTTCGACGAGGGCGGAGCGCCTCCCCCCGCCTCTCAAGTGGGCAGGCGGCAAGCGCTGGCAATTGCCGCACTTAATCCCTCTATGGGAGCCGCATGCCAGCCGGCGGTTGGTCGAACCGTTCTGCGGCGGGCTCGCAGTGGCTTTGGGACTGCGTCCCGAGAGGGCACTGCTCAATGATGCCAACAGCCACCTGATCAACTTCTATTGCTGGCTAAAGAAAGGTCTCGTCGCCTCGCTACCGATGACAAACGACGAGAAGCTGTTCTACAGCCACCGCGACCGCTTCAACGCCTTGACCCGCGCCGGCATGGCGCAGTCGAAAGAATCGGCCGAACTGTTCTACTACATGAACCGCACCGCGTACAACGGTCTGTGCCGGTTCAACAGCCGCGGCGAGTTCAATGCTCCCTTCGGCCAGTACAAGACGATCAGGTACGCGACGGCATTTCAGAGGTATCGGGACGCGTTCGTCGATTGGGAATTCGCGGCCGGCGATTTCGCCGACGTTCAGCTGCAGCCCGGCGATTTCGTCTTCGCCGATCCGCCGTACGACGTGGAGTTTACGGCGTACTCACAAGGCGGTTTCTCCTGGGACGATCAGGTGCGAACCGCAGAAACCTTCGCGAAGCATGTTGGACCCGTGGTCCTGGTCAATCAGTCAACCCCCCGGATCGCCGATCTCTATCACAAGCTGGGATACTCGCTGCATTACCATGACGCCCCCCGCCGGATCAGCTGCAATGGCAACCGGACGCCGGCAAGAGAAGTTTTTGCGTGGCGCAACTTGTGACTCGCCCGTCACCGTCCAACGGCTAACCGAAATGAGAGCCTACTCAACGGCCCCTCGTTCGCGCAGTAACGTCACTGTTCTCCTTTGAGACGGGCCGCCAAACAACAGCGCATATCCCAGGGGCGTACACTCGACGATCTCGCCGGGGCGCTCGTAGTGCCCTGGAAGCTTCACGCGAACTGCGAGGTCTGCGCCCCGCGCAACCAGTAACTCCGTAACCGGCAGACCCCCATCGTCGAACTGCGTCACAGCATGGAAGACGGCAGTCTGCCCGCCGACGCCGTGGTCATCGACAGTTGCGCGGGCATTGACGTCCGCCCCACGGTCGAGGAGCAAAGAGACCGCGTCGGGGTTTCCGTATTCCGCAGCCACATGCAGGAGCGTTCCTCCCTGAAGCACAAGATTGCGCCCGCCGGTCTGGCCGCAATCGAGGTCGGAAAAACGTCTGGCCACGATTACGGGATCAGCGTCAATCAGCTCTGCCAGATGATCAAGCCGGCCTCGGAGCAGTGGCAGCACGCCTGGAAGGTCGTACTTCGTTAGCCCCCCGGCGCCCAGAAGGATGTCGATGCAGGCGCTCAATTGCTGTGGAGAGCGCTCATACGAGGCGATGAGGTAATCGAGAGCCGTGCCTTCATACGAATGGCCGCTAATCTCGTACTGATGGTCGCGACAGTTCGGATTCGCGCCGTGATCGAGCAGCCACTTCAGGGCCTCCGGGTCCAACGACTCGCAGGGGGAAAAGATGATGGGGAAATGTCCGTGCCACAGGGCGTTCACGTCCGCACCGTGTGACACGAGGAGCTCCATCATCGGGATGCGCTCTCCGAGCGCCGCTCGCATCAGCGGTCCGTCGCCTCCCTGGTGCACGTCCGACCCGTGCTCGAGCATCCACTTCGCTATGGCCAGCCTCGTCGCACCCGGTGGTTCTCGTGGAACGCGGCACTCGGCCACCCACGTGAGCGGCCCATCTTTGCCGTAGCCAAGTGGGGCCCTGTGCAGTGCCGGGTTGCGCGTCATCAGGGCCTTGACCCGATCGATGTCGTTGGTGTCGATCGCCTGTTTGAGTTGCCCGATCTCCTCTAAGGAGTCAATGTGCGCCTTGAGCTTCGGCCAGCTCGCAAACCCGTATAGGCGCGCGATCTTGAACTGCGCATCGGTAATCGACGCCGCGGCGCCACCCTTGAGCAGGTCCCTCGCTTGGTCTTTCAGATGACGGAGATTAGGGCGTTCGGGAAGCGGACGCGGGGTCTCGGAGTGATCGATCGACATGGCAACCCTCTTTCATCAAAACGCCCGTTGTCCGCACATCGGGCCGAAAGAAGGTGGCGAAAAACTGGATGCTGGCAGGTGGGCTTCTACCCTTTCCGCGGACCGGATGCGTCCTTTACGCGAGGGCAATCCTAACGTACCGCGCCTTGTCGTCGAGACTGAAAAGAAGGGAATGCGGGACCGGCTTACTTCAGCTTTCCGTTCTCTGCCTGCGCCTGCGCACGAATGGGCACATCCGGATCGGCGTCCTTCCACAACGACAGGAAGTCCTCGTACGCGGCCCGGGCGCCTGTCTGATCACCCGCGCGCGCCAGCGACCGGGCCTTCTCCAGGAGAGCGCGAGCGCCGGCCGGGTCTCCCATCATCAATCCCCGGTGATCGAGGATCTTCTGGAACTCCGCGACCGCCTGCTGATGCTGTCCGATGGCGGCATAGGCTTGAGCACGGACGTACACGGGATACAGGCTGCCGAAGAAGAAGTTGAATGCCGTGGGCGGGATGGCTCGCTCGTAGGGGACGTTCACCTGCAGCAGTTCGATGGCCCTGGCCGGCTGATTGCGCGCCACCGCTGCGAGCGCGCGCAGCGTCGGCACATACGTGAATCTGACGATCGTATCGCGTGGAAACCGGCGCTCGAGATCGTTCGCCAGCGATTCCGACCGTGTGTTCTCTCCCGCGAGGGCCAGCGCCAAGCCGGCAGCATAGCTGACATCGCGTCCACCCGACATAGTGAGGGCCGTCACCGCACGCCGCCTGGCTGTTGACTGATTTCCCGACAGCGCTTCCCACACCGCGACCGCCGATTCGTAGATCGCCGCGGTCTCGCCTCGGCCGAGTGCTTCGGTGGCGTCGATGGCCTCTCGCGCGAGCGTCCTCGCACGCTCGAGCTGTCCGGCGCGAGCCAGCGCCAGCGACTGGGCGTGTCGCAGGAGATGAGGGTCGGATGAATCCTTGAATCGCGCGGTCAGCCGATCGATGCTGCCGGTGTCGTGCTCCAGCAGCGCGATGTAGTAGACGAGCGCAAGCGCCGACGAATCAACCGAAGGGCCCGCGCGTTGGAACGCACGCTTGGCTGCATCAAAGCGGTCCAGAAACATGTTGGCGGAGATCGACTCGTTATGGGCAAAGATAAAATCAGGATCGATCGCCAGGGCACGCTCCGCCGACTCGAGCACATCCTCGTACCTGCCGGTGCCATGCGCGCTGTAGCCACCGCGCAGGCCCCACGAACTGAGAACGCGAGGATAGGTTTGTGTCCACACCGTAACGGTCTGGAATGCCCGTTCGAGATCGCCGGTGACGTCGCGGTCGTACGCGTATTCGATGAAGAACCGCTCAGGGTCGGTCGTTCGTTGCCGCAACTCGTATGCCCGGGAGGCACTCTGAATCGCCAACTGCCGCTGACCCGTACCGCTGTAGCACGGACCGAGGTTCGCGTGGGCCAGAGCAAACTCGGGATCGAGCTCAACCGCGCGCTTGAGCAGTGGAATCCTGGCGTCACATCCCCCGAATCCCGGCGCCATTGCGGCGCTGTAGGCTTTCAACGCCTCGATGGATGCGGTTGTCGCCTCTTCAAGCGGTTTTTCGTGGGTCTGAATCATTGTCAGGGACTCTCCGGCCCGCGCCCGGAACACGCGTGCCATTTCGCTGAGTGCGCTGAGCACGTTCTCTTTGCCCGACGCTTGCGACTGCTGCGTATCGAGAACCTCTCCAGACCGGCAATCGGTCGCCCGCAGCCCCAGGACGTACTGGTTGCCGAGACTGGCAATCGATCCCTCGATGACGGCGGCGCTGCTGCTTCGCTCGCAGACCTCCAGCGCGACCGCCGGCGTCAGCCGCGCGTCGGGCGGCAGGCCCATCATGCCGATGACGCGGCGCACGCGCTGATCGGGAAGCACCTGGAGGAAGGGCGATTGCTGGAGCTGGACGATCAGGCCTTGCCGGAGGGCCTGGTCAAACACCGCATCGCCAGTCGTGTTCGCGAAGTCGCCCAATACGATGGTGTCGGTCTCGGTCAGCTTTGGCGTGCTTGACCTGTTGAGTACCCAATATCCAGCCGCGAGGGCGACGGCAAGCGCCGCTGCGGCGGTCGTCAACAGCGCGCGCGTCGATCGGCGCCGCTGTGGCGCTGCCGCGACCGAAGAGATCGCGGCGGCGTTCTGGTCGCTGGAGCGCTTCTCGCGTTGCAGATCGGCGCGGACGTCTGCGGCACTCTGATATCGGAGCTGTCGATCCTTCTCGAGCGCCTTCATCACGACCTGAGCGAGACCTTCGGACAGGTCGGGTCGAAGCGTGCGTGGCGGCGGCGGTGGCTGATGGAGAATCGCCGCCCCAACGACCGCACTGCTTCCCGTAAACGCCGCGCGGCCGGTCGCCATTTCGTACAACACCAACCCGAACGAGAAGAGGTCCGTTCGCGCGTCGACCTCTTCGCCGCGGAGCTGCTCCGGCGACATGTAGGCAACTGTGCCGACCGTGATCCCTGCCTCGCTCAAGAGCGCTCGGGTCTCGACCTCCGCCATTGTCGTGTCGCCAAGCGGGACGCGAGGGTCGGCTTTGACGAGGCCGAAGTCGAGAATCTTCGGTCCGCGCGACGTCAACAGGATGTTGGCGGGCTTGATATCGCGGTGGACGATGCCGGCGGAATGAGCCGTCTGAAGGGCGTCAGCGATGGCGGCGCCGATCTCGAGGATGACCGGCTGGTCGAGCGGGCCTTGCGCGATTCGCTGCTGCAAGGTCTGGCCCTGGAGCAGCTCCATGACAATGAATGCCTGGCCATCGGCCGTTTCTCCGACGTCATAGATCGTGCAGATGTTGGGGTGCTGCAAGGCTGCCACTGCCTGCGCTTCGCGCTTGAATCGCTCGCGAGCCCTAGTCGAATCGGTGGAGTGCGCCGCCACCAGCTTGATGGCCACGTCTCTGGCAAGTCGCTCGTCACGCGCCCTGTAAACCTCGCCCATGCCACCCGCACCGATGGCGGCGACGATCTCGTACGGCCCGAGACGGGTGCCAGCTAGCATGCGAATGTAGAGTATCAGTGCGCCACGCGTCCGATCAGGATCTATCTTTAGCCATCGGCAACGCGGTCAATGAAGGATAAGAACGGGTTTCGCTAGTCGACGCTGACAACCAGCCCCGGTCCGACAAGTGTGTCAACGTCGCCAAGTTTCCCGATGACGGCAAGAATGTCCTCGTCGGATCTGCCAGCCACCAGCAGGTGATAGCCGCCGCGCCCGCGCGGCGAGGCGAAGGCGAAGCCGCGGCGAGTGTCCCGGAGCTGGACGACCTGTGGCTCGCTGATCGCGCCGAGCTCGGCGTAAGCGGCAAACTGCACGAGATTCGCGTCGGGAAACGCCTTGGCCTTCGCAAGATCCGTGAACCGCACGGTGCCGACTGGAAACAGCGTGCGTTGGAATGCGTCGGCGAATTCGCGGTTTCCACTGGTCGTGACCAATGCCGCCTGCGCAAAGACGAACGGCAACTCGTTGCGGCTTCCTTCGAGCTTGGACAGGGCGCCGGCAATGTACGCGCGCGAGAATCCGCCGACCAGGTGTTCATTCCGTGCGACGGCCGCCTTCACGAGGGGCGCGGCCGCACCGGCAAGCACCGGGATATACGGATGCTTGTATCCGGTGTCGCCATCGTCGTCACGGTCAAACCCGCCGTTTTCGAGCGCGTCACCGTAGAGCTGCTGCGCCGAAATCGCTATCGCTTCGTGGAGGTAGGAATAGATCCCGGCAACCGACGGAGCGCCCGACGCGACGAACTCGTTCACAAGCGCGAGGTGCTTCTCTGGAGGGATGTAGTCGTAGAGATAGTGCGCAATCTCGTGTACGGCACCTTCGACAATCTCATTCGGATCGTTTGCGGCAGCGACCGCTTCAATCGGCAGGTGATTCAGAATTGCGGTCGCATTGTAATCTTTCGACTCCGGTTCCGGCGGCGCGATGGCGTGAACGTAGGCATCACGACTCGGCGGTACGGATTCCAGGAACTGCGCCATCCGCCCCAGTGCCTGCATCATGTGGTTCCGCCGCGCCGTCTCAATCACGCCTCGGATCCGTGCTTTGGCCGATCGTTCGCCCTCGGCCCTCCACCACGGGCGGAGGCGCCGCTCGACGCGGTCGACGAGTCCGATCAATTCCCGTGCCTCAGCGCCGCTCAACCCGGGCGCACGGCGCTGGAGCGCGGCAGCCGACCGAGTTTCGATGAGACCAGCAATCACCTGACGTCGCGTCAGTCCGTCCGGGTGCATCGGGACGGCATTGATCAGAAGTGGCGAGGGCTTCATTTCTGGCGCGCGCTCGACTGCGCTCGCGAGGAGCCGCTGCCACCTGGTCACGGCCTGACGGTCATCGACCGATTCGTACAGCCGGTCTTTCCAGAAGCGCTCGAAGATATCGCGCGAGCAGCCGATAGAGCCGCTGAGGCAGGCGAGGTGGTAGACGGCGTTGGTACGGAGCGACGCGTCAATGTGCAGCCGCATATCCAGCGGCGCGCTTGCTGGTTTGACCGCCATGAGCGGAAGCGCAAGCACGGCGCAGGCGACGGCATTGCGCATCCGCACGTGACAGTAGGACGAATCGAGCGCCCCTTGAGCCTTCACCAGGTCCCTCAGCGTGCCAAGCATAGCGCCGGGAAACTCGAAGGGGGATGACTTATTCCGAGCCGGTCGCCACCAACCGCGACGATTTCAGGAACTGCGCTTGGTACCGCGCCGCGCCTGCCATGGCGACCGGATGCTGTGCGCGGTGAGTACGAGGCGGACGCCGATCTGGGCGACGGCCGAAGCCTGAGTCGTCACGCTACGACACTCCGAATCGGAGGCGGATGACATCGCCTCGATACTGGAAGATCTTTCTGAGTGTCGAACGGATGAAGACGCGATTCGCCAGCCGCCCGAAGAGACCGAGCGGCGGCGTGTAATACACGCGATCCTCCATCACCGTGCGCCGGCCATCGGCCTGAAATGTGTGATTGTGCCACCAGAAGCGGTACGGGCCCTTCTCCTGAAGATCGGCAAAGCTTCGGCCCGGCTCCCACGTGGTGATGCGGGTGCGCCAACGAACTGGTAGAGGACCGACGCGGACGCGATAGTCGATCACGGCGTCCGCCGCCATCGGCGGCGGCTGTCCCTGAATGGAAAACCGCATCGCCGCCGGCGTGATCACGCCGAGGTTCGAGGCCTTCGAGAAGAAGGCGAACGTTTGGTCGAGCGGGGCGTCGATCACGGTCCTGGCCCGCAGCTCGTAGCGAGCCTCCCCGGCTCCTTCGGGTTTCGACTGCGCCGGCGAGATCGCAACGGCGGTGCCCCCGACAATGTCCTCGAGCGCCGAGTCCAAGGTCGGAAAGTCGAACTCGAACTGGTGCTCCCGGAGCACGCACGGGTCCACGCGCTGGCTCGCCAGCAGCACGGTGGCGGCCTCGCCGATGATCATCTTGAGCGCGAGGGCCGGCAACGGAAGTACGGCTGGACGATGTAGCGCGCGTCCTAGCGCCCGCGCGAACGATCGACTGGTCGTCTGCTCCGGCGCCACGCCGTTGACCGGTCCTCGATAACGGTCGTCGGCAAGCGCCACCGCGATAATCTTCACGAGATCGTGGAGATGAACCCACGCCATGTACTGCTCGCCCGAGCCGACGGGGCCGCCCACCCCCAACTGGAACGGCGGCAGCAGCTGCGCCAACGCGCCGCCGGCCCGACCCAAGACAACCCCGGTTCGTAGCAGCACGACACGCGCGCCCAGCCGGCCGGCTTCCTGGGCCGCAGACTCCCACCGCTGGCACAGGCGCGCGAGAAAATCGTCGGCAGTGCTGGATGCTTCCGTGAGCAGTTCATCGGTGCGGTCGCCGTAATAGCCCACCGCGCTCCCCGAAATGAAGACCCGCGGCCGGGTCGTCGCCTCGGCCATGGCCCGAACCAGCTGCTCGGTCACCGCGATGCGGCTGCCCTCGAGGACGGCGCGACGGGCCGCCGTCCACCGGCCGCCCATCAGCGGTTCGCCTGCCAGATTCACCACGGCGTCGCTGCGCTCGATCGCCGCCACCAATCCGTCGGGCGCCGCACCGGCGTCAACCACTTCGACGTCTGCGCCCAGAAGACCCCGCGCGCGCGCCGGCGATCGCACCCACGCCACCACAGCATGCCCGTCGCGTTGGAGACGAGGAACCAGCGCCCGGCCGACGAAACCGGTCGCACCGGTCACGAACACTCGCATGGCAACCCTTCCTATATCTTTCGACTGTCGTAGGCCCAGTGAAGCACCGCCTGACGCTGGCGCCTCCGACATTCGAGATCGCCCGGATCGCAGTGCTTCTGAATCGCCGCGACGTGCCGGGCGATCGCCCGCCAGCGTCGAATCTGCCGGGCGTCGTCGGCGGTTCTGCGGCCGGTGTAGTAGCGGCAATACCACTGGAACCACCCACGTGGATCCTGCTTGTGGATCCATCCGCTGCGACGCCAGACGGCGAGCGACTGCGAGGCGTTGACGCCGAAACAATTCAGCCGTGCGTCATGCCGCCCGGCGCACAGCCTGGCGCGGGCGAACCAGCTCCGCGGAAACTCCTTCTGGCAATCGGTCATGTACTTCCCGCCGAAGACACCCAGCCGCAGCATCTCTTTCGGCGTCAGATCCGGCATGAACCCCGGCGCGAAGTTCCGGCCGACCGGCTCGGTACGCCAGTAGACATAGCCACGCTGCATCCGATCGGTGATGATGACTTTCTTCTTCATCGCCGTCACACGTGGTTCCGCAACATCAGCTCGACCGGATGCGGCCGCAGATAGACCTGGTCGGCCAGGTACGGCACCCCGCAGCGCCGGATGTGATGGGCGAAAAGCGTGAGCGGCACGACCAGCGGCACGCGCCGGTGGCCGTAGTCCTGGATGACAGCGAGCAATTCGGCCCGGCTCTCGCGGTCGAGCGTGCGCTTGAAGTAGCCGAGCATGTGCTGCAGCACGTTGGCCTGCCGGCGAGGCGTGGCGATGACTTTGAGCGCGGTCATGAATTCAAACGAATAACGATCCTGGAACTCTCGGCGGGGCATCGACTTGCCCGCAGCCACCAGGCGGCCGAGCCGCTGATATGCCTCCGGCATGTGGGCCATGAGCGTGAGTTTGTGAGCGGTGTGGAATCGTACGACCGTCCCCATCGACCAGCGCGCCGCAAAAAGGTCCGTGAGCCGGCGATATGCGAAGATGCGCTCGACGAAATTTTCGCGCAGCGTCGGATCGTGGAGCCGCCCTTCCTCTTCAACCGGCAGCAGGGAGAAGCGCGTCACCAAGGCATCGGCAAACAGCCCCCGGCCCGACTTCACGGGTATCCCGCCGGTACCGTACACCTTGACGCGCTCGAGCCCGCACGTGGGTGAATCCTTCTTCAACACGAAGCCGACCAGCGCGTCGTCGACCAGTTCCTCGACGCGTCGGCGGGCGTAGTCATGCATCGGCGTGGTGTGATCCTGACCGGTCTTGTTGGTCAGCAGGCGAATCCGGCCATCGGTCTGCACCAGCCGCATCGACTCACGCGGCGCGTCCAGCCCGGACTCGACCTCTGGACATACCGGCACCCAGTCGACGAACTGCCCCAGCGATTCCACCAGGAACGGATCCCGCTTGTGGCCGCCGTCAAATCGCACCGGCTCTCCGAGCAGACAGGCCGAGATCCCGAGACGGATGCGTTCGTGGGTCATCGGCGTGTCACACCTGTCGATCCCGCCGTTGGATCGATCGCGCAGCCAACCGAATGCCGCCGGCTGCTGCCGCTGTTGGGCTCGACTCTGCGGGTCTTGGCGCGTCGCGCGATCTCATGCAGAAGACCGCTGAACATCCACTCGTGCACGGGAAGGAGGACGTACCAATACGCGCGGCCCAGCAGGCCTCGAGGGTCGAACGTCGCCGTCTGGCGGAGGAGCGATCGCCGACCGCCGTCGATCGGCGTGACCTGAAATTCCAGCCAGCCGCTCCCGGGCAATTTGAGATCGGCCCTGAGCCGCAGCCGTCGATCTGGTTCGTACGCCTCGACCGTCCAGCCGTCGATGACATCTGTCAGCTCGCAGTTCTCGGGATCGCGACGGCCGCGTCCCATGCCCACGCCTCCGAAACCGAGGTCCAGCCAGCCCCTCGCTCGCCAAAGGGAGTTCCCGAAGTACCAGCCGTTCGTTCCGCCAATCTGCCTGATCGGCGCAAAGACCTGCGACGGGGGCGCGTCCAGAACAGCGGTCCGTGTGTCGACCTTCTGACGCAACCGGGCACCGCCCTCTATCGCCTTCGTCAGCGCCACGCGCAACGGCGTCGGTTCGATCTGGAACGCATCGAATGCTGCTGACGATCTGACCACCGTCGGGTTCTTCAACCCTTCCACCAGCGCGCGACCGACGCGGGCCTGCGCCGGTGTCACCAGCGCGAGCCAGAGACCGGACAGGTGCGGTGTCAACAGCGGTACCGGCAGCAGCCAGCGGCGCAGCCCGCGGAGCTGCGCGTACTCCCGCATGATGTCGCCGTACGAGACGACATCTGGACCGCCGATCTCGAATACTTCGTTGCCGGTGTCAGCGAGCTCCAGGGCCGCCGATAGGTACGCCACCACGTCGTCGACAGCCATCGGTTGCGTCAACGTCGCGACCCACCGTGGGCACACCATGACTGGCAGGCGCTCGACCAGCGCCTCAATCATCCTGAACGATAGACTTCCGGCGCCAACCACGATCGACGCCCTGAACTCAATGACCGGAACACCGCTGGCGCGCAGGACAGCTCCGGTTTCGGCTCGACTCTGGAGATGGCTGGAGAGCGACTCCGCCTGATCGGCCAGGCCGCCCAGATAGATGATGCGCCGGACGCCAGCACGAGCCGCCGCGCGGCCGAAGTTCGCAGCCGCATGTCGATCCACCTCCGCGAAATCGGCGCCGACCGACATGGAGTGCACCAGGTAGTAAGCCGAATCCACGCCGGCGAGCGCGAGGTCCAGCGACTCCTCCTCGAGGCAATCACCCTGCACGACCTCCGTCGTTGATCGGGTTGGACGGACGCGTTCGGGATTCCGCGCGAGGCACCGCACCGGACGGCCGGCCTCTTCGAAATGTCGAAGAAGACGGCCGCCGATGTATCCCGTCGCGCCGGTGAGGAGGACTGGTGCGTCCATGCCCCGGCCTATTCGTCCTTCGGCAGAAGAACGCTGTCGATCACGTGGATGACGCCGTTGGTCGCGGCGATGTCGGTCTTCACAACCTTCGCGCCGTCAACGGTCACGCCGCCCTCGCGGGATGCGATCGTCAGGGTGTCCCCGCTGACCGCCTTCGCAGAGCTGGTCTTGACCACGTCGGCCGCCATCACCTTCCCCGCGACGACATGAGATGTGAGGATGCGCTTCAGCTTCGGCTTGTTCTCGGGCTTCAGCAGCGTCTCGAGCGTTCCTGCGGGGAGCTTCGCGAACGCCTCGTCGGTCGGCGCAAACACGGTGAAGGGCCCGGCTCCCTTGAGGGTCTCGACGAGGTCGGCCGCCTGGAGCGCCTTCGCAAGCGTCTTGAACGATCCAGCCGCCACCGCGGTGTCGACGATGTCCTGGTCGGCATTGGCAGCACCGATGTTCGCTGCGAAGCCGTTGATGGCCATGGCGGCCACGAGTCCTGCAATCATCTTCTTCATTGTTTCTGCTCCATGATCAAGTTGCGAGTTGAATCTAGCGAGTCGCGATCGCCGCGGGCTGCGCCCAGCGGCTCTGCACGCGCTTCCACGACACTGCCTGGTACAGCCCGGCCAGCCCGACCAGCCCGTAGACGAGCGCGCTGACCGTCGAGACCTCACCGAACTGCATCCCGAACAGCGTCGCGACGAGGTCGAAACGGGCGGCGGCAATCAGCCCCCAGTTGAGTGCTCCGACGACGACGAGAACTGCGGCGATGACGTCGATCTGCTTCATGACTCTTCCTCCTGTGCTGCGTCCGGCACTTCTGCTGCCGACGCTGTATTGACTGTAGTGCAAAACTACTTGCTGGATAGTAAAATCAGAGCTCGGCCGCAAAGTCATGTGAGTGGCGCGACAAGAAACGCCGGTAATGTGACTGTCACGACAAACTGGAGCCGGAATGCTGTCGGCGACGCTGGAAGAAGGGCTCAGGGACCATGCGATCGGCGCGAAGATC
>Ga0247825_10002257_pt1 | contig 12768 bp, 13 predicted proteins | sample 13C_Vanillin_Day_FD_194413 | JGI IMG/M metagenome (GOLD analysis project Ga0247825, IMG submission 194413) | Soil microbial communities from agricultural site in Penn Yan, New York, United States - 13C_Vanillin_Day48 | ecosystem: Environmental > Terrestrial > Soil > Agricultural land | place...
GTCCACCCGAGTACGCCGGTGCGAGCTGAATGTAGCGGCCGGTCACCAGGGTCGGGGCGACGACCGCCGCCTTCGCGGTGGCGGGGACGTCGTACTCGTTGTCGTACTCGAACTCCACCCGGACGCGTTCGCCGTCCGGTTCGATCGTCGTGATGCGGCCGACCTCGACGCCGAGAACCATCACCCGGTCTCCGACGTACATGCCGGTGGTGTTCCGGAAGTAGGCCGTGACGTGGTTGACGGAGTGGTTTTCGATCCAGGCGGCCGTCAGCAACCCGACGAGGGCCACGGCGATCATCACGGCGAAAAGCCTTGCCGGCAGTTGTCGTGCCATTTCGCGTACCGATGCCATCAGCGCGGCCCCCCGAAACTTCCCGGAAGCTGCCCGGACAGATTGGCCGGGACGATGTTGTGCAGCAGCACCCCGAAGAACGGTCCGCTGCCCACCGCATCACCGACCTGCCTCGCGAACCGTTCGAGGCCGGTGAGCGATGCGTTGATGTTGTCGTAATTGCTGTTCAATGTGGCCACCAGAGTCTTCATCTGATCGAGAGTGGGTCCGAGTGTTGCCGCGTTGTCGCGGGACAGCCCGGTGAGCGTGTCGGCTACCTGACGGGACTGCACGAGGACGCGATGGATGGTGTCCGCCCGGTTGTTCAGCGCGGCGAAGAGCGACTGGCCTTGGCCGAACAGCGCGGAGACCTGGCCGTCCCGATCCGCGAGGATCTTGGACACGTCGGCCGCACCCGCGAGCAACCGACGCAGCTCCTCGTCCCGGCTCGATACTGTCTCGGACAGGCGGGACAGGCCGTCGAGGGAGGACCGCAGGTCCGGCGGAAGCTCGTCTTCAACCGAAGAGACCTGCTCGAGTGCGCCGGACAGGTTGACGGTGTCGGTCTCGGACACCTTGTCGGTGACTTCCTCGAGCGCCCGCGTGATGTCGTATCCCGAGCTGGTCTGTGCGAGGGGGATGGTCGCGTTGTCGGCGAGTTCGCCGTGACGCCCCGGAGTGATCTCCACGTACCGCCGACCGAGAGCAGTTTCAACCTTGATCGCTGCCGTGGTGTCGTCACCGAGCCCGACCGCGCCACTGTCGACGTCGAACTCGACGTCGACCTTTCCGTCGCTGATCGAAAGCTTCTTCACCTCACCGACTTTCACTCCGGCAATTTGTGTCGTGTCACCGACGGCGAGGCCGCTGGCATCAGCGAACTCGGCATGGTAGGTGGTGGCCCCGCTGATACCGGGGATGGACTTGAAGTTGAGCGCAAGGAACAGGACCCCGATCAGGACCGCTGTTCCGATCAGGCCCATGCGGAACGCATCCCGCTCGAGGAAGGATTTCTGAGCCATTACTGGCACCTTTCTGCGGGAGCCTTGAACATCGGTGTGACTCCGCCGGGACCGGGCCCGGACGCGTACTTGATCGCGAGACCACAGACGAAGAAGTTCACGAAACTGCCGTAGCCCGCGACGCGGCTGATGAGGCGGTAGTTCTCGGGCAATGTGGAGAGCACCATGTTCAGGGTGTCGGTGTTGGCGTTGAGGTTGCCCGCGAGATCACCCAATGCGACGACGTCCTGCGCGATCGCCGGCCGGTTCTGGTCGAGCACACTCGAGAGACTGTCGGTGACGCGGTCGATGTTCACCAGGGAGTTGGTGATCAGATCACGGTCACCGTCGAGGCCCGCGACCAGCCGCTGAAGCTGATCGATGAGCGTCGAAAACTGGTCACCGCGATCGTTCACGGTCCCGACGACGGTGTTGAAGTTGCTCACCACTTGACCGATCGCCTGATCCCGGTCCGCCAGCGTGTTGCTCAAGGACCCGATCTGACTCACCAGACGCCCGATGCTCGCCTCCTGGCCGTTGAGTACCTCGATCAGGGAGGCGGACAGTTGATTGGTCTGATCCGGGTCGAGCCCCTGCAGGAGAGGCCGGAACCCGTTGACCACCTGGTCGAGGTCGAGTGCCGGGGTGGTCTGCTGGAGTGGAATCGGGCCGTCGAGCGCACCGATGGCACCCGGTCCGTTCGACAACTCCACGTAACGGTCACCGATCAGGTTCTTGTACTTGATCCGTGCCGTGGTCCCCTCCGTCAGAGGGCGCTCGGTGGACAGGGAGAACGACACCACCGCGGTGCCGTCCGCTGCCAACTCCACCCCTTTCACCTTGCCCATCGGCACACCGCCGACCTTGACGTCCTCGCCGTTGCCCAGTCCGGACGCGTTGGCGAAGACGGCCTGATACGTGTTGGTGCTGCCGAAGCGCATGTTGCCCACCACCGTCGCCACACCGAATCCGGTCAACGAGGTGACCAGGACGAAGATCAGCAACTTGATTCCGGGTGCCTTGGTCATCAGCGCCCACCTCCGAACATGAACTGCGCGAACGGATTGCCGATCAGGTCTTCGACACCACGCGCGGGCTGATATGCCTTGCTGCCGTCGTCGAAATCGGTGTGCCCGGGTGCCTGCGCGAGGTCGTAACACCGCGGTGCGCCGTCCGCACCGTTCTTCGGCGCGTTCTCCGGGTACGTGTACGGCGGATCGCCCATCAACAGGGTGCCGAGGATGTTCAGCCCGGCCTGATCACTACCACCGACGGTGCGTTCGAGATATTTGTTGGTCTGGTCCATGCTCGCGAGGAAGCACGGATACATCGGCGCATTCTGCGCGAGCAGTGCCGTAGTCGGTTCCAGCGCATCCAACGACTTCTCCAACGGGTCACCGGAGGCCTCGAAGAAACTTCGTCCGCTGTTGCCGAAGCTGCTGAAACTGAGCAGGAACGCGCTGAACTGGTCCTCCTTCTCGGTCACCGTGTCACCGGTGGTGCTGACATGGTCGACGGTCCGAAGGAGGTCCGGAGCGGCGTCGGCGAGGACCTCGGAGACCTCGGCACCCTCGACCAGATCGCGCTGCAACGTGGGAAGACTGCCGTTGAACTCGGACAGGTACGTGTCGAGCTCGACCATCATGTCACCGAGTTGGTCGCCGCGGCCCTGCAGCGACGTGGACAACGCACTCAACGTCGCGTTGACCTTCTGTGGTTCCACGGTGCGCAGCACCGTCACCAGCGAGTCGAGGAGGTCGTTCACCTCGGTGGCCACGCCGGTGCCCCGGACTACCGAGCCCGCCGACACAGTGGTCGCCGAGGGATGTTCCGGCTGCACGAGTGTGACGAACTTGCGGCCGAACAACGTGGTCGGATCGATCACGGCAGTGATGTTCTCCGGTATCGCCGACGTCCGGCTCTCGTCGATGTCCATGGTGATCTGGGCCTGGTCGTCCACCAGCTGCACCTTCGAGACCCGGCCGACGACGACGTCTCTCATCTTGATATCGGATCCGGGTTCGAGCATGAGACCCGACCGCGCCGAATACAACGTCACCGGGACGGTCGAGGCGAACGATCCGCGATAGACGCCGACGGATACCGCCGTCGCGATCGCGAACAGCGTCACCAGACACACACCCAGGAGCACATACACCAGGCGGCTTCGCTCTTCGATATGGCCACCCATGTCAGCCCGCCACTTTCACGGCGCCGGCGGAGCCACCGTAGACGGCGATTCCGATGAGCAGGTCGATGACCATGATCGCGATCAAGGAGGTGCGCACGGCCCGCCCGACCGCGACGCCGACTCCCGCCGGCCCGCCCTTCGCGTTGTAACCGTGGTAGCAGTGCACACACATCACCACCACCGACATCGCGAGGACCTTCACCATCGACCACGCGACGTCGCTGGGCACGAGGAATACGTTGAAGTAGTGCTGGTACGTTCCGCTCGCCTCGCCGAGGTATTCGGTGACGAGCTGGGTGGCGACGTATCCGACGAACAACGCCACCGCATACAGCGGAATCACCGCGATGATCCCGGCCATCACCCGGGTCGTCACCAGGTAGGGGAGCGACGGAATGGACATGGTCTCCATGGCATCGATCTCCTCGCTCACGCGCATCGCGCCGAGTTGTGCGGTGAAACCCGCACCGACCGTCGCCGTCAGCGCAATACCTGCGATGACCGGAATGGCCTCCCGGGTATTGAAGAACGCCGAGATGAATCCGGACAGCGCGCCGATCCCGATGCGCCCCATCGAGGTAGCACCCTGCTGGCCCACTTCGTATCCGACGGCGGTGGTGAGCAGGGAGATGACGACGAGAGTTCCTCCGATGACCGCGAGGGCGCCGGTGCCCATGCTGACCTCGGCGAGTAGCCGGAGCGTTTCCTTCCGGTACCGCCGGAAAGTGCGTGGAATCGCGGTGACGGCATGGCTGTAGAAGTGGAGCTGTCGCCCCATCTCCTCCATGTGGCCGATCGGTGCATCGACCACGCTGAGCGCGACCTTGGCAACCCTGGGTCTCGCGCCGGTGGCCCGAGTAGCTTTCGACACAGAATTCTCCCGTTGACAGCCGTCTTCGCGGCTTGAGGTGGAGCGCTGTCAGTGCAGCGCGAGAGTCGTGATAACCGAGTTGGCGAGGAAAAGCAGCAGAAAGCTGAACACGACGGTCTGGTTCACTGCGTCTCCGACGCCCTTGGGTCCGCCCTTCGCGTTGAGTCCCAAATGGCACGCGACGAGGCCTGCTAGCAGGCCGAACACCGCCGCCTTCACCTCGCTGACGAGGAAGTCGGGCAGTTTGGTCAGGATCGAGATCGCCGTGACGTACTGGCCCGGCGACGCACCCTGCATGTAGACGGTCGCGATATATCCGCCCACCAGGCCGACCGCCGAAACGAGGCCGTTCAGGAACATCCCGATCAAAGTCGACGCCAGCACCCTCGGCACAACCAGGCGTTGAATCGGATCGATCCCCAGCACCTTCATCGCGTCGATCTCTTCACGAATCGTCCGTGAACCCAGGTCGGCGCAGATCGCGGTCGAGCCGGCACCTGCCACGACGAGAACCGTGACAACCGGGCCGATTTCCCGAATGATCGCGACGCCGGCGCCGGCGCCACTGAGGTCGACCGCACCGATCTCGGCCAGCAGGATGTTGATCTGATAGACGAACATCATGCAGAAGGGAATCGCCATCAGCAGCGCCGGCATGATCGACACACCGGCGATGAACCACGCCTGCTGAACGAACTCGCGAGCGTGGAAGGGGCGCTTGAACATGCATCGGAACGTCTCCATCGACGTCGCGTAGAACGCGCCGACCGCCGTCGGCGCGACCTGGACGGCCTTCCGGACAGCACTCGCCTTCGGCGGGCGTGCTTTCAGATCTACAGACATCGAACAGCCTTTCTCACTGTTTCCGGAGCATCCGACGGGCAAACGGGGTTGGTCATCACTCGTGGACGAGGACGACCTTCACCGCCTCACCTCGATGTTGCACGGCCACAGCCTCGTTGATCTGGGAGAAAGGCATCGTCGTGATCAACTTGTCGAACGGGAACTTGCCCTGACGGTGGAGATCGAGAAGGTGAGGAATGAACGTGTCGGGGTCGGCATCTCCCTCGACGATCCCGCGAATCGTGTGACCGAACAGCTGCGTCGGCATCATGCCGATCGGGAGTGTGGCGGTCGGGTCGGCGGGGACCCCGATGAGGCCGAGGGAGCCCCGGACACCCAGTGCCTGCAAGATCTGGTCCAGCACGGGAAGTAGGGCGGTCGTATCGATGGCATAGTCGGCGCCGTCGGGAACGATTGCCCGGACCTGCTCGGAGAGTGCACCGTTGGCCGGATCGACCACGTGGGTAGCGCCGAGGGAGAGCGCGAGCTCGCGCCGCGACTCGTGAGGCTCGACGACGATGATCGTGCCGACCTCGCGGACCACGGCAGCGAGCACTGCCGCCAGGCCGACCGAACCGGCTCCGACGACGACCAGTGACGACCCCGGAGCGACGTCGAGCGAGTTCAACACCGCGCCCGCGCCGGTCTGGATTCCACAGCCGAGCGGACCGACGAGTTCGAGAGGGGCGTCGTCCGCGACCTTCACGACATTGCGCTCGTGAGCGATGGCATGTGTCGCGAGGGAGGACTGGCCGAAGAAGTTGCCGCCGAGCGTGGTGTCTCCCGAGGTGAGTGCCGAACTGCCGTCCGGGCGCCCGCCCCCGAAGTTGAATGCCATGAAATTGTGGCAGTAGGCAGGCTCGCCCTTGCCACAGTGGGCGCACTGGCCACAACTGTTGAAGCTGATGGCGACCCTGTCGCCCTCAGCAACCTTGGTGACCCCCGATCCGACTCCCACGACCGTGCCGCTGCCTTCGTGGCCGACGACGCCCGGGAGGGGGAACGGGAGATGCCCCTCTTTGACGGCCAGGTCGGTGTGGCAGAGACCGACGCCGGCGATCTCGACGAGGACTTCGTGTTCCGTGGGTTCGCTCAGAGACACGGTCTCGATGGCGAAGTCTCCCGAGACTTCGTTGATTACGGCGGCGCTGATCTGCACGATTGCTCCTAGATTCAGGTTGTTTCGGCGTTCACCCGTAGGCGGGCATCACTTCCGTACGGGTGATGTTAGGTAGGTCACAAGGGTGAAAAACAGGGGTGAAGGGCAAGTTCGCTCCAATCTCCCCCTTCACCCCCCCGGTGGGGGGAGGTGGGAAATCGGGGCCACATCGTGGGATGGCCGACCGTCGCTCCGATGAAGTACCCGAACCACCATCTGGTGCGACGCGGTGACGAAGGCGGGCGCGAGAGACTCGAGTCACATCTCAGGGGTTTTTTGGCTTGGCTCACACTTCAGGAGGAAACGAATGTCTGTTGATCCTTCGGCGATCATCGTCGGGGTAGCCGCGGCAATCGGGGGCATCGTGCATGGAACGGATCTGCCAGAGCCCGCGCAAGGCATTGCGACGCAACAGGTTCAGTCGATCGTAGAGGCCGCACCGGGGTTCGACGCGCAGATCGACCAGGCCATTGCGAATCTGCCCCCAGAAGTTCAGGACCCGGCTCGTCGAGCTGTCGACGCCGCGGCCGTTGCCGTTGCGGACGCGGTAGCACCATATCTACCTCCCGCGCCGGTGCCGGCACCCCCGCAGGATCCGTTGCCTCCCAGAGATCCCCGACCTGAGGGCAACGTGAGTCCACAGTCCTCCGGGCCGGTCGCTACGGAGCCGTATTCCCCGTCATGGTGGCCGTCACCGACGGCGAACGATGCACTTGCGCAGGGAGAGAGTGATGGTGTGCTGTCGCAATGGGTGCCGTCGGTGCTCGATCCCTCCGCAGCGACGTCGTCGGCTATCGGTTCGATCGCCGTGTTCGTTCCGTGGTTCCAGAAGGCGGGCGCCGTCTGCGACGGCGTGAAGGCGCCCGTTCTTGCCGCGCTGTACTCCGCGGAGAACGGCTTTCGCTATGGTGTCACTGCTCCGGTGTCGCCGTCCGGCGCTCGCGGTCCGGGCCAGTTCATGCCGGCCACCTGGGCAAGGTACGGCAAGGACGCCGACGGCGACGGGAAGGCCGACATCCTCGACGTCGCAGACTCGGTGATGGCCTCGGGCCACCTTCTCTGCGACATGTACGAGCAGATCGAGCAGTGGAAATCGCAGGGAGAGGTGGTCGGCGACACGCTCGACCTCACGATCGCGGGGTACAACGCGGGCGTCGGCGCCGTTCGACTGCATCGCGGTATGCCCTCGGGTGAAGCAGATTACGAGAATCAGACGAAGCCCTACGTTGCGAAGATCCGCGCTTCCGAGTCGCGATATGCCTCGCTTCTCGGGATCTTCGGAGGCGGGGCGGACGGCATCGGCGGCAAGATCGTCGAAGCCGCCGTCCGGTATCTCGGTCTCCCGTACGTGTGGGGCGGCGGTAACGTGAATGGCCCTTCGGCAGGCGGGTTCGACTGCTCCGGTCTGACGTCCTATGCCGTCCACGCGGCCACGTCCGGGTTTTCCCTTCCCCGCACCTCCGAGACGCAGTGGAATGTCGGTGTGGAGGTTCCGCTCGCGGATGCGATGCCGGGAGATCTGCTGTTTGGGAACTGGGGCCCGGCGGGCCCCGGGCATGTCGCGATCTACGTCGGGAATGGGCAGATGGTCCACGCCCCGACGACCGGCGACGTGGTTCGCGTCGCACCGGTCTTCGAGGGGATGAAGGCTCGTCGGGTGGTGTGAACGGCACCTCGGAACGCGAAGTGCGCCAGGACCTCGGTCCTGGCGCACTTCGCGTGTTGTGTACCTGCCGGCCGGCTACATGCTTTGCGTGGCGCTGGATTCGCGGCCGTCCGACGGCGGCACCGGTTGTCCGGGAGCGCGGCTCGCCAGGAACCGCTCACGAACAATGAGATAGAACGGAAAGGCCATCGACACGCCGATGTAGGACAGCAGAACGAAGACCACGCCCCATTTGCGGCCCATCCCGATCCGCACGGTGTCGGTGAGAACCCACACGATGAAGACCGCCCACGCGATCAACATGTCGATGCTCAGGAAGGCCGCCGTGCCGCCCGGTTCGATGCCGTCACCGAAGAACTCGACCGGGTTCAAGATGTTGCCGCCGTCGCCGATCCAGTCGAACGCGAACGGCCACGTCAGGAGTAGCGCCGCGATCCCGGCGACGAGGTAGCAGGCATGCCGGACGTTCATCGCCGTGCTGCGGTGTAGTTGCGTCGTCACCATGTCACCTGCTGTCTGCGACTCGGACGTGGATCTCGGCATCGCAGTCACCGACGACGAGCTGGCAGGACAAGCGGGAATCGTCGTCCGCCGCATCCAGATATGCGATCAGGTCCGTCTCCTCGTCGGTTGGTTCGGCGAAGAAGTGGGTGTACTCCTTCGGGAGATGAACGTGGCAGGTCGCGCACGCGCAACTGCCGGCGCATTCGGCAACGATGCCGGGGAGATTGTTTCGGAGCGACGCATTCATGAGCGTCTCGCCGAGTTGGACGTCGACCTGCTCGGTCGTCCCGTCGGGCAGATGGTAGGTAACTTTCGTCATGATGTGGTGGCGCTTTCTCGCGGGAAGGCGTTGCGCCGAAGCGGTTCTCGCCTCGGCGCACCACCGGGTCAGGCGAACGTCAGGTGGACGGGCAGGCGCCGGAGTCCGCCGACGAAGTTCGTCTGGATCATCTTGGGGTCACCGGTCACCTCGATGCGCCGGAGTGTGGGCAGCAGCTCCTCGAGCATGACCTTCATCTCGAGCTTGGCGAGATGCTGTCCGATGCACATGTGCGGGCCGTAGCCGAAGGCGATCTGCTTGTTCGGGCGTCGATCGATGTCGAAGGTGTCCGGATTGTCGAAGACTTCGGCATCCCGGTTGCCCGACTGGAACAGCAGCATCAGGCGGTCGCCGGCCTTGATGGTGCGTCCGCGGAGTTCGTAGTCGCTGAGAGCGACGCGGGTGAACTGCTTCACCGGCGACACGATCCGCAGTGCCTCGTTCACGAGGTGTGGAACCAGGCTGAGGTCGCCCTGGACACGCTCGAGGATGTCGGGACGTGCAGCCAGCTGTTGCAGGCATCCCGCGAGGGTGCTGGCCGTGGTGTCGTGGCCGGCGGTGGCGATGGCCACGAACCATCCGTAGGCGAAGGTCTTGGGGAAGTACTCCCCGCTCGCGTCCTTCGCGACGGCGATGAGGGTGGCCAGATCGTCGCGCGGTTCGGCGCGCCTGCTCTCGACGAGAACATCGAAATACGCGTAGAAGTCCGCGATCGCCGCCGCCCACTGCTGTGCCGCGGCGTCGGGAGAAAGGGTTTCGATGTCGTCGCGCTTCGCGTCCGGGTCGGCGACTCCGAAGAGGTCCTGCGTCAGCGCCATCATGCGTGGTTCGTCTTCCACGGGAACACCGAAGAGTGACATGATGACGTGCAGCGGGAAGAAAACCGCGAACTCGTGCACGGCATCCAGGTCTTGCTTTCCGGACACGAGGCGCGCGACGGATTCCCGCGCGGTCTCGCGAATGCGGTCTTCCCACTTCTTGAGGTTCGCCGGGCGGAACCAGTCGAACGCAACGTCCTTGATCGTGGTGTGTTCCGGCGGGTCGAGGTAGGGCAGCGCGTCGAGGATGCGGAGACTGCCACCGGTGAGTGTCTTCGTGAACTCGTCACCGGCCTGATTGGTGAGAATCGGGTTGTGCGAGCCCTTGTTCTCGCCACCACCCGCACTGAAGATCTCTGGCTGTCGCTCGATCTCCATCAGGTCGGCGTGCTTGCTGACCAGCCAGAGGGGGTCGTACCCCTCTACCCGTGCCTGCCCGAGGGGCTGGTTCTCGCGGAGCCACCGGTACGCCTCGTAGAGTTTTGCGTCGTCGCTGTGTCCCTCGGGGAGGACGATCTGCCTGCCTATCTCGTCGGGAACTGTTGTGGTGTCGGCGGATTCGACTGTCGTCATGATCAACCTTCTCTCTGGGGTGGGCTGAAGAGAGCCGGACGCATGAGGGTCACCCCCTACGTACTCATGCTCTGTGACTCGAGTCTCATGGATGGTCGAGATGGGTGCGTCACCCGGATGAGGTGTTTTGATCCCGCTTCGGAGGGGTTGAGCGGTGCTGAGTGCGCGCGGGGCGGCCTTGACTGCTTTGGTCGGATAATTTCTATACTTAGACCGAATTGAGTGGCAGAATACTGTCCATGGCGCGGACGAGGCGATGGTCGTTCTTCCTGGCAGCGGTCGTAACCGCGATCCGGTGTACTTGCGCGCGGCATCATCTCCGGCGTTCTCGCGCCGGTCATCGGCCCTCGGCTCGCGACGGTCGAACCGAAACTCGTCATGCGTGCAATTCTGCGAGGTGGTCTCGTCGACGACTCCGCTCTGACGAACGAATACTTGGACGAGCTCCTCGCGGTGGGGAAGCGGCCCGGTTATGCCTCGGTGGCCCGTGCCGTGTACGGCGCTCTGCCGAGTCTGGTCGCTGCCAGGTCCGTGTATCCACGGGTGACGGTTCCCGTGAATCTGGTCTACGGGGAACACGATTGGTCCAGGGCGTCCGACCGCGACGCGAACAACCGTGCGCTGCCCGGTGCCGAGTTCGTACAGATACCGGATGCCGGGCATTTTTTTCCCGCGAGAAGCCCGCTGTCATTGCCGCGCTGCTGGATCGGTCAGCAGTCGGGGAGGATCACGAGTACGGGTAGCTGAACCGTCCGGGGTCGAATGAAGGCCTCGCTCAGGCCACCTCGAGGACCAAGGCACACCGCCTCCTCCGCGAGACGATCGATCTGCCCCCGAACTCGAGCCAGACGTGGCTGGCGGGAGATCGCTGAGCGCGAGGCGAACGAAGGAACGCTCGCCGCGACGGAGGACGCCTACGCCGCACCGAATCGGGCTACGCGATCGGTGTCTGCGCTGAATTGGGAGCCCAGCCCGCTGTGATCACAGTGAGAGCGGCTCCGAGATAGCGGGGCTTCCTGTGTCGAATGTCCGAGACGATCTCCGGACCACGCCGACACACGCCGACACACGCCCGGAATTCGTCACCGACTTCGGTTGGCCTCATCCGCCCACTCCGTCATACCGAGCCGGCTTCTGTTGATGATCGGCAAGTGGTCAATGGTTGAACCTGTCGATGAGTCATCCGACAGCGGTCGGATTGTCGAGGAGCAGCCCGGCCGAATGCCCTGCAACCCCGGCTTGCGGGAGCAGTGGGGGCGTGTCGAGTTTTGCGACGGTCACGTCGGCACCCGCTGCACGCCAGGCGTTCGCCATTTCGTAGGTGTCCGCGGCAGGGGTGACGTCGTCGCTGACGTTCTGGGCGACGAGTACGGGTGCGGCAGGAGCGCTTCGGCCCAGGTCGAAGCTGTCGAGGACAGCCTTGATCGCGGGATCGGCCTCGAGTTCGTCCACGATCGGGCGACCGCTGACCGACAGCGAGCTGGTGGACTGAAGGCATGGAGCACGGCGGTGCCATTGCATTCGGTCGCGGTGCGGTGCAGGAAGTCGATGCCGGCGGGGTTGAGCATCGACGTGACCGTCGTCGTGAATTCCGGGTGACTCGGCGCTGGTCCGGTTCGACCACGAGCGCAAAACAGATCCGCCCCGCCGCCGAGCACGTGAACCTGCTGATGGAGTGCGACCTGGACCCGTGGGGGCCCTGGACAGGTGGTCCACCGAGAATCAGCTGATCGGGGACCAGCGGCCAGTGGACCGACTCAGCGCGCACGCGCTGACCGAGGCAGAGGTGGAGCTGATGGTGGCGGCCGAGCAGAGGGGGGATGGAGTGATCCCGGGGCACAGTGCTGCAACGGCCGGCCCGCAGACCAGGCTTATTCTCGCGGGCACCGCGCTGCACCGGATCTCGAGTACCGGGTCCGGGCACCCGCCGAACTCGTTCAAAGCCAGTGGCATCCGAGCGCCCGGTCACCCACTGCCCGGGTGGTTTGATCTGATCGACGAACTCCCACGGCGGCTACCTGTACGTCGCATTGTCCCTTGCGGGAGCCGTCACCGGCATCCTGCGCGATATGCACATCCCGCGATCGGGGACCATGCGCCGGAAATGGCTCGCCGACAAGGCACACACCCGGAGGGTGTGGATCGGTACGTCATTGCGGCGTCCCTGCTGGACGGCGACCTCCGATCGCTGAACCTGTCGGGGACCTTGGTGGGCTGTGACCGCGGTGCCTACCCCTGGTCCCGCACCACCTGCCATCAGATCCTCGACGTCAACCCCGGCGCCGACGGGTGAACTATCACTGCCGCTGCAATCCCGCCGAACTCGCCCTGATGCTGCTGGACCGCGGAACCCTCGACTCGACCGCACTCACCATCGCCGAATCCCACGACGTGCTGACCGACCCGGACACCTTCGACGAGGTGGGCGAGGTCCTCGACGAGGTCCACCACCTGAACTATGTGGGTGCGGGCAGCGCCCGACTTCCGTAGCC
>Ga0247825_10002258_pt1 | contig 12766 bp, 12 predicted proteins | sample 13C_Vanillin_Day_FD_194413 | JGI IMG/M metagenome (GOLD analysis project Ga0247825, IMG submission 194413) | Soil microbial communities from agricultural site in Penn Yan, New York, United States - 13C_Vanillin_Day48 | ecosystem: Environmental > Terrestrial > Soil > Agricultural land | place...
GGGTGGGACGGGGAACCGGGGCGCGCGGCGTCCGGCGGCGGGGAGTCGAGCGCAAGCGTGATCGAGAGCACCTGTGCATCGGCGGAGCCGGGGTCGGACACGGCCACGCGGGCGCCGTCATGCAGCGCGCGCAAGCCCACTTGCAGGCGGTAGAGCAGGTCATCGGCCAGCCAGCCCGGCGGCACGTCGCCGTGCAGCGTGAACGTGAGCTGCGACTCGTCTGCCACGGCCTTGATCCCGACCGGCCCGGCGCGCGATGGCGCCGCCGCCAGCTGATCCAGCAAGGGAAGCAGCAGCAGCGGCGGGAACGGCACGTCCGCCGGCGCGCCGTCGATGTCGCAGTGCCAGCCGGTGCGCGCGGGGTCCAGCTCGGCATTGAGCTGCAGATAGCTGCGCGCGACGAGGAGCTCTGCGCCCACCGTCGAGCGACCGCTTCGCACGGCCGGCATCGCCGAGCGCAGGAAGCCGACCAGGTGGTCGAGCAACCGATCCGCGCCCTCGGGATCGTCGACGTAGCGCCGCTGCATCTCGTCCATCACGCGAAGCAGGAAGGCCGGGTCGACCGAGCCTTGCAGGCTGGCCAGCTGGACCCGGTTGAACAGGCCCTCGCTGCGACTTCTCGCGACTTCGGCGCGCCACAGCAGGGCTTGCGTGCGCGCGGCGCGATGTGCGAGGGCGCTGCCACCGACGAACAGCCCGCCGTACAGCAGCAGGCCCCACGCCAGATAGACCTCGCTGGCGATGGCTCTGATGCTGCTGGGGTCCGGCGTCCAGGGAGACTTCAACGCGACAAAGAGCTCCGGCGCGGCCATCCGGATCAGCGTGATCAATGCGGCGATGACGGCGGGGGCCAGCGCCAGCGGCAGAGCCGACCAGCGCGGCACGGCGAAGGCGGTGAACAGCACCAGCACGGCGCCCGCCAGCAGCGCGCCCGGCGCCGCGTAAAGAACGACGGCCAGAATCTCCCCCGACATGACCGACGTGAGGGGAACGACGGTTTCGAGGGCCACGACGACGACGCTCCAGAGCACGGCATAGGCCACGCCGCGGCGCCAGCCGAACGCCGTGAGCGACGTGTCGGCATCTGCGGCCGCGTTCACCGTGCCGCCCCTTCGCGAAGCAGAGGCAGCCGCATGCGCGCCACGACCCCCGCGGGGCGGTTGTTCTCGAGGGTGAGCGTGCCGGCCGCGCCATACAGCGTGGCCAGCCTGGCGCGCGTGTTCGCCAGGCCGATGCCTGAACCGCCGCTGCCGCTGAATCCGGCACCGGTGTCGGCGACGGTGACCTCGAGCACGCCGCCGATGGCCTGGGCACTGACCTCGATCGTGCCGCCCGCCGCGTGCGGCGCAATGCCGTGCTTGACCGCGTTCTCCGCGAGCGTGGCCACCGTCAGGGGCGGCAGGTCGCACGGGCGCAGGTCGTCGGGCACGTTCCAGCGCAGCGTCAACCGTCCCGACATGCGCATGGCGGCGATGTTCAGGTAGGCGTGAACGAGGTCGATCTCCTGGCCGAGGGTTCCGTGCTGCACCTGCTCGCTCGCCAGGGTGCTGCGCAGGTACGAGAGGAAGTGGGCCAGCAGCCGCGCACCTTGCACCGGGTCGGTGTGATGCAGGCGGCGCACCGTCGCCAGGGTGTTGAACAGGAAGTGCGGCTCGATCCGGCTGCGCAGCAGCTGCAGGCGCATCTCCGACAGCTGCCGCTCGATCTGCGAGGTGCGCAGCTCCTCGGCCTGCACGGCGGCCCTCACGTCCACCGAACGGCGCCACAGATGGTGCATCGCCGCGATGCTGCAGCCCACCAGGGTCCATTGCAGCACCCGGCCGAGCGCGAGGTGCACGTCCTGCGGTCCGATGCGGTTGTCTGCGGCCAGCGGAACGAGCTCGCCGACGGCCGCGCCGAACGCGATCGCCGCGCACACCAGGGCGACCTGCACGCGCCGGCTCGCGCGCTCGGCCATGCGGTTTGCGGCCAGCAGGGCCAGGCCTATCGCCAGCGCCGTGACCGCCCGGTCGCCCATCACGTCGAGCCAGCCGAGCAGGATCTCGTCCATCGGAAAGTGGCGCCAGACGAAGGGCTGGAACAGGTACTGCGTCGAGATGAGCACGGCAGCCCCGAGTGCGCCGGGCAAGACGACCGACGCCGGAAGATCCCAGGCGCGCGCGGGCGAAGCAGCGGGCAACGCGGGCGAGACCATCCGAACCCCTCCTTCGTTGAAGCGCACCGGCCACGGAAGGCGGTGCGCTTCGTCGTTCGGGAAATGCTACGCCCGACCGCCGGCGTCGCCAAGGCGGATCCGACGAACCCGGCGCAGTCGGGCGCGAACCCGGCGGTGCCCGGCTCGAATCGGCCAGCGCGCCTTCGACAGGCCTACCGCGTCGCCCGCCGCCGCACGCACTCCAGGTAGGCCTCGCCGTCCGGCGGCAGCCCCGAGCGCTGCGACGCCCAGATCATCTCGCCGAGGCACTCCATCACCTGGTGCTGCGCCTCGTGCGCGGACCCGAGCCGCGCCGCGAGCAGCTCGAACGCCTGCTTGATGCCGCGCGGCTGGTCGATCGACACCTGCTCGCTGACGGACAGGTGCATCGACAGGTGCAGGAACGGGTTGGTGCGCCCCTCCTCCACGGTGTAGGAGGCGGCCAGCGCCGCGTCGAGGTCGTCCAGGTCGGCGTGATACTCGGGGTGCTGGTCCACCCAATCGCCCGCCAGCGTTTCGATCGGCGTCATCGGCAGGCCTTCGCGCCGCTTGCGGTGCACGTCGCAGAAGAAGCGACGAACGTCGTGCTGGGAGGGGGCGAACATCCGAGGATTGTGGCTTGATCGACGACCCTGCGTTCTATGCCGTGGCCATCCCCGCGGTGCTGATGATGGGCCTGGCCAAGAGCGGCTTCGGCGCCGGCTTCGGGGCGCTCGCAGTGCCGCTGATGGCGCTCGCGATTCCCGTGCCGCAGGCCGCGGCCATCATGCTGCCGCTGCTGGCCATCATGGACGCGCTCGGCCTCGCGGCCTTCCTGCGCGACTTCGACCGCTCTCTCATCCGGCTGCTGCTGCCGGCCGGCCTGCTCGGCACGGTGGTCGGCACGCTGCTGTTCGGCTGGCTGTCCGCGGGAACGGTGGCCGCGGTAGTGGGCGCGCTCACGCTCGCGTTCGTCGCGGTGCGCGTGGTGTGGCCGCCGCGCGCCGATGCGCCCCCGCCGCCGCGCTGGCTCGGCTTCGTGCTCGGCATCACGTCGGGCTTCACGAGCTTCGTCGCACACGCCGGCGGGCCGCCGGTGGCGTTCTACCTGCTGCCGCTGCGCATGAAGCCGGTCGCGTTCATGGCGACGACGGCGGTGTTCTTCGCGGCGGTCAACACCTCGAAGTGGATCCCGTACGCCTGGCTGGGCCTGATCGACGGCACCAACATGCTCACCGCGCTCGTGCTGGCGCCCGTGGCGCCGGTGGGCGTGTGGCTGGGCGTGAAGTTCGTGCGCCGCGTGCCGCAGAAGCTGTTCTACCGGCTCTTCGACCTGAGCATGCTCGCCACGGGCACCAAGCTGCTGTGGGACGGGCTTCGGTGAAAAGGAAAGCGAGCCTTGTGGAGCCCGGCAGCGGGGTGTAAGAACTCGACACGGGCCGTCGACTGACCCGAGGCACGTTGCGCTGCCCATCCCGGGCGGCCCTGCCCAAGTCAGAGGAGCATTCCATGACCGCGTTCAACATCGTTCGTTTCCGCGTGAAGAACGGCCGCGAAAAGGAATTCATCGACTACCACCAGCGCCAGGATCAAACGTTCAAGGGATTCCGCCGCCTGGCCATCGTGAAGACCGGCGAGCGCACCTATTGCTTCCTGGGCGAGTGGGACAGCTTCGAGGACATCGTCGCGGCCCGGCCGAAGATGATCGCCAGCCTCGACGAGATGCGCGACCTGCTGGAGGATCTCGGCGGCGGCCTGGGCGTCACCGATCCGGTGTCGGGGGAGGCGGTGGTCGATCTGAAGCCGTAGCCGCCGCGTCCTCGCGTTCGCGCGCCCACAGCTCCTCGAGCTGGCGCCGGCCCTGCTTCGCGATGGCGATGAGCTTCGCCTCGTCCTGGAAGTGCGGCGCCATGCGGTCGAGCAGCTCGATGCTGTGCGCGCGAAAGCGCGCCACCTGCGTCTGCGCGGCCTCGCTCGCCCAGCCCATCACCTCGAGCACGCTGCGCCCGCTGGCAAGCGCAGCGTCGAAGGTCTCGCGCTCGATGTGCTGCACGCCGCGCGCGCGCAGGCCGTAGTAGTGCGTGACGTTGCGCGCGCGCGCAACGATCACGGCCTGCGGGAAGTGCTCGCGGGCGAGATCGACCACGCGCAGGCTCTGCGCGATGTCGTCGATCGCCACCACGATCACGCAGGCGCGCGCGCCCCCGGCCGTGCGCAGCAGGTCGAGCCGGGTGGCGTCGCCGTAGTACACCGGCCAGCCGAAGCGGCGCACCGTCTCCACCTGCTCGGCATCATGGTCGAGCACCGTGGCCTGCAGCCCGCAGGCGTTGAGCAGGCGGCCCACGATCTGCCCGTAGCGGCCGAAGCCGGCAATGATCACCGGCGCCTCCTGATCCTCCACCAGCACGGGCAGCGCGGCATCGGAACGGCGCGACTGGAGGCGCGGCACCAGCCAGCGGTCGGCGGCCACGAGCAGCAGCGGCGTGAGCAGCATCGACAGCGCCACCGCGGCCACGAGCAGCGACGATGTGGCGCCGTCGATGGCCCCCGCGGCGGCCGCCTGCTGGAACACCACGAAGCCGAACTCGCCGCCCTGCGCCAGCAGCAGCACGAACACCGGCCGTTCGGAGAGCGGAATGCCCATGCCGCGCGCCATCGCCGCCAGCACGGCGGCCTTCAGCGCCAGCAGGCCCAGCACCAGCCCGGCCAGCAGCAGCGGCTGCCGCGCCACCACGCCAAAATCGACGCTCATGCCCACTGCGATGAAGAAAAGCCCCAGCAGCAGCCCCTTGAACGGTTCCAGGTCGGTCTCGAGCTCGCGGCGGTACTCGCTCTCGGCCAGCAGCACGCCGGCGAGGAAGGCGCCGAGCGCCATCGACAGGCCGACCCACTGCATCACGGCCGCCGTGGCCACGACGAGCAGCAGCGCGGCGGCGGTGAAGATCTCGGGCGTGCGGCTGCCGGCGATCCAGCGCAGCGCGGGGCGCAGCGCAAGCCGCCCGCCGAGCACGATGGCGGCGATCACCGCCACGACCTTCGCCACGCCCGTCCAGGCGCTGCCGCCGGCGTGCTCGCCGCCGCTGCCGAGCAGCGGCACGAGCCCGAGGATCGGCAGCGCCGCGATGTCCTGGAGCAGCGCCACGGCCAGCACGCTGGCGCCGGCCGTGGTGGCGGTGAGGTTGCGCTCGGCGAGCGTGCCGAGGCCGATGGCGGTGGACGACAGTGCCAGGCCGAGCCCGGCCACTACGGCCAGCGGCACGCTCGCACCGGCCGCCAGCGCCGCGCCCCCGATCAGCAGCGCCGACGCGACGAGCTGCACGCCGCCCCAGCCGAAGATCGGCCGCCGCATTGCCCACAGGCGCCGCGGCTCCAGTTCCATGCCGAGCAGGAAGAGCATCAGCACGACGCCGAACTCGGCGAACTGCAGCATCTGCTGCGGGTCGCTCACGAGGCCCAGGCCCCAGGGCCCGATGGCCACGCCCGCGGCGAGGTAGCCGATGATCGATGAGAGCCCCAGCGCGCGCGCGAGCGGCACGGCCAGCACGGCGGCGCCCAGGTAGATCAGCGTGCCGGTGAGCCAGGCGGCGTCGTGGTCCATGCGTGTGTGTGCGTTCCGGGCTACCAAGGTCGGCCGCTACCATACCTTGATTGTTCGACGGCTCCGGAAACGATGAAGACCTACCCCCGGCTCGCAGACCTCCAGGCGCTGGTCGGACAGCCGCTCGGCACGAGCGACTGGATCACCGTCGACCAACCCCGCATCGACGCCTTCGCCGACGCCACACTCGACCACCAGTGGATCCACGTCGACCCCGAGCGCGCCGCGCAAGGCCCGTTCGGCACGACGATCGCGCACGGCTTCCTCACGCTGAGCCTGCTGCCGGCCTTCTTCGCGTCGGCATTCGACATCGGCGACGTCCGGATGGGCGTCAACTACGGCCTGAACCGCGTGCGCTTCACCGCGCCGGTGCCCGTCGGCAGCCGCCTGCGCGCGAGCTTCCGGCTGCTCGCGTACGAGCCGCTGGACGGCGGCGCGCAGCTCGTCACCGAGGTGACGGTGGAGCGCGAGGGCGCCGAGCGTCCGGCGTGCGTGACCGAGGCGGTGACGCGGCGCTACACGTAGGGCGGCGGCATCTCGGCTACGATGCCCGGCCATCGGAGGTCTTCGCATGAAGGTGCTGCTGGTCGACGACCATGACGCGCTGCTCACCGCCCTGAAGCAGGTGATCCGCGGCCTCGGCGACGACGTCACCGTCGTGGCCGTGCCCGGCGTTGCGGAGATGCGCGCCACCCTGAAGAAGGACCGCCAGTTCGACCTCATGCTGCTCGACCTGGAGCTTTCGAACGTCGACGGCTTCGAGGTGCTCACCGAGGTGCGCGAGCGCCATCCCGCGCTGCCGGTGGTCGTGGTGTCGGCATCGAGCCGCTCGAGCGACGTGATCCGCGCGATCGACCATGGCGCGATGGGCTTCGTGCCGCGCCGCGCGTCCAGCGCGATGCTGTTCGACGCGCTGCGGCTGGTGATGTCCGGCGGCATCTACGTGCCGCCGATGACGATGGGCGGCGAGCCGGTGCAGATCGCGGGCGGCGACACCGTGCCCGACGTCATGCGCCAGTCGGCGCCACCCACGCGTCCGCTGCCGCCGCCGCCGCCGGAGGCTGCCGCTCCCACGCCGTCGCTCGAGTCGCTCGGCCTCACGCCGCAGCAGATGGAAGTGCTCATGCACCTGCTGCAGGGCCGGCCGAACCGGCTCATCGCGAAGGAGCTGGCCTTGACGCCCGAGGTGGTGAAGGACGAGGTGGCGGCGGTGCTGCGCGCGCTCGGTGTGAGCACCCGCACCCAGGCGGTGCTCGCGGTGAGCCAGATGGCGCAGCAGGGCGCGGCGGTGCAGGGCTGGCGGCCCTCGCAGCGCTGAATGCGAAGCGTCAGATCTCGAGGTTGTCGATCAGCCGCGTCGCGCCCAGCTTCGCGGCGCCGAGCGCCACGAGCGGCTCCGCGCCGCCGAGCTGTTCGCGCGACGGCGGCAGCAGGTCGGCGCGCCGCCGCACCGTGAGGTAGTCGGGCGCCCAGCCGCGGTCGCGCAGCGAGGCCATCGCCTGGGCTTCCAGCGCCGGCAGATCCCGCTCGCCGCGTCGCAGCGCCTGCTTGAGCTCGCGCAGCGCGGCAGACAACCGCACCGCCTCGACCCGCTCGGCCACGCTCAGGTAGCCGTTGCGCGACGAAAGTGCCAGCCCATCCTCCGCCCGCATCGTCTCGCCGGCGACGATGGTGATCGGCAGCACGAACTGCTGCACCATGCGCCGCACCACCATCAGCTGCTGGTAGTCCTTCTTGCCGAACACGGCCACCGCCGGGCGCACCGCCTGGAAGAGCTTCATCACCACGGTGCACACGCCGGTGAAGAACCCGGGCCGGAACTCGCCTTCGAGCATGTCGGCCAGCACCGGGTCGGGCATCACCCTGAACGTCTGCAGCTCGGGGTACAGCTCGCGCTCGTCGGGGGCGAACACGAGGTCGCAGCCGGCACCGAGCAGCAGATCGCAGTCGCGCGCGAGCGTGCGGGGGTAGCGGTCGAAGTCTTCGTGCGGCGCGAACTGCAAACGGTTCACGAAGATGCTGGCCACCACCGGGCCGCCGTGGGCGCGCGCCGCGCGCACCAGTGACAGGTGCCCCTCGTGCAGGTTGCCCATGGTCGGCACGAAGGCGGTCTGGCGCGCGCCGTCGAGCGCGGCGCGCAGTTCGGCGATGGTGTGGACGGTGCGCATGGCTCGGGGCTTCAATAGGAGTGCGACGGGTCCGGGAACGACCCGTCCTTCACGGCGGCGACGTAGCTTCGCAGCGCCGCGCCGATGCCGCCGGCGCCCTCGGCGAAGTCGCGCACGAAGCGCGGCCGCTTGCCGCGGGTGATGCCGAGCATGTCGTGCAGCACCAGCACCTGGCCCGCGGTGCCGGCGCCCGCGCCGATGCCGATCGTGACGAGCGCGGGGTTGTCCGCCTGCGCCGCCGCGGCGAGGGCGGACGGCATCAGCTCCAGCACGAGCATCGCGGCCCCGGCATCGGCCAGCTCGCGCGCCTGTGTGCGCAGCGCCGCGGCGGCGGCCGGCTCGCGCCCCTGCACCCGGTAGCCGCCGAGCGCGTGCACGCTCTGCGGCGTGAGGCCCAGGTGCGCGCACACCGGCACGCCGCGCTCGACGAGGAAGCGCACGATCGGCGCCGTCCAGCCGCCGCCTTCGAGCTTCACCATCTGCGCGCCCGCGCGCATCAGCGCGGCGCTCGAGCGCATGGCCTGGTCGGCGCCCTCGTGGTAGGCGCCGAAGGGCAGGTCGCCGATCAGCCACGCGGCCCCGCCGGCCAGCCCCTGCGCCACGCAGCGCACGTGATAGGCCATGTCGTCCAGCGTGACCGAGAGCGTGCTCGACGCGCCCTGCAGCACCATGCCGAGCGAATCGCCCACCAGCAGGCAATCGACGCCCGCTTCGTCCGCCAGGCGCGCGAACGCGGCGTCGTAGGCGGTGAGCATCGCGATCTTCTCGCCGCGCGTGTGCATCTCGCGCAGGCGGTGCAGCGTGACGGCCGGGCGCGCGCCGGCCGGCGCCTGGACGTGAACGCTCATGCGCCTCGAGCCGCCAGGACCGACGACTGCGACGACGCCCGCAATAGTCGGCGCCCCCTCGAGGGGGAGGCGCCGAAGGCGCGTCGGGGGGGAGTCATCAAGACGGGTGGTAGGCGAGGCGAACGTAGATCGGTGCGAAGGCTTCGGCCTGCGTCACTTCCAGCAGGTGCTCGCGCGCCAGCTCCAGCAGCGCGATGAAGGTGACGACCACCCCCGGCGTGCCGTGCGTGGTGTCGAACAGCTCGTGGAACTCGACGAAGCGGCGGCCTTGCAGGCGGCGCAGCACGATGCTCATGTGCTCGCGCACCGAGAGCTGCTCGCGCGTGATCTTGTGGTGCTGCACGAGCTTGGCGCGGCGCAGGATGTCCATCCAGGCCTCGCGCAGCTCGTCCACGGCCACGTCGGGGAAACGCGGCTTCAGGCCCTGCTCGATCGTGACCTGCGCGCGCAGGAAGTCGCGGCCGATCACCGGCAGCGCATCGAGTTTCGCGCCCGCCAGCTTCATCTGCTCGTACTCCAGCAGCCGGCGCACCAGCTCGGCGCGCGGGTCTTCCGGCTCGGCGCCGTCCGGGCTCTTCTTCGGCGGCAGCAGCATGCGCGACTTGATCTCGATCAGCATCGCGGCCATGAGCAGGTACTCGCTCGCCAGCTCGAGGTTGCGCGTGCGGATCTGATCCACGTAGGCGAGGTACTGGCGCGTCACGTCGGCCAGCGGAATGTCGAGGATGTTGAAGTTCTGCCGGCGGATCAGGTAGAGCAGCAGGTCCAGCGGGCCCTCGAACGCCTCGAGGAAGATCTCCAGCGCGTCAGGCGGGATGTACAGATCGTGCGGCAGCGTGAACAGCGGCTCGCCGTACAGGCGGGCCACCGCGACGGAATCGACCACCAGGGGGGCGGCCTCGCCGTCGATCAGCGCTTCGGACTCGGACACGGGCGCGGTGGGCCGGTTACTTCGTCTTGGTCTGGTAGACGTACCCCGCCTGCGGCACCAGGGCCTCGCCCCACTTGGCCACCGCCTCGCGGTCGATCGGCCGGTCCCAGAGCAGGGCGCGGCCGGCGCGCTGCTCCTCCTCGAGCTTCGGGTTCTGCGCCTTCAGCTCGTCGATGAACGCGGAGATGTCGGACTTGTAGGGTTTCCAGAACAGCGGCATGGCACGGCACGAAGGAGGCGGGAGCGGCGGGATTCTAGCCGGGATGGGTCCCCCCCGAAGCGCCTTCGGCGCTCCCCGAGGGGGCGCGCCCACCGGACCGCGCCTGCTCCACCGAGTCGACGATGGCGCCGGCACCGAGCGTGGCCTCGAAGCCGGAGCGGCGGATCAGCGACAGCGGCTGCTCGTTCACCGCCGCCAGCACGAGCCGCACGCCCTGGCGCTGCAGGGTGCGCTGCAGCTGGCGCAGCGCGTCGATGCCCGACGTGTCCATCGAGACCAGCCGGTGCATCTCGAGCACGACGCAGCGCGTGCCCGGCGCCACCTGGGCCGGCAGCGCCTCGACCTTGCCGACGGCGCCGAAGAACAGCGAGCCGTAGAGCTCGAACACCTGGACGCCGTCGTCCGCGCCGCCGAGCGGGCGCACCTGGAACAGCGTGCCCATGCGCCAGATGAAGAACACGCACGCCAGCACGAGGCCGACCTCGACCGCCACGGTGAGGTCGAAGATCACCGTGAGCGCGAAGGTGCCGACGAGGATGGTGCGGTACTGGAAGCTGTAGCGGCGCAGGTGCGCGAACTCGCGCCACTCGCCCATGTTCCACGCCACGAACAGCAGCACGCCGGCGAGCACCGCCAGCGGCACGTGCACCGCCAGGGGCGCGGCAGCCAGCACGATGGCCAGCACGACGAGCGCGTGCACGATGCCGGCCACCGGCGTGGCGGCGCCGGCGCGCACGTTGGTGACGGTGCGCGCGATGGTGCCGGTGGCCGGGATGCCCCCGAAGAAGGGCGTCACGAAGTTCGCTATGCCCTGCGCCATCAGCTCCTGGTTGGGGTCGTGCCTCGGATGATCCGTGAGGTTGTCGGCCACGCGCGCGCACAGCAGCGATTCGATCGCGCCGAGCAGCGCGATGGTCACCGTGGGGATGAACAGCAGCTTCGCGGTGTCCCAGCTGAAGGCCGGCAGCGCGAACGCCGGCAGGCCCTGCGGGATGCCGCCGAAGCGGCTGCCGATCGTCTCCACCGGCAGCTCGAGCAGCGTGCTGGCCGCCGTGAGCGTGACGAGCGCGACGATCGGGCCGGGCACGCGCGACAGGCCGCGCACCGAGCCGTGCTCGAGCAAGGTGGTGGGCAGCCGGCCGGCGGCGAAGAGCCGCGGCCACAGCGCAAGCCCGGCCACGCAGGCGACGCCGAGCGCAAACGCATGGGGATTGACGGTGTGCGCATGCAGCGCATACGTGTGCAGCTGCGAAATGAAGTCCGCCGGCAGCTTGTCGATGCGCAGGCCGAGCAGGTCGCGCACCTGTGAGAGTGCGATCAGCACCGCGATGCCGTTGGTGAAGCCGATGACGATGGACACCGGGATGTAGCGCACCAGCGCGCCGAGCTTCAGCAGCCCGAGAACGAACAGCAGCACGCCGGCCAGCGCGGTGGCGATCAGCAGGTTGGCCAGACCGTAGCGCTCGACGATGCCGTAGACGATGACGATGAACGCACCGGCCGGCCCGCCGATCTGCACGTTGGAGCCGCCGAGCAGCGAGATGATCAGGCCGGCGACGATGGCGGTGAAGAGCCCCGCCTCGGGCTTGACGCCCGACGCGATGGCGAACGCCATGGCCAGCGGCATCGCGACGATGCCCACCGTGGCGCCGGCGCCGAGGTCGGCGAGGAAGCGGCGCCGGTCGTAGCCGGCGAGCGCATCGAGGATCCGCGGGCGGAAGCGATGCAGATCCACAGCCGCCCCAGCCGCCCTTACTGCACCCGCATGCCCGGCTCGGCGCCCGGCCACGGCTCCAGGATGAAGACGCCGGGCGTTCCGGCGCGATCGGCGTGCGATGCCGCGAGCACCATGCCCTCGGAGACGCCGAACTTCATCTTGCGCGGCGCGAGGTTGGCCACCACCACCGTGAGCTTGCCGGCGAGCTGCGCCGGCTCGTAGTGCGCGGCGATGCCCGCGAACACGGTGCGCTGGCGCCCTTCGCCCACATCCAGCGTGAGGCGCAGCAGCTTGTCGCTGCCCTCGACGCGCGCCGCCTCGAGGATGCGCGCGATGCGCAGGTCGACCTTCGCGAAATCCGCGACGCCGATCTCCGGACCGAGGGCCGCGCCGCCCGGCTCCGCAACGACCGGCGCCGCCGCGGCCGGCGGCTCGAAGAGCGCATCGAGCTGCTTCGGATCGACGCGCTGCATCAGGTGCCGGTATTCGCCGATCGCGTGCGCGCCGAGCTCCATCTCCACGGCCGCGAACGTGAAGGCCGGCACGCGCAGGAAGGCCTCCACCTGCGCGGCCAGCGTGGGCATCACCGGCTTCAGGTAGATCGTGAGCAGCCGGAAGGCCTCGATGCACACGCTGCACACGTCGTGCAGCGCCGGATCCTGCCCGGCCTGGCGCGCCAGCTCCCACGGCTTGTGCTGGTCGACGTACTCGTTCACGCGATCGGCGAGCAGCATGATCTCGCGCACCGCCTTGCCGAACTCGCGCTCCTCGTAGAGCGTCTCGATGGAGGTGCGCGCCGCGCGCAGGTGGTCGAGCAGCACGCGGCCCTCCACCCCGACTTCGGCCGAGAGCCGCCCGCCGAAGCGCTTGCTCAGGAACCCCGCGGCCCGGCTGGCGATGTTGATGTACTTGCCAACGAGGTCGCTGTTCACGCGGGCGACGAAGTCGTCGGGGTTGAAGTCGATGTCCTCGACGCGCGCGTTGAGCTTGGCGGCGATGTAGTAGCGCAGCCACTCGGCGTTCATGCCGAGCTCGAGGTAGCGCAGCGGCGAGATGCCGGTGCCGCGGCTCTTGCTCATCTTCTCGCCGCTCACGGTGATGAAGCCATGCA
>Ga0247825_10002259_pt1 | contig 12765 bp, 10 predicted proteins | sample 13C_Vanillin_Day_FD_194413 | JGI IMG/M metagenome (GOLD analysis project Ga0247825, IMG submission 194413) | Soil microbial communities from agricultural site in Penn Yan, New York, United States - 13C_Vanillin_Day48 | ecosystem: Environmental > Terrestrial > Soil > Agricultural land | place...
GGCGTTGACGCGGTCGTCGTCGCGACCGACGACCAGCGAGTGGCTGACGCCGTGGAACGATTCGGCGGCATCGCGCGGATGACGCGCTCGGATCACCAGACCGGGATGGACCGCATCGCCGAGGTCGCGCGCGATCTCACGGCCCTGATCATCGTCAACGTGCAGGGTGACGAGCCGCTGGTCCAGCCATCCGCCATCACGCAGATGGTCGACGCGCTTCACGCTGATCCCGATCTGCAGATGTCTACGCTGCGAACACCGATTCGCAGCGATGCGGATTACGCCAGCCCGCATGTCGTCAAGGTCGTCGTCGACCATCGCGACAACGCTCTGTACTTCTCGCGCGCGCCGATTCCGTATGTTCGAGAACGTCCGCCTGAAGGCGGACACTACAAACATCTCGGCCTCTACGCCTATCGCCGCGCCTTTCTCCTCAGCCTCGCCGCGCTGCCGCAGACCGCGCTCGAGCGAGCAGAATCGCTCGAGCAGCTTCGCGCGCTCGAGCATGGCTTTCGCATCCGTGCAGTGGAAACTCAGTACGACTCAATCGGTGTTGATACACCGGAAGATCTGGAACGCGTCCGTTCCGTCGAAGCGCGTGCGCGCGAAGGCGTAGCGGCAACACGAGCGTGAGGTGGCATGACCCGACCTGATGGACGGCCCGTAAAGTACATCTTCGTGACCGGCGGCGTGGTGTCCTCGCTCGGCAAGGGGCTCGCGGCCGCCTCGATTGGACGCCTGCTCGAGGACCACGGCTACACCGTCGCGCTGCAGAAGTTCGACCCGTACATCAACGTCGACCCCGGCACGATGAGTCCCTACCAGCACGGCGAGGTCTATGTCACCGACGACGGCGCGGAGACGGATCTCGATCTGGGGCATTACGAGCGCTTCACCAGCATGGTGGCCACGCGCAACAGCAACTGGACGACCGGCAAGATCTACCTCTCCGTCATTCAGAAAGAACGGCGCGGCGACTATCTCGGCCGGACGGTGCAGGTCATCCCGCACATCACGAACGAGATCAAGGACGCCATCCGCATGGCCGGGCGCGAGGTGGACGTCGTGCTCGTGGAGATCGGCGGCACAGTCGGCGACATCGAGAGCATGCCGTTCCTCGAGGCCATCCGCCAGTTCCGCCTCGACGTCGGCCGCGAGAACACGCTCTACATCCACCTCACGCTGGTGCCCTTCATCGGCACGGCGGGCGAGCTGAAGACCAAGCCGACGCAGCATAGCGTTCGCGACCTCCGGTCGATCGGCATTCAGCCAGACGTCCTGCTCTGCCGCACCGATCGCTTTCTCGACGCCGACATCAAGCGAAAGATCTCGCTCTTCTGCGATGTCAGCGAAGAGGCGGTCATCACCGCAAAGGACGTGGACACGATCTACGAGGTCCCGCTCGTGCTGAAGGCGGAGGGGCTCGATCAGATCGTGCTGAAACAACTCGGGCTGCCGCTCACACAGGCGCGTACGGATGCCTGGGAGGAGCTGGTCGATCGCATCAAGAACCCCTCCGACGAGCTGATGATTCACGTGGTCGGCAAGTACACCGGCTACGAGGATTCCTACAAGAGCCTGAACGAGGCGGTGTATCACGGCGGCTTCGCTCACCGGCTGAAAGCGCGGCTCCACTGGGTGGAGGCCGAGGCACTGGAACGGGAGGGCGGAACGGCGGCGCTCGAGGGATCGCACGGAATCCTGGTGCCGGGCGGATTCGGGTCGCGCGGAACGCGCGGCATGATGAAGGCAGCCGAATATGCGCGGGAGCACGGCGTGCCGTTCTTCGGCATCTGCTACGGGTTCCAGTGGGCGACTGTGGAGTACGCGCGAAACGTCTGCGGTCTCGAGGGGGCCGATTCAACCGAGGTGGACGAGAACGCGCCGCACAAGGTGATCTACAAGCTGCGCGACCTGCTGGGGGTCGATGAGCTCGGCGGCACGATGCGGCTGGGACGGTATGCTTGCGAGCTCGCTCCTGGGTCGCTGGCGGAGCGCATCTACGGCACTTCGCTCGTCCATGAGCGTCATCGTCACAGGTTCGAGTTCAACTGCCTGTACGAGGGGCCCCTCGCCGAGCAAGGCATGAACGTGTCGGGCCGCTCGCCCGACGGGAAGTTCGTCGAGATCGCGGAACTCGCCTCACACCCCTGGTTCCTGGCGGTGCAGTTCCACCCGGAGTTCCAGTCCAGGCCGCTCCGTCCGCACCCACTCTTCGCGAGCTTCGTCGAGGCCGCGTATCGACACAAGTCGGGCGCGCTGACCGGCGAAGGTGTCACCGTAGCGAGCCGCTAGAATAGGGGCGTGCATCCCGTACGGGTCGGAGCCTTCACGATAGGCGGCGGGCACCCGCTTGCTTTCATCCTGGGGCCTTGTGTCATAGAGAGTCCCGCGCACGCGCTCGACGTGGCGACCGCCATCAGGGAGGTCGCCACCCGCTGCTCGGCTCCGGTCGTCTTCAAGGCGTCGTTCGACAAGGCAAACCGCACGTCCGGGTCGTCTTTTCGCGGGCCCGGCCTTGAGGCGGGCCTCCGCGTGCTCGCGGACATCAAGTCGAGAACAGGCCTGCCGATCCTCACGGACATCCACGAAGCATCGCAGGCCGCACCTGCGGGAGCGGTGGCCGACGTGCTGCAGATACCCGCCTTTCTTTCACGCCAGACGGACCTGATCATCGCGGCGGCTGAAACCGGTGCGGCCGTCAACATCAAGAAGGGCCAGTTTCTCTCCCCAAGGGACATGCGGCACGTCATCGCGAAGGTCACTGCCGCCGGCAACCAGCGGGTGCTCGTCACCGAGCGCGGCGCCAGCTTCGGGTATAACGACCTCGTCGTGGACATGCGCGCGCTGCCGATGCTCAGGGAGCTCGGCTATCCGGTGGTGTTCGACGTGACGCACAGCCTGCAGCTGCCCGGAGCCGGCGACGGCGTAACCGCCGGCCTGGCCCAATACATCGAACCGCTCGCCTCCGCCGGCGTGGCCGCCGGTGTGGACGCGGTGTTCATGGAAGTCCACGAGGATCCGACGCGCGCGAAGAGCGATGCCGCGAATGCCCTGCGCCTCGAACATCTCGAGGCGCTGATGCGCAAGCTGCAGCGAATCGACGCCGCTGCGCGGGAGCGCGTCATCCCAGGCTCTCCCCTTCCTTCAGGAGCACAGGCGTGAGCGGCACGGCTGCCCCTGACTTCTCGCTCGCGCGCAAGGTGCTGCAAACCGAGGCGGCCGCCATCATCGCCCTCGTGGATCGCCTCGACGAGCGCTTCGAACGTGCCGTCAGGCTGCTCCTCGACTGCCGGGGCCGGGTCATCGTCACCGGCATGGGAAAGTCCGGAATCATCTGCCGGAAGATTGCGGCAACGCTCACGAGCACGGGGACTCCTGCGTTCTTTCTGCATCCGGCCGAGGCGATTCACGGTGATCTCGGCGTCCTCCAGGCTGATGACGTCATCCTCGCCTTGTCATACAGCGGGGAGACCGACGAACTGCTGCGGCTCCTCGAAACGATCAAGCGGCTTGGCGCCCGTCTCATCACGATCACCGGGGATCCACAATCGACCCTTGGCAAGGCGGCCGACGTCGCGCTCGACTGCCACGTGTCGAAGGAAGCCTGCCCGATGAATCTCGTGCCGACGGCGAGCACCACGGCAGCGCTCGCGCTGGGTGACGCGCTTGCCATGACGCTGCTGGTGACGAAGGGATTCAAGCAGGAAGACTTTGCGAACCTGCATCCCGGCGGAAAGCTGGGAAAGCGCCTGATGCGCGCTGATCAGCTCATGCACGCAGGCGACCAGGCTCCGGTCGTGAAGGCGGGCGATGAGATGCGCGAAGTGATCTACGAGATCTCGCGCAAGAAGCTCGGGATGTCCTGCGTCCTCGACGAATCCGACCGCCTGATCGGCATCATCACGGACGGCGATCTCCGGCGGAACATGGCCGACACACCGGATCTCCTGGTCCGCCCGGCCGAGGCGGTGATGACCCGCAACCCGGTCACCATCCCGCCGGACACGCTGGCCGTGGAGGTGCTCAACCTGCTCGAGCGGCGCAAGATCACGTCGGTCGTTGTTGTCGACGGCGACCAGCGGGTGCTGGGAGTCGTGCACCTCCATGATCTGTGGCGGACCGAAATGATCTAGGCGAATGAACCAGTACCTCCTTCTGGCTGCCCTGGTCGCCCTGCTGCTGGGTCTTGTCGTCGGCAAGGCCTGGGAGCGCTACAAGCTGCGCGACGGCCGGTGGATCGATCGCCGGCGGCTGCGCGAGACTCCGCACTACATGCTCGGCCTGAATTTCCTCACCGAGCACCAGGTCGATCAGGCGATCGAGGAGCTGACCGCGGCCACGAGCAGCGACACCGACGCGCTCGAGATCCAGATGATCCTCGGCAACCTGTACCGGCAGAAGGGACAGGTCGCACGTGCCATCACCGTCCACCAGGCACTGCTGCAACGGACCAACCTGACGCGGCTCGAACATGCGTACGTGCTGCTCTGTCTCGGCCTGGACTTCCGGCACGGCGGGTTCGTCGATCGCGCGCTCGAAGCCTTTCAGGAGGTCGTCCAGCTCGATCCCGAGAACCGCTATGCGCTGGTCAACCTGCAGAAGCTGCACGAGGATCAGCAGCAATGGGCGGACGCCGAGCGCGTGCGATCACAGATTGCGCGGATCGATGGACAGAAGCGGAGCGAGAACCAGCAGATTCTCGGGTTCCTGCGGAACCAGCTCGGCACCGAGACTGCCCGCGGAGGTGATATCGCCGCGGCGTCCGGAATGTTCCGCGACGCCATCGACATCGACGCGCAGACCGCGCCCGCCTATCTCAACCTGGGAGACATGCACATCGAACGCGGGGACATTCCCAGCGCGATCACCGCGTGGGAAGGCCTGGTGCAGGCGGTCCCAGAGCGTGCGTATCTTGCCTTCGACCGGCTGGAACGTGCCTACAAGATCCAGGAGACGCCGCAGCGCTTCGTCGCGCTGTGCCAGCAGCTGATTTCGTTGAATCCGCAGGACTGGCGCGCACGGCTCGCGCTCTCCCAGCACTACGCGGCGGCAGGCAATGCGCGGGACGCCTTCGATCTGTTGCTCGCGGCGCTCCCCCACAACCCACATGGCGTCGTGGTGCACCAGGAGATCTGGCAGGCGCTTCTGGCCATGGGACTCGAGGCGGATCTCGTCAGGCGGTACATGGCGCTCACCCGCGATGCGGTCTTCTATCTCGATCCCCACATCTGCACACACTGCCGGTATCGAAGCACCGAACTGCTGTGGCAGTGCCCGCAGTGCCATGAGTGGAACACGTTCGTCGAGGAGCGCATCGCGCCGGCGAAGGAAACGACTGTCGTGGAGAGCTGATCATCATGCACCGCATCGCACTGACCGGCGGCATTGCTACCGGCAAGAGCCATGTGCGCGCCGTGTTCGACGCGCTGGGCGTGCCCACCATCGACGCTGACCTGCTGGCACGAGACGCGGTCGTGCCAGGATCAGCGGGCTTCAAAGCGGTGGCCGCGCGTTTCGGCACGGGAGTCCTTGATCGGCACGGAGAGCTGGACCGGCGCAAGCTCGGAGACATCGTCTTCGCCGACGTGGCCGCGCGACGCGATCTCGAGGCCATCATTCATCCCGAGGTGGTCGCCGCGATCGAACGCTGGTTCGCGGGACTGGACGCCGCTCAGCACACGTTCGCAATCGCCGACATCCCCCTGCTCTTCGAAACCGGGCGTGAGAAAGACTACGACAGCGTCATCGTGACCGCTTGCGACCCTGAACTGCAGGTACGCCGGTTGATGGCCCGGGACAGAATCGGCGACGCCGAGGCCCGGCAGCGCATCGCCGCGCAGATCCCGGTCAAGGAGAAGATTGCGAAGGCCAACCACGTGATCCGCACCGACGGCGCGGTCGCGGAGACCAACAGGCAGGTTCACGCCGTCTACGAGCAGCTCCGAGCCGCCCGCTGACGTGATGAATCAGCGGCGGGCGAGACCGTCCTGGAATTCCTCGTAGCGGATTCCGATCCGCTGATGGAAGGCTGTTTCGAAGGGTACGCCGTCGCCGAGGTCGCGCAGCAGCATCACGACGGCAGACGGCCCGCGCAGCGCCAGCATCGCCCTCGCAGCATTCGCGCTCTCCGCGTAGGCGACTGTTGCCATCGCATCCGGCAGATTGCCAAACCCTGAATGCAGACTGGACAGCCTGGGCCGATTCCCCGGTGACGCCACCGCCCGCTCCGTCGCCGCGAGGCTCCCGCCCTCGTACACGACGGCAAGCCCCTCGTTGACCCACGCCGGAAGGCTTCGGCTGGTGATGCCGGCAATCAACGCATGCACGTACTCATGCGCGAGTACCCGCTCGAGGTCGCCCGGCCGCTCCAGCGCGCCTCTCACCGGCAGTCGGATCCTCCCGTCGTACACACCGCTGGCCCACGAAGGTCCGCGAGTAATGTCGCGAAACTGCTGGGTGGTGTAGAGCACGACTTCAATCGACTCGCCCGGATAGAACCGGAGCGCGTCCCCGATGCGAAGATAGGCCGCCTCCAGAATCTCGACGGCCCTGCGGGCAAGCGCCTGGTCGACCGGGCCCTCGAAGAGCACGCGGAAGTGGACCCCCCGCGTTTCCGCGAAGCGGCTCTCGGCGCGCGCCTCCGCGGACCACTGCGCCACTTTGTCCCGGAGTGTTGCGTCAGACGGTGCGAGCTTCAGCGCCGCTTCGTATGTGGCAACCGCGGCTGGAATGCGTCCACTTCGATACTGCAGCTCCCCCAGGAGTATCGAGGCATCCTTCAGGGCGGGGTTGAGTTGCAGCGCCCGCTGGAGCTGACGCTCCGCCTCGACATTCTGCCGGAGCATGTAGGCGCTGAGGCCGGCGCCGAACGCAATCGACGCATCCTTCGGCGCGAGCGCGGCCGCCGCCGTAAACGAGGAGAGCGCGTCCGCGTAGCGGCGATCTTCGAGCGCCCTCGTTCCTGCCTCGACGAGTTTGATCGCATCGGGCGCCTGGGCTGATGTCGTCTGACCTGCAAGAACGGCCACCAGCATCAACGCACCGGTGGACCGTACCATGGCCTTCCTCAACGCGCTCCAACGCGGGCCCGCGCCGCAGCCAGCGTGTTCATCATGAGCATCGTAATCGTCAGCGGACCGACGCCTCCGGGCACCGGGGTCAGCGCCCCGGCAACCTCGGCCACCTCCGGATGGACGTCGCCGACGAGGAGCGCTCCCTTGGACTTGAATACCCGCTGGCGCGGATGGGACTCCGGGTAGAGGTCGCCCACCACGCTCGCATCCGCTACCCGGTTCACGCCGACATCAATCACTGCCGCGCCTGGCTTCACGAAGTTTTTTCGAATCAGTCCCGACTTGCCGACGGCAGCGACCAGAATGTCGGCCGTCCTGCAGATGCCCGCCAGGTCCGGCGTTCGCGAATGCGCGATCGTGACCGTTGCGTCACGGTGCAGGAGCAGCATCGCCATTGGCTTGCCCACGATATCGCTGCGTCCGACGACAACCGCGTGGCTTCCAGCGATCGGAATGTTCTCGCGATCGAGCAGCTCGATGACGCCGCTCGGCGTGCAGGCTACCAGCTTCGGCCGCTTCTGCACGAGCAGCCCGACGCTTTCAGCGCTGAAGCCGTCCACGTCCTTCTCGACGGCAATGGTGTCGAAGACCTTCTGCTCGGCCCCCGCGCCCATGGCCTTCGGCAGCGGTGACTGCACGAGGATGCCGTCATGCGCGTCGCTCTTGTTCAGCCGATCGACGAGTGCGAGCACGTCACCCAGGGAAGCCGTTGCGGGCAGCCGTTCGAGGTCTACGCGAAAGCCGGCTTCAGTGCCGGCCTTGACCTTGTGGTTCACATAGACGTGCGACGCCGGGTCGTCGCCCACGAGGACGATGGCAAGCCCCGGGGGCCTGCCGTGCGCTGCTGTGAACGTCTTGACCTGCGGTTTGATTTCCTCCTGCATCCTGTTCGCGAGAGATTGCCCATCGAGTACGCGTGCCGTCACTAGGTCCTTTCCTCCGCGTAGCCCGACAGTCGACTGTGGCGCCTCGCGTAACCGAAATACAGAAACAGCCCAACGACCAGCCAGGCGGCGAGCCTCAGCCAGTTGGTCCAACCCAGACCATAGATCATCGCCCCGCACACGACGATGCCGAGCGTCGACACCAGCGGCAGCGCCGGCACCACGAAGCCGCGCGGGATCTCAGGCCGCCTGACCCTGATCAGCCACACACCGGCGCATACCAATATGAAGGCGAAGAGCGTGCCGATACTGGTCATCTCGCCGACGATGTTGCCAGGCACGAACGCCGCAAACAGGGCCGTCAGCACGAAGAACACGACGTTGGACTTCCAGGGTGTGCGGTACTTCGGATGCACCTCGGAAAACAGCGGCGGGACCAGCCCGTCACGGCTCATCGCGAAGAAGACGCGGGACTGGCCCAGCAGCATGACCAGAATCACCGACGAGAAGCCTGCCAGAATCGCGACCGTCACGAACCTCGACAGCCATTCGAACCCCGGCATGTACTTCGTGATCGCGAATGCGACCGATGCCTCGCGGCCCTGCGTACGGAAGTCCTCCACCGTGGCGATACCGCTCAGGACGTAGGAGAACAGGACGTACAGCACCGTGCATACGGCCAGCGAACCCAGGATGCCGATGGGCATGTCGCGCTTCGGATTCTTGGTCTCCTGCGCAGCCGTGGACACCGCGTCGAATCCGATGAACGCAAAGAAAACGACGCCCGCAGCCCCCAGAATCCCGAGAATTCCGCCGTACGCGTGTGTGACGCCTTCAGGCGTGACGTAGGTCGTGGCGGCGGGGATGAGCGGCGTGTGGTTGGCCGGGTTGATGTATCCCCAGCCAAAGACGATCACCAGCAGCACGATCGACACCTTGGTGATGACGATCAGGTTGTTCACGAACGCCGACTCGCGGGTCCCGCGGATCAGCAGCGCCGACAGCAGCCCCAGGATAATGACGGCCGGGATGTTCATGATCCCCTGCACACCGTCCATCGACTCGAATGGGGAATGTCTCCATTGGTATGGGATATCCATCCCGAAGTACCCCAGGACGCGATTGAAGTATTCGCTCCACGCAATCGCGACTGTAGCGGCGCCGACGGCGTACTCGAGCACCAGGTCCCAGCCGATAATCCACGCCACGAACTCCCCCATCGTCGCGTAGGAGTAGGTATAGGCGCTGCCCGCGATCGGAATCATCGACGCGAACTCGGCGTAGCAGAGGCCGGCGAACGCGCAGCCGACAGCGGCCACGAGGAATGCCAGCGTCACCGACGGCCCGGAGCGCTCGGCAATCGCGGCGGCCGTGCGGACGAAGAGGCCGGCGCCGATGATGCCGCCAATTCCCAGAGAAATCAGCGACCACGAGCCGAGTGTCCGCCTCAGGGAGCCCTCTCCGGTTGCCAGTGACTCCGACAACAGGCGGTCGATCGACTTGGTGCGAAAGAGTGATTCGGTCACGCCCGCGATTATATTGTCAGTCGGACGGCTAGTTGGATAGTTGGATGGTTCTTGGTTCGTAGTAGAACTACCCAGCTATCTAACCAGCCAACTACCAACTGACCCCGGAGACCCTGATGCCCGACACCGTTCACACGCAGGACGCGGCCAGCCTCGACACTGAGTTCAAACGGGGCCTGGGACTGTTCGATTCGACGATGGTCGTGGCGGGCTCGATGATCGGGTCCGGCATCTTCATCGTGTCAGCGGGCATGTCCCGCGACCTGGGCAGCGCCGGCTGGCTCCTCGTAGCCTGGGTCATTACGGGAGCGCTGACTGTCGCTGCGGCGCTCTCGTACGGCGAACTCGCGGCCATGATGCCGCGCGCCGGCGGGCAGTATGTGTACCTGCGCGAGGCCTATTCACCCTTATGGGCGTTCCTGTACGGCTGGACGCTCTTCATGGTGATCCAGACCGGCACCATCGCGGCTGTCGCTGTCGGCTTCGCGCGATTCACCGGCGTGCTGGTCCCGGGGATTGCCGAGGATCGGTACCTCATCGCACCCGTCCACATCACTGAAGGCTATGCCCTGTCGCTCTCGACGGCGCAGCTGCTGGGCGTGGTGATGATTGCGTTCCTGACCTGGACCAACACCCGCGGTCTCGACTACGGCCGTGTGATCCAGAACGTCTTCACGACGGCAAAGACCGGAGCCCTTCTCGGCCTCATCGCCGTGGCACTGCTGCTTGGCTGGAACGCCGAAGCCGTCAGCACGAACTTCGGCAACCTCTGGACGCCGACGAATTTCGATCCGATTGCCGCCGGCGTGACGGCAGCGACGGCCTACGGGATGTTCGTCGCCCTCTGCGTCTCACAGACGGGATCGCTGTTCTCGGCCGATGCCTGGAACAACATCACCTTCACCGCCGGAGAAGTGAAGGACCCTCGCCGCAACGTGCCTCTGTCGCTGGCGCTGGGCACCGGGCTCGTGATCACGGTGTATCTGCTGGCAAACGTCGCCTACCTCGTGACGCTGCCACTGATGGAGATTCAGCAGGCCCCGTCCGACCGCGTGGCCACAGCCTCGCTGAACGCGATTTTCCCCGGCCTGGGCGCCACCATCATGGCAGTCGCCATCATGGTCTCGACCTTCGGCTGCAACAACGGCCTCGTACTGGCGGGCGCACGTGCCTATTTCGCGATGGCGCGAGATGGCCTGTTCTTTACGCGCGCCGCCGAGCTGAACTCCGCGCGCGTGCCGGCGTGGGGCCTGGTGTTCCAGGGAATCTGGGCAGCGGCGCTGGTGCTGCCGCGCACCTTCAACCCGGCGACCGGGCAGTACGGAAACCTGTATGGCAACCTGCTCGACTATGTCGTGTCGGCTGCCCTGCTCTTCTACATCCTGACCATTGCAGGAGTCTTCAGGCTGCGCGCCACGCGCCCGAACGCGCCGCGCCCGTATCGCGCCTTCGGGTATCCCGTCGTGCCGGCGCTCTACATCGTCGGAGCGGCCGCGATCCTGTTGATGCTTCTGATCTACCGTCCGGCGACGACGTGGCCCGGATTCGTGATTGTGGCGTTGGGCGTTCCGGTATTCATGCTCTTCCGTCAGCGGAAGTAGCGCAGGTTCACTCCAGGACACGCAGGAACGCTTTCACGCGTTCACGGGGATCGCCAGCGAGAAGATCCGAGATGACGGCGACTGCCGCGGCACCGGCGTCGATCGCGGAACGCGCGTTGTCCAGCGTCACACCGCCGATGGCGATGATGGGCATCGCGCCGGCCATGCGCGAGGCTCCCCGCACGAGGTCGAGGCCGACAGCGCCATACCCCGTGTCTTTCGTCGAGGTGCCGAAGACAGGCCCGACAGCCACGTAGCTCACGGGCTCGAGCAGTGCTGCTTCGATCTGCGGTATCGAATGCGTGGAGAACCCGACGACCGCATCCGGCCCCAGCTGCCGTCGCGCGACTGAGGGCAGCAGGTCTTCCTGGCCGACATGGACGCCGCCGGCGTTCGACATCCGTGCGATGTCAACCCGATCGTTGACGATCACCAGTGCCGAGTAGTCCGCGGCGAGCGCGACGAGCCGATCGGCAAGCTCGAGACAGCGTCCGGAGGGCCATTCCTTCGCGCGCAGCTGCAGCACGCGGCCTCCTCCATCGAGGAACGCACGCGCAAGATCGGCGGGATCCAAGCCGGTCCGCGCCGCCACGTGGACGTCAACAATGGCGTGCAGTCGATGGGCAGGCAGACGGCTCACGTTGGCAGCTTACCTCGCGACCATGGACTTTTTCGCCCGTACAATAGGGGCCCTCATATGAACCGACTGCGTTTCGTCCTCTTTGCGATTCTCGCGTCCACGCCGCTGCTGGCTGCGCAGTCTGCTCCGTCACGGCAGGCACAGCCCCAGGAGCCAGTCGCCACGTTCCGTTCCAGCGTGCGAGCGATTCAAGTGGACGCCGTTGTCACCGACGAGGATGGGCGGCCGGTGAGAGGTCTTACCGAGGATGATTTCGAAATCGTTGAGAAGGGGAAGCCTCAGGCGATTACGACGTTCGAGGCCGTGGATATCCCGATTGAATCCCAACCTCCCGACCTGGCCGACTCCGACGTCGTCACCAATGAGGGCGATGGCCGTATCTATCTGATCGCCATCGACGACATCAGCGCGGTGAACGCCACGCTCACGAAGAAATGGCTCCGCATGTTCTTCGCCGAGCACTTCGGACCAAACGACGTTGCCGCGGTGATGCTGTTGAACCGGGGTAGCAAAAACTCCGGGCAGGATTTCACATCGAACCGGCGGCTGCTGGTCGCGGGTATCGACCGCTATATCGGTTACAACGAAAACGAGACGGGAGAAGCTGTGGTGCCAGGTTCGGCCTCGCCTCTTGCCGTCCCCATCGAGCGACCGGCAGCCGGCACGCAAAGCGCCTCCGCCTCAGCCAGGTACGAATCGCAGGTCCTCGGCTCCCGCAACCGTATGGGCCGGCTGAAGGATCTGACGGAGTTCCTGATCAAGACGCCTGGCCGCCGCAAGGCAATGATTCTGATCACCGAGGCGATCGGCTTCGATGCCACAGATTTCATCGACTACAGGGGCACGGCGATGAATCCGGCAGCACAGCTGGCGCACGAGGCCATGACCGCTGCGACGCGCGGAAATATCGCTGTCTATCCGGTGCATCCCGGGGGCGCGTCGCCCGACCTGCTCGTGTCGGGTCCGGACAGCGACGTGTCGTCAGCGCGCCTGGAGCGCCAATCGGCCACGCTGGAGCTGCGGACGCTGGCCGCTGCG